>ENA-ORTG01000143-ORTG01000143.1-human-gut-metagenome-genome-assembly--contig:-NODE-143-length-73840-cov-7.079203_pt1 | contig 73840 bp, 72 predicted proteins | sample MGYA00241906_ERZ509176 | MGnify/ENA primary metagenome ERZ509176 (study PRJEB26280, sample SAMEA2338811) | human gut metagenome | biome: human gut; feature: human-associated habitat; material: faeces...
CAAATTTCGACATAAATCGGGATAATTGCTTGTTTATCCCCATATTTCTGGGAAAGCGAAATTTTTGAATTTTTTTAAAATTTTGTTCTTTTTAACTTGACTTACCTTTATTGCTGTGAAGTTTTTTAGAATGTGTTATTCTTTCTATATTTGTTTTTAATAGAGAATAAGTTTGTAAAGCCCACTTTTTTAATGACTTTTTATTATTTTTTTGGTACAATTATAGAGGTGATGTGAAATATGCAAAAAGAGAAGATTAGAAATTTTTCAATTATAGCTCACATTGATCATGGTAAAAGTACTTTGGCAGATAGAATTTTGGAGTTAACTGGAGCTCTTAGCAAGAGAGAAATGAAAGATCAAATTCTTGATAATATGGATCTTGAAAGAGAAAGAGGTATAACTATTAAACTTAATGCTGTTAAACTTAATTATCATTATAAAGGTGAAGACTATATTATTAATTTAATTGATACACCTGGTCATGTCGATTTTTCATATGAAGTATCTAGAAGTTTAGCTGCATGTGAGGGTGCTGTTTTAGTTGTAGATGCAGCTCAAGGAATTGAAGCTCAGACACTTGCCAATTTGTATTTGGCAATGGAACAAGATTTGAAAATTATTCCTGTTATTAATAAGATTGATTTACCTAATGCTGATATACCTAGGGTTAAGAAAGAACTTATGGATGTTTTAGGTTTTAGAGAAGATGAAATAATTTTGGCAAGTGGTAAAACTGGAGAAGGTGTAAAAGATATTATCGAAGCAGTAATTGAAAGAATTCCTGCACCAGTTATTAATTTAGATAAACCAACTAGAGCTTTAATATTTGATTCATATTTTGATTCGTATAAAGGTGTTGTTTTACTTGTTAAGGTTGTTGATGGTAAAATAAAAGTGGGGGACACAATTAATTTACTTGCATCAAATTCATCATTTTTAGTTGTTGAACTGGGAAGACATACTCCGAGGGAAGAAAAATTGATGGAACTTAAAAGTGGTGAAGTTGGGTTTATTGCAGCATCTATTAAGGATATATCAAGTGTATCTGTAGGAGATACCATTACCACTAAAGAAAATTATGTTAATGAACCTATTAAAGGTTATAAAGAAATGAAACCAATGGTATTTTCAGGTATATTTCCAACTGAATCTAGTAAGTATGATGAGTTAAAAGAAGCTTTGATTAAATTAAAACTTAATGATGCAGCATTAAAGTTTGAACCTGAAGTTAGTGTTGCCTTAGGTTTTGGATTTAGAATTGGTTTTTTAGGGCTTCTTCATATGGATGTAATAATAACTAGAATTGAAAGAGAATTTAATATAGGTATTATTGCAACAAGTCCGAGTGTTGTTTATGAAGTTTATTTATCTGATGGAAGTATGGTGCTTGTTGATGCTCCATCAAAGATGCCTGATAAAACAAAAATTGTATCTATTAAAGAACCTTATATATATACAAATATTATAGCACCAAGTGAATATATCGGAGCTATAATGGAATTATGTCAAGATAAGCGAGGTATTTATAAAAGTGTTGATTATATTGATGCAACGAGAGTTGATGTTCATTATGAAATACCTTTGTCAGAAATAGTATATGATTTTTATGATAGGCTAAAAAGTTCAACAAAAGGTTATGCTTCATTTGATTATGAATTATGTGGTTATAAAGAAAGTAATTTAGTAAAAATGGATATTTTATTAAATGGAGAAGTTGTTGATGCTTTAAGTATTATAGTTCATAAAGATTTTGCTTATAATAAAGGAAGAACAATAGTTAGTAAATTACAAAAACTTATTCCAAGACAGATGTTTCAAATACCTATTCAAGCAAGTATTGGTTCAAAAGTAATTGCTAGAGAAAATATATCGGCGATGAGAAAAAATGTCTTGGCAAAATGTTATGGTGGAGATGTTTCAAGAAAAAGAAAATTGTTAGAAAAACAAAAGGAAGGAAAGAAACGTATGAAAATGGTTGGAGCTGTTGAAGTACCACAAGAAGCATTTTTAGCGGTTCTAGGTGATTAATAATGGAAGTAAAATATTTATATTTAATGTATCCTACTAAGGAAAAAGGATTATGCTTTTTAGCACAAAGTGCATTAACTTATGGAGTTAATTTAGATTCATTATGTGAGATGTTAGGTAAAAAGAATGAGGAAGCAAAGAAAAGATTTGCAAGTGAAATGTTAGAAGAAAATAGACAATTTTATAGTGCATTACTCAATTTGTTTTATCATTGTCCTGTAAATCAAACTAAAGCTAAAAGTAGATATGTTGAATATTTTAATAATTTAGTTGACGCAGCAAGAAAACACGATAAAGAAGAAATGAAGAATTTAATATCAATTATTAGAGATGATAAAGCTATGGATTTAAAGAATAAAGAAAGAAAGCCTGGTTATTATTTAAGTGATGAAGAAACGTTAACTATTGTTAATTATCAAATTAAATATGGATTAGATGCAAAAAGAATAGCTAATCTTTACAATATAGATTATCATACATATTTAAAAAGAGTTAGAAAACTAGAAGATTTGTATCCAGAAGTTGTATCATATTTTAATTATTTAACAGATTATTATTCTTTAAAATATGATAGTGTTAAAAATCATGGTATTAGATAATGGCTAGTTCTGTTTATATTCATATTCCATTTTGTAGAAGTATTTGTTCTTATTGTGATTTTTGTAAGTTTTTATATAATGAAAAATGGACTTATGTTTATTTGACATCTTTAAAAAGTGAAGTAGTAGATAGATATATGGGGGATGATATTAAAACTATTTATATTGGGGGAGGTACTCCATCTGTACTTAGTTTAAAAGAAATAAAAAGATTACTTGATATAACTAAATTACTTAAAACTAATAATTTATTAGAGTTTACTTTTGAATGTAACTTAGAGGATATAAATGAAGAATTGCTTTTATTATTAAAACAATATGGAGTAAATAGATTAAGTATAGGAATAGAGTCTTTTGATAAAGATAATTTAAAGTTTATGGAACGTAATGCAGAATTTAAGGATGCAGAAGAAAAAATAAAATTATGTAGAAGTCTTGGTTTTAATAATATTAATTTAGATTTAATGTATGCAATACCTGGGGAGTCACTTAAAACTTTAAAGAAAGATTTATCTCTATTTATGAAGCTTAAACCAAATCATTTAAGTTGTTACAGCCTAATTTTAGAAGAACATACTAAAGCTTATGTTAATAATGCATCATATATTGAAGAAGAAACTGATTATTTAATGTATAAACATATTTGTAATACTTTAGATAGTGCTAATCATTATGAGATAAGTAATTATGCAATACCTGGGTATGAATCTATTCATAATTTAGTTTATTGGAATAATGAAGAGTATTATGGTTTTGGTATTGGGGCTTCAGGTTATATTGATAAAATAAGATATACCAATACTCGGAATTTAAAAGATTATTTACTTGGTAATTATGTTAAAGAAAAAGAAATTATCGGTGAAAAAGATGATATGGATTATGAAATAATGTTAGGTTTAAGAAAACTAGAGGGAATAAATATAAAAGATTTTAAAAAGAAATATAATAAAGATATAATGGATGTTTATAATATTAAACCTCTTTTAAAGAGTAAAGAATTAATATTAAAAAAAGATTATTTATTTATTAATCCAGTATATATTTATGTTTCAAATGAAATACTTTTAAAAATAATTTAATAATTATTGGGTACACTATGGCTGGAGGTTATAGTGTGCTTTTAGATTTAGAAATATTAAATGGTGTTATGAGTTTGAAGTTTGATAAGTATGTTAATACCTATACAGTAGAGGTAGATAATAGTGTAGAAAAATTACAATTTAATTATAAGGTGGAAGATGAGTTTCAAGTAGATGTAATTAATAATGAAAATATAAATGAAGGATTAAATTATGTATACATTATTGTAACAAATAAAAATGAACAAAATACATATACTTTAGAAGTATATAAAGAAGTAACAAAGAATGTAATATCTACCTCGAATTTAGAAACTAAATTAGAGGTAGAACAACAAGTAAATAAGAATACACCATATATAATAGGGACAATATGTTTTGTGGTAATATTAATTTTTTTCTTGATAATATTTCATCCTAGAAAATGTTTTAAAAAAACTATTGAAAAGAAATATAATAAATGTTAAACTATTAATAGTATAGAGGTTAATGTTATGAAAAAGTTTTTTATGTTAACAATAATTTTATTATTTAGTTTATGTTTATTAACTTATAATTTTTATAATGATAGTAGCATTGATGATACATCAATTAATAATATAAAACCACAAAATATGTTAAGTATAATGCTAGAAAGTAGTGATGAAAGTGGAAACTATGTGATGACTACACAAAATAGTTGGCCAACTGATGGTTATGTGTTTAATAGTGAATTATCTAAGTGTGAAAATGGAGGTACATTAAGTTGGGATAAAACAAATAAAAGGGTAGAGTTTAGCGGTAATAATATTGATAAGTGTTATGTTTATTTTGATGTAGATACGTCAATGTCTTTAGCTGAATATGTTGTATCGCAATATACTGGAACCCAAGGTGTAAATGGAATATATTATCATGATGCAAACCTAACAGATGGAGCGGGAGATAATTCATATAGATATGCTGGTGCTAATCCAAATAATTACGTATGCTTTGGTTCAGATGATGCTACATGTCCAAGTGAGGATCTATATAGAATAATAGGGGTAATAGATGGTAAAATAAAATTAATATCAGCAGATGGAGCAACAACTACAATGCTTGGAACAGATGAAGGATATGTAAAAACATATCAAGCAGCATTTGGAAGTGATTCTTCATATTACAAAGGAAACGGAGACTTAACAAAAATAGGAACATACAAATGGAATAAATCAGGAACAAATACATGGAGTTCAAGTACAACCAACACAACAAATTTAAATACAAATTACTTAACATATTTAGATAGCAAAAATACAAAATGGAAAACAATGATAGATGATACAACATGGTATGTAGGTGGGATGACTAGAACTAATGGAAGAGACTCAAATGCAAATACAGCATATAACTATGAAGTTGGAACAAATAAAGATGGAACAACAGTAAATGCAAAAATAGGATTAATGTATGTAAGTGACTATGGATTTGCAGCAGCACCAAGTGCATGGACAACAAAACTTAATAATTATGATGATGCAACCATAAAAAATGAAAATTGGTTATATATAGGTTTATACGAATGGACAATTTCGCGTTATTCCGATGATTTTGGCATTGCGTTCGGTGTGTATGATGATGGCAGTGTCGGCGACAACCTTGTTGACTCTTCGCGTGGGGGTGTGCTGCGCCCGTCTTTCAGTCTTTCATCTTCGATAAAATTTACATCGGGTGAAGGCACAGCCGTAAACCCGATCCGAATAAAATTGTGATGAGGTGATTATGCATGTCTAGGACGTAAGGGCTAGGCATGCGGGGTGCAAAAATAAAAAACAATGCTGATATTAGTTTAATACACTAATACCAGCATTTTTATATGCTCTTGTGAGTGGTCCTGCTCCTAGTTTTGTTCCTCCAAAATATCTTACTACAACTAGTAAGGTGTTTTCTTTGTTGTTTAGTTCTAGTATATTATAAAGTGGTAATCCTGCTGTTCCACTTGGTTCTTTGTCATCACTTTTTCCTGCGGTGTTTGGTAATTTATATGCATAAACTATGTGTCTTGCTTTTTTATGTTCATCTTTTAAATTTTGTAAAATTTCTTTTACTTCATTTTGGTTTGTAATAGTGTAGTTGTAGGCGATAAACTTTGATTTTTTAATTTCTATTGTGTTTGTTTTAATTAAATTCATGGTATATTTCCTCTTTTCTTATTTATTATAACATAGTATAATATAGTTTATAAAGGAGAAATAATTATGCTTAGAGAAAAATTAAAAACTATACCTCATTTACCTGGTTCTTATCAAATGAGAAATATTAATAATACAGTTATATATGTTGGCAAAGCCAAGGACTTATATAAAAGAGTTAATAGTTATTTTAAAGGTAATGTTACTGGGAAAACTGCTAAAATGGTTAGTGAAGTTGTTGATTTTACTTATATAACTACTTCCACAGAGCAAGAGGCTTTTATACTTGAAATTAATTTAATTAAACAATATGATCCTAAGTATAATATATTACTTAAAGATGATAAGAGTTATCCTTATATTGAATATATTAGTAAACCATATCCTAGAGTTAAAGTATCTAGGTATTTAAGTGTTAAGAAAAAAGATAAGAAGATGTTATTTGGTCCTTATCCGAATGCATATGCTGCTAGAAAGATCGTTAATTTAATAAATAGGTTGTATCCTTTGAAAAAGTGTGAAGGAATGCCAAAAAATGTGTGTTTATATTATCATATAGGGGAATGTTTAGGGTTTTGTGAAAAACATGTAGATAAAGATAAGTTAAATAAAATGGAGGATGACATTTTAGAATTTCTAAGGGGTAATGATAAGATATTAATTGATAAATTGGTAGGAAAGATTAATATGTATAGTAATAGTTTAAATTTTGAAAATGCTTTAGAGTTAAAAAAAGAATTAGATTATATAAAGATAGTGTTAGATAAGCAAAAAGTTGAATTACATGATTATGTTAATAGAGATGTAATTGGGTATTATTTTGATGAAGGTATTGTTAGTGTTGAGGTATTATTTGTTAGAAATGGAAAGATTGTTGGCGGCAATAATGATAAGTTTTATTTGATGAGTGATTTATCAGATGAAGTAACTTCTTATATTCTTAAGTTTTATGAGCGTCATGAAATACCAAAAGAGTTACTTGTGTTAAATTTAGATAGTGATAAAATGAATATAGTTAGTGAACTGCTTGCTCTAAAGGTAGTTATGCCTGTTAAAGGTATTAAGAAAAAACTTGCTGATATGGCTTATAATAATGCTAAGATTGCTTTAGAGCAAGAGCTTGAAATTATTAGAAATGATGAAAAAAGAAGTATTATTGCTAATGATGAGTTAAGAAAATTAGTTGGCTTAGAAGTCTTAGATAGAATTGAATCATATGATAATAGTAATTTATTTGGGACATATGCTGTATCAGGCATGGTAGTATTTAAAAATGGTAAACCATCGAAGAAGGATTATCGTAAATATAAAGTAAGTGTAGATATGAATGATGATTATAATACGATGAAAGAAATTATTTATAGAAGGTTTTATCGTGGTTTAGTTGAAAAAACACAAATGCCTGATTTAATTCTTGTTGATGGGGGTATTACTCAGATTGGAGCTTGTAAAAGTGTATTAGATGAACTTCATTTAAATATTAAAGTATGTGGTTTAAGAAAAGATGATCATCATAGAACTAATGAATTAGTTGATGGTGATACATTAAAAGTATATGATATACCAAAGGGTAGTGATATATTTCATTATTTAACAAGAATACAAGATGAAGTACATAGATTTACTATAACTTATCATAAAACATTAAGAGATAAAGGTAGTATTGGAAGTATTTTAGATAATATTGATGGTATTGGAAGTGTTAGAAAAAAAGAACTTATTAAAAGATTTGGAAGTATAAAGAAAATGAAGGAAGCTTCCATAGAAGAGTTATCTGGAATAATTCCAGAGGCTGTTGCAATTGAATTAAAAAAATATTTAACAATGAGGGATATGGATGGAAAAGAATAAAAATATAGTGGTTAATAAAGATATGGAGTACTTTTTAAATCCTGATTATATAAATATTAGATGTAATAAAGTATATGTTAGTAAAGATGAATATGTATATAAAAATCAAGTAATTGGGGATAATTTAGTATCTAGTGTATCTGGTTATGTTATGGATATAGTTTGTGGAGTTGTAATAATTAAAAATGATTATAGAGAGTACAGTAAAGGTAGTAAAATACATAAAGATAATATAAGTATAGAAAGTATACTTAAGTCTTGTGTTAATAAAAGAGGTTTATTTGATAAGTTTAAAAGTAAGAGTAAGTTTAATAATTTAGTTGTTAATTCTTTGAATGATTCATTATATGTATATAATAAAGTATACTTGTTAAAAGAAAATATGAGTGATGTTTTAAGACTTATGAATCAGTTAAGACTTCTTTATAAAATAGATAATAGTGTTTTAGTAATAAAGAATAATGAATGTAATACGTTAGATAGTTGTTTTAATCAACTGGGAAGTTTCCCAGAGACTAATGTGTGCTTAGTTAATGATGAATATTTATTAGAAAATAAAGATATACTTTTAAAAAAATTAAAAATAGATGGAGATACATTATATTTAGATGTTGAAGAATTGTTAGAGTTAAATGACTTACTTACAGGTAATGTTAGAAGCACAAAGGTTATAACAATATCAGGGGATGGTATTGACAAGAGTTTAGTAATGAGAGTTAAAAAGTATTCCTTGTTAAAAGAGATACTTCTTAAGTATTTTGTTCTAGATAAAGATACAGATATAATTATTAATGGTTTAATGACTGGATATAAGGTAAGTAATATAGATAATGTTATTATTGATGAAAATGTTGAAAGTATTAATATAATGAAACATGTAGAATATTCTACGAGTAAATGTATTAAATGTGGTAAATGTATTAGAGTTTGTCCTTTTGGTGTTAATATATTAAGTGGGAAAAATTTGAAAAAATGTATTAATTGTGGACTTTGTTCATATGTGTGTCCGAGTCACATTAATTTAAGGAGAAAATAATGGAAGTATATGTTCATAGTAAAAATGATTTAAGGAAAAATGTTATTTATTTTTTATATTCTTTGATACCACTTTATTTGTATGGAATTTATAAGAATGGTTATTTGTTATATCAAAGAAATTTAATTGGATTCTTAGGTATGTTTAAGCTTGTTATTTTGCTTGGTATTGGATTACTTATTTATTTTGGTATAAAAAAGAAGGTTACTTTTGATTTATTATTTGCAAGTATATTTGTTATACCTTTGTTTATGAGTGTTAATGTGAATTTTTTGGTGTATGCTGGTGGGATTCTTTTATATATTTTGCTTAGTAAATATTATGAAAATGTAAGTATTGTGATACTTGTGTTATCTTTGTTTGGAAGTTTTGCAAATAAAATGGAGGTATTAAATATATTTGATTATAGTGTATTAGATATGTTATTTGGTAGAAATATAAGTGGTATTGGAACATCTAATATTATTTTAGGACTTGTTTTAATGATTGTATTTTGTTTTTTTAATATATATAAAAAAGATGTAAGTATTAGTGCTTTAGGAGTCTTCTTGCTACTTGCAAGCATCTTTGATAGAAGTATGTTACTTGTTGGTAATGCTTATTTTAGTTGTATTATTATAGCATCATGGAGTTTGATTAGTCCGATTTTAAAAAATGGACAGATAGTGTATGGAATGCTTATTGGTGTTTTAGGTTTTATATTTATGAAATATATTAATATGTATTATGGAATGATTTTAGCAATAAGTATTGTTAGTGGTATACTTAGTTTGGTGGATAAATTTAGTAAGAAAATTATATAGGTTAAATAGACTTCTTGCAACATACGCAAGGGACTTTTTTCTTGTAAAACTAGAAAAGAGTGATATTTTGATAAAAATATGTTAAAATAGTTTGCAAAATGGCGAAAAAAGTGTTATAATAACAACGATTTTTAACAAGGGGATAAAGGGGAATGTTATGGCGTATATAAAAAATGATGAATTAAATGAAATACTTAGCCGAGCTGATATTGTTGATATTATCTCAAGTTATTTAAAAGTTACTCCGAAGGGTAAAAATTATGTGAGCCTTTGTCCTTTTCATAATGATCATTCTCCGAGTTTAATTATTTCAAGGGAAAAGCAGATATTTAATTGCTTTACTTGTAGAACTGGTGGAAATGTATTTAGCTTTGTAATGAAATATGAAAATGTTTCATTTTATGAAGCTGTTAGTATAGTTGCTAAAAAAATTGGTTATACTTTAAGTGGTAATTTTGATAATAGTGAAGTTGTTAGTAAAAATAAAGAAGATTATAAAGTATATGATTATGCGATGAAGTATTATCACAATAATATTTTTACTGAAGATGGAACAAAAGCTAGAAAGTATTTAATAGATAGAGGTATAACAACAGATATTATTAAAGAATTTAATTTGGGGCTTGCAGGTAGTGGGAAAGATACATTTTACAAAATTGCAAGTCATAATAATATGAGTGTTGATATACTTGATAAACTTGGGTTAATAAATAAAATAAATGAAAGTATATATGATACATTTATAAATAGAATAGTTATACCTATTAAAAATTTGCAAGGTGATGTTGTTGGTTTTACAGGAAGAATATTTAATGGTGAAGATAATACAGCAAAATATTTAAATACGAAGGAAACCGAAATATTTAAAAAAGGTAATATGTTGTTTAACTATCATAATGCCAAAAATTATATTAGAGATAAAGGCTGTGTTATTGTAGTTGAAGGTAATATGGATGCCATTAAGATGAGTGCAAAAGGATTTAAAAATGTTATTGCCTTGATGGGGGTTGCATTATCTAGTTACCAAGTTGATGTTTTAAAAAGACTTAGGGTACCCGTTGTGCTTATGCTTGATAATGATAATGCTGGATTAGAAGCAACTGTTAAAAATGGTGAAATATTAGAGGGTGCTGGGATTGATACTAAAGTAATTCGTTTAAGCGGAGCAAAAGATCCGGATGAATACATTGAAAAATTTGGTGTTGATGCCATGCAAAATAATGTTGATCATGCCATTAAATATATTGATTTTAAATTAGAATATTTAAAGAAAGATAAGAATTTAGATAATATAGAAGATTTAATTGCTTATGTAAAAGAAGTAATATCTAGTTTAAATAATCAAGATGACTTGACAAAAGAGGTAATCATATCTAAAATAAGTAATGATTATAAAATTGATGCTGAAGTTTTAAAAAGTGGTATAAAAGAACAACCTAAGGAAAGGGTTGTAAAAAATGATGTTAAGAATGAACCTGTTAAAACTTCGAAATATCATAAAGCAAGTAGTAAATTATTATATTATATGTTGATGGATGATAAATATATTAATATGTATAAAAATAATTTAGGTTATTTGAAGGAAAGGATGGAACGAGTTTTAGCTAGTGAAATTATATATTTTAGTGAAATAAATGGTGGTATTAATGTTTCTTTATTTACTACATACTTAATGGATAAACCTGATTTATATGAATATTTAGAGTTAATACTTAGCGAAAATAGTTTAGTGGAAGTTGATGATAATGAATTTGATTCATTAATTAAAGCCATATTAAAAATATATAAGAAAGATAAAATAAATGAATTGAAGGAAAAAATAGCAATTGAGCTTGATCAAGAAAAAAAAGAAAGATTAATTGAAAAGTTAATCGAAGTTAAAAGGAAGTGTGAATAATGGAACAAATTAAAACATTAGAAGAAAGAGAAAATAGTTTAATAGAAAAAGGTAAAGTTAAAGGTTTTATTACTTATGAGGAATTAGCTTTTGAATTAAAAGGGCTTGATATTGATAATGATGCATTAGATAATTTATATAATAAATTAGTTGAAAATAATATTTCAGTTGTAGCTGAAGCTGATGTTGATGCAGATTCTGGGGAAGCAAAGATTCCTGAGAAAGAATTAGAAGAACCAGTATTGTTAAGTGATGAAGATATTACTAAAGATATTAATATTAATGATCCAGTTAGAATGTATTTAAAAGAAATTGGGAGGATATCTTTGTTATCTAGTGAAGAAGAAATGGAGATTTCTAAAAGAGTTGCTTTAGATGATAAAGAAGCTAAAAGAATACTTGCAGAATCTAACTTGCGTTTAGTTGTATCTATTGCAAAAAGATATGTAGGTCGTGGACTTTTATTCTTAGATTTAATTCAAGAAGGTAATATTGGATTAATGAAAGCAGTAGAAAAGTTTGATTATGATAAAGGTTATAAATTTTCGACATATGCAACTTGGTGGATAAGACAAGCTATTACTAGAGCCCTTGCAGATCAAGCTAGAACAATTAGAGTTCCTGTTCATATGGTTGAAACTATTAATAAGATGAGTAGAGTTCAAAGACAATTAACACTAGAGTTAAACCGTGAACCTAGTGAAGAAGAAATTGCTAAGAAAATGGGTGTAGGAGTAGATAAGGTAAGAGAAGTATTAAAGATTAGTCAAGAACCAGTTTCTTTGGAAACTCCGATTGGAGAAGAAGATGACTCACACTTAGGTGATTTTTTGAAAGATGAATCTAGTTTGAGTCCAGAAGAATATACAGAAAATGAAATATTAAAAGAAGAAATAAAAGAAGTTTTAATGTCTCTTCAAGCAAGAGAACAAGAAGTTCTAGAACTTAGATTTGGTCTTATTGATGGAACTTGTCATACTTTAGAAGAAGTTGGTAAAAAGTTTAATGTAACAAGGGAACGTATTAGACAAATTGAGGCTAAAGCTTTAAGAAAATTAAGACATCCATCACGTGCTAAAAAGTTAAAGGATTTTCTAGAAGAATAATGAGAATAGAAAAAATAGCATCTTTAGTTGATAAGGATGCTTCTTTGATAGACATAGGTACAGATCATGCGTATTTACCTATTTATCTTTATAAGAGTGGTATTACTAAAAGTGTTGATGGATCTGATGTATCTGAAGAAATATTAAAATTTGGTAGAAAAAATTTAATTAAAAATAATTTAGATGATAAAATTAATCTAATAGTTAGTGATGGTTTTAAAAATTTAAAAAAGAATTATGATGTAGCAGTTATTAGTGGAATGGGTACAGAAACTATTAAACATATTTTAAAGTATGAAAAGTTACCTAAAACTTTAATTTTATCTAGTCATAAAAATGTATATGATTTAAGAGTTTTTATGAATAACTTAGGTTATAAAATAGATAAAGAGATTGTAGTGTGCGAAAATAAAATATATTATGATATAATTAAGTATGTGTTAGGTAAAGAAAATTTAAGTAAATATGATTTATTAGTTGGAAAAAGCAATGATGTTGATTATATAAATTATATAAAAAATAAATATAATAGGTTGTATAGTTTAAGTAAAGATGTAAAGTTTAAAAAGTATCTAGATATTATTGAAAAAAGATAGGGTTATTAGTGGAAGTAACATGATTTGTTACTTCTTTTTTTGGGGTTATATCAATTGTTTTAGCACTTCCAATATTTTTAAATTCTTTTGCTAAAGTAAAGAAGTTTTTCATATTATTAACTATCGGTTTTACTTCTTTATAAATAGGGATAGCTTGATTAGCAATGCCTAATCCTTTGGAAATACCTGATAAAACTTTAGGTAGTGTAAGAGTTGTCCTTATAGTATTTGGTCCGAACATAATTAAATCACCTATATAATTATATGAAAAATAATAATTATTGATTGTAAATTTGTATAATTTTTGGTATACTTAATATAGAGTAAAGGAATTGGTTACTATGGATATATTAAAAAGTCCTTTTGTGGTGTTAGGTAATATTTTTAAATATGCATTTATGGGAATAAAATATATGCTTTATGATTTATGGGCTGATTTATATGCTGGAGCGAGTTATTCTGTAGATAAAACTTATCGAACTACGAAGCAAGCTTTTTTATCTGAAGAAGATAAGTTGTATGAAAGAACTAAGAAAAAACCTAAAAAAGAAAAAGTTTATAAATATAGTGAAAGAACATTAGCTAAATTAGAAGAAGAAAAAAAAGCGTTGTTAGTTGATTTGCAAACGGCAGGTGCAACAAGAAGTAAAGAACCTCATGTATATAAATATAAAGTTAGAGATGCAACTGGTAGAATTATAACTGGTACGATGAATGGATTAAGTAAGCTTGATATTAATGCTTATTTACTTAATGAGGGTTATGATGTTTATAAAATTGAAACTAGTGCATGGATAGATTTTGTTTATAGAGAATCTAGTTTTATGGGTAAGAAGATGTCTACGAAAGATTTAATATTTTGGCTTACTCAGTTATCTACATATGTTAAAGCTGGTTTAACTTTGAATGAAGCTATAAAAATTTTAACAACTCAGATGAAAGGTAATAAAGCAAGAACTACAGCTTTTAAAGCTATTTCTTATGAACTTACTTTAGGGGAATCTTTCTCAAGTGCTTTGGAAAAACAAGGAGATATGTTTCCTGCATTATTAATTAATATGATTAAGGCAGCTGAAGCAAGTGGTACTTTAGTTGAAACTTTAGATGATATGTCTGCATATTATACTGAAATAAATGAAACACATAAACAAATGGTTAGTGCGATGACTTATCCAACAATTGTAGCTTTCTTTTCATTTGCAGTTATAATATTTATAATGGTTTATGTTGTGCCTCAGTTTATTGATATTTATGAACAACAAGGTACACAAATTAAAGGAATAACCTTATTAGTTATTAATTTAAGTAGTTTTATTAAAAAAGATTGGTATATTTTATTTGGTAGTATTGCTTTAGTTATTATAGTGATTGTTATTTGTTATAAAAAGATTAAAGCTTTTAGGGCATCAATGCAAATGTTTTTGATGCACGTTCCTTTGATTAAAGATATTATTATTTATAATGAACTTACAATATTTAGTAAAACTTTTGCTTCGCTTTTAAGAAATAACGTATTTATTACTGATAGTATGGATATTTTAAGTAAGATAACTAATAATGAAATTTATAAAGCAATATTATATAAGACAATTAATAATATAGTTAAGGGTGAAAAAATTAGTGAGGCTTTTAAAGATCATTGGGCTGTTCCAGATGTAGCATATTATATGATTGTTACTGGGGAATCAACTGGAGACCTTGCTGAAATGATGCAAAAGGTAAGTGATTATTATCAACTTTTACATAAGAATTTGATTAATAATTTAAAAGCTTTTATTGAACCAATTATGATTGCTTTCTTGGCAGTAGTAGTTGGGGGTATAATTATTGCAGTAATTGTGCCAATGTTTGATATGTATTCTCAAATACAAAATTCTTAGAGTAGGTGATGTTATGGCGTTGTTTTGGTTTATCTTAGGTACTGTTTTGGGTTCGTTTTATTTAGTTTATGCAACTAGAGTACCTAAGGGGGAAGATTTTATAAATTCTAGAAGTAAGTGCGATCATTGTGGTTATATTCTTAAGTGGTATAATTTAATACCTCTTTTTTCTTTTATTATTCAAAGTGGAAAATGTTGTAAGTGTGGTAAAAAAATAAGTAGTGAACACTTCTTTGTTGAGTTATTTACGGGTTTGTTATTTTTACTTAGTTACATTTATTTTAAAAACGGATTTAATTTTTATGTTGCTTTAGTGGTAGTGTCTCTCATGGTTGTCATATTTATAAGTGATTTTAAATATATGGTTATACTTGATTCAAGTTTAGTTACTTCATGTATTTTGGTACTTATTTTGATGATTATATATAAGTTTAGTTTTAAAGCAATATGTGTTCAGATACTTTCTGGTTTAATATTATTTTTAGTAATGTTTCTTGTTGAAAGAGTTGGTACATTTACTTTAAAAAAAGATTCTTTGGGAGGCGGAGATATTAAGCTTACTTTTGTTCTTGGTTTTATATTAGGTATTAAAGCTGGCATTGTTGCTTTGGTTTTATCATCATTTTTAGCTTTACCTTATGCAATTGCAACTCTTTACTTAAAAGATAATCATGAATTTGCATATGGACCATTTATAGCTGGAGCTTTATTTATAGTATTTTTTCACTTAGATAAATTTAATATGTTAATAGATTACGTATTTATTTTATAAATTTTCTTTCTGTTTAATGCAGAAGGATTTTTTTATATAAGTGATAATTAAAAAAAAGTTTATCTGTATGTATACAGATAAACATCACCAATTCTAAAAAGTAGCATCAACACAACGTGCTTCTTTTTGTTATTTTCCTTCTTTACAGGATAAAGAAAGAGGTGAGGTTGTAAATAAAATTCATTAAAAATTGCCACTCGTTAAAATAATAATAAAAAAATGTATAACAACCTCTAAAAAGTTAGTATAAAACACAAAATACTTACTTTTCTGATTTAATAATAACATATTATTTTATTAATTTCAAGTGTTTTCAATTAGTTAATGATAAATTTTGTTGATTTGGGTATTTATAATGCCTTTGTTACTTTGCAATTTTATTAGTTTATTTTCAAAAAGTAGAAATTACACTTTACTTTTACAGGCTATTTTGATATAATTTAGTTAGGAAGCATGTTTGCTTGTTGGTGGTGCTTTATCTTCCATTTTTTGTCCTCCTTGACAGGATAAAAAAGGAGGTGGGGTTGTATGAATTTTATAAAAAAAATTCAAAAAAAATTACCGCTGGTAAAAGTGGTGATAAAAAAATGTTTATCTGTATACATACAGATAAACATTATATCTCATAAAAAGTAGCATCAACACAACGTGCTTCCTTTTCTGTATTAATATTAGCACATTTTTTACTAAAAATCAATATTTTTCTTAAAAGTTTACATTATAAGAATATGGTTTATGAGGTATTTTAATATGATTTTCTTAAAATGTAATTATCTTTATTGTACGTTTTGAAAGTTTATGCTATAATCTTATTATCGTATAAGGAGTGGTAAGTTATGGGTAAGTTAGATGAAGCTGCCTTGAATAGTATTAAAGTTTTAGGACTTGATATGATTGATAAAGCAAAGAGTGGACATCCGGGTATAGTTTTGGGTGCTGCTGCAATTATGTATGCTTTATATAAAGATCATTTGGATGTTATTCCAAGTATTCCAAATTGGATAAATAGAGATAGATTTGTAATGTCTAGTGGACATGGATCTGCTTTACTTTATTCAACATTATATCATTTTGGATATGATATTGATGTTGAAGAGTTAAAACATTTTAGAGATTTAAATTCTTTGACACCTGGGCATCCAGAGTATAGGGTTACACCTGGTGTTGATGTTTCTACTGGTCCACTTGGTCAAGGAATTGGTATGGCTGTAGGTATGGCTTTAGCGGAAAGATATCTTCGTTCAATTGTAAATATCGAGGATAAAAAATCATCATTAATTGATTACTATACATATTGTTTATGTGGTGATGGTGACTTGATGGAAGGAATAAGTTATGAAGCTTTGAGTTTTGCAAGTCGTCAAAATTTAAATAAGTTAATATTGTTATATGATAAAAATGATGTATCACTAGATAGTAAAACTGATGTTACTTTTGATGAAGATATTGAAATACGTTTTGAAGCATTAAATTTTAATATAATTAATGTTAAATATGGTGATGATTATAAAGAAATATCCAAAGCTATTAAGAATGCTAAGAAAAGTGATCGACCATCAATTATTATTTGTCACACAATTATTGGAGAAGATTCTAAGCTAGAAGGCACTAATAAAGTACATGGAAAACCTTTAGATAGTGATGATTTAGCAAATATTAAAAAGGAATATAAGATTTCAAATGATCCTTTTGTGGTTGATAAAGATATACTTAATTATTTGAGAAATGATATTAATAAGAAAGTATCAAAGAAGTATTTAGAATGGCAAGAAGAATATGCAAATATAAAGAGTGAAAATGAAAATTTACATGCTTTAATTAATTTGCTTGAAAGAAATGCTTTTGTAATTGATTTTGATGATACAAAATTTAAAATAAGTGATGAATATAAGGAAGCTTTAAGAGATTCTAATCATAAGATTATGAATTTTATATCACCGAAGAGTCCATTTTTCTTGGGTGGTTCTGCAGATCTTTCATCGTCATGTAAAACTAATTTAGATAAATCAACTATTCAAAGTGAAGATAATCCGGTTGGTAAAAATATTTATTTTGGAGTTAGAGAACATGCAATGGGGGCAATCCTTAATGGTATGGCTTTATCAAATTTAAAAGTTTTTGGCTCAACATTCTTGGCATTTTCGGATTATTTAAAACCGGCGATTAGAATGTCTGCTTTAATGAATTTACCTGTTACATATATTTTTACACACGATTCAATATATGTCGGTGAAGATGGACCAACACATGAACCAGTTGAACAACTAACTATGCTTAGAACAATACCTAATTTTATTACATTTAGACCTGCGGATATAAATGAAATAATGGGTTCTTGGGAATATATTCTTAAAAATAATTGCCCAACAGCATTAGTTATTAGTAAAGAAGAACGAAGTAAACAAAAAAATACAAACGCTAAGTTTGTTAAATATGGTGCTTATATGGTTAGAAAAGAAAAGTATCATTTAGATGGAATAATTATTGCAACTGGTCAAGAATTAGAAATGGCAATGGATATATCTCGTGAATTATTTACATTGGGTATTGATACGAGAGTAGTATCTATGCCAAGTATGGAGTTATTTTTGAAACAAAATCCTAAGTATGAAGAACAATTACTTCCAAAAGATGTTCCAACATTTGTAATTGAGGCAGGTTCAAGTTTAATATGGAATAGATTTGCCACTAGACCTGATTATATTTTCGGAGTAAATAAGTTTGGAATGAGTGGAAAAACTAGTGATGTTGTTAAGTATTTAAAGGTGGATAAAAATACAATTTTGGAACATATTCAAAATATTTTAAAAAAAGATGATGTTATCGACATAATCTGACAAATTATTTAAAGTCCTTGTGTTATCATTATTGTGGGTGATGAAAGATGAGGACTTTTTATATATTTAAAATTAATAGGGAAATGGGAATACTTCTTAAAGATAGTCCGTATAATTTATTTAAATCTTTAGAAGATATTTATTTACTTGATAAAAGTAATATTTCTTTAGGAAAGGATTTGTTGGATCAATTAATTGTACCAATTGATAAGCTAAAGTATAATAAAATTATTTATGATATGAATAAAGATAATGATTTTTATATGAAAAGTGGTGACATGCATAAAATTGTTAATAAATATCGTAAGGAAGAAACTGCGATTATAGTTAAGAATAGTCATATCTTGCTTAAAACAAACATAATAAGTAGAGATATTAAGAAATATTTACCAATTGAGGCAATGTTTGCATGTGATTTTTACAATAAAGATTACTTTTGGCTTGAACAATTGATACATTTATAATAAAATATAAGTATGAAGGAGATAAAATTATGGGTAAATTAATATTATATTTAGTTATAGGTATTATTATTGGTTTAATTATAGGTTTTTTCTTAGCAAGATTCTTTATGAAAAAAACTTTAGAAAAGAATCCGCCGATTAATGAAAAGATGATTGAAGCAATGATGTCATCAATGGGAAGAAAACCTAGTCAAAAACAAGTTAAACAAGTAATGGCACAAATGAATAGATTTAAATAATCTATTTTTTTGACAAATAATGTAGAAAATAAAATAAATTTTAAAAAAATATTTACTTTTGTTGCATAATTTGGTAAGATTTAAATATAGAGTAAAGAGGAGTGTATATTTTATGATGGATTTTATATATGAGTTGTATAAAAGTGATAATTTTGTAATGATACTAAGTATAGTGTTAGTTGTATTAGTTCTTTTATTTGTTCTTGTTTTTATTTTTGGTAAAAAGGATCAAAAGTTAGAAGAAACTAAAAGGTTACAAAAGTTAGAAGTGGATACTTTTAAGAAAGAAAAGGAAAATGATGTAAAATTAGAAGTTCCAGTAAGTGAAAGTGTTGTACCAGTTGCACCGGTCGAAGTGAGAACAGAACCAACACCAATAGAAGAAGTAAAACCAATTGGTAATGAAGATGCTAATATGGTCGTATTTGAACCAGAAGAAAAACCAAGTATTATTCCTTTTGAAGATGAAGTTGAGAATAAAATACCAGTTATGCCAAAACCTTTATTTTCTGATAATGAAGAAGAAGAAAGCCCAATAAGTATTAATGATTTACCAGTGCTAAATGAAGAAGATAAAAAAATGGAATCTGGTCTTAATACACTTGAAAGTATTAAAAATGAATTTGATAAAATTGAAATACCTGAAGTTAAAGATGAACCATTAATTAAGGAAGAGACGAGTGAGAAAGTATTTAAACCTAGTCCACAAATATTTAGTTCGGTTTATGTAAATAAAAATGAAGAAAGTGTTACTAAAGTAAACGATGAAGTTGTAAGGCCAAAGGATAATGATGAAGCAAGAAAGAGTATTCCTGAAGTTAATGAAGAAGAAGGAAGTAATAAATTATTTACAATTGAAGATGATGATGATATTGAACTTCCTACATTAAAAAGTGATAATAAACCAATATTATCTGATAATTTAGGTGAAACATATGAATTAAAATAGAGGTAAAACTCTATTTTTTCTTTTAAAAATGTAAATATTGTTGTATAATTTATTTGAGGGTGGATTATGAAAAATGATTTTAAAATTTATTTAGTTATATTAGCTATTAGTATATTACTTTTGTTACTTGAAGTATTTATTTTAAAAATATCTGGAGTAATAGGTTTAACAATTTGTATTTTATCTGTTTATTTTATTGTGGGTTCAATTATTAGGTTAGTTAAATTATCTGGTTTTTTTAGTGATGAAGTTATGGAAAGGTTAGATATATTGTTTTTTATATGAAATTTAAGAAGATTTATATTGAGATAACTAATGATTGTAATTTAAATTGTTATTTTTGTATTCATAATAAAAGAGAAGTTAAGTATATGAGTATGGATGAATTTAAGATTGTTTTAGATAAGATAAAAGGATATACTAAATATATTTATTTACACGTAATGGGTGAACCTTTGATGCATCCGTTTATAAATGAATTTATTGATTATGCTAGTAAAGATTTTTTTGTTAATATTACAACGAATGGATGTATGTTAGAAAAAGTAGTAAATAATAAAAATATTAGGCAAATTAATATATCTTTACATAGTGGAGTTAATATAGATAAAGTATTTGAGTGTGTAGATATTTTAAGAAAAAATACAATAATTAACTATAGAATTTGGGTTAAAAATGATGGATTAATAGATAAACTTAAAAGTAAATATAATACAGATATTCGTGATGGTGTTAAGTTATGTGATAATGTTTATGTTAGTATGAAGGAAGAATTTATATGGCCTGATTTAAATAATAATATAAATAATTCGTATGGTGTGTGTTATGGGCTTAAGAATCATTTAGGAATACTTGTTGATGGCACAGTAGTTCCATGTTGCTTAGATAGTAAAGGTGATATAAATTTAGGTAATATATTTTCATCTAATTTGAGTGATATAATGAATTCTTTTAAGTATCAGAGTATAGAGAATGGTTTTAAAAATAATAAAAGAATAGAAGAGTTATGTAAACATTGTGGTTTTAATAAAGGGAGGTAACAATGAATTTAGCGTGTAAAGATAGTGATGCAATTTATTTGAATGTAGAAGAAGAAAGAGATTTTAGAACACCTTTTTTTAGGGATATAGATAGAATACTATATAGTTTATCTTTTCAAAGGTATATGGATAAGACACAGGTATTTTCTTTTAAAGATAATGATCATTTAACAAAGAGAATGGTTCATGTTTTGTATGTAAGTAAGATTGCTAGAACAATTGGAAGAGAACTGGGTTTAAATGAAGATTTAATTGAAGCAGGAGCTTTAGGTCATGATTTAGGTCATACTCCGTTTGGGCATGTTGGTGAAGCAATATTAAATGAGATAAGTGTTAGTGCTGGATGTGGATACTTTAATCATAATGTTCATAGTGTTAGACTTTTAATGAGTATTGAAAATCATGGTAGGGGTAAAAATATTACTTTACAGACAATGGATGCTATTCTTTGTCATAACGGTGAACTTGTAATGGGTAAGTATGAACCAAGATGGAATAAAACTAAGGAAGAATTTTTAAGTGATTATGAAAAAACATATAAAGATAGAAGAGTATCTTTAGGATTAATTCCAATGACTTTAGAAGGTTGTGTTGTTAGAATTAGTGATTTAATAGCTTACTTAGGTAGAGATATAGATGATGCTATTAGAATGAATCTACTTAAATGGAGTGATGTACCTAATTCTATAACTAGTGTACTTGGGTTTAGCAATAGAGAAATTGTTAATACTATAATTAATGATGTAATAAATAATAGTAAAGGTAAAAAATATATTAAGTTAAGTGATGATGTTTATAAAGCAATAAGTGATTTAAAAGATTTTAATTATAAGAATATATATGCAAAAGCTTATACTGTGGAAGAAAAGTGTATGTTAAAGACTATGTTAAATACATTATATGTAACATATATGAGTGACTTAGAAAATAATAATCAAGATAGTAATATAATTAAATCTTATTTAAATAATATGAGTTTAGAATATAAGAAAAATAGTAATGAGAGAATAGTAATTGATTATATTGCAGGTATGACTGATGATTATACATTAAAAGAATATAATAAAATAATTAAAAGTAAACATACTAATATAGAGGTGGAAAATGAAATATAAAGAATATAAATGTAATTCATATAATGTTTATACTGTTAAAACAAATAGGTTTAAAACTAGTCATATTGAATTAATTTTTAGGGGTGAAGTAAAAAAAGATTTATTATCTGAGTTAGTATTTTTAGCAGATGTATTAAGTGAGTCAAGTAAGAATTATCCCAGTAAAAGAAGCTTGATGATTAGATTCGAAGAACTTTATAAAATATCTTGTTATGCTACATCTTTAAGAATAGGAAGTACAATGGATTTTCATGTTTCTTTAGATTTAATTAATCCAAAATATATAAACGATGTAGATTATTTAGAAAATGCCATTAAGACTTTGTTTGAAATAGTTCTTAATCCAAATGTAGAAAATGAAGAATTTGATACCGTTATTTTTAATAATGTAAAAACAAGACTATATAGAGAAATAAAGTCTTTGGAAGAAAATGATATGAAACAAAGTATAAAGAAAGCTTTTAAGTTAATGGATAGTGATTCTATTACAAGTTATGATTTACTTGGTACTAAAGAACAACTTGATGAAATTACACCAGCTAGTTTATATAAAACTTATAAGTATTTACTTAAGAATTTTTCATCTGATATATTTGCTATCGGTGATATGGATATGGATAGTTTGGTTAAATTAATTAAGAAGTATTATAAAAATAGATATATTAATGAATTTACTTATAATTATTATGTAGATAATAAGATACGTAATTCTGTTAAAAAAGGTGAAGAAATAGGAAGTAGTGTTCAAGCTAATTTAGTAATGTTATTTAATTTAGATAATTTAGAAAAACGTGAAAGAGATATTACTATGCATGTATTTAATTATTTATTTGGTAGTGGTGGTTTAACATCAAAGTTATATCGAAGTATCAGAGAAAAATATAGTTTATGTTACAATATAAATAGTTTATATTTAAAATATGATAAGTTATTATTAGTGCATACTTCGCTAGAAAATGAAAATGTTTTAAAAGCAATTAATTTAGCAAAGAAGGATTTTAAAAGTATGCAACATGGGGAATTTACAACAGAAGAATTAAATGATGCAATAAGTAATATGCTTGTATCAATAGATATGTCTAGTGATAATAATATATCAATAATAAATAATTATGTTTTTAAAGTTTATGATAATCTTCCTGATTTAGATGAAAGAAAGAAACTCTTTAAGGAAGTAACTAAAAGCGATGTAATAAATGTTGCAAAGAAAATAAAATTAAATACAATATTTGTTTTAAAAGGAAAAGGGGAGTAGTATGGAAGAAATTGAATTAATTGGTATAGATGAAAAAATATATTATTATAAAACCAGTAGTGGTTTAAGAATTTATATGTGGGTTAATAAAAATGTTAAAAGTATGGAATCTTGTTTATGTGTTAAATATGGCTCAATACATACGAAGTTTAAAGTGGGTAAGAAAACTTATGAAGTGCCAAATGGAATTGCTCACTTTTTAGAGCATGTTAAGTTTAATGTAAGCGATGGTGTTACTGCTCATGATATTTTTTATAAGCTCGGAGCTGATTCAAATGCTTTTACTACTTTTGAATATACAAATTATTACTGTTTTACTACTGAAAATAAAAGTAAGGTAGTTTGTGAATTACTTAATTTTGTATATAATCCTTTTTTTACAAAGAAATTAATTGAAAAAGAAAAAGGTATTATTGTGGAAGAAGCAAAAATGGGGATTGATAACTCAAATACATTAATGTATTTTAATTCATTAAAAAGTGCTTTAGTTAAATCAAAATATAGAAATACCATAACTGGTACACCAGATGATGTTTTAAAAATTAGTTTAGATGATGTATGTCTTGTTTATGATACTTTTTATCATCCAGAAAATATGTTTATGGTAGTAACTGGTTCTTTTAATCCATATGAAATTGCTAATGTTGTTGAAGAAAATTTAAATGAAAAAGAATTTTTAGAATATAAAAATCCTTTGGTTATTATGAATCAAGAACCTAAAAAAGTTGCAAAAAAATATAGTGAAGATGCTATAAATATAGGTAGTACTTGTGTAAAAATGTTTATAAAGATGGATTTAAAACGTTTTAAAGATTATAATTTGTTAGAACTTTCGTATATTACTGATATTATATTTGCTATAAACATTGGTAAGACTTCAGAATTTAGAGAAAAATTAATTAATGATGGTGTTGTTACAACACTTGGGTTTGATGTAAATTATTATGGTGATGTATTTTCCGTCATTATAAGTGCAAATACTAACTTTAAAAATGAATTTATTAAAAGAATAAATGATAAGTTAAATAATTTATATGTTGATGAAAAAGATTTTTTAAGAAAGAAAAATGCTAATTTAGCAACTTATATACTTGAATATGAGGATATTGATAATATTTCATTAAAGATTCAAGATAATATAATTAATTTTAATAAGCTTATTACTAATGAAAAAGAGATAATTGAAAAATTATCTATAGATGATGCAAATAGAGTATTAGAATTATTTGATTTTTCTAATATTTCAGTTAATGTTTTTAAGCCAAAGAAAAACCAAGATTAATAAAGTCTTGGTTTTAATATTATCTGTTATAGAATTCAACGATTAATTGTTCATTGATTTCTGGGTTAAGTTCACTTCTTTCAGGAAGTCTAACAAATTTACCAGATAATTTTTTTGTATCCATTTCTACGAATGCTGGAACTGTTCTTTTTTGTTCGATTGCATCAAGGATAGCTGGATGATTCATTGAAGTTTCTTTAACAGAAATTATATCACCAACTTTAGTAGTGTAAGAAGGAATGTTTACCTTTTTACCATTTACTAAGATATGTCCATGATTAACAATTTGACGAGCACTTCTTCTAGTTCTTGCCATTCCAAGACGATAAACCATGTTATCAAGTCTTGATTCTAGTAGGATAAGTAAGTTTTCCCCAGCAATACCATTCATTTTTGAAGCTTTTAAAAATACTTTGTGGAATTGTTTTTCATTTAATCCATAAAGAATTCTTACCTTTTGTTTTTCTTGCATTTGGATACCATATTCACTTAACTTACGACGACGATCTTGTCCGTGTTGTCCAGGTGCATAAGGTCTTTTAGCTAACTCTTTACCATTTTCAAGAGTAGAAAAACCAAGTCTTCTTGATTTCTTATAAGCTGGTCCCGTATATCTTGCCATAAAATCTCCTTTCATTTTATTTGCAAAATATTTATTTTGTTATATCTATCAAGTAGGGAGTTTAAATTAATTTTTCTAAGGCAGTCTTAGATACTTTATTCCATATAGGTTTAAACACATTATTTGTAGATATAACTCTGCCTAAATAACTTGCAATGGTATTATATAATAAAAATCTATGTTTTGTCAATCAAAAAAGTACTTATTTTTTCAATAAGCACTTTTTTCAATCTTTACATACCCATAAGTATATAAAGAAGTCATCATTTTCTTCATCACAGGGCAATAAATGTATATTGTGTAGTCACTAGACTTGTAACAATAAAAATATATTGCTTTGATAAAGTAGGGACAATATAAATATAACATATTTTTTTTATTTTGTCACTATATTTCTCTCATTTTGTTTTTATTTTTGAAAGGATCTTTTTTATCAATCTTATCTACGAATAAAATTCCATTTAAATGGTCTATTTCATGTTGGAAAGCAACTGCTAAATCTTCACGTGCCCTCATTTTCTTTTTATTTCCTTCATAATCATAATATTCAATAGTAATTCTTGCATGTCTTGGAACAATTCCTTCAACTTCACGATTAACACTTAAACAGCCTTCGCCTTCACCAACATATATTAATTCTTCACTTTCACTAATAATTTTGGGATTTATTATAATGTATTCTTCAAATGTTCCTTTTTCTTCGAGTTCATTTGCTATAACAAAAATTCTTTTTTTATGTCCCATTTGAACAAAAGCCATTCCCATTCCTGCACGAAGATTATATTTTTCAGCTATTTTTTCATCTTGACTCATTTCTAAATACTTTATTGTGTCTTCAGCAAGCTTTCTATCTTCCTTGCTAATTGGAAATGTTGCTTCTTTACTTACTTCATGTAGTATTTTATGTTTTTCATCTAGTATCTTTATTTTTGGTAATTCCATATTTCTTCACCCGACCTAGATTATATCAAATTTTTATCAAAAATGCAAAATTTCTCTATTTTTTTCTAAAAATATATAAAAATTTATACTTATTTATTGTTTCTGTTTTAGTGACTCAGTAGTTATTTGTTTATATGATATAATAATTAAGTTAAAAATAAAATGATATGTTAAAAACATATCACCTTATTATATTAGATATTGTTTTATTTAATTGTTATTATTATTCCAGCTCCAGCCAGCACCTAAAATGATTACTAAAAGAATAAATAATACAATCCATATAGCAGCACCTATACCATAACCACTTGTATATCCAGCATATTGTGGGCAATATTGATTTTGATTATATCCAGCACCATAATAGCCATTGTTTCCGTAATAATACATAAATTTACCTCCTTTACTATCTATTATAATTTATTAGAAAAGACATCTTTTTGACATTAAAATAACCCAAGTTTTGAAAAATTATTTTATTTTATAACAAATAATGATACAATTTTGTTAGGAGTAGAGCGGATATGAAAAAAATATTATCTAAAATTGATATACAACTTTTTATAATGGTTATCCTTTATATATTGCTTGGTCTTGTTATGATTTATAGTGCATCAAGTGTAACTGCAGTTGTTCGCTATGGGTATCAGCCTTATCACTTTTTTATAAGACAAGCAATATTTGTTTTAGTGGCATTCTTTATAGGTTTTTTTGTGATACTTAGGTTTCCTACAAGAAATTATGCTTTATTTACGTGGCCGCTTATATTTTTACTTATTGGTTCTTTGGCACTATTATTTGTTAAAGGTAAAATAGCAGGTGGTGCCATTAGTTGGTTTGATTTAAAATATTTCAAAGTTCAACCTAGTGAATTTGCTAAATCTATACTTATTGTTTTTATGGCAATATATTATAATAAGCTTCATTATAAAAAGGTTAAAAATATGTTTGCTTATTTTATACCTCTTTTGTTTGCGGGGGTAATTATTAGTTTAATATTTATGCAACCGGATTTAGGTAGTGCAGCAATTATTGCAGGTATTGTATTTTTAACATTTATAAGTATACCTGTTGTTAAGGGTAATATTATGAAATATATTAAAGTTATAGCAATTGGTGTTGTTATATTTGCTATTTTTTTCTTGTATTCTGGTAATAGTTTTTTAAGTAGTGTTCAAAAGGGAAGATTAAATTTTAAAAATCCGTGTTCTAGATATACGGAAACAACCGGTTATCAAGTTTGTAATGGGTTTATTGCTATTAATAATGGTGGTTTGTTTGGAGTGGGTCTTGGTAATTCAACTCAGAAGTATTTGTATTTACCTGAGGCACATACCGATTTTATATTTCCAATTATAGTTGAAGAATTGGGGTTAGTAGTAGGTATTTTAATTGTACTTGGTTATGCTTATATGTTATCAAGAATTTTAAGGATTGCAAAAAGGTCTGAAAACTTAAGATGTTCAATTTTAGCTTATGGGACATTTTGGTATTTTGCTTTACATATATTAGTTAACTTACTTGGGGTTTTAGCACTTATTCCTTTGACTGGAGTACCACTTCCATTTTTAAGTTATGGTGGTTCATTTACTTTAAATGCAATAATTATGTTTTTTGTTGTTGAAAGAGTAAATGTTGAAAATAATATTAATAAGACTAAAAGAGAAATAAAATCTTTATAGTCTTTTTATTTTACTTTATTTGCTCCAGATAATGCAATTAAATTGATATTAAGTGGAGAAAATATGATAGTAACTGATAAGATGCTTAAAGAAAAGTATCATAATTATGTAAATGTTTATAGTAAAATAAATAGTGAAATTAAAAAGGAAAATTTAATTAGAGTAGTTCGAGGAATATATGAAACTAATCCGAATGTATCTAATTATTTGCTTTAAATATAAAAGATATTTTGTGTTGACTTGTGAATACAATTATTGTAATATATTATTAACAATAGATATGTTCTATTTTGGTGGTGTTAGATATGAATAAAAAGTTTTTGGTTTTGACTACTGTTATTCTATTTTGTTTATTTTTTATTTTGATATTTAATAATAAATATAGTGAAAATGTAGAAAAACGTAATGTAATAAATAATAATATGAATTTAGTTTCTATGATGCTTGAAACCGAAGAGGGCAGTGGTAAGTATGAATTAACTACATTAAATAGTTGGCCAACAGATGGCTATGTATTTAATAATGAACTATCTAAATGTGAGAATGGTGGTAATGTATTTTGGAATGAAGAACTAAAAAAGGTTGTAATGAAAGGAAATATAAGTGATAAATGTTATATTTATTTTGATAAATATAATCTTCCTGTTATTAATGGTGTTTCTAGTTCATCAACTTTGAATTCAATTACTGCTACTATAAATGCTACAAAAGGAACAAATAGTATAATTAAATATTATTTTTCAATTAATGGTGGTAATTGGATAGAAAGTACTTCAAATAGTTATACTTTTAATTCTTTATCTTCTAACACTTCATATGAAGTTAAAGTAAAATGTGTTGATAGCTTGGGAAAGAATAGTGAAATTTATGCTAAAAATATTAAAACTGCATCGTATGTTAATCCGAGTGTTACTTACGTTACTACATCTGTAACAAGTAATTCTATTAAAATTACTGCTACAGTTAAAGCTGGTTCTAATTCAATATCAAAATATTTTTACTCTGTTGATAACGGAAAAACTTATAAGAATTCAGCGTCAAATACATATACTTTTTCTAATTTATCGGCGGGCACTTATAATATTAAAGTGTATGTTCAAGATACAAATGGAAAAAATAGTAATGTTTATGCTAAGACTGCTACTATCACTAGTCCAACATTATCTAGTTATATAATAGGTAAGTATACTGGAACTCAAGGAGATAATGGATTGTATTATCATTCCTCTAGTTTATCTAATAGTGCAGGAGATAATAGTTATAGATATGCTGGTTCTGATCCTAATAATTATGTTTGTTTTGGTAGTACGGCATCAACTTGTCCTTCTGATAATTTATATAGAATCATTGGTGTTTTTGGAAGTCAGGTTAAAATTATAAAAAATTCTTCGATTGGCAGTATGCAATGGGATAGTGCGGAAACTACTGTTTGGAAAACTGCAAGTTTAAATACTTATTTGAATGGAACTTTTTTGAGTAGTTTAGGAACTTATACAAATAAAATTACTACAACATCTTGGGGTGTTAATGGAAATGATTCATCTGCTTTAACACCTAGTAATATGTATAGTTTAGAAATGAAAAGCACATATTCATCAAAAATAGGTTTAATGTATGCAAGTGATTATGGATTTGCAGCAACACAAGATTATTGGGATGTTGAACTTTGTGACTATGATGGAACTGCTTATAAGTATAATTGGATTTATTCTAGTTCAAATGAATGGACTATTACAGGTTTTGCTCGTGGTAGTGGTGGTTCGATTTTTGTTAGTAGTGTTGGTTGGGTATATAATTATAATGGAGGATTTACAGGAATTAGTTTTGGGGTAAGACCTACATTTTATCTTACAGCATCGACAACTTGTACTGGAGGATCAGGTACTTCAAGTGATCCTTATCGAATTGGTTAAATAATATTATAAAAATCATGCAAATTATTACTAAAATAGTTCTTTTTTGTCAAAATTTAGTCAATAATTTAAAAAAATTAAAAAAATTAATAGAAATTGTTAATTTCTTATTGATTTTATGGGGTTTTTTTGATAATCTTAATATGTAAGGCTAGTGGCTTTACAAAATATTTTAGATAATGGGAGGTAAAGAAATATGTCTAAAACAGAATTAGTAGAATTAATTGCAAAAGAAGCTGGACTTTCTAAAGCTGATGCTGCTCGTGCTCTTGATGCTACAATCGCAGGAATTACTGCTGGATTAAAGAAAGATGGAAAGGTATCTTTAGTAGGATTTGGTACATTTAGTGCTAAAACTAGAGCTGCTAGAGAAGGAATTAATCCTTTAACTAAAGAACCAATCAAAATTGCTGCTAAGACAGTTGCTTCATTTAAAGCCGGAAGCAAATTAAAAGACGCTTTAAATTAGTTTAAAACGAAAAGTTGACTTTGTTCAACTTTTTTTGGTTCGAGGAGGAGGATTAGATATGAAAAAAAGATTAATAATTTTATTAGGAGTAGGCATAAGTTTTTTGATACTTCCCTTTTTAATAAATGTATATGGTTTATGGAGACTTATTATATTACTTATTGGTATTTTATTAATTACCATATGTACTGCGATTAAATTTAAAAATAATATTATAGTAATTATTCTTGTTAATTTAATACTTTTATCTAGTACTTATGGAATAGATTATTTGTTATGTTATAAATTAAATAGATTACCTATATATGCATTTAGTTTAGAAAGTAATGATAGTTTTAGAACATTAAATAGTTTCTTTTATAGAGTTTATGATTGTAATTCTTTTTTAGTAATGGATTATGGTTATAAAAAAAGTTATATATGTGATGAAGATTTACTTGATACAATTGATGTAAATAGCTTGTTACAAGATCCTCGTGTAAGTTACAAAAAATATAAAAATAAATTTATTAAAGTAAGTGGTAAGATAAGTAAGATAGTGGGTAGTGAAGTATTAGAACTTGGTAAATATACAAAAACAGATGATGTATTAAATGGTTATGTTTTATTTAGTGATAGTGAAGCCTTAGTGGTTAATACAACTGAAGTACTTAGTAAATATAGAATATATGATGAAATAACTGTTATTGGTAGAGTGGATAGTACTGATGGTAAGAAAATAACTTTAAAAGATACACTATTAATACCAAGTAATATATATGATAGTTTTACATATGAAGTTATAAATAATGATAGTAAGTTAACTAATTTAGTTAAAGATAAAAATTATTATTATTATGGTATTAATAGTATAAATATAAAGTATGATAGTAATAATATTTATGAACTTAGTTATTCTTTAACTGATAATAGATTTAGTGTATTAGATATAATTGGTAATAGTACTTATGAAGTATTAAAAAAAGATGATGAAGAAATAGGTAAGTTATATAAGTTAGATAAATTTAATGTTGTATTATGTAATAATGATAATGTTATATTTGCTAGTTTAAAAAAGAATATTAATTATGAAGTATGTAGTTATGTAGTGGATGAATAATTATGTTTACTTTTATAAATTATATTAGTATAATATTTTTACAAATGTTTATATAGATAAAAAACACATTATGGCTATTCTTATGAAGGCAAGAAAGATTTGTCAAAAATTGGGCTTTACGAGTGGGATTCTTCAAAAAGATACTACTAAAACTTATTTAGCTAAATATAGGTTTATCTCAATGGACTATTATAATACTATTTTTGCTATTATTCATTCTACTATTGTTAGTGGAACAATGATTTTTAATTATCATATGGTAGCGCGAGCACGATCTACATTTTATCTTTTATCTTCAGTTTAATATGACTCTGGTACTGGTACTATGAGTGATCCGATTCGCTTGAAAATTTAAAATATTATAAAAAGTTGATGAAAATATATACAAAATTGCATGAAGTGATTGACGGAGTGCAATTTTTTTGATACAATTATTTTATATCGAGAAAAGGGGACAGTGCCTTTGGAACATTATTTTACAAACAATGATAATTTAAAAAGTGAGATAAGAGAGTTGTCTTATATATATAATGGTAAACCATTTATTTTTTTGAGTGATAATGGTGTTTTTGCTAAGAATAAAATAGATTATGCATCTAGGTTGTTGGTGGAAAGTTTTTTGAAACTGGTTAACACTAGAGAAAAGAATTGCAATTTGCTTGATGTAGGTTGTGGTTATGGATATATGGGGATTGTTATTGGTGGAGTGCTTGGTTGTTGCATTGACTTAGTTGATGTTAATAAAAGAGCAGTTCATTTAAGTGAAAGAAATATAAAACTTAACAATGTTAAGGGACGTGCATTTATAAGTAATGCGTATGAAAGTGTAAAAAATAAATATAAATATATAATTACTAATCCTCCGATTAGGGCTGGTAAAGATGTTGTATTAGACATCTTAGCTAATGCAAAGGGACATCTTGAAGATGGCGGTGAGCTTTGGTTTGTTATTAATAAAGATCAAGGTGCTAAATCTATTAAAAAGATAATGGATGAGTGTTATAAAGTAGAAGTTGTAGCTAAAAGTAAAGGTTTTTTTGTTTTTTGTGCAAAAATTGATTGACAAATCTTTAATTTGGCTTTACAATTTTAAATTGGTGACGTATTTATTTTTTAAATAAAAAAAGCGAAGAAATAGTCTTAAAAAAATTGTGTATGGGGTGATATCATGGCTTATAAAGTAAAAAAATTTGGTGACTATCGTGAAAGAAGATGTTTTTCAAAGACGAAAAACGTTTTAGAATTGAATGATTTATTGGAAGTTCAAAAGAAATCATACCAAGAATTCTTAGATACTGGTATCAAAGAAATATTTGATGACTTATTTCCAGTTGAAAGCTTTACTGGTAATATATCTTTAGAATTTGGTGATTATTATTTTGATGAACCAAGATATTCAGTTAAGGAAGCTAAGGAAAGAATGGTTAACTATGCTGCTCCATTAAAGGTTGAAGCACGTCTTTACATTCATGAAACTGGTGAAGTAAAAGAACAAACTATATTTCTTGGAGACATGCCACTTATGACTGAAGCTGGAACATTCATTATTAACGGGGCAGAACGTGTAATTGTTTCCCAATTAGTAAGAAGTCCAAGTGTATATTTCAAAAAAGAAATCGATAAGAATGGACGTCATATCTTAAGTGGTGAATTAATACCTAATAAAGGTACATGGCTTGAATATGAAACAGATGCTAGAGATGTTTTATATGTAAGAATTGATAGAACTAGAAAAGTTACTGTTACTACATTCTTAAGAGCTTTAGGTTTATCTAGTGATGATGATATTATTAGTCTTTTTGGTGATAATGATTATATTAAGAATACATTAGAAAAAGATAGTACTAATAATACAGATGAAGCATTAATTGAAATTTATGAAAAACTAAGACCTGGTGAACCAGCAACATTAGATTCTTCAAAGAACCAATTAATTACAAGATTCTTTGATAGATTCCGTTATGATTTAGCTAAAGTTGGACGTTATAAATTTAATAAGAAATTAAATATCTTAGATAGATTAGAAGGTTTAACTCTTGCTGAACCATTAATTGATGGTGATAATGTTTTAGCTAATGCTGGTGATAAACTTACTAGAGAAGTTTTAGAAAATTTAAGACCTTATTTTGAAAAAGGATTAAATGTTAAAGAACTTTTAATTAATGAAGAATTGGATGACTATAAGACTGCTCAAGTAGTTAAAGTAGTAGATCCAGAAGATAGTAAAAAAACTATTAATATTATTGGAATTGACCCAAGCATTGATGTTAGACGTCTAACTATTCCTGATGTTTATGCATCATTAAGTTATTATATTGGACTTCATGAAAATATTGGTAGCGATGATGAAATTGATAACTTAGGAAACCGTCGTGTTCGTCAAGTTGGTGAACTTATTCAAAATCAATTTAGAATTGGTATGGCAAGAATGGAAAGAGTTATTCGTGAAAGAATGACTACTCAAGAATTAGATACTGTTACACCTAAAACATTAATTAATATTAGACCAGTAACTGCAGCGTTAAAAGAATTCTTTGGTTCTTCACAATTATCTAAATTCATGGATCAAATTAACCCAATAGCAGAACTTACTGATAAGAGACGTTTATCAAGTTTAGGACCTGGAGGTTTATCTCGTGAACGTGCTGGTATGGATGTTCGTGACGTTAATGCATCTCACTATGGTCGTATTTGTCCGATTGAATCACCAGAAGGACAAAACATTGGTCTTATTACATCACTTGCTGGTTATGCTAAGATTAATGATTATGGTTTCATTATGACTCCATATCATAAAGTTGTTGATGGTGTTGTAACTAATGAAGTAGTTTATTTAACTGCTGATGAAGAAAAAGGACATGCTATTAGTCAAGCTGCTGTTAAGTTAGATGATGATAATAGAATTGTTGATAAGGAAGTAGTTGCAAGATATAATGGTGATACAATCTATGTAAAAAGAGAAAAAATTGATTATGTCGATGTTGCTCCAAGTCAAGTTGTTGCTATTACAACAAGTTGTATTCCATTCCTTGAATTCGATGATGCCCACAGAACTTTGATGGGTGCAAACATGCAACGTCAAGCAGTACCTTTACTTACTTGTGAAGCTCCAATTGTTGGAACAGGTGTAGAATGTATTGCTGCAAGAGATTCTGGTTCAACTATTGTTGCTAAAGCAGATGGTGTAGTTGAATATGCTGATGGCTTAAAGATTATAGTTAAAACTGCTGGTGGTAAAGATACATATCATTTAGCAAATTATGAAAGAAGTAATGCATCAAGTTGTATTAATCATCATCCGATTGTTAAAGCTGGAGATGCTATATGCCGCGGACAAGTTATTGCTGATGGTCCATCAACTGACATGGGTGAACTTGCTTTAGGTAAAAACTTAACTGTAGCATTCATGACATTTGAAGGCTATAATTACGAAGATGCAGTAATCTTAAATGAAAGATTAGTAAAAGATGATGTTTATACATCACTTCATATATCACATTACGATATTGATTGTCGTGATACAAAACTTGGACCTGAAGAAATTACAAGAGATATTCCAAATGTTGGGGAAGATGCTCGTAAGAATCTTGATGCTGATGGTATTGTAAGAATTGGTACTGAAGTAAGAGATGGCGATATTCTAGTAGGTAAAGTTACACCAAAAGGTATGCAAGAACTTACTAGTGAAGAAAAATTATTACATGCTATATTTGGTGAAAAGACTCGTGAAGTAAGAGATACATCACTACGTGTAGAACATGGTGCTGGTGGTATTGTTCATGATGTTAAAGTTTATACAAAAGAAAATAGTGATGAACTTCCTGCAGGTGTATCTAAGATAATAAGAGTATATATTATTCAAAAACGTAAGATACAAGTAGGGGATAAGATGTCTGGTCGTCATGGTAATAAAGGGGTTATTTCTTTAGTACTTCCTGAAGAAGATATGCCTTATTTACCAGATGGTAGACCTGTAGATGTTATGCTTAACCCATTAGGTGTTCCATCACGTATGAATATTGGACAAATCTTAGAATTACACTTAGGTATGGCTGGTAAAAAGTTAGGCGTTCATTATGCTACTCCAGTATTTGATAGTGCAACATGGGAAGATATTTCTGAAGAAATGAAAGAAGCAGGAATGGAACCAGATGGAAAAGTAGTACTTCATGATGGTAGAACTGGAGAACCATTTGATCATAGAATCAATGTTGGGGTTATGTATATGGTTAAACTACATCACATGGTTGATGATAAACTACATGCTAGAGCAACAGGACCTTATTCACTTGTTACTCAACAACCTCTAGGTGGTAAAGCTCAATTCGGTGGACAACGTTTCGGAGAAATGGAAGTTTGGGCATTATATGCTTATGGTGCATCACATGTATTACAAGAAATCTTAACTGTTAAAGCTGATGATATCGTAGGTCGTGTAAAGGTTTATGAATCTTTAGTTAAAGGTAAAGTTATTGATCAAGCTGGTGTTCCTGAATCATTTAGAGTACTAGTTAAGGAATTCCAAGCACTTGGTTTAGATGTTCAAGTAATTGATAATGATGATAATGTATTAGAATTCAAAGACATCGAAGAAGATGAAGATGATAATGATGCATTTAGAATTGATGAAATAGATGTAACTACAAAAGAATTAAATAAAGATAATGTAGTTAATGAAGAATTGGATAGTTATGATGACTATGATGAAGATTTAGACGATGAAGAAGATTCATTAGATGATTTAGAATTTCCAGGAGATATCGAAGAAGAAAAAGATATCTTAGATGAAGGGGAAGGTGAAGAATAATGATAGATGTTAGTAAATTTAAAGGTATTAAGGTAAGTATTGCATCACCAGAAAAGATACGTTCTTGGTCTTATGGTGAAGTTAAAAAACCTGAAACAATCAATTATCGTACCCTAAAACCTGAAAGAGATGGATTATTCTGCGAAAAGATTTTCGGACCAACTAAGGATTTTGAATGTTCTTGTGGTAAGTACAAAAGATTAAGATATAAAAATATCGTATGTGACCGTTGTGGTGTTGAAGTAACACGTTCAAAGGTAAGAAGAGAAAGAATGGGGCACATTGAACTTGCTGCTCCTTGCTCTCACATATGGTTCTTTAAAGGTGTTCCTTCTAAAATGGGACTTGTCCTAGATATGTCTCCAAGAGATTTGGAAGAAGTATTATATTTCGTAAGTTATGTAGTAATTGATCCTGGTAAAGCTCCTTTAGAAGTTAAACAAACTTTATCTGATAAAGAATATCGTGCTTATTATGAAAAGTATGGAAATACTTTTAAAGTAGGTATGGGTGCTGAAGCTATTAAAGAATTATTAAAACAAGTTGATATTGATAAAGAAGTTGAAGATTTACGAAAAGAACTTGAAAATACAACTGGACAAAAAAGAATTCGTCTTGTTAAAAGACTTGATTGTTTAGTTGCATTCCAAGAATCTGGAAATAAACCTGAATGGATGGTACTTGATGTGTTACCAGTTATTCCACCTGAACTAAGACCGATGATTCAACTTGATGGTGGTAGATTTGCAACTAGCGATTTAAATGATTTATATCGTAGAATTATTAATAGAAATAATCGTTTAAAGAAATTACTAGAACTTGGTGCTCCAACTATTATTGTTCAAAATGAAAAACGTATGCTTCAAGAAGCTGTTGACTCACTTTTTGATAATGGTAGAAGAGGAAGAAGTATTACTGCAGCAAGTAATAGACCACTAAAGAGTTTATCTAGTATGTTAAAAGGTAAACAAGGACGTTTCCGTCAAAACTTATTAGGTAAGAGAGTTGACTATTCTGGTCGTTCTGTTATCGTTGTTGGACCAAATTTAAAGATGCATCAATGTGGTTTACCAAAAGAGATGGCTATTGAACTATTCAAGCCACATGTAATAAATGGTATCGTTGAAAGAGGTTTAGCTCACAATATTAAAGGTGCTAAGAAATTAATCGAATCAAGAGATGAATCAATCTGGGATATTGTTGAAGATGTAATTACTGAACATCCAGTATTATTAAACAGAGCTCCGACATTACATAGACTTGGTATTCAAGCATTTGAACCAGTTTTAGTTGGAGGAAAAGCTATTAGATTACACCCACTAGTTTGTGCAGGATTTAATGCAGACTTCGATGGTGACCAAATGGCTATCCATATTCCACTTTCTGAAGAAGCAAAAGCTGAAGCTAGAATATTAATGCTTAGTGCTAATAATATTTTGAATCCAAAAGATGGAAAACCAATCGTTACACCAAGTCAAGATATGGTACTTGGTAACTGTTATTTAACTATTGAATATGCAGGGGAAACTAACGAAGGTCACGTTTATAAAGACCCTAATGAAGCTTTAATGGCATATGAAAGAAAAGAAATAACTCTACATACAAGAATTGCTATTCCAGTTAATTCATTTAAATATAAATTATTTACTGATGAACAAAGAGGAAAATATTTAGTTACAACTGTTGGTAAGTTAAAATTCAATGAAATATTACCTGATACATATCCATATGTAGAAGAAGGAACTAAAGCAAATATAGAAGGAGTTACTCCGGATAAATATTTCTTACCAATGGGTGCTAATATTCCTGAAGAAATTGCTAAAATGGAACTAGTTACTCCATTTGTTCAAAAAACTTTAGGTCAATTAATTGCTCAAGTATTTAAAAGATATAAAACTACTGAAACATCTATTATGCTTGATAAATTAAAGAATTTAGGTTTCAAATATTCCACTATTGCTGGTATTACTGTATCTATTGCGGATGTTGTAAGAAGTAAACATAAAGAAGAAATTATTGATGCCGCTAAAGCTAAAGTAGATAAAATTAATAAACAATATCAAAGAGGTTTAATTACTGATCAAGAAAGATATCAAAGTGTTATTGAAGTTTGGACAAAAGCTACTGATGATGTTAAGAACGAACTTAAAGAAATCAGTGAAAATGACTTCGATAATCCATTATTCATGATGATGAACTCAGGTGCTCGTGGTAAGATTTCAAACTTTACCCAACTTGCTGGTATGCGTGGGTTAATGGCTAAACCTGATGGTTCAACTGTAGAAATCCCAATTACATCATCATTTATTGAAGGCTTGTCTGTGTCTGAATTCTTCTTATCAACTCATGGTTCTCGTAAGGGAGATGCCGATACAGCGTTAAGAACTGCAGACTCAGGATACTTAACAAGAAGACTTGTTGATGTTGCTCAAGATATAATTGTTAAAGATTATGATTGTGGTACTCATCAAGGACTTGTAGTATACGACTTACTTAATGAAAAAGATAACTCAGTTATTGAACCACTTGCTGAACGTATTTTAGGTAGATTTGCATCTAAGAGAATAGTTAATCCAGAAACAAAAGAAGTTATTGTTGAAGCTGGAGAATTAATTAACGAAAATGCTGTTATCAAAATTACTAAAGCTGGTATTAAAAAAGTTGAAATTAGAAGTGTTCTAACATGTAAGGCACAAAATGGTGTTTGTCAAAAATGTTATGGACGTAACCTTGCAACTGGTAACTTGGTTGAAAAGGGTGAAGCTGTTGGTATTATGGCTGCTCAATCAATTGGTGAACCAGGTACCCAACTTACAATGCGTACATTCCACACCGGTGGTGTTGCATCAGGTGATGATATTACTCAAGGTCTTCCAAGAGTTGAAGAATTATTTGAAGCACGTATTCCAAAAGGAAAAGCTACTATTGCGGAAGTATCTGGTAAAGTTATCGGTATTGAAGAAAACAATGGTAAACATACAATTACTATTGAAAACGAAGCTGGTTGTAGAGAACACGTTACAAATTACAACATGAAAGTTAGAGTATCTATCGGGGATGTTGTTGAAGCTGGTGATAAATTAACTGAAGGTGTTATTTCACCTAAGGAATTACTTGCTGTAACAGATCCACTTACTGCTCAAGAATATATTTTGAAAGAAGTTCAAAAAGTTTATAAATTACAAGGTGTTGATATTTCAGATAAACACATTGAAATTATTTGTAAACGTATGATAAATAAGGTAAGAATTACTGATGCTGGAGATACAGACTTTGTTGAAGGTCTTGCGGTATCACTAAGAGAATTTACTGAAGGAAATAAACCTGTCATTATGGCTGGTGGGACTCCTGCAAAAGGTAATCCAATAATGCTTGGTATTACTAAGTCATCACTAGAAACTGATTCATTCTTATCTGCTGCATCATTCCAAGAAACAACTAGAGTTTTAACTGATGCTGCAATTCATGGAAAAGTTGATAAATTACAAGGTTTAAAAGAAAATGTTATTATTGGTAAGTTAATACCTGCTGGTACAGGATATAGTCAATATAATAATATTGGAATTGAACTTGAAAAGGATTTATTAAGTGATGATGCTCAAGAAGTTCTTGAAGAGAAATTGATGGATAACGATGATTTAGCTGATGATGTTGATATTGAAACTGAAGAAGTTATTGAAGAAGATGTTGAATAAGCATCTTTTTTGTATGTAAAAATATGTACACTTTACGCAACATGTGTAAAGTGTTTTTTGAAACTTTTGTCGACGTTTGTCGAACTGCTTGCATATTTAGAAAATAACTATATAATAGCGTCTTTGAAGGGAGGTGATTAGCTTGGAAGTCTATAAACTTGCTAATGGCCTAAGGTATAGAAACATAGAAATTGTTTACAGAATCTTCTCTGATAAGAAGTTACTGACTTTGTTTATCAATGATTTTTTTGATTTTATTGGTAGAGATATTCATGTGTCTTTAAATGATGTTTTAAAATTTGAATTACCAAGAGATTGTCATGAAGTTCAAGAACTATGCAATATAATTTTAACTTTTGATGGAGTTGATCGTATAACTTTAACCATGGCAGGAAGATATCGCTTTGATATGAGAAATGTCAAAATTAAGCATTTGGTTTGAAAGGAATGGTGATGAATGTGGACATAACTACAATCAGAAATGTTATCACTTTCGAAAGAGCGTCTGAATTATATGAAAAATTCAAAGATAAGTATTACTTTATTGATTTTTTAAACAAAGAATTAATACGAAGCAAAGTAGGTTTTATTATAACAGATGGCATAATAAGGTGTCACAAAGATTTAAATTTAAACAAAACAAGTGAACTTGGAGATGTTTCTTATTATGTTGATGAAGGTTTCTTTGGATTTGAATTCTTTGATTCTTTCAGAGTAGCAATAACTGATTTAAAATACGAAGCATACTAAATAAAGGTTTAATGCCTTTATTTATACAGAAAGGATGAGTAAAATGATTATATATAAAGCATACAAATTTAGAATGGATCCAACTTTAGAACAAAAGCGTTTAATTAATCAAAATCTTGGTTCAGTTAGATTTATTCATAACCACTTTTTAGAAGAAAAAATCAAAACTTATGAAACTTATAAAAGAGTAGTTAGTCCATATTTGCAAATGAAGTCTCTAAGGAAACTTAAAGATGAATATCCTTGGCTTAAAGAAGTTGATCATTGCTCTTTGATGACTACAATCTTTAATCTAGATGATACATTTAAATCTATGATTAAAGAAGGCAAATATCCTAATTATAAAAGTAAGTACAATAAAGAATCATACACAACCAATAATGAACTAAAAACGTGGGGTAATATAAAATATTATAGTGTTCGTCTTAATTTGAAAGATAGAATAGTCATTTTACCAAGGCTTAAAAGTGTGACAATTCGCGGATATAAAAAACTTTCCAGCATCAACGGAAAAATAAAGTCTGCAACTGTGTCTAAGGTTGCTAATAAATTTTATGTCAGTTTGCTCGTAGAAATGTCTATCGAAGTTCCTGAAAACAAATGTGAAAAAATCTTAGGTATAGACTTAGGTATAAAAAATTATATAGTAACAAGTGATGGTAAAAAATATAAAAATGAAATCAACATTAATGAACAACGATTAAAAGGATTGCACCGTGCCTTATCTAGATCTACCAAAGGAAGTAGAAATCGTGAAAAAGTAATTATTAAGATTCAAAAGTTTTACCGAAGCTTAAAAAACAAACGAAAAACTCAAATTTGTGAGATTGTTAAAAGAATCTTACAAGAGAATGATGTCGTTGTAACTGAGGACTTGGATGTAAAAAAAATGTATCAAACCAAGAGTATTGCAGTCAAGCTTAGGGATGTTCCATTTACTAATTTTATAGAAACTATGTCATATAAGGCTAAGTGGCAAGGAAAGAAAGTTATTAAAATTGATAGATATTTTCCAAGTAGCCAAGTTTGTAGTGATTGTGGATATCAAAATAAAACACTCAAAGATTTAAGTGTTCGTGAATGGATTTGCCCGAAGTGTTACGCACATCATGATAGAGACATAAACGCAAGTATAAACATAAAAAACGAAGGAATTAAAATTTTATTAAAGCAGTTGAACTTATATTAAATTGAAAAATAATAAATTAATTAAACAAAAAATAAGTAGGGTTGGCAGAATCCGAATCTGGTCTGTGGAGGGAGAAATCCCTATGAAACAGAAAAGCTCTTTCGTGAGAAAGAGCAACATTATTTAAGGTAGGGGGGCTATATTTAGTTCCGTTCCCATCTTAGTAAGAACTTTAGAATATTTTTCATACAATCGTCTATAGTCTTTTAAATATCTATCGTCATTCATCATTGAGAACGGAATTACAGTATGGTCATAATGAACTGCAGTGGTTGTGGGATTTCCAGTGTATTTAGTAAAAATAAGTTCGCCCCCAAGGTTTGAAATTTCTATTTTGCTACTATTATCTGGATTTACAGTTTTAGTTATATCAAGTGTGGCCATAAAGCCAATTAATTTGTTCCAATCACCATTTGAACCACCATATTGGTTTGAAATAAAGTTTCCTAAAGAATACATAACTATTGTATTATTGATTTTTGTGATTGGTTGTAATATGTGTGGGTGATTCCCAATTATAATATCCACGCCTAGACTTGATAGATAATTCGCAATTTCGGTTTGTTCTTTATTCGGAGTATTTTGATACTCGACTCCCCAGTGCATGGCGACTATAAGTATATCGACTTTATCTCGTACAGCCTCAATATCTTTCTTAACTTGTTCTTTATCATAAATGTTTAGAAGATAATTTTTGCCAGATGGAACTTGAAGTCCGTTTGTTAAGGTTGTATAAGATAACATAGTGTAAGTTATATTATTTTTCTCTTTAATGATAAAATTATTTCTATTATCTTCTGAATCACTCATTCCGTTGTATAATAGGTTAGTTCCTTTAAAATACTTTACGGTATTAAGTATACCTTTTTCACCCTTATCAAGAGAATGGTTCGAAGCAAGAGATACGGTATTAAAGCCTGCATCCTTCATAGCGTCGACATAAGCACTTGGGGTGTAAAACATTGGGTACCCAGAATATGCAATTGATGCATCTCCTGTTGGTGTTTCTTGATTATAATATGCTATATCATATTTTTTAACAATATCCTTAACATATTTCACAGCATCGGTAAAATCATAAACACCATTGCCTTTATCGTAAGAACGGTATATTACACTATGTATTAGCCCATCGCCAGTTGCAAGGAGACTAATCTTATATTCTTCAGGAACTTTTTCCTTGGGTTCTTTGGAATTCTTATTATTAAATACTTTATTAATTGGTGAATCTTTAATACTTTCCTTGTTGCCAAAGTATTTGTATCCTTCATATCCAGCTAAAGCTATCACACCAATCAATAGCAAACATATAATTTTGCGAATAATTTTTTTCTTAATTTTTCTTCTTGCCATAACTAATCCTTATTTAATAAATCATATACTTCATCTTTGGATAGTCTGTGCACTTTGTGCATGAAATCCGGTAACAAGTGTAAGTGTATATGTTTTATTGCTTGGGCATCTCCGTAATTTATGAGAAATGTTAAAGCATTTTTATCTAGTTTCGTCATTAGCTTTTTAGTAATTACTTTTCCTTCTTTAAACATTTTATCTAAAATATCACTTGGAACTTCATAAATATCATCATAGTGTTTTTTAGGTATGACAAGTACATGTCCATCAGTATCTGGAAAAGCATCTAGCATCGCTAATATATCATCATCTTCGTACACAATTTTTGCAGGTACTTCCTTTCTTATAATTTTACAAAATAAACATTCATCCTTCATTTATATCACCACTTTAAGTATATCAAATTCTATGTACTTTTGCAAAATATTTTGCATATACTTAATTAGGAGTGTGATAAATATGTCTAGTTTCAAAGAAATCGTTACAAAAGCAGTCATTGGCAAAGCTAAAAAAACAAACAATGCAAATTTTTTGTTAACCCCTGAAGAAAAACCAAACACAATCTTGGGTTGCTGGGTTATAAATCATTCATTTAACGGATTAAAAGGACAAAATGGTCAAGTTGTAGTAAATGGCTCATTTGATGTTAACGTTTGGTACTCATTTGATGATGATAAAAAAACTGCAGTTACAACAAAAAACTTTTCGTATAGTGACAAGATGAATGTACCTCTTAGAAATGATGGAAACATGAATAACGCTAGTGAAATTATCGTTCGTTGCCTAAAACAACCTACGGTATCTAACGTGTTTATTGAAAATGGCCAAGTAAAGCTTGATATTGAAAAAGAAATGGGTGTTGAAATTGTAGGGGATGCAAAAGTTAAAGTAAGTGTAGAAGATGATTACGATGATTATGATGAAATAGTGGATGATGAAGTTGATAATGTTGATGATGTAATAGATAATATCGATGATAATTACTTAAACAACAATTAAAGTCACCTTTATGGTGATTTTTTTAAAATAAAATAGAAAGGGATGTAATATGACAAAGAAAAAAATAACAAATCATGCGAAATATAGAATAAGGCAAAGAATTGGAATTATTAAAAATCACAACGGATTAATTCAAAACGTTGAAAAATACGGAAAAAACATCACATATTATCAAGGGGACTTTCGTAAATATTTAAATCATAAACTTCGTAAGAAAAACATCAAAATTAAAGTATACAACGAAAGTATTTATATTTTTAACAAAACCAACAAAAAATTAATTACTGTTTATCCCGTTTTGCCAAAGTATTTTCCATTAACAAATTATGAAGTAACAAGTTCATTTATTGATTCTTTTGACTCTCAAGATTATTCTGTTCATTGTTAATTTGCTTATTTCTATTTATTTTTAAAATGAATAATTTATAATTAAGTAAAGTTGAGAAAAAAATGAAAGACAAGAAAAAAATATTTCTTATAGGTGGGGTTATATTAGGTATAGTTATTTTAGTAGTAGCAGCGATACTTCTTACAAGTGGAAGCAATAAAACAAAATCCAATGATGCAATTAAAACTAACTATTAGCTTAAAAATGGATATGATAAGTAGACACTATGATTAGGTATTAACATTTACTTACAAATATGTAATTTTAAAAAATTACACTTTAATACCTATCACAGATACGTTTATAAATCACAACAAAAAGTATATTATATACAATTATAAAGATTGTTTTGAAGAAGACTTAATAATTTAGTTGAATAAATTAAAAGGAGAGTATGAACTTACTTTCCTTTTACCTTGTTTTTGTAAAAATTTTGATTAAGTACTAGTAATATTTAATGTTTTTTGGTAAAATTATGATTATAGGAAAGTGGTGAATAAAATGTTTTTAGGTGAAAATCCAATACACATTGAAGTTAAAGACAAAAGTGATATAGCACAATTAGTGTTGATGCCCGGGGACCCATTAAGGGCAAAGTATATTGCAGAAAATTTCTTGGATGATGCAAAATGCGTAACAAGTGTTAGAAATATGCTTGGATTTACTGGCTTTTATAAAGGAAAAAAGGTTACAGTAATGGGTTCTGGTATGGGTATGCCAAGTATGGGTATCTATGCTTTTGAATTATTCCATTATTTTAATGTTGAAAAAATTATTAGAATTGGTACATGTGGTGCAGTAAGCCCGAAGGCAAATATTAATGATATGATTTTAAGTGATAAAGTTTATAGTGAATCAAATTTTGCTTATACTTTTAATAATTATCGCGAAAGAATTGTTGTCGCTGATCCTTCACTAAACAAAAGTGTAATGGAAGCTGCAAATGAACTTAGTTTAAATGGTAATCTTCATGTTGGAATGCTTACAACTATGGATGTTTTTGGTCCATATATTGATTTTGAAAGAGTTCTTGGAAGAATTCCCAAAAATTTAGATATTCTTGGTGAAGAAATGGAGGCTTTTGGTTTAATTCATATAGCAAATAGTATGGGAAGAAAAGCAACTGCAATTGCAACAGTAGTTGATTCTAAATATAGCAATGTTGTTTTAACAATTGAACAAAGACAAACATCATTAAATAATATGATTAAGCTTGCCCTTGAAGCAATAATAAAGGAATGATTTTATGAATAATTTAAATGAAGAAATATTTAGAGCATATGATATTCGCGGAGTATATCCAACAGAAATAAATGAACAAACTGCTTTTACAATTGGAAAAAGTTATGGCTCTTATTTACAAGAAAAATATAACAAAGATACGTGTATTGTTTCTCATGATAATAGGTTATCAAGTGAGTCTTTGACTCAAAATCTAATTAAGGGTTTAATTTCTAGTGGTATTAATATAATTAGCCTTGGTTTTACAACAACTCCGATGAATTATTATGCAAGATATATAAATGGAATGCCAGGTATTATGGTAACTGCAAGTCATAATCCAAAAGATGATAATGGATTTAAGTTTTCATTTGATGGAATGATTAATGCTCGCGGAGAAATGATTGATGATTTCAAAGCTTATACTTTAAAAGGTGAATTTAAAAATGGTCAAGGTAAAATAACTAATACCAATATTACTGATAAATACATAGAATATCTAAAATATTCAATAAAGTATGGTAAAAATAAAAGGAAGATTGTAATTGATCCAGGGAATGGTGCAACATCATATATTGTTAGAAAGGTATTTGATACATGTTTTTGCAGTCCAGTGTATATTAATGATATACCAGATGGTAATTTTCCAAATCATCATCCAGATCCAGCAGTTTTAGAAAATATGAAAATGCTTCAAGCTGCTGTAAAACAACATAGGGCAGATTTTGGTGTAGCTTTTGATGGCGATGGTGATAGAATTGGTGTAGTTATGGAAAATGGCGAAGTACTTCCAATTGAATATTTGATGCTTATATATATTAAGGATATGTTACCGAGAGTTCAAAATAAAACTTTCTTATATGACATTAAATGTTCAAAATCATTAGATGATATGATTACATCTTGGGGTGGAAATTCTTTATGCTATAGAACTGGGGCTTCATATACTGAATTTAAAACTCATCAAGATAATTTGCCATTTGGTGGAGAATACTCAGGACACTTATATTTCAGAGATAAAGATGCTGATTGTGCCAGTGCTATTTATGCAGCTTTAAGGCTTTTGGAAATCTTGAGTAAAACTAGTGAAAAATTAAGTAAGATTATAAAAGAGTTTCCGAAGTATTATTCTACACCAGAAATAAAAATACCATGTAGTGATAATAAGAAATTTATGATTGTGGAAGAAATTAAAAAATATGCAAAGGAACATAATTATCCATTTAATGATATAGATGGAGTAAGAATAACATATACTAATGGCTGGGCTTTAGTTCGTGCAAGTAATACAGGACCAAACCTAACCTTTAGAGGTGAAGCAACTACTGAAGAAGGAGTAAAAATTCTTGAAAATATTTATTTACCAATGATTCAAGAGAAACAAAAGAATATTGATACATTATAATATAGGTGGGATTTAAAGTGGATTTAAAGGATGAATTTTTTAATAGTTTTGTGGGTGTAGATAAAGCTGTAATTTTGTATGTCGTAAATAATTTAACACCAGAACAAAAAAGAATGTTAAATGAAGTATATGGCAAAACTAGTGAAGTTATAAATGATTCAACTAGAAAATATATAATGAACATAATATTTAAAGATTTATACAAGAAGCCTTTGAAAGATTATATTGCAACATCTGGTGTAAATATTGTCTCTTTAGTTAACACTTTAAAACCTTTAGAAAGAAAATTACTTTTAAAAGAATATACCATTGATAAAATAGAACCAATTGAAGTATTAACTTCTGAAGAACTTGACAGAAATAAAAAAACTATTAGAAAATTAAAAGATTCAGTTAGGATACGAAGATTTAATTTAAGTAGAAAGAAAAGTTTAGATACTTATAAATTATTCTTTGATTGTTTTTCTGAAGATAAACAATTAGTTACTAGAGTGCTAAAAACTTTATCTAATGAAGATATAGAAATTTTACAAAAAAGATTTGGTAGTGATTACACATCACTTTATATGGTTGATGATGAAACACAAGAAATAATTAGAAATAGTATAATGCGAAAACTAAAAAGAAAACTTAATATATTAAAAAATGGTGGAAAGTTTGTAACAATATTTGATTTTGTTAAAGATACGAGAGATATTGAAGTTATAAAAATGCGTATTAATTCAATGGATGCGTTCGGAGAATCTTACATCTATAATTTATTTGGAAGTGATTTATCTAAGGAATATATTGTTGCAAAGACAAGACAAAACGGTGTTATTAGAAAAGTTTATCTAGATATATTAAATGGTTCAAAAGAAAATAAAAAACATAAGTCTTTAGTTGAAATTTTTGCAAAATATAAAGGGGACCAAGAAAATGATGAAGAATTCTTACAAAGAATTAATTCTGCTTTAAAAGGATTAGATAAATATGATAGATATTTATTTACAAGAAAGTATGTTTATAATGAAAATTTATTAAGGATTGAAGCAAAACACTTAAAGTATGTTGTTCAAACAAGAATAAAAAGATTTTTAGTATCTGATGTTTTAGATGTTCCAACTTGTAAGGGTTTATTTGAGCGATTTAATGAAGGAGAAAAAACTGCGATTTTATATTATATAGATAAACTTTTTAATGATGAAGAAAAGGCTTTGTTTAGAAAAAAATTTGGTTATGATTTTTCTGGTGTTAGTTATTTATATGATGATATTGATAATAAAGCAGTTCATCTTTTATTAGAAAGATTGGAACGTCAATTGCTTAAAGATTATAAAGCTAAACTTAATATAGGTGTTAAAACTGATGTTATTAAAGCAGTAAGAATTACTGCAAGAAGTGAAGAATATAATGATTTACGATATATTTATGGTGATGTTTTAGCTTTAGCTATTGTTTTATATGTTAGATATGGTAATAGAATAAGTTTTGATGAAATTGAAAAGATTACTGGTATTAAAGAAGCTGATGTTATAAAATATAGTGAAGAATATTTAAATAATGGAAGAGGAAGATAAAGTTGACTTATATAGTTGACTTTTATTTTTGTTTGTGTTTTAATAGAACTTGGGTGGTTAAAATGATGAAAATACTTGAAGATTTAGAAAAAAAAATAGTATTAGGTAATATAACTGGTAATTTAGGTAAAGCTATAGAATATGATAATATGATAGTTTGTTATGTAAGTAAAAGAAGTTTAAATAAAGATTTATTTTTGTTTAATTATAATAGTGGTAAAAATACAATACTTGCAAAAAAATACGATTTAGATAAAGAAATATTTTATGTATTTGATGGATTAGAAATTACTCATGATATATATGGTTTTGACAATGTTTCTGTTTTATTTAGAAATTGTAAGTTTTTTGCAAATAGATTTGTTAAAGTAGATGGTTATTTAAAGATTAAAAATTCTAATATTGAAACAGTATTATCAATGTTTTTAGTTGCTGATAATATTTTAATAGATGGATTAGATATTCCAAATCTTGGTATTAGAAAGATAAGTTTTGGTGCTCGTGATGTTTTGAATATTAATGATTTAACTATCGGAGATAAATTTAATTGTTTAAAAAACAGTAATGTTTCTTTTAGTGGCAAGAATGTATCTTTAAATAATACTAATGTAAATGCATTAGATATATCTATAAATGGTGATAATTTATCTATTAGTAATTCTAAATTAGATGGTAATGCTGTTTTGGTTAAAGGTAATTTAATAAATAATGTAAGTAATATTGAAGAAAAAATATTTGATGAATCTATATTAACTTGTGATGATGAACTTATAAATAAAAGAAAAGAATTGGTTAAAACATTAGGTCAAATAAATAATGTTTGTCAAAATATGAGTTTAAAAAGAATATTGAAGTAGATAATTTGACAAAATGTTTCCTTTATGGTAGAATAAAACCTCATTTTAAATGAGGTTATGGAGTGGTACATATGAAAAAACAAGATGAACAAAAATTTTTCTTAGCATTAATGGCAAGAGTTGGTGATTACTCATTTATAGATATTAGAAAGTTAGATATAGCTTTTGGATATAGTCCGAATTCTTTAGCAGATATAGATTCTTTTACAATGCATTTTAGTAAATATGAAATAATTAATTCAATTAAAAGAGGCAATTTAACTAGTGAAAAATATTTAAATGGTAAGTTGGTTATTGAAGATAATCAAAAACATAAACCTTTAGAAGTTATAGATAAAGAATATTATAATAATTTTAGAATAGATTTGTATTTGAAAGAAAAAATAGAAAATAAGCAAGAAGCTAATAATATAATTAATAAGTTTAGAAGTATATGTAAAGATGAAAGTATTTGGAATAGTTTTACTTTTGCAATTAAAAATAAAAACTTAGATTTAATCGTAGATATATTATTTAATTTACCATATTTAAGTTTAAGAAAGTATATGATTTATTTGTTAGATGAAAGAAATAAAGAATTAAACAAAGAAAAATATCAAGAATTAATTAGAGATAAAGCAGCATAAATTGTTGCTTTTTACACTTTTTAAAAAGTTTTTTCCATAAATTAGAAAAAATGTATTATAATATATATAAGGAGTGATTAAAATGTTTAAGAAAAAAAATGAATTAGACACAAATGGATTAAATGAAGTAATTTATTTAAGTAAAAATATTCTTAAGCTAAGTTTTGTAATATTAATTATTGGAATAGTTTTAGCATCATTTATTCTTTTAAAAGAAGTTGGTGTATTTAAATTTATTGGAAGCTTACTTAATGTATTGTCACCTTTGTTTATTGGTTTTGTTGTAGCTTGGTTATTTGCACCATTAGTTGATAAACTTACTAAAAAAGGTATGTCAAGAATAATTGCATCATTAATTGTATATGTTGTTTTTATTGTATTTTTAATAGTATTCTTTAGAATATTTATACCAATTATATATAATGAATTAAATGAACTTATTAAAACATTACCTAGTATTACTGATAAGTTAACTGGTTTTATTAATAATACTTTTGATAAATTTGATGGAAGTAGTTTTGATATTGAAGGAATTAAGAATAATATATTAGATGCTATTAGTACATATGGTAATAGTATTTCAAGTAATTTGCCAACTACAATTGTTAGTGCTATGTCTAATTTAGTTAGTGGGTTAGGTACAATATTCTTTGGCTTAATTATTGGTTTATATATGTTATTTGATTTTGATAATGTAACTAATTTATTACTTAAAGTATTTCCTAAGAAACATCAAATGGAAGTTGCTTCATTAGTTGAAAAAATTGGATCTGAAGTAAGAAAATGTGTTAATGGAACTTTGTTAGTTGCATGTATGGTATTTGTTTGTGATACGATTGGTTTTAGTATTATTGGTTTAAAATCAGCATTATTATTTGGTTTATTCTGTGGTATTACAGATTTGATTCCATATATTGGTCCTTATCTAGGTACTATAGTAGCAACAGTTGTGGGGCTTACTCAAAGTCCATTGATTGGTCTTGGAGTTTTCATTATTGCATGTATTGTTCAATTAATTGAGTCTTATGTACTTCAACCAATAGTTATGAGTAAAGCAACTAATTTACACCCAATTGTTATTATTTGTGGATTATTAATTTTTGGACATTTCTTTGGAATAGTTGGTATGATTTTAGCTTCACCAATTATGTCAATATTAAAAGTTATCTGGGAATTTATTGTTACGAAGTTTTCATTATTTCAGGATAATGATGGTGAAAGTATACAAAATTTAAGTGAAAATTCTTGATGTATAAAAGATTTTGTGATATATTTATTAAGTAATCGTTGATGTTTGATGTTATTTAAGTTATTTTTTAGAGAGTTAGTGGTTGGTGAAAACTAATAAGTGATTTAAGTAATTGCTACTTACGGAGATTAATCGGGTAATTGCGTTATAAATAATTAAGTAAATTAAAGGATGGTACCGTCATTTATATGACTCCTTTTGGTATCATTCTTTTTATTTTGAAGGAGGATTTATGAAAATATTTGTTGTTGGGGGTAAAAGTGGTAGTGGCAAAAATGAAGTTGCTAAGATGATTGAAGAATATTACATTTATAAGTTAAAGAAATGTGTTATTACAGAGTTTAGTAAGTATTTAAAAGTTTTTGCTAAAGAATTAACTGATTGGGATGGAGTAAGTCAAGCAAAACCTAGAGATTTCTTACAAGAATTTGGTGAGGTAATTAGAAACTATGATAAGAGATTCTTTACTAAGAGAATGATTGAAGATATTGAAATTTATAAAAATGTAGTTGATGTAGTTGTTATAAGTGATGCAAGACTTCCTTTGGAATTTGAAGATATGAAAAATAATTTTGATGATGTAACTAGTATTTTAGTGGTTAATCAATTTTCTCCATCTAAGCTTACTATTAAACAACAAAGTGATATAACTGAAACTGCATTAGAAAATTATGATGAATTTGATTATATAATTGCTAATGATAAATTAGAAGAAACAAAAAATAAAGTATTTAAAATATTGGAGGGTTTAGAATGAATATAAAAGATTTATTTATAGATTATTTTGTTAGTTTAGATCATAAACAAATACCAAGTGCACCAGTTGTGCCTGAAAATGATCCATCAGTTTTATTTAATACAGCAGGAATGCAACCGTTGATTCCATATTTAATGGGGGAAGCTCATCCATATGGAAAAAGATTATGTGATTATCAAAAATGTATTAGAACTAATGACTTGGATTCTATTGGAGATACTACTCATCATACATTTTTTGAAATGCTTGGTAATTGGTCTTTAGGAGATTACTTTAAAGATGAAAGTATTACATGGAGTTTTAATTTTTTAACTAAAGTTTTAAATATTCCAGTTGAAAGAATTGCTGTTACTGTTTATGCAGGGGATGGTAATATTCCTTTTGATCAAGTAAGTTATGATAAATGGACTCAATTAGGTATAGATAAGGGACATATTGCAAAGACAATAGAAGATAATTTTTGGATAGCTGGAGCTAGTGGACCTTGTGGACCTGATACAGAAATTTTTTATTTTAGAAGTGATGATGAAATACCTTGTACTTTTGATCCAGAAGATAATAGATGGGTTGAAATATGGAATAATGTATTTATGCAATATTATAAAGATGATGCTGGTAATGTAGGAGAGTTACCAAAGAAAAATGTTGATACAGGAATGGGCGTTGAGAGAATTACTGCAGTACTTGAAGGAGTAAAAGATAATTATTTATCAAGTATATGGAGTGATGTTATTGATTTAATTTGTGATATTACTAAACTTTCTTATGAAGGTAATGAAGAATCTATGAGAATTATTGCAGATCACTTAAGAACTGCAGTATTTATTAGTGCAGACCCAGCAGGAATTAAACCAAGTAATACTGATCAAGGTTATATTTTAAGAAGATTAATAAGAAGAGCAATAAGACATGCTAAGAAATTAAATATTGATATTAATAGTGACTGGGAACAAAAAATAGCTTTATTAATAATAAATAAATATAAGAAGTATTATAGTGAATTATCTTTTAATGCGGGTGTTGTTTTGGAAGTATTAAAAAATGAAAAAGATAAATTTAATAGAACTTTAGAAAAGGGATTGAGAGAATTTAATAAGATTTCAAATAAAGATATTGATGCTACGACTGCATTTCATTTATATGATACATATGGTTTTCCAATTGAATTAACTGTGGAACTTGCTAAAGATGCTGGTATTAATGTAGATACACAAGGTTTTAAAGAAAAATTTAAGGCTCATCAAGAATTATCAAGAACTGCATCTGCTGGTAAATTTAAAGGTGGACTTGCAGGTAATAGTGAAATTGAAACTAAGTATCATACTGCAACACATTTACTTAATGCAGCATTAAAAATAGTTGTTGGATCAGATGTTCATCAAAAGGGAAGTAATATTACTGATGAAAGAATGCGTTTTGATTTTAGTTGTGATCATAAATTAAGTGAAGATGAAAAAAGAGGGGTTGAAGAATTAGTAAATAAGTGGATTAATGATGCATTGGATGTTCGTGTTGAAGAAATGAAAAAAGAAGATGCTATAAAAAGTGGAGCTGAATGTATGTTTATTGAAAAATATCCAGATATTGTTACAGTTTATACAATCGGTGATAATGTTTCAAAAGAATTGTGTGGAGGTCCACATGTTAAAAATACTAGTGAACTAGGTCACTTTAAAATAATAAAAGAAGAAGCATCATCTGCAGGTGTAAGAAGAATTAAAGCTATATTAGAATGATATCAGAACTGAGTTAATTGCTCAGTTTTTTGTTGAAAAAATTGATTAAAAGAAAGTAATTAGAATGATAGAAAATTTAGATAATATAATAAATAGTATTGATTTAGTTAAATAAGTTTTATTCTTTATAATTTACAATTTACTGTTGTGTTTTTGGAAAAGCACTGATATAATTTAGTTAGCAATAGGAGGAATTGTGGAATACTTGGGTGTTTATGATGAGAATAAAATAAATTTGGGCAAAAAAACAGCACGTGGAGATAAGTTATTTGGTAATGAACATATCTTGATAGCTTTAGTTTTTATTGAAAATAGTGATGGGTTATTTTTGATTCAAAAAACATCAGTTGAAAAGGGAAGCAAATATAGTTCAACTGGTGGTCATGTTTTATATGGTGAAGATTCAAAATTTGCTATAACTAGAGAACTACAAGAAGAACTTGGGTTAGATGTTTTAAGTGATGAACTAAAATTTATGGGAAGTATGTTACTTGGTATACCATTTTTTGATGTGTATCATTTAAAGAAAGACATTGATGTAAGTAAGTTAAATTTGCAAAAAGAAGAAGTTAGTGAAGTATCATTTATGAGTAATAGTGAAATTAATGAATTAATTGATAATGATTTAATGATTAAGTCTCATGGAATATGTTTTAGAAAATTCTTTAATTAAGGTTTGTTATGTATAGTGTTTTGTTAGGTAAAATAAATTTTAGTTTTCCTTATATAAAGGATGAACTAGAAGATGCTAAATTAGTAACTAAGAATGAGTTAATTGATATGTGTAATCAAGGTGTATTTGATAAGAATACTTATTTTGATGAATTAGTAAATGGTAATTATAAAGGAGATTATAAGTAATATGGAAAAAGTAAATGCTAAAGATTATTTAGGTAAGATTGTTGAAATAAAGATTGATAGACCCTTAGGAAGTAGACATCCGAAGCATGGTTTTATGTATAATTTAAATTATGGATATGTTCCAAATACTATAAGTGGTGATGGTGAAGAACTTGATGCTTATTATGTAGGTGAATTTGAACCTGCTAAAGAAGGTCGTGGGAAAGTTATTGCAATAATTCATAGAACTAATGATGACGATGATAAGTTAATTGTTTCTAAAGATGGATATAATTATTCAGATGATGCTATCAGAGCTTTAACTGAGTTTCAAGAAAAATATTTTGAATCTATTATTGAAAGATAGTGTTTAATTTTGAAGAATGTTGTATATAATAATGATAATATAAGTGATAAAGAAGTTACAGAACTTGTTGTAAGAGCTAAAGGACTTCTTATAAGTAATGGTTATCTTTTACTTGGCAATGAAGATGGAACACTACAATTTCCAGGGGGCACTTAGAGGAAAACGAGACTTTGGAAGAATGTCTTCTGAGGAAATCACAAGAAGAAACGAGTATTAAACTGAAAGATATTAAATTAAAATCATTTATGAAAATAACTTATTATAATAAAAATTATCATAATAGTGTAAATAATAGAAAGAATGATATTTATTATTATGTTATTAGAACTGTTGAAAAAGTTAATTTAAATAATATTAATTTAACTGATGGAGATATCGATGGTAATTTTACTGTAAGAGTGATTCCTTTAGATAATGTAAAACAAGTTTTAATTGATAGTATAAAAGATAATCCAATTAATGAAGTTATTGTTAAAGAGATGAATGCTTAGTTATTCAAAAGAGTAAGAAGCAATTTATAAAGAAAGTTATTAAATAAATATTAAGAAAGAAGTGTGTTATGAAAGGTAATTTACAAGAAATATTTGAAAAAGAAAATCTAATTGTACCAGATTATAATAAATTAAATTTGGTTAATTTAGTACGTACTTTATATAATAGATATGATGCTAATTATGAAATAGATAAAAATATGAAGTATATTGATAAGTTAATACCAAAGAGTAAGCATACATTGTTTATTTTAATTGATGGAATGGGTAGTAATTTGGTTGCATCACTTGATGATGAGACAATAATAAAGAAAAATAAAATATGTGATATGTTAACTGTTAGTCCAAGTACTACTGGATGTGTTTTAACTTCTTTAGCAACTGGAGAATATCCGAATAAACATGGTATTATTGGTTGGTATAGTCATAATAGAGAAAACAATATTGATTATTATCCATTGTTATTTGCAGATAGAAAAAATGAAAAAAGCTTAGAGTGTTATGGTATTAAATCATCCGATATATTTAAATGTGAATCTATGTTAAATAAGTTAAATGTTAATACTAGAGTGTTATATCCAAAATATATTTGTGATAGTATTTATTCTAAGTTTGTTGCAGATGATTCAAAAAGAATTGGTTATGATGATTATGATGAAGTATCAATGATTATAAAAAAAATAACTAATAGTAATGAAGATACATTTACTTATCTTTATATACCTAATATAGATAATTTGGAACATGAAAATGGCGTTTATTCGGATATAGTTAAGGATGAAATGGGTAAGATTAATAATATGTTAAATAGTTTATCTGATATAAATGATTTAACTATTGTTATTACTGCAGATCATGGTCAAATTAATATAGACCATGATGTAATTATAGATTTTTCAAAGTATAAAAATTACTTTTATGGATTACCGGGTATTGATTTTGCTACAGCTATATATTATGTAAAGAGTGAAATGAAAGAAAGTTTTGAGTACTTATTTAATAAAGATTTTAAAAATAGAATGTATTTATTTAAAACTGAAGAATTTTTAGAAAATAATATATTTGGTTTAGGTGATGCATCAAGTTATTTTAAAATTAATATAGGTGAATATGTAAGCATTTGTAAAAATGGTTATTGTTTTATAAATTCAGAAGATACAGATGAGTATCTAGGGACTATTTTAGGCAATCACTCTGGATTTAGTAAAGATGAAATGATTATACCTTTAGTAGTTATTAAAAATAAAAAGTAAAGAACGTTATTTATTCTTTACTTTTTCTATTTTTATTGTGTAACCAATTGGTCCAAGTATTTTAAGTAGGCTTAATATTGATGGTGAAGATGTACCGCATTCAATTCTAGCTATTTTTTCTCTAGATACTCCGGAATACTTGGAAAATAAATCTTGTGTTAAGTTATTTTCTTTTCTAAAACTTATGAATTCTTTTATAAATATTTCATTTAATTCTTCTGGGTTATAAGCTACTTCAATATAATTTTTATCATAATCCATATGTTCTCACCAACTATATTGTATCAAATATGATACTAAAAGTCAATGAAACTATTGTAAATTAGTACGAAATTTTGTATAATTTTACTTAGGTGAAGGAAATATGGAAAAATTTTATGATTATTATACGAAAGAAATCAAAGAAGATTCATTACCTGTTGGAAATGAATATGACTTTCTACTTGAAAGAAACAAAAATTATATGAATAATGTTGCATTATCTTTTGATGCAAAAAAAATCACTTATGAAGAATTACATGAAAGAATCGATGAATTTGCTCGTGCACTATACAAAAGAGGTATAAGAAAGGGTACTTGTGTTGGCGCTGTTTTAGTTAATACACCAGAATCTGTATATTTATTGTATGCATTAAAAAAGCTTGAAGCTCAAGTAGTGGGGCTTAGTCCTTTGAATAATGAATACAAAATGCAAAGAGATATTGAAATGACTAAACCTGAATTTATTATTTCTGTTGATATGATGTATGGAAATTTTAAAAATCCAGCTAGGAATTTAAATATTACTCCGATACTTTATTCTCCACTTGAGTCATTAAATAAGAATGGTTTAAAATTTCTTTATAATGCTAAACAATTTGTATCTGGAAATAAGATACTTAAAAAGAGTAGTAATTTAATGAATATTGTTAAAGATGGGAAAGATTTTGATGGAGTAGAATATCCTGAACATGTTAAAGGAAGTACTACTGATATTATGTTTACTGGTGGTTCTAGTGGTATTCATAAAGGTGTTGATCTAGATGGTGGTGCTTTAAATAGTGTTGTTAAAGCATTAGATTATGTGTTAGTATTAGAACCTGGTATGGTTCATTTAGGAAATATTCCTTTTGGCCATATGTGTTTTGGTAGATTAGTTCTTCATTACTGTTTATGTAAAAATTTGGAATATGCATTAACTTTAAAAGCTATGCCTGAAGATTTTTATAGTGAACTTGTTAGAACTCATGCTAATGGTGCTATGGGAGGTCCTGTTCATTGGGAAATTTTAAGTCAAGATAAAAATTTAAAACCTTGGACATTACATAATTTAATTCAACCTTTATCTGGAGGAGAAATGTTTAAGCCTCAAAAATTAATTGAAGCTAATAAAGCATTAGAATATGCTGGATGTATAACTCCAATTGGAAATGGTTTAGGTTTAACTGAAATGTGGGCACCTACTCATGTATGTATGGGAGGCAAAAATACTTCTGGTACTGTAGGTTATCCAATTCCATTTGTTAATTCTAAAATTGTAGATCCTAAGACTTTTGAAGATTTACCTATTGAAACTCCAGGTGTATTACTTGTTAATGGTCCTGGTATGATGCTTAGATATCATGAAAATGAAGAAGAAACAAATGCAGTATTTGTATATGATGAAAATGGTGTTAAATGGTATAATACAATGGATGTTGCTGTTAAACATGAAAATGGTGAATATGAATTTATTGGTCGTCTTAAGAGAAATTTTGTTTCTGGTGTAGATAATATTTATCCAGAACAAATTGAACAATTACTTCTTCAAATACCTGAAATTAGAGAAGTTTTAGTTACATCAATTCCTGATGATAAAGAACAATTCTTACCTAGTTATCATGTTAGTTTAAATGATTTTGATTGTAATAGGACTGTTTTAGAAAATAAAATATTTACATTAATTCAAAAAACTTTAGGTACTAGTGCACTTCCTGGATATATAGAATATTATGAAAATGCGTTACCAAGAACTGATAATGGTAAGTTAGATCCTAAGGCTATGGAAGAAAAAGATAAAGAAAGAATTGAAAATAATAATTTAGTTAGAACTAGAGTTAGATAAGCTGCTTAATAGTAGCTTTTCTTTTGCTTGAAAAAAGAGTGTATTTGTGATATTATTAAGTTAGAATTGGAAGTGGTAGACATGGGATTTTATTTCTCAATTAGTGCATTAATTATTATTTTATTATTTACTTATAATTTTTTGGCTAAAGAAAGGGTAAATAATATTGAAACTAAGATATACAAATATTTATTATTTTTAACTATATTTGGGTTATCTATGGATATTACTACTTGTATTTTATTTAAAGTTGGTGTAGATATAAATAGCTTTTGGTATTCAATGGGTTCAAAGTTAGTATTTGTTTATTTTGTTTTATGGTTACTACTTTTTGCTTATTATATTAAATGTATTAGTTTGCCTAATCGTGGTAATTATAAAAGTAAAATGATGAGTACGTTTTATTATTTTGTATTGTGTTTAGCTTTTGTTGTTCCTTTTATATTAATTTTACCTGTTAATTTTAAATTGGAGGGAAATGTTATAATTCCAAATGGAATTCCTGTTTTTATTACTTATATTGTTTCTTTTTTACTTATTTTATATTCTGTTTATATTGCTATAAGATATCACAAGAATATTGAGGGAAAAAAATTAAGACCTTTATATATTTTCTGTATTTTAATACTCTTAAATTTCATTATACAAAGTTTATTCCCTTCGGCTTTTTTAATTAATTATTTATTGTCTTTAGTTGTGGTTATAATGTATTTTACTATAGAAAATCCAGATGTAAAAATGATTCAACAATTGAATGCTGCGAAAGATGCTGCAGAGAAAGCTAATCAAGCAAAGACTGATTTTTTATCTAGTATGTCACATGAGATTAGAACACCTTTAAATGCTATAGTTGGGTTTAGTAATTTACTTTTAGATGATAAAAATTTACCTGATAGTGCTAAAGATGAAGTTAATGATATAGTTATGGCTTCGGATAACTTGCTTGAAATAGTTAATGGTATTTTAGATATATCGAAGATTGAAGCTGGTAAACTTGAAATTGTTAATACTGAATATGAAGTTAATAAGGTAATTAAAGAGTTAGTTTCTTTAACAAAAGGAAGACTCGGAGATAAACCAATTGAACTTATTACTAAGTTTGATAAATCTATTCCACCGGTATTATATGGGGATGCAGCAAGATTAAAACAAATATGTGTAAATATTTTAACTAATGCTGTTAAATATACAAAAGAAGGAAGTATAACATTTACAATAAATAGTATTGTTAAAAATGGAATATGTAGATTAATTATTGCAGTTGAAGATACGGGTATTGGCATAAAACAAGAAAATATTGGTAAGTTATTTAATAAATTTGAAAGATTAGATTTAGAAGATAATGTAACAATAGAAGGTACTGGTTTAGGTCTTGCTATTACAAAGAGATTAGTTGATTTAATGAATGGTAATATTGTGGTACAAAGTGTATTTGGAAAAGGTTCTAAGTTTACAGTATCTATTGACCAAAGAATTGTGGAACATCCAACGATAAAGCTTGAAGAACAAGAGACATATGATAAAGTGAAAGTAAAAGATAAATTAGTTTTAGTTGTTGATGATAATAAGATTAACTTAAAAGTTGCAGAAAGATTACTTGAAACATATGGAATTAAAACAGAATGTGTTGAAAGTGGATTTATTTGTATAGATAACTTGAAAAGTGGTAAAAAATATGATTTAATATTAATGGATGATATGATGCCAAGGATGAGTGGGGTTGAAACATTAAAGAAAATTAAATCAGAGATTAAAGATTTTAATATACCAGTGATTGCTTTAACTGCGAATGCATTAACGGGTATGAAAGAAAAATATATTAGTGATGGTTTTGATGATTATTTAGCTAAACCCATTAATAAAGATCAATTAAATAGAGTAATTAATGAATATTTAAACACGGAGGGATAAAAATGAAAGATGTAAATATTTTAATTAATAATGGTGCTAATGTTAAAAAAGCTTTAGAATTATTCGGAGATATGGAAACATATGATGCAACGCTAGAAACATTTTTACAAGAAGTACCTAGTAAGCTTGAAAAAATTAGAGCTTTAAAAGAAATTGGAGATATGGCTAATTATGCTATTTTAGTTCATTCATTAAAGAGTGATGCAAGATATTTTGGTTTTGAAGAACTTGGTGAAATAGCATATCAGCATGAATTAAAAAGTAAAGAAAATGATATGTATTATGTAACTGAACATTTTGATGAATTAATGGGTGAAGCAAATAGAGTTGTTAATGTTGTTAAAAAATATATGGGTGTTGGAGGTGTAGTAGATACACCAGAAGTTAAACACACAAATGGTAAAAAAATATTAGTGGTAGATGACTCAAATATTATTAGAAATTTTATATTAAAAATATTAGATGATTCATTTGAAGTAATAAGTGCTAATGATGGCAAAGAAGCTATTGATATATTAGATGATGAAAGAAAAAGAAATGATATTAAAGCAGTATTACTTGATTTAAATATGCCTAATGTTAATGGCTTTGAAGTATTAGATTTTTATAAAAATAAAGATTTATTTAGAAGCATACCTATTTCAATTATAACTGGGGTAGATGATAAAGAATCAATTGATAAAGCTTTTAAATATCCGATTGTTGATATATTACTTAAACCATTTAATGAAAGAGATGTAAAAAGAATACTTGAAAAAACTATAAATAGTAATATTTAAAAAAGAAGTATTGATTACTTCTTTTTTCGTTTTAATAAAGCTAGTGATTCTTCATTTGCAAATATTCTATCTTGCATACGATGAAGATTAAAACTTATCCATTCATTCCATGCTTCATTATTAGGATTTAAGGCAATACTAGCAAGTAGTTCACGATATTCTTTTCGATATGGAACATAGTTTTTGGAAAAATATATTGCTGGTAGAGGTAATTCAAATAAATTATTAGATATTGTTTTATTTGTTAAGTCTTGAAGTGTTATGTGTTGAAAACATCTAGCAAGTCTAGTGTTACCATCTTCGAATACTTGTAATATAGCAATTAAACCATGCATGATAAATGGTTTTATAAATAATTCTTCTTCATCTTTTATTGGAGTATTAAAATATTTACATACTAGAAGTGTTGATTCTTTGATATCATCATAAGATATTGGAAAATAATTTATTACTGGTTTATTATCTTCAATATAACCAACATAATGATGATTGTTTGTTCTAAAACCTTCATTTATCGTATTTCCATTACTTGTTCCACGCATTAATATTTCGTGAGCTTTTTTTATTATTGCATCATTTAATGGTGTATTTTCTTTTAAAAGTTTACGCACTAAATATCTGATTACAGTAGAGTGGTGTGTTTCATTATAGATTCTTAAAAAGTTTACATTTTCTCTTTCTAATACATGATTATCAATTATTTCTGAATTCATCAAAGCTTTAAGTATTGATTCTTGTGTTTCTTTACTATACTTTAATATGTCTTCGATGTATTCTATATATAATTCTTTAGTGAAATTCATTTGCCTTTCAATATCACTTCTTAATTTTAAATCATCAATATAGTCGAATAATCTAACATCGACAATTTTTTCACGTGCTTCTTTTAAATCTTTTACTTGGAAATATTCTAGGTCTTCCTTGGTATATGACATATAAATCTCCCCTTTAAATTGGTTATTATTTTAGCACTATATCTTCGTTTTGTCAACTTTATTAAAACATAAATTTGCATTTTCCTTTTAAATATGGTATAATTATTATAACTTGAGGGGGTTATTATTATGTATACAACTAAAAATATATTAGATGATTTATCCTTACTTGGTTTAAAAGAAGTAGGAAATGAAAAACAAATTAAGTATTCTTGGAAAAAAACTTTAAAAAAGGTACATCCGGATATAGGTGGAGATACTTTAACTTCACAAAGGGTGAATGAAGCATATGAAAAACTTATGAATTTTGTTCATACACATGATCAAAAGTTTTTAGAATACTTTAATTTACTTATAAAATTAGTAATTGATTCATTAAATAATTATAAGTTAAATAGTTATTGTAGTGATATAATTATTTGTATTGATGAATATTTGACATATGGGTGTAACCCATTAGTTGGATATAATACTTGTTTAAATAAAATACATAACATATATAGAAACTTAGCAAGTGATTTGAATATATTGGGAAGTTTTCAGTTTAATCAAACATTAAGTAACTTTTATAGTAGTTTATTAAATAAAGATATACCTCATGATTATTATTCTTTTTTAGAAAAATATAAGAAAAATGAAGAATATGCTTCTTTAGAAAATCAAATTATTAAAATAATTAAAGAATCTTTAAATAGTGGTGATGCAAAAAGAGTTATAATAGCAGAAAAGAAAATAGATGTATTATTTAGTATTGATAGATTAATAAAAACTTATTTACCTTATTTTAAAGATATGAAAAATAAAATAAATCACAGAATTATATCAATGGAATATGAGGAAATATTAGCTTGTTATTTAACAAAAAGATACGATAATATTGAATTTAAAGTAAATAGATTAATTCAAGATATAAAACTAAGCTTTTTGTTTCAAGGTAGTATTTATGATAAATTATTACGTGCTCGTGTTAAAGCATATAGATACTTTTATATAAATAAGGATATATCAATTATGATGTATGATGATATAGATGATTTTATTAATGGAACAAAAGATATATCTATTCTTGATAAAATAATAAATAATGATTTTGAGAGTAAGGATGAATATTTAAAAGTATCATCTTTAGATAGAAAAGGCAGTGTATTTTTATTAAATAGAAAAAGTGATGTACCTGATATAGCAGTTTTATATGCAGGTATAGTAAAGGATATAAATAATGATTCTGTTTATGTATCTGGGGTAAATTATTTAAGAAGCCAAGATGCAAATATCGAAAAAAATTTCTTTTTAAATAATTATGTGTCAATAGATGAATATTTATCTAATGCAAAATTTTTAGGGGTTAAATTATATGTTACATCACCAGTTATTATTTTATATACTAATGGTTTAGTGGATATTTGTTTATCAAAAGAAATGCAAGTTTTTGTGGCACCAGCAAGAATGGTTGTAAGAAGTGTTAAAGAAAGTGATGAAAAATTAGCTAAATATCAAGATAAAAAATATTTAAAAGAAGAAGTTACTAAATACTTACAAGAACGTATTAGTAAAAGTAGAATGAGGGTAGGTAAAAATGGAATATGTTGAAGCTTTAGAAATACTTAAATTAAGTGAAGGATTTTGTGATGAAGATTTAAAGAAAGCTTATAAAAGTGCATCAAAAATATATCACCCAGATTTAGGTGGTTCAACAGAAATGATGCAAAAAGTTAATGAAGCATATGATTTATTATTAAAAGAACCGAGATATATACATATAACTAAAAGTTATAATGCAATTAGTTATCATGAAGAATGGGTTATGCAATTAAAAGAAAAACTTGCAGATGCTAAAAAAAATGATCCAAACTACATTGAAATAATGAAAGTTATACAAGATTTTGAAAACATGAATATAACTGGTATGACTTTAATGGATATACATAGAGAATTTGTTAATGCAAATAGTAAGATACTTGATATATTCTATGAAATAAAAAGAAAATTTTTTAAAGAAAACTATATATCTAAAGATTTTAAGTATGAAATTGATTTTACTAGTTCATTAAATAAATTATATTATGATTTAGATAAGATTAAGTGTGAATTTGATCATTATGTTTATAGTAGTATTGTTATAAATGAAGTTGTTAAGAAGAATGTTGGTAATTTCTATTATAAATTTTTAGAAGATAAAGTAATGGAAATTTGTAATCAGGTATGTAAAGAATATTTTGATAGTAAATCTATTTTAGATAAAATAAATATTATTAATAATAAAGTAAATGGATTATATGTTATATATGAAGATAGTTTAAATGTTATTGATAATTTAAAGTTAGTTACTAATAATAGTGATTTAATAAAAAGAGAAATAGATAAAATGAACAATGATTACTATAGTAATTATGGAAGACTTAATGAATTATTAGTTAGTGTATCTTCATCTAAGAAAAGCAAAGACATTAGAAAAAGTATTAAGATTAAGGAATATGTTATATGTAAGTACATGAATAACAACGAGTTGTTAAGAAGAATGTTACTTGATATTCATTATGTTAATATTGGTCTTATAAAAACAGAATGTTTAGATGTTATATTAGATAAGAATTATGATAGTATTGATGAGTATAATGAAGCTATTTATAAGCATATTAGTAAGAGTGATATAATTTTTGTTAATAATAAACTTATTACTAATTATTCTACGTGTGTTGGAGTTTTACAATCTATATTTGATAATCAAGTATGTTTTGGTGGTAAGCTAATGAATAAAGAATATTTTTATAATCATTATGAATCGTTATCTATGATGCTTAGGGATGCTGAATTTATCGGAGAATTACTTAATACTGGTGAAATATTATTATACACGAATAACATAATTGCTATTTATAAAGGTAACGATGGAATTTATTTTAAGTTTTATGATAAGAAATGTGGTAAAAGAATAAATCATCCGGATATAGATAAGTATAAAGATAAGATACTTTTAAGAAATGAGATAATTGAATTTTTAAACAATGAGGTTATTTATGAAAATGATGGATTGTCAAAGTAAAACATATTATGAACCAGATTCTTTGGAAGTAATATATCAAAAAAAAATTCAGATAATTGTTGATGATGCTAATAGATATGCTTTAGTTAGTCCGAATTATTCTGTTATTGAATATAGATACTTTTATAAAATGATAAAAGATTTATATGCTGAATATGCAATTAAAGTGTTAAAAAAGTTTAAGTTACCTTTAGATAGTTTTAGTTATAAAGATAATTATGATTTTGATAGATTAGTGTTAGAATTAAATATATTTGTTATATTAAATACTGGTAAATCTGAGCTATCTAGTGATTTAGTGGCATCTTACAAAAGTGTAAGAGACTATGATGTTGATTCACTTGAATATCAATATGCTAGAATGATTAATAGATTTATTGAGTTTTGTGGTAATAAAAAAATGTATTCAATGGATTTAAGACATATTGAAGAATTTATTAATAAATCATATATGGCTTATGCTAAAAGTAAATTAGATGGTTTAAACATACATCCTGATTTAGATATATTCGTACCATTTGATGTATTTGTAATTAAACTTGATAATATAATAAATGAGTATTGGTATAAAAAAGATATAATGGTTAAGTTAGAAAATATAGCAATGAGTTATTATGTTGAATCAGGAGTTGTGTATGATGGGAAAATAAATAAACTTATGCATGATGCATTTAACAATATAATTGGAAATAGAGATTTAGAAGAGTTTTATTTAAATAGATTTAAAAGAGATATAAGACTTGATAATACATTAGAAAGAAGGAAGTAAAATGAGTAGTATTAAATATTTGTTAAAAGAATTTAATGATATTAATAAAGCTAAGTTAAAGTTTGTTAACGAAACAATTGATGAGTTAAGAAACAGTGATTTAATGGTACCAATAGGTATTGGAAAGTTTGCTATGGATGAGAGATTAATCAAAGTATTTAAGCAATATCAAATACCCCTTTTAGAAGAAAATGCATTTACTTATATAGAGTATATGGTATTTTATGAAGAATATATTAAAAGTTTAGAGAAAGTTATATTTACTACTGATTCAATGATCAGAGCTTTTGATAAAACTAAGTGTATTGGTAAAATAAATGATTTTTATTTATTAATAGTTTGTTTAAGTCTGGGTTATATGGCAAATAAGATTGAACTGGAATCTGTTATTAATATATTAGGTAGTGCAATTAAATTTAATTATACTAAGTATAGTAATGAAAATTTATTACTTAAAGCTTTAAGTAATTACTTTGATAATAATGGTAATTTTGTTAAATATGGTAATGGTTTAGAATTAGTTGAATTATTAAAGAAATTATATAAAGAAAATATTGATGAAAATAGCATGGATAAAAAAGTTGATGTTATTTGTAATAGCTTAATTATTAATATTGGTGTTAGTTATGATGAGTTTTTAGAAAATATAAAAGAAGAATTTGTGGAAGATAAAAAGAAAATAAAGCGTGAAAAAGTTGAAGTAGAAGAACATTTTCCAGAGGAAGAGACTAGGGAAAAATATCCATTTTTAAGTAAAGAAGAAAAAGAAATATATGAGTATTGTTCAAATAATATAGAAAGTATTAGTTATAGAAGTGATTATCAATATTATTTAGAAGCTTGCAAAGATATTCAAAGTTTAGATCTGTTATATCAAGATTTAGAAAATAGTGAAGTGTTAGAAATTAAAAATGAGGTAATGGAAAAGTTGTATAGTTTAGTAAGACTTATTGGTCCATTACATTATAATAGAGAAAATGAAATTGTGTTTTTAAAAAATAGTAAGAGTAGTTTTTATGTAAGTGATGATATATTAAAAATAGATAAAGGGTTAAGAAAAAAGATTAATACACTTTTTGATAAGTTATTAAATAATGTTAATACTAGAACTGTTTTAAATAATAATATTAAAAGAGGTGAATTATTATTTGTAAATGATTCTAATTTAGTTTTGACTTATTGTAAGTTATGTAGTGATACTTCATTAGTAATAGGTATTCATCCGGTGAAGGAAGGAATGAATGAAGATATAAATAGATATTTACTTAATAAAAAGTATATTGAAAGTTTAAAGACATTAGTTAAAGATAATAATAGTCGTGAAGAATTAGTTAGTAGTAGCAGACTACTTGTTAAAACAAGAGACTAAGGAGGTTAATATGAGACTGGAAGAAGCTATTAAAATATTTGAAATTGGGAAAAGATTTACAAAAGAAGAATTAAAGAAAAGATATATTATGTTATCTAAAGCAAATCATCCGGATTTAGGTGGTAGTAAAAGTGATATGCAAAGAATTAATGAAGCATATGAATTGTTAAAAGAAATTACTATAAATAGTGGAGATTTATCATATTATAATACTTTACTTAATAAGTTACTTACTTATAAAAGTAATACTATATATAATACAGATACTATGGAATATAAATATGCTTTAAGGGTTAATAATTTAATATCTAGTTTTGCATATAGTAGTGAAAATAAAGATACATTAGATTTTAACTTTAAAAATATATTAGTTCAAATTAGAAATGCATTTAATGATTATTTAATGGATGTATCAAAAAATATACCTAGTATTTATAAAAGCAAATTTAAAACGATAGAAAATGAATGTTCTTTTGATAAGTATGTTTTAAATGTAAAAAAAGTATTAAATGAATATAAGATGATTAATGATAGTTTAAGTGATGCAATTAATTCAATTGATTTAAGTGTTGATATCAATATATTGGAAGAAATATTAAAGATTAAAGAAGATGTATTTAAAGAAATTGTACTTAATAAAATAGATTTAAATACTGCATGTGGTAAACTTAGAACTCTTGCAATTACTTTGATTATGCAAAGAATGAATTTTGATAAAAAAATAAATGAAACATATAAAGCGATACTTGAAAAATTTTATAAAAGAATGATGGAGTTAGATTTTAAAGAAAGTGATGATATTAAATCAACTATTAATTTATTAAGTAGTGTATTAAATAAACTAAAATCTTTAGATGGACATCTAGATAAATCTAGTGACTTAGATGAATTATGTAATATAGATTTTGAAAATAAAATGAATGTTTTAGATAAAGGTATTGAACAAATATATATAAGTGTAAGTAATAAATCTAATCCATATGAATTTGTTATTAGAAAAGGTGAAAATGAAAAATTTGTTTATTTTGATAGAAAAGATAAAAATGGTAATGTTAAAGTTTATGTACGAGGTAAAAAAGGTTTTTATGAAAATTATATGAAGTTATCAGAGTTTTTAGATAAAGCTAATTATCTTTTTGTTAAATCTAATGGAGGAGTACTTATCTATATGTATGAAGATGTTGGTATTTATGTAGGAAGGGATGCATCAATATATGTAGATAAAATTAATTATGAATGGTATTCTGTAAATTTTAAAAGTGATAGATATGAAGATAAGTCTAAGTTAATGTTTGATATATATGAATCGTTTTATAAAGAAAAAGTTTATAAAGAAAATGAAAAGACAAAATCAAGATAAATTTAGTGAAACTTGTGGACAAATATTTAAAAAAGTGGTATAGTTTATGTGTTAGTTTATTGACAAACCAGTAATTAATAGGATTTTTATAGAGAACTAATGGGTGGTGGAAATTAGTAAATGAATATTAATGAAGATAGTGTTTTAAAAAAATAAACGGGTAAGCCCGATATAGCAGGTAATAAAGATGCATAGATTCTATGAATTAAGGTGGCACCGCGGATAATAATTCGTCCTTAAGCTAAATTAATTCATGGAGTTTTTTAATTAAAGGAGGAAGTTTTATGAAAGGAAATATGTACAGAGATATTTATTGTGGAGAAGTTGATTCTTCATATATAGGAAAGGAAATAAAGTTAGCTGGTTGGGTTAATAGTGTAAGAAATTTGGGTAATTTAGTATTTATTACTTTAAGAGATGAAACTGGTATTGTTCAGCTTATTACAGAATCAAGTGAATATAAAACTATTCATAAAGAAGCAACTGTTACTGTTAGTGGTAAAGTTTTAAGAAGAACACCAGATATGGTTAATAAAAATATGAAAACTGGAGAAGTTGAAGTAGAAATTAGTTCTTTAGAAGTTCTTGGAGATTGTATTAATACATTACCTTTTGAAATTAATAAATCAAAAGAATCTAATGAAGATACAAGACTTAAGTATCGTTATTTAGATTTAAGAAATGAAGAAGTTCATAATAATATTATTTTTAGAAGTAAAGTAATTGATTTTATAAGAAGTGAAATGAAAGGAATGGATTTTTTAGAAGTTCAAACTCCGATTATTACAGCAACAAGTCCAGAAGGAGCTAGAGATTTTATTATTCCATCAAGAAAGTTTGCAGGTAAGTTTTATGCACTACCTCAATCACCACAAATATTTAAACAATTATTAATGGTTTCAGGATTTAATAAATATTTTCAAATAGCACCATGCTTTAGAGATGAAGATCCAAGAAGTGATAGATTATATGGAGAATTTTATCAACTTGACTTTGAAATGAGCTTTGCAACTGATGAAGATGTTTATAAAGTTGGTGAAAAAGTTTTTTATGATGTATTTACTAAGTTTAGTGATAAGTATGTAAGTCCAGCACCTTTTAGAAGAATAAAGTTTAAAGATGCAATACTTAAATATGGTAGTGATAAACCAGATTTAAGAAATCCTCTTATTATTGAAGACATAACTGAAGTGATGAATAAAACTGATTTTGCACCATTTAAAGATACAACTGTTAGATGCATCAAAGTAGAAAATATTGAAAAATCTAATTCTTGGTATAAATCTATGGAAGAATATGTAAAAGGTATTCATGGTAATTTAGGTTATATTCAAGTTAAAGATAATATGGAATTAAAGTCATCACTTACTAAGTTTATGAGTGATGAAGTTAAAAATGAACTAATAAATAAAATGAATTTACATGTCGGAGATGCTTTATTTATTGTAGCAGATAAAAATAGATGTGCTAGAATAATGGGCAATTTAAGAACTAAGCTAGGTAATGAACTTAATTTAATTGATAAAGATAGATATGAATTTTGTATTGTAAATGATTTTCCATTCTATGAAGAAAATGAAGAAACTGGAGCAATTGAGTTTTCTCACAATCCATTTAGTATGCCAAAAGGTGGACTTGATGCTTTAAATAATAAAAATCCATTTGAAATTGAAGCTTATCAATATGACTTTGTTTGTAATGGTTATGAAATGGCTTCAGGGGGAGTAAGAAATCATTCACCAGAAGTTTTAAAGAAAGCATTTGCTTTAGTTGGTTATGATGAAGATGTTGTAAGAAGTAAATTTCCAAGTTTATATGAAGCATTTAAATATGGTGCTCCACCTCATGCAGGTATGGCACCTGGATTAGATAGGATTATAATGCTTTTAAAAAATGAAGAAAATATAAGAGAAATAGTACCATTTCCAATTGGTGCAAATGGTGCAGATGCTATGATGGGTTGTCCAGGAGAAGCTTTCCCAGAACAATTAAAAGAAGCACATATTAAAATAGATAATTAATTATTAGGACTGGTTTAAAAATCAGTTCTTTTTCTTATTTACTAAAATAATTTAATGTTGTATAATTAATATATGGTAAGGTGATGCAAGTATGAAAAAGAAAATATGATCTATACGATTAAAAAGGTTATCGCCTTTGTTTGATTATTAATATACCTGAAATCTGTGATGAAATTGTGAGGGAGATTTGATGGGTTTGTGAAAATTTCTGTGAGTAGAAGTCAAATTTTAGCACCCACATTATATATTATGCATTCAGATATTTTGAAGCATAGGTCAGAATACCACAGATGGTCTTGGAATCCTGAATCTTGCAGTCATAGATCATCTGCTTTAATTCCTCCACAGAATACGCCTCTACATTGATGAATTCATCTTCATCCAGATGCTGGTTTCCTCTGTCTTTCAGTCCTCTGGCCAGATAAATATCGATCTTCTCATTGCAGAATGCCACTGTGGTATAAATAGAGGTCAACAGTTCCACATGGTCAGTATGATACCCGGTCTCTTCCTGCAATTCCCGCATAGCTGCCTGATCCGTGGGTTCTTCTCTCCCGTTCAGTCCGCCTGCCGGAATCTCTAACGTCTCACGCTCCAGGGCATTGCGGTACTGACGCACCATCAGAAGCTTACCGTCTTCTCTCACGGCTACTACTGCAGCCGCCCCTTTATGGTCGATCAGATCCCATTTTGCTATATTACCGTTGGGAATCTGCATGGTATCCTGATAATAGTCGATAATAGCACCCTTTGCTACCAGATCACGGCTGATACGCTTGAATTCTTCCATGACTTATCATCCCTTCTCATCCAAATCGAATACTTACCTGTTTTCCAGTAATTTATCTACGCTCACCATCTTGACACAAAGCACGAACAGATCCGTAGCCATTGCCATCTCCTCCGGTGTGGGGAAGGAAGGCGCAATACGGATATTGGAGTCCTTGGGATCCTTCTTGTAGGGGAACGTAGCGCCTGCTCCGGTCAGAGTCACGCCTGCTTCCTTACACTTTGCCACGATAGCCTTGGCACAACCTTCCAGGGCATCAAAGGAGATGAAATATCCACCGTTGGGCTTAGTCCAGGTACCGATGCCTAAGCCTCCCAGCTCATTCTCCAGCACTTGCAGTACAGCCTCGAACTTGGGACGCATGATCGCTGCGTGCTTCTTCATATGTTCACGTACACCATTGATATCCTTGAAATAACGTACATGGCGTAACTGGTTGATCTTGTCATAGCCAATGGTCTGGATAGTCATGGACTTACGCATATCATCCAGGTTTGCCTTGGAAGATGCAATAGCCGCAATGCCGGCTCCTGCGAAGGTTACCTTGGAGGTGGAGCAGAACTCGAATACCATGTCCGGATGTCCTGCCTTTTCACACTCGGAAAGGATCTCTAACAGCTGATCCTGTCTGTCATCATATAAATGATGGATGGCATAAGCATTATCCCAGAAAATACGGAAATCCGGTGCAGCAGGCTGCAATGCAGCGAAACGTCTTACGGTCTCATCGGAGTAGGAATATCCCTGAGGGTTGGAGTATTTGGGTACGCACCAGATACCCTTGATAGCGGGATCTTCAGACACCAGTTTCTCTACCAGATCCATATCCGGTCCTTCGGGTGTCATGGGCACATTGATCATTTCGATTCCGAAATGCTCTGTGATTCCAAAATGTCTGTCATATCCGGGTACGGGACACAGGAACTTTACATGATCCAGCTTACACCAGGGGGTATTGCCTAAGATGCCATGGGTCATAGCCCGGGATACGGTATCATACATGATGGTTAGGCTGGCATTGCCACAAACGATCACATTTTCCGGCTTCACTTCCAGAATGTCAGCGATCAGTTTCTTTGCCTCAGGAATACCGTCCAGGCCACCATAATTTCGAACATCCATTCCATCCTCAGCCTTCATAGCGCTCTGAGAATTTACAACATCGAGATAATCCATTGTCATATCCAGCTGGTTAACTGCCGGTTTTCCTCTGGACATATCCAGTTTCAGGCCTTTGCCTTTTGCATCTTCATATGCAGCGTTAAGCTCTGCCTTCAATGTTAAAAGTTCTTCCTTGGATAATTCCTGATATGCTTTCATTTCGTACCATACCTTTCTCGTTTTTTCCCATAGGGAATACGCTTTCTTCTGTGGACATTGGATAATCGTATACAATCATACACTTCGAATATCATACTATAAGAAAGTTCTTTGTACAATACCTTTTTTCGAAAATTTTATCAAAAAAGCTGCTGTGCTTTAACAGCACAACAGCTTTTCTTACTTCGTATGAAATTGTCATTTCTG
>ENA-ORTG01000156-ORTG01000156.1-human-gut-metagenome-genome-assembly--contig:-NODE-156-length-72670-cov-15.182442_pt1 | contig 72670 bp, 81 predicted proteins | sample MGYA00241906_ERZ509176 | MGnify/ENA primary metagenome ERZ509176 (study PRJEB26280, sample SAMEA2338811) | human gut metagenome | biome: human gut; feature: human-associated habitat; material: faeces...
AAGGGAGTGGCTAACCGCCGCAATACAACAGCGTCCTTGAGACGATTGTACCATACTGCACAAAAAAGTCAAGCCCTCCCGATCGGGAGGGCTTGCTGCGTTTACAGGCTGATCGCGCCGTCGGCGCTTTGCGCATCCGCGAGCAGGGGCGCGCACTCGGATAGAAAGCGCTCGACCTGCTGCGCGCAGCGGCCGGTGTAGAGCGCGGGGTTCATGACGGCGTCGAGCTCCGCGTGGGTCATGCCGAAGGCGGGATCGGCGGCGAGACGGTCGAGCAGATCGCAGCGCTCGCCCTCCTTCATGCGCGCGGTCGCGGCCATGGAATGCTGCCGGATGCGCTCGTGCAGCTCCTGCCGGTCGCCGCCGCGCTTGACGGCCTCCATCATGATGTTCTCGGTGGCGAGGAAGGGCAGGTATTCGCGGATGGTGCGGTCAACGATCTTCTTGTTGACGTGCAGACCGTTGGTGACATTCTGGCACAGGCGCAGCACGGCGTCCGCGCAGAGGAAGCCCTCGGGCAGGGCGATGCGGCGGTTGGCGGAGTCGTCGAGCGTGCGCTCGAGCCACTGGACGCTCGCGGTCATGGGGGCGTTGGCGGCGTCGGCCATCAGATAGCGGCTGAGCGAGCAGATGCGCTCACAGCGCATGGGATTGCGCTTGTAGGCCATGGCAGACGAGCCGATCTGGTTTTTCTCGAACGGCTCCTCGACCTGCCGGTCGTGCTGAAGCAGACGGATGTCGTTCGCCATGCGGTAGGCGCTCTGCGCGAGGGAGGAGAGGACGTTCAGGATGCGGCTGTCGGTCTTGCGCGGGTAGGTCTGGCCGCAGACGGAGAAGCAGCGGTCGAAGCCGAACTCCGCGGCGATGCGGCGGTTCATCTCGTCGATCTTCGCGCCGTCGCCGTCAAAGAGGTCCATGAAGCTGGCTTCGGTGCCGGTCGTGCCGCGGCAGCCGAGGAATTTCAGCGTGGCGAGAATGTGGTCGAGCTCCTCAAGATCGCTGAGAAAATCCTGCATCCAGAGAGCCGCGCGCTTGCCGACGGTCACAGGCTGTGCGGGCTGATAGTGCGTGTAGCCGAGGGTAGGCACGGCGGCGTATTCGCGAGCAAACGCGGCGAGATTTGCCAGCACGCCCAGAAGCTCGCCACGCAGGTAGCGCAGGCCGTCGCGGTAGAGAATGAGATCGGCGTTGTCGGTGACGTAGCAGCTCGTCGCACCAAGGTGGATAATGCCGGCGGCGGACGGCGCGGCCTTGCCATAGGCGTAGACGTGCGCCATCACATCGTGGCGCACCTCGCGCTCGCGCTGCTCGGCCACGGCGTAGTCAATGTCGGTGATGTGCGCTTCCAGCTCCGCGACCTGCTCGGCGGTGATGGGCAGCCCCAGCTCGTGCTCCGCACGGGCGAGCGCGGTCCACAGCCGCCGCCATGTCTGAAAGCGCATATCGGCGGAGAACAGGTGCAGCATATACGGCGACGCGTAGCGCGACGACAGGGGAGATTCGTAAACATCTTTGCTCATGGCTCGTTCCTCTTTTCTGATTTACTTTATTGTACCGAAAAATCCGCGGCTTGTCCACCCAAAAGAAAATGGAACGGCGCTGCCGTTCCATTTTTTCTTATCGGAGAATGAGGCTCTCTCTCTCGGGACCTACGGACACATAGCCGATGGGGCAGCCGATGGCGCGCTCCACGTATTCGACATAGCGCCGCGCGGCCTCGGGCAGATCCTCCCAGCGGCGGGCGCCGGAGATGTCACACTGCCAGCCGGGCATATACTCCATGACGGGCTTGGCGCGGTCGAGGAGGACGGGGAAGGGGAAATCGTCGGTCTGCACGCCGTCGATCTCATAGTGGGCGCACAGAGGGATCTTGTCCATGTAGCTGAGCACGTCGAGCTTCGTGAGGGCGATGCTCGTCGCACCCTGCATCTCCACGCCGTAGCGCGTCGCCACGAGGTCGATGGGGCCGACGCGGCGGGGACGGCCGGTCTTTGCGCCGAACTCCGCACCGGCCTCGCGCAGTTTTGCCGCTTCATCGCCGAACCACTCGCAGGTGAAGGGCCCCTCGCCCACGCAGGAGGAGTAAGCCTTGACCACGCCCACGACCTCGTCGAGCTTTGCGGTGGGCAGACCCGAGCCGACCGGCGCATAGGCGGCGATGGCGTTGGAGGAGGTGGTGTAGGGATAGATGCCGTAGTCCAGATCGCGCAGCGCGCCGAGCTGTGCCTCGAAGAGAATGCGCTTGCCGTTTGCCTGCGCCTCGCGCAGGAACGCCGTGGTGTTGGCGACAAAGGGCTTGATCTTTGTGCCGAAGTCGTCGATCCACGCCGTCAGCTCGTCCATGGTATAGCCCTTTGCACCGTAGACGCGGGTGAGCGTGAGGTTCTTCCACTCGAGCAGATCGGCCAGATGCGCCTTGAGGTGCTCGGGGTGGAGCAGCTCGCCGGCGAGCACGGTCTTCTTCTGATACTTGTCGGAATAGAACGGCGCGATGCCCTGCTTGGTGGAGCCGTACTTCTTGTCCTTGAGCCGCGCTTCCTCCAGCGCGTCCAGCTCGCGGTGCCAAGGCAGCAGCAGGGAGGCGCGCTCGCTGACCTTCAGGTTCTCCGGCGTGATCGCCACGCCTGCGGCGCGCAGGGTCTCGATCTCGTTATACAGGTTCTCGCAGTCGAGCGCCACGCCGTTGCCGAGAATGTTCACCACGCCCTCGCGGAAGATGCCGCTGGGCAGCAGGTGCAGCGCGAACTTGCCCTTATCGTTCACGACGGTGTGGCCCGCGTTGCCGCCGCCCTGATAGCGCACGACCACGTCGAAACGGTCGGTGAGGTAGTCGACCATGCGGCCCTTGCCCTCGTCGCCCCAGTTGATGCCTACGATCGCACAATTCGCCATGATAATAGCCTCCTGAATATTTCCTCCGTACTATGAGAGATACGGTTTGCGTCAAAACGCCAGCCTTAGTATTATACGGGATACAAAGGCATAAGAAAAGAATCAATTTAATATACTTATCATTTGCACAGCTAATGATGAAATGAAGGGAGGAGGACATTGCAGATCTCGACAAAAAGCCTGCGCCTTTGGCGGAAAATGAGGGTATCGTGAAGAAAATGCTGCAAGAAGGGAGCCGGACATCCTCCGGCTCCCTTGCTGTGCCGCTATGAAATTTCTCCTTGCGCTTACTGTAACAGCAGGAGGCTGAAGACGAGCGTGAAGAGCGCGACCGTTTCGATGATGCCGATGACGATGAAGAAGTTCGCCGTGCCCTTGCCGGTCTCGCCGAGCGCGTCGGCGCTCGCCGCGGCGACCTTGCCCTGGAAGAACGCGGACAGGCCGATGGCGAGGCCCGCGAAGATGCCCGTAAACATGGCGAGCGCGGGATCGGCGCCGGAGGCCACGGCGCTGCGGATGAAGTTCATCAGCAGGAAGCCGTAGATGGTCTGCGTCAGGGGCGCGCCGGAGAAGGCGACCATGATGAAGGGAGCGGGCTTGCCGTTCGCGTAGCACTTCTTCCACGCGCCGACGCTCGCCTGCGCCGCGAAGCCCGCGCCGAACGCGCTGCCCATGGCGGACAGGCCCAGCGCACACGCCATACCAATAAATTCAATGCTCATAATACGTTTCTCCTCTTTTTGATTATTTTCTGATCTTATCCAGTTTTTTGAACGGTGCGTAGGCGGTGCCGGTCCACTCCATGCCAAGCTGACCGGAGAATTCCAGCAGATTCAATCGCACGCCATGGACCACCACGGACAGCAGGCCCATCACGATGTTCAGCCCGTGACCGACGAGCATGATGAGGATGCCGACGACGACCAGCGGCCCCTTGAAGCCGAGCGCCATGTTGTTAAAGCTCTGCGCGATAGCGAGCGACGCCATGCCGACGGCAAACAGTCGGATGTAGCTCATGATGTTGCCGAAGGCGCTGATGGTGTTGAGGAACACTGTGAAGGCGTTGCCAAGGCCCGCCTTGAGACCCTGCGCGAAGGTCTTGCCCGGCGACATCCCGCCGAAGCACACGACCAGCACGAAGCCGAGAAGGACCACCACGGCAATGGGCGTGAGGTTCACCTGCTCGCCGATGACGAGGTAGAGCACCACGAAGTACAGCGCGCAGATCGCGCACAGCCAGCCGAGGTCGGCGACCCAGCTGAGGTCCTTCTCCCGCGTCTTGCGGCGGATGTTCATCACACACGCCAGCGAGAGCTGGACGGTGCCGAGGATGAAGCAGAATTTCATGACGCTGTTCTGCTGCTGGGTGGTGGTGACGTTGAAATACTCGGGGTAGTTCGCAAAGGTCGGAACGACCAGCGAGCGGAGCAGCGGCACGTCCATCGCGCCCTCAAGCCCGAACCAGGTGCCGGTCATCGCGCCCCAGACGATGGTGGCGATGGAGAGCACCCACAAAAGCTGCACGGCGTCGGAGGGCTTCTTGCTCTTCACCGTCAGGGCCGCGGCGGTCAGCAGGAACAGGCAGCCGTAGCCCGCGTCGCCGATGATCATGGCGAAAAAGAGCGTGAAGAAGCCGAGGAACCAGAACGAAATATCGTACTCGCGGTAGCCCGGCACGGTGCCGAGAATGTCGAACACCGGCGCGATGAGCCGCGTGACCTTGGTGTACTTGATCTTGGTCGGCACCTTGTCGTCGTCTGCCGCCGGATCGTCCATCGCCCACGCCCAATGCTCCTTCGCGGCGGCGGCCTTGAAGCGCTCCGCCTCGTCGACGGGGAGGTAGCCGGTCAGCCACACGAGTCCGTCCCCGCTCTCCGAGGTATTGCGCACGGAGGAGTAGTCCGCGTCGTTCTGCGTTTTGAGCAGCTGCTCGCGGAAGCTGGGCAGGTGCTTCGCAGCGGCCTTGAGCTGCGCGCCGCACTCAGAAAGACCGCGCTCACAGTCGGCAATCTCCTGCCGGTATTCGTCAAGGCTCTTTTCCGGCGGGATGAACTCGCCGGCGGCGCAGGAGGCGGGCAGCGCACCGAGGATGGCGACGGTTTGCTGCTTCCCGACCGGCGCGAGCCGCAGGAAGCGCACCTCCTTGTCCGCCTCGAGCGAGGCGAGGAGCTTTTTGTCCACGCGGCAGAAGTGCAGCTCGAAGCCCTGCGCCTTCAATTCCTTGATCTCGGCGGGGGAGAAGCTGCCCCAGCCGGCGAGCGTGTCGCACGCGCTGACCGCGGCGGCGCGCTCGGCTTCCAATGCCTTTTTGCGCTCCAGACATGCGTTGAGCCCGTCGAAGAGCACTTTAAATTGATCGTCGTCGAGCGTTTCCGCTTCGACCTCGCTCACCCCCTGCTCCTCGAGCACGGTGATGAGCCGCGAGAGCGCGGCGAAGCGCTCCAGATAGGTCTGGTCGGCATCCGCCTTTTCCGCGAAATGGACGATGCCGAGCGCACGCAGCGCGTCGAGCAGCTCCGTTTTCTGCGTCTGCGCGGCGACGATGTGAACGACCTTCATTTTCTCGATCATCGCGCCGCCTCCTGTAGCTTTTTCTTGGCGATCTTGCCGCGCACGACCGCGGAGGTCTGCTGGTCGCCGAGGTAGATGCCGATGACGCGGATGTTTTCCCTCGCCTCGGGGATCTTGACCTTTTCAAACAGGTTCACGCGCTGCGCGGTGGAGCGCAGCTCCCGCTCGAGCAGCTCGACCTGCGTGCGCAGCGTCTTGACCAGCGCGTCCAGCCGCGCGATCTCGCGCAGCGTGACCACGGCGGTGTCCACCCAGAGCGGATAGTCCGCGACGTCGTAGGAGATCTCCTCGAAGGTCAGCTCCTCAAAGACCGGCACGATCACACCGGCGATGTTGTGGTCGCGGCAGACGACGTCCTTCGGACGGATGAGCGAATCGAGCCGCATCCCCTCGGGGAAGCTGCCGTTTTCGGCGAACACCGCGATCCAGCCGTCCAGACCGTCGACGATCTTCAGCCGTTCGGCCTCGACCTTCTCAAGCTGCGCTGTCACCTGCATCACGACCGACTGGAGCTGCTGCTTTTTCAGCTGCAGCGTCGGCAGATAGCGTTGAAACTGCTTGAGCCGGTCCTTCTGGACCTTCAGTTCATTTTTTGTTAGTTTGACAGCCATACGCGCTCCCTCAGTTCAAGGCGTCCTTTTTCGGCCATCTTTCCTGCAGGAGACTGGTCTTCAGACCCGTTTCGTTCGGCTCGAAGCACTCGGCGAGGATCCCCCAGCCAAGGTCCAGCGCCTCCTCCAGAGGGATGTTCACGCTCAGGTCCATCAGCTTCGTTTCAAAGAGGTGGCCGTACTTGAGCAGCTTCTCGTCCCATTCGGACATCATGAAGCCCATGGACTTCTTTTCAAGGCTTTCCTTGTAGGCGCTGTAGAGACGGATCATGCCGTCCATCAGGGCGCGGTGGTCGCTGCGCGTCGTGCCGTTGACGTTCTGCTTGAGACGCGAGAGCGAGCCGAACGGCTCGATGTGGCCGTTTTTGAGGTAATACTGGCCCTCGGTGATATAGCCCGTGTTGTCCGGCACGGGGTGGGTGACGTCGTCGCCGGGCATCGTGGTGACGCCGAGGATGGTGATGGAGCCCGCACCCTCAAAGTCGACCGCCTTCTCATAGCGCGAGGCAAGGCAGCTGTATAGGTCGCCGGGGTAGCCGCGGTTGGACGGCACCTGCTCCATCGTGATGGCCATTTCCTTCTGCGCGTCGGCGAAGTTGGTCATGTCGGTCAGCAGCACGAGCACGCGCTTGCCGGCAAGGGCGAACTGCTCCGCCACGGCGAGCGACAGGTCGGGCACGAGCGTACATTCCACCGTCGGGTCGGACGCCGTGTGGACGAACATGACCGTGCGGCCCATCGCGCCGCTCTTTTCGAGCGTGTCGCGGAAGAAAAGATAGTCGTCGTATTTCAGGCCCATGCCGCCGAGGACGATGACGTCGACCTCCGCCTGCATGGCGATGCGGGCGAGCAGCTGGTTGTAGGGCTCGCCGGAGACGGAGAAGATGGGCAGCTTCTGGCTCTCGACGAGGGTGTTGAACACGTCGATCATCGGGATGCCGGTGCGGATCATGCGCTTGGGCACGATGCGCTTGGCGGGGTTGACGGAGGGCCCGCCGATGGGGATCATATTTTCGGTCAGCGCGGGGCCGTTGTCGCGCGGCACGCCCGCGCCGTCGAACACGCGCCCGAGCAGGTCGTCGGAAAACGAGACCATCATGGGCCGCCCGAGGAAGCGCACGGTGTCGGTCGTGCTGACGCCCTGCGTGCCGGCAAAGACCTGCAGGGAGACGAGGTCGCCGCTGAGCTTGATGACGCTCGCGTAGCTCTCGCCGACGAGGGCAAGGTCGCCGCTGCGCACGCCCGAGGCGCGCACGGTCACGACGTTGCCGACGATGGATTCGATCTTGGTATAAACCTTCTGCATTCTGAAACCCTCCTTAACCCGTTACCTTGCTCCGGTAGAGGTCCGTGAGCTTCGTTTCCTGCGCCGCAAATTCCGGCGTACCGTAGACCGTGCCGTGCCAGTCAAGGAATTCCTGACGCACCTGATTGAAGAAGGCGCGGATCTCCTTTTTGTCGCTGAGCGCGTAATCGCGCGTGAGCACATCGTAGAGCACGTTGAACTCATGCGCCTGACGCTCCGGCTCGCAGGCTGCATCGATGGGATCGAAGGAGTTCTGCTGCAGATACACGGCATCGAGCAGCTCGCCCTTCTGGTAGAGGATGTAGTCCTCGGCCGAGGTGCCCTCTTCGCCGATGACCTTCATCATCTGATTGATCTCGCTGCTGCGGCGGAGGATACCGCGGGCCTCCTCCACACGCGCCATGTCCACCACGCCCTGATACTTTGACCACGAGTCGATGGGGTGGATGGAGGGGTACTTGCGCGCGTCGGAGCGCTCGCGGGAGAGACCGTGGAACGCGCCGACGACCTTGAGCGTCGCCTGCGTGACCGGCTCTTCAAAGTTGCCGCCCGCGGGGGAGACCGTGCCGCCGATGGTGACGGAGGCGATTTTGCCGTTTCTCAGCCGGACCTTGCCCGCGCGCTCATAGAACGCGGCGATGACGGATTCGAGGTAGGCAGGGAAGGCTTCCTCACCGGGGATTTCCTCCAGTCGGCCGCTCATCTCGCGCATGGCCTGCGCCCAGCGGCTCGTGGAGTCCGCCAGCAGCAGGACGTTGAGTCCCATCTGGCGGTAATATTCGGCCATCGTCACTGCCGTGTACACGGACGCTTCACGCGCCGCGACCGGCATGGACGAGGTGTTGCAGATGATGATGGTACGCTCCATCAGCGAGCGGCCCGTGCGCGGGTCGGTCAGCTCGGGGAACTCCTTGAGCACCTCCACGACCTCGCCGGCGCGCTCGCCGCAGGCGGCGACGATGACGATGTCGACGTCAGCGTTCTTCGCCTCCATGTGCTGCAGCACGGTCTTGCCCGCGCCGAAGGGACCGGGCACGCAGAAGGTGCCGCCCTTGGCGACCGGCAGGAAGGTGTCGATGCAGCGGATCTTGGTCACCAGCGTCTCGTCGGGACGCAGACGCTCCTCATAGCAGCGGATGGGCTGCTTGACCGGCCAGGAAAAGACCATGCTCAGCGCCTTCTCCTCGCCCGCGCCGTTTTCCAGCACCGCGACGGTGGAGCGGACGTGATAGACGCCCTTTTCCTTCACGCTCTTTACGCGCCAGCCCTCGTCCTTGAGGTCGAAGGGCGCCATGATGAGGTGCGTGAACTGCCCCTCCGGCACGCTGCCGACCGCGTCGCCCGCGAGCACGGCGTCGCCGGGCTTGACGCAGGGGGTGAACTCCCATTCCTTATCGGGGATGGGGTCAAGGTATACGCCGCGCTCGAGGAAGAAGCCGCATTGCTCGGCAAGCTTCGGCAGAGGATTCTGCAAGCCGTCGTACACCTGCGTCAGAAGGCCGGGGCCGAGCTCGACGCTCAGCAGCTCGCCGGTCAGCTCGACCTCGTCGCCGACCTGAATGCCGTTGGTCATTTCATAGATCTGCATACTCACGGCGTCGCCGCTGATGCGGATGACCTCGCCCTTGAGGCGGTCATTGCCGATCTTGACGAAGCCGACTTCGTTTTTCCGCACGGAGCCCGAGAATCTTGCCGAGACAAGGTTGCCGTTGACTCCGGTCACATAGCCTGTCACTTTCTCCATTTCGTTTCTCCCGTTTTCTTATAGGCTGAATATCTGCTGGCGGACCTGTCCGAGCAGGGCGTCGAAGGCGGCCTTGCCCTCGTCATGGCGGAAGACGCGCTGCCGTTCGAGCAGCTGCAGCTTCAGCGCGTAGCCGTAGAGCGCGCAGTCATCGAAGCTGTGCAGGCCCACCAGCTCATCCAGCCGGTCAAATTCCAGCGCGAGCAGCAGCCGCTCGCCCTCGAGCGGGTCCTTTGCGTTCACTGCCGCGGTGACGGTCTGCGTCACGGCGGCGTCGCGCTCGTTCGGCGCGGCACAGCTCTCGCCGCGCTTCACACGCCGCTGATAGGTCAGCTCGCCCTGCAGCACGCGGTAGAAGGCCGCCCACCGGCTCACGAAGCCGCCGTCCTCCGAGCGCACCGTCAGCTCCTCGAGCGAGCGGTAGACCCTGTCGCTCACCGCGCCCCGGCATTGGTCGAGAAACGCGGCGTAATCCAGCGGCGGGGCGTCGCCCGCGCGGAGCATCGGCAGGCTCGAGATCAAGTAGTAATAGGAAGCCAAGAGCGTCCCTCCTTAAATGCGCAGCTCGCGGAAGAAGGGGGCGAGCTGTTCCGCCAGCTCCTCGTCGGAGCAGTCGATGTAGCCCGAGCCGTCCTTGGCGCACAGGCGGAAGCCCGTGTGGACCTTTTTGGAGAGCCGCAGCTCCAGCCCCGCCTTGAGCTCGCCGGCGAGCTCGCTTTTGAGCGCGTCTGTGACGGAGGCGACCTCCGCGGCGTAGGAGGAGGCGTCCTCGCCCTGCAGCGCGGCGGTGATGAGCGCGGCGAGCGCCTTGTCGTCGAGCGCCTTATGGGTATCCCGCGCGAGCAGCTTCGTCAGCTCCGCGCCGATCTCCTGCCGGAAGGCGAGCACCGCGTCGCGCTTCGCCTGCTCTGCGCTGAGCTGAGCGCTGGCCTTGAACACGCCGATCTCCGCCTGCGCGTCCGCACGCAGCTTGTCCGCCTCGTTCCTCGCGTCGGCGACGATCTTTTCCGCCTGCGCCTTGGCGTCGGCAAGGATCTGCGCGGCCTCGCGGTTCGCGCTCTCGATGCCGTCCTTTTTGATGGAGGATACCAGATCCTGAATTTGAAGCTCCATAAAATCCGCCTTTCTGTGTTTATGTGAGTAAAATTTCGTAATCAAACTAAAATATAGCGCACAACACCAAAGAAATCAAGAAAATGCAAAGAAATAGAATGATTCATTTTTTCAATAATGCCTAAAAACCGGGTAATGATGCGAAAAATATTATAACCGTCCGCGCGGGAGCCTAACCGCCGCCTTGCTCTTCCCATGTCGGTGTGCTATACTGGGCCTGTTATAAAAGAGAAAAGGAGAACGCTTCCCATGCCTGCCTTCGATCCGCTGACCTACCGCTATGCCTCGCGGCGCAATGTCGTCTACGCCAAAAATGCCGTCGCCTGCACGTCTGTGCCGCTCGGCGCACAGATCGGACTGGACGTGATGAAATCCGGCGGCAACGCCGTGGACGCCGCTGTGGCGATGGCCGCGGCTATGCCGCTGCTCGAGCCGACCGGCAACGGCCTCGGCTCGGACTGCTTTGCGCTCGTGTGGATCGAGCGGGACAAACGGCTCTACGGCCTCAACGCCAGCGGTGTCGCGCCGATGGCGCTGAGCGCGGAGAAGATTCGCGCGATGGGCTATACAGAGATGCCGAAGGCCGGATGGCTGCCGACGATGGTGCCCGGAGCGCCCGCGGGCTGGGCGGAGCTGAACCGCCGCTTCGGCACGAAGCCGCTCGCCGAGCTGTTTGCGCCTGCCATTTCCTATGCCGAGGAGGGCTATCCCGTGCCGGTGAACATCGCGCGGCAGTGGGAGCGCGACAGCCGCCGCATTGCCAAGGCGATGGCGGAGAACGCCGCGCCGCACGAATACTGGTGGCAGAGCTTTATGAAGCCGGACGGCACGCCCTACCGCGCGGGTGAGCTGTTCCGCCTTCCGGACTACGCCGCGACGCTGCGCTCCCTCGCCGCGACGGACTGCGAGAGCTATTACCGCGGCGCGCTGATGGAGCGGATCGTCGCGTTCTCCCGCGCGACCGGCGGGTACTTTTGCGAGGACGACTTCCGCAATTATCGCCCCGAATGGGTCGAGCCCATCACGCAGGACTACCGCGGCTATACGGCCTGCGAGATCCCGCCGAACGGCCACGGCATCACGGTGCTCATGGCGCTCGGCATCCTGAACGGCATGACCATGCCGGAAAATCGCGAGAGCGCCGAGCACTATCACAAGGTGATGGAGGCCATCAAGCTGGCCTTTGCCGACACGAGGACCTACGTCGCCGACCCGCGCTATATGAAAACTAAGGTCAGCGAGCTGCTGGATCCCGCCTATCTCGCCGCGCGCCGCGCGCTCATCACCGACCGCGCGCTGGAGCCGAGGGCGGGCGACCCGCACTGCGGCGGCACCATCTATCTCTGCACCGCCGACCGCGAGGGCAACATGGTCTCATTCATCCAAAGCAATTACACCACCTTCGGCGCGGGCGTCGCCGTGCCGGGGACGGGCATCTCGCTCCAAAACCGCGGCGCGAACTTCTCGCTCGACCCCGCAAGCGACAACTGCCTTGCCGGCGGCAAGAGGTCCTACCACACCATCATTCCCGGCTTCCTGCTCAGGGACGGCGCCGCCGTCGGCCCATTCGGTGTGATGGGCGCGTTCATGCAGCCGCAGGGTCAGACCGAGGTCCTCGTCAACACACTCGATTATCACATGAACCCGCAGGAGGCGCTTGATGCGCCGCGCATCCAATGGATCGGCGGCAGGAGGCTCGAACTGGAGCGTGAGGCGGGCGAGGCCATTGCCGACGAGCTGCGCGCGATGGGCCATGAGGTCACGGTCGTGGACGACCGCATTTCGATGGGCCGCGGTCAGATCATCTGGCGCGGAGAGGACGACGTTTACACGGCGGGCACCGAGCCGCGCTGCGACGGCGCGGTCGCCGCGTGGTAAAGGAAGTTGCCGCAGACAATAATAAGGAAGGAGCCGCGTTCCCGGTGCAGGGAGCGCGGCTGCTTTTTTGCGTGCTTGCGGCTTGAAACGCGGGCTGAGGCCGTGTCTCAGAGATTGGCGTGCTCCATCAGGTCGATGAGCACGCGGATGCCCTGCAGATAGGCGCGGACCAGAATGCGCTCGTTCGTCCCGTGGACGCCGGAGGCGGCCTCCTCGGGCTCCGCCATGAAGGGCGAGCAGCGCAGGCAGGTGTCGCAGATCTGCTCGTATTGGTGCGCGTCGGTCGCGCCGACGGTCATGGACGGAACGAACACCACGTCGGGGTAGTAGCGCCGCATACTGTCCACCACCGTGCGGTAGCCGTAGCCATCGCGCCGGGCCGTGGCGGAGGGATCGTTGGCCTGCTGGTAGCGCAGTTCCACGGTCGGGTCCTGCACCGCCGCGCGGCAGTGCTCCATCACGCTCTCGACCGTGTCGCCGTCGGCAAGACGGAGGTTGATGACCGCCTGCATATCCTGCGGCATCACGTTGCAGGCCTTGCTGCTGCCTTGAATGACAGTGGGGGCGATGGTCGTGGTGACAAAGGGAAAGAGCGCGGGGGACTGATAGCAGTAGGCCGCAATGGCGTCCGCGTTCGCGCGGACGTCCCGCGTCAGCGTTTTGAGCGGCTCGGCGGTGATGTAGGGCGCGAGCGTTTCAAACGCGCCCATCATGGCGAGATTGAGCCGCACAGGGAACGGGCTGCGGACGATGTCCGCGATGGCGCAGGCGAGATGGGCGAGCGAGGTGCCGCCGTAGGGGCGGCTCGAGTGTCCGCCGATGGAGCGGACCGTCAGCTCCAGATCGGCATAGCCCTTCTCCATCAGATCGACCTGCGCGATGGAAATATCGGGCGCGCCGAAGGCCGCGCCGGATTCGATCTTGCCGCCGCCCTCGTCTAAAACGAATTCCAGCGTTACGCCCTGCGCCTTGAGGTGGTCGGAGATCGCCAGCGCGCCGGTGTTGAGCGTTTCCTCATCGTCACCGAAGGCGAGGTAGGCCGTGCGCCGGAAGGTCCTGCCGCGGGCGAGCAGATACTCCGCAGCCTCGAGCACGCCAAAAACCTGATTTTTGATGTCGAGCGTGCCGCGGCCCCAGATGTAGCCGTTTGCCACCGCGCCGGAGAAGGCGGGATAGGTCCAGTCCTGCTCCGTGCCCTCGACCACCGGCACCACGTCCTGATGGGACATGTAAAGGCAGGGGCGCAGCGTTTCGTCGCTGCCGGGGATGGTGATGAGCACGGCGTGGTGGCCGAGCCGCTCAAAGACGCCCGCGCGCATGATGTGGGGATAGCTCGCCTTCATGTGCGCGTGGAGCTTGTCAAACTCGCTATAGTCGGTCAGACTGTGGTCGGCATAGTTGATGGTCCGGCATTGGATCGCCTGCGAAAGACGCGCGACCGCGCCATCTGCGTCGAGGTCGGGATAATTGCCCTCGAGGGCAAAGAAATCGGTGATCTTCTTCGTCATGCCATTTTGTCCTCCAGATAGCGGCTGAGAAATTCGCGCGTGCGGCTCTCCTTCGGATTCCCGAAGACCTCGCGCGGCGAGCCCTGCTCGAGAATGACGCCCCGGTCCATGAATACCACGCGGTCGCTGACCTCCTTGGCAAAGGCCATCTCGTGCGTCACGACGACCATGGTCATGCCCTCCTGCGCGAGGCGCTTCATCACATCGAGCACCTCGCCCACGATCTCGGGGTCGAGGGCGCTCGTCGGCTCGTCAAAGAGCATGATCTCGGGCTCCATGCAAAGAGCCCGCGCGATGGCAACACGCTGCTTCTGCCCGCCGGAGAGGCGGCGGGAGTCGGCGTGGATGAAATCCTCCAGCCCGACGGCCTTGAGGTGACGGATGGCCGTCTCCTCGGCCTGCGCCCTGGGAATGTGCCGCACCGTCATGGGCGCGAGCGTGCAGTTGTCCAGCACGGACTTGTTGTTGAAAAGGTTGAAGCCCTGAAACACCATGCCGATCTTCTGCCGCAGGGCGTTGAGGTCGACCTTGAGGTCCATGAGATCCTGCCCGTCGAACCAAATGTGACCGGAGTCGGCCTCCTCCAGCAGATTGATGCAGCGCAGGAGCGTGGACTTGCCGGAGCCGGACGCGCCGATGATGCATACGACCTCGCCGCGGTTGACCTCTAAGTCGATGCCCTTGAGCACATGGAGGTCGCCGAAGGACTTTTCGAGCTGTTCGATTTTGATGATGGGATCGTTCGTCATAGCGTCCTCCTGTCAGTTTGAGCTGGGAAGTCCCAGATCGACGGTTTGATTGCCCTGACGCCGCTTCGTGTTGTCCGGCGCGGTCATCCTTCCCGTGATGGCCTTGAGCAGGAGTGAGGAAAGATACGTCAGGAACAGGTAAACGGTGGCGGCGATGAGGTAGCACTCGGTGCCCTTATAATAAATGCCGGCGACCGAGCGGGTCATGAACATCAGGTCGGATACGCCCAGCACGCACAGAACGGAGGAATCCTTGATGTTGATGATGAACTCATTGCCGATGGCGGGCAGCGAATTTTTGATGGCCTGCGGGAAAACGACTCTGCGCATGGCCTGCCAGTGCGTCATGCCGAGCGAACGCGCGGCCTCCATCTGCCCCGCGTCGACGGCGAGGATGCCGCCGCGCAGCACCTCGGCAAGGTACGCGGTCGAGTTGAGCGAGACCGTGACAAGACCGGAGATGAAGAGCGACCAGACGCGGTTGATCTCCGTGACGCTCATGCCGGTGCGCTTGAAGAGATTGAAGATCGCGTAGTAGAAGATGAGGGACTGCACCATCATCGGCGTGCCGCGGATGACGAAGATGTAGAAGCGGGCGAATTTGTTCGCGACGATCTTGATAAGCTTCACAAAGTCGTTGTTGCGCTTGTCGGGTTCCTGAATGCGGAGAAAGACCATGAGAAGCGCCAGCACGAACGCGATCGCCGTGCCGGCCAGCGCGAGCTGAACGGTCGTCCACACGCCGGTGACGAAGAGCGAGCGCTGGTTGTAGGCCATGTAGACCATGGAGGAGAGCGTGCCGGTGGGGTTGCTCTCGGCGTGGACGGCGGCGTGGACGACGTAGGCGAGCTTGAGCACGAAGCGGTCAAGCGCGAGCAGCGCGGCAGCCGCGGCGTCCAGATAGGAGAGATAGCGGCTCAGCCGCACGATGAAGGGGTGCTTGAGAATGGTCTCGCCGTAGCTGTTCCAATGCGTCCACTTGACGAGCAGCGCCAGCGTGCTGACGGCCAAAAAGAAATAGCAGACCGCGGCGAGCGCCGTACCGGGCACGGAGCCGGCGGGCAGAAAGCTGTACGGACTGGGCACGGAATACCACAGGCTCAGGCCGACGAGGGCGATGACGCTGCCGCCCAGATAGACATAACGGTGGTCCCGTGCGATGAAGCTCTGACCGCGGGACGCGGGGGTTCCTCTCATGGTGCTTCCTCCTTATGCGGCGTGGAGCCGCCGGTTACTTCGGCTGGTTGGCGACGGCGGTGTTCCACATCTCGGTGCGCGCGTCGCTGTCGATGGTGGCAAGGATCTCATTGATCTGCGCGAGCAGCTCGGTGTCGGACTTGCGCAGGCCCACGCAGGAGCCCTTGGCGGGCAGCGTGAAGCCGTTGCCCTCGCTGAAGGTGATGAGACGGAAATCGGGATTCGAGGCGAGGTAGCCGGGGGCGCTCTCCTCGTTGATGACGATGGCGTCGCAGGTGCCCTGCTGCAGACGGGAGATCATGTCGGGTACGCTGCCGACGGGGCTGAGGTGCTCGACGCCCTCGATCTGGTCGATGACATCGTCGAGCGCGGTGCCCTGCTGACCGAGCACGGCGGCGCCGGAGAAGTCCTGAATGGAGGCCGCGTTCTCATACGGCGAGCCGGCGAGCACCATCATGCTGTAGATCGTCTCCTTGTACGGGTCGGAGAAGTTGATGGATTCGCGGCGCTCGGCGGTGTCCATCATGCCGGCGATGATGGCGTCGATCTGCCACTGGTTGAGCGCGTCGATCAAGCCGTCCCAGCTGAGCTTGACGATGACCAGCTCCTTGCCGAGCTGATCGGCGAGGATGCGCGCGATCTGCACGTCATAGCCCTCGGCGTAAGCGCCGGCGACGTTTTCCACGGGAACGTTGGTGTCGGTCGCGGCGCTCTCCTGCCAGTTGCTCGGCGCGTAGGCGCATTCCATGCCGACGCGGAGCTGGCTGCTTTCGGTCGTGGAAGGAGCTGTTTCCTCTGCCGGGTCGTTTGCGTCCTGCGCGGGAGACGTCGTGCCCGCGCCGCAGGCGGTGAGGGCAAGCAGCATGAGGGCTGCGAGCAGGGTAGCGATGGTTCTTCTGAGGTTCATGGTGTTGCTTCCTTTCTGAATGGAAATTTGGCTCCGTGGGGGGAGTCGGCCCTTCGTTGTCCGCGCCAACGAGTTCGGAAACAGAAAAAGCCGTAAATGCTCGTGTGGAGCATTTACGGCAAATGATCTGCAATACCGGCAAAACCGAAACCGGCTTGCCGACTCTTCGATAGCGCTCCACAAAATTGTGACAGTCCGGCGGATCTTCTCCGACGAGCCAGCAGAAAACGGCACAGGAACCGTTCCCCACTTCGGCGGCTTCCCCTTTCCCTTTGTCCCGGATCTCTGCTCCGTACGGACTCGGTACTCTTGTCGGCCGCGCCTCTATCTCGCTCAACTGAATTGAGCCTATTCAATTGTTGACGTGAAGATACTACGGCGGCGCGCAAATGTCAAGCCCCCGCGGAGCGGTTCTCAAATTCTTGACAATCTTGCGCCGAAAATCCTCGCGGCCTTGTAGAATTTTACCATTCACACGGTTATTTATGCGCGGCAAAAGCGCGCGAAAAGGCTCGAAACGGCCACTTAACGGAATATTTATGCTCTCTGCCGCTCTGCGCCCTCCGTTTTAGGACGCTTTAACATAGTGCAAAGCGGGCGCTTTGCCAAGTAAATACAGCAGCGACGCGAAGCGGCAAGGCGGCTTTGGCGAAATGCACGGATTCTCGAAAAATGTCGCGCGAAATTTGTCATTTCCTTACAGGAAAAAGGTTGATTTTTTTACACGGGCGTGCTATGATATCGCCATAAAGTGCAAAAAGGGGCCATGGCCCCTTTTCTGTTCCCGACCGGGAACAGATGTGCTGTGCTCGCCCGCGGGGAGCCGCGGAAAATATACATTGTAGGAGGACCTTTTATGAAACGTAAATTGCTATCCGTTTTGCTGACGCTTTGCCTCGCGTTCAGCTTGCTGCCCACCGCTGCCCTGGCGGACGGCGAAGGCACGCAGACGAATGATGTCGCTCAGATCGGCGAGACGAAGTATGCGACGCTGCAGGAGGCTGTTAATGCGGCTAATGACAATACAGTGAAACTGTTGGAAAATGTGACTGAGGATATTAACATTCCTACTGGCATAAATGTTACGCTTGATCTGAACGGCCACAAAATCACCAATGTCAGCGGCCACACCATTACGGTTGAAAAAGGCGGCAAGTTGAATATCAGTGACAGCGTTGGCACTGGTGTTGTGGACAACACCAGCCACGGAAAGGGCGCAATCGTCAACTCCGGCGAGGTTACCTTGAATGGCGGCACCTTTAAGCGTTCTGCCGAAAAGGGTACCTATTCTCCCTATGGCAACGGCGGAAACAGCTGGTACACCATTGCCAACTACGGTACCATGGAGATTAACACTGGCGTTACCGTTGAAAACGCTGGCGGTTATTCCAGCATGATCCGCAATGGCGGCGAGGCAACTGCCGATTGCAATTTGACGATTAGGGGCGGCAATTTTGTCGGCGGTGTCAACACGGTCAAGAATGATTACTTTGGTGTACTGACCATCAATGGTGGTAATTTCTCTAATACTGCCCAGTATGTCATTATGAACTGGAACAAGGCTGAAATCACTGCTGGCACGTTCCGGACTCTGGATACCGCTTCCGCGGTACTGTTCACCTCTGCTTTTGGTGGCAATGCCAATTACGTTGGCAAACTGACCATTTCCGGCGGCGAATTTAAGCACGCCAGCGATACCCAGGAAATGATTGTGGACCATTACGATGAATCCAACAAAGGCAACGCAGTGGTAACCGGCGGCAAATTTGATGCTGACATTTCCAAGTACATCCCCACTGATTATGTGCAGTCTGCCGATGGCACCGTGGAGAAATTGGGCGAGACCAACGCAGTTGCCAAGGTCGGCGATACTTATTATAAGACCCTCGCCGATGCTGTCGCGGCAGCAGACAACAACACTGTCACCCTGCTGAAAGATGTGACTGCGGATATTACCATTCCTGCTGGCAAGACTATGACACTCGATCTGAACGGTAAGACCTTGACCAACGTGAATGATCACACCATTCTGAACAATGGTAATTTGACCATCACGGGAACGGGTAAGGTTGATAATATTTCTCATGCTAAAGGCGCGCTGTACAATAAGGGAACTGTTGTTGTAAATGGCGGTACTTTTGATCGTTCTAAAGAAAACGGTAAGACTTCAAATGACAGCGGTTCCAACTCCTGGTACACCATCAAGAATGTCGGCTCCATGACCATCCATGATGGCGCAACCGTGCAAACTGCCGGGAACAATACCACTCTTGGTAAATTCTCCAGCCTTGTTTCTAATGGATACTTTAACGCTGGTGACTACACCAATAATAGGGGACTTGAGCAGCCTATCCTGACGATTGATGGCGGTACGTTCCGCGGCGGTCTGAATACGATCAAGAACGATGACCACGCAAAGTTAACGATCAATGGCGGTACGTTCAGCAACTATTATCAGGCCGTTGTTCAGAATCACAATATTGCAGAAATCACAGGCGGTACCTTTACTGCTGCAAGTGACGCTAACGCTAAGACATACGGCATTTACAACTGTGGTTGTGGTGCTGAGATTGATCTTGGTACTCTTACCGTGTCCGGTGGTACGTTCACCGGTGCCACATACGCTGTTGCCGATGTCAGCAGTGAAAATGCGGATGTGACCATTTCTGGTGGCCAGTTTGCCGGAACAAAGGCGGCAATTGTTAAGAGCAGTACGTCTAAAGCAACCATCGCCGTTTCTGGCGGCAAGTTCAGCAGCGATCCGAGCGTTTACGTTGTGGGCAACGGCAACACCAACATCGTCAAGCGTGATGGCAGCGAGGGCGCTTATACCTACACGGTTCTTGCAAAATCCGGCTTGACCTCCGGCGTGTATCTGACAAACCCCTCCGGCGCTCTGGCAAGCAATTACTATGTGAGCAGCACCGCGAACGGTGTCTGGACGGTCAGCTACTCTGCGCCCTACTCCGGCGGCAGCAGCTCCTACGACCCGACCTACTCCGTCTCTACCCCGAGCAAGACCGAGCACGGCACCGTGACCGTTAGCCCCAAGAACGCCTCCAAGGGCGACCGGGTGACCGTCACCGTCAAGCCCGACAGCGGCTACGTCCTCGAGACCCTGACCGTCACCGACAAGAACGGCAATGAGCTGACGCTCAAGGACAAGGGCAACGGCAAGTACACCTTCACCATGCCCGCCGGCAAGGTCGAGGTCAAGGCGACCTTCATGGAGGACAACTCCATGCTGAACTTCTTCTACGATGTGCCCAACAACGCCTACTTCTATGAGGCCGTCAAGTGGGCGGTCAAGAACGGCATCACCACCGGCGTGGGCAATGACCTGTTCGCTCCCGAGCAGCCCTGCACCCGCGCGCAGATCGTGACCTTCCTGTGGCGCGCCGCCGGCTCTCCCGAGCCGAAGGGCGCTGCGTCCGGCATGACCGACGTGGTCTCCGGCGGCTACTATGAGAAGGCCGTGGCGTGGGCCATCGAAAACGGCATCACCACCGGCACGACGACCAGCACGTTCTCTCCCGACGTGACCTGCACCCGCGCGCAGGCGGTGACGTTCCTCGCCCGCGCCCTGAAGGCCAAGGCGGCGAGTGCGGCGGAGTTCTCCGACGTCCCGACCGGCAGCTACTTTGCGGACGCGGTCGCCTGGGCGGCGGCCAACGGCGTGACCGAGGGCATCGGCGGCGGCCTGTTCGGCTCCGACAACGACTGCACCCGCGGCCAGATCGTCACGTTCCTTTACAGAGCATACAACAAGTAACGGGAACGCGCTCCCTCAGACAAAACAAAGAGAAGAGGCCCATCTGCCAAGGCAGATGGGCCTCTTTGTATCTCGCGGCGGTTCAGCTCCTGCTGAGCTGTGCGGCGAATTCGCTCATCGTGTGTCCTCTGTCAAAACTCTTCCGGAAATGCTCCGCTGCGGGACGGGAGGCGACCCGGTACGATCGGTCAAAGGCTCTTCACGAGCGTCAGGATGTTCGACCCGTCCGCGTATTCATAGGTCACCTCATCCATGAGCTTCTTCACCATGAAGATGCCAAGGCCGCCGACCTCCCGCTCCTCCGCCGACTGCGTTGTATCCGGGTCGGGCTTTTCAGTGGGGTCATAGGGCCGTCCGTTGTCGGAAAAGCGAAGCGTCGCCCTGCCGTCCTTCAGCGAGCAGCCCAACACGACGTCGGTCGCGCCGCTGTAGCGGGCGATGTTGGAGAAGATCTCGTCCACCGCCACATTGACCTGAGCGATCACCTTCATGGAGGCGCCTGCCTCGGCGAGAATGCCCTCAAAAAAGTCGGTGGCCTGCGGCAGCTGCTCCAGCGTCGGCGCGAGATTGATCTTTTTCATGTCCGACGACTTCATCTCGATGCAGAGCATGGTGATATCGTCGAACTGGTCCGCGCCGCCCGCGAACTCGTCCACATCGCGGTGCAGAGCCTCCAGCAGCTGACGGCACGAGCCGCCCTCGGCGGCGTTCAGCGCACGGAGCATCCGGTCAGTCCCGTAAAGCGTGTTGGAGGCATTCGTGGCCTCCGGTACGCCGTCCGTGTAGACCACCAGACGGTCTCCCGCGTCCAGCTCCAGCTCGTATTCGCGGTATCGGGCGCCCTCCATGCCGGCCAGCACGAAGCCGTGCTTATCCTTGAACAGCTCGAAGGAGCCACCGCGGCGCATGATGGCCGGATACTCGTGACCCGCATTGGCGCACTTCATTTTTCCCGTGGAGATCTCGAGGATGCCCAGCCAGACGGTGACGAACATCTCCGCTTCGTTGTTTTCGCAGAGCTGATCGTTCACCTTTTCCAGCACGGCCTTCGGGGACAGACCGCTCTGCGCGGCGGATTTCAGCAGCGTTTTGGAGATCATCATAAACAGCGCTGCGGGGACGCCCTTGCCGGACACGTCCGCCATGACCAGCGCCAGATGGTCGTCATCCACCAGGAAAAAGTCGTAGAAGTCGCCGCCGACCTCCTTCGCCGGTGTCATGGAGGCGTAAATGTCGAACTCGTGGCGCTCGGGGAAGGCGGGGAAGATGCAGGGCAGCATGGACGCCTGAATGTGGCGCGCCACATCCAGCTCCGCGCCGATGCGCTCCTTTTCCGCGGTGACGCGGCTGAGATTTTGAATATATTCATCCAGCTCCGACACCATGTACTGGAACGAATGGGCAAGCTCCTCCAGCTCGTCACCGGTGTTGACCTCCACCCGAAAGTCGGACAAGGCCGCCATCTTGCTCTCCACCAGCCCGATGGCGGCGTGGTGCAGAGTCCTCAGCGGACGGATCAGAATGCGCCGCACATAGTAGTAGTACGCGAAAATGGAAAGCAGCAGAACGGCCAGCACCACGCACAGCGTCAGGCCGAGAAACTGCCGGATCTGTTGGTCGATCATGTCCATCGAGATGTCCACGCTGGCCAGCGCCACCGGTGTGCCGGCTTTGTTGAGGATGGCGACGTAGGCCGACGCCAGATAGCCGTACTCCTCGTTGTTGGTGATGAGGATGGTCTGTTCCGCGTCGACGGCGAAGGCCCCGTGCATCAGCTCGTTGCCGCCGCCGTAGTAGGCGTCGGTGTCGCCGAGGTCGCAGACGCCGTCCTCGCCGGGAACGCCCGCATCCCAGATGTAGTACATGACCTCATCCTCCGGCACGACCACATAGAGGTATTTCAGTCCCAGCTTCTCCCTGACGTCCTGCAGGTAGCGGTGGATCTCCTCGTAATAGGCGTCCTTCTCGCCGGTCCGGTAGTATTGCTCCACGCGGTCTCCGTCGATGAGATCCGCCGCCACGGAGGCCTGACCGAACGCGAGAGAGGCGTATTGCTCCTCCATCCGCGCCCGGTACAGTTGGGCAATTGAGGGGGCCAGGATCGCCGCGAGGACGGCGGCCATCGCCACCAGTCCCAGCAGCAGCTTGGGCTGTAACCGTATGCTCCTTGCTCGTTTCATGTCCGCACCTCCATCGGATGGATATGAAGCCGCAAATGACCGTCTCTTACGCGGCAGAGCGCCCGCGTGGGGGACAGACGCTGCACCTCGTAGGGCAGCGGAGCCGTGCCGGCCTCTACCGCGGTCACATAGAACCACGCGCCGCCCAGCTCCACCTGAGTCATGGAATTGTATTTTCGGAAGATCGCCAGGGCCTCCGCCCGGCTCATTTCGGAATGCAGCGTCAGCAGCGCGGACGCGGGACGCTTCCAGTAGGGCTGCTTTTCCGCCTGCGGCCGGCTGGCGGCCCAGCGGTCGTCGAGGTGCTCGAGGAGCTCCTCGACCGTCGCGCGCGCCCATGCCGCGCTTTGCAGATAGACGTCGATGCTGTCCGTGTCCGCGGTTATGTCAATGGTATGCTGCGCCAGAACGTCGCCGCTGTCCAATCGCTGCGCCACCTTGTGCATCGTCACGCCGGTGCATGACAGCTCCCGCTCCATGGCTCCCTCGATGGGGTAATAGCTGCGCCCCTGCGGGAGCAGCGAGCTGTGGGTGTTGATGCCGCGGAACGCGGGGAAGTCCTCCGGCAGCGTCAGGATGCGGTCATACTCCGCGATGAAAAACAGCTCGCAGCCCTCCTCCGTGAAGTACCGCCGGATCTCCTCCGGCGAGATGGCCTCGTAGTGGACGGGGATGCCGAGCTCCCCCGCCCGCTTTACGATGGCATATTCCGTGAAATAGTCCTCGTCGTTGTGATAGGTATACAGCGCCAGCACCTGATGCTTTTCCACAAAATATTCAAAGCACGACAGGAACACATCGCTGCCGAAATAAACGACCTTCATCGCTTTTCCCTCTTTGTCCTCAGATCTTGATGATCAGTGTGTTGAAGCCCTGATAGCGCCGGTAGAAAAATTCCTTCGCCCGCTTTTTGATGACCAGCACGCCCATGCCGTCCATGTCGAAAGCCTCGTCCCGGCTGGCGCGGGAGGTATCTAACGCAAAGGGATTGAAGGTCGTGGCGTCGTCCCGCAGGTGCAGCTCCAGCATGCCGCCCTCGTCCATGATGGCCGTCAGCTGGAGGTAGCCGTCCGTCCGCCCCTGAAAGCCGTGCTTCAAGATGGCCATGCCGAGCTCCTCCACGGTCATGGTCGAAAACATCTGCTGCTTCATGTCCGCGCCCCAGACTTCGCAGAAGGCCTCCAGCTCGCGGCACACGTCCATCACATCCTCCGCGTTGCTGAGGATCGTCCGCTGGAAGATGCGCTCCTCCGGCAGCTCTGTCTTCTTATATCGGTCGCCGAGCCCCAGCAGAAGGAACACCGCCAGCGAGCCGGCCTCCGTCAGCAGGAACAGCAGCCAGAAGCGCTGCAACCCCAAGGAATAGCACACGAACGTCAGCGGGATGAGCAGCACCGCGCCGCGCAGCGTCTCCAGCAGGAACGACGGCTTCTCGTTCTCGCAGGCCTGATAGTAATTGCACAGCAGGATATTGATGCCGGCGAACAGCGCCCCCGCGCCGTAGAGCCGCAGCGCGGTACACGCCAGCGCCTCCGACGCCGAACCGGCGATGCCGAACAGCAGGCACATTCCCGCGGGCCACAGCTCCACAAGGGCGATCAGCGCGCCGCCCACCGTCAGTCCCGCCGTGAAGCCGAGACGCACCGTGTTCCGCATTCCCTGCCGGTTGTGCTCGCCCTGATAGGTGGAGAGGATGGGCTGCATGGCGCGCCCCGTCCCCTCAAACAGGTACAGGATCAGGTAGGAGGTGTTCTGAATGACATCGAACACCGCCACCGCCGTTTCGCCGCCCAGACGGATCAGCAGATTGTTGCACACGAGGAAGAAGATCATCTGGTACAGATACTGCACCGAGGTGGCCATACCCGCCTTCAGCGCGGAAAGGGCAGGGACGAGCCAGCGTCCGCGCGGCAGCGCGAAGCGCAGCGTGTGCTTCTGACCGAAAAAGCCCGGCAGATAGATGGCGATGGTGATGATCTGTCCCAGCGCGGTGGACAGCGCCGCGCCCCGCGTGCCCATGTCCAGCGCCAGCACCAGCGTGATGTTCAGCGCGATGTCGCAAAGGTTGCCTATGACCGAGCCGGCGCTGGCGCGGCGCTGACTCCCGTCGTTGCGCAGATAGTAGTTGAACACGTTGGACAGGTAGAACAGCGGCGTGGCCGCGACGAGGATCTGCAGATAGTCCCTTGTGGCGGCATACAGTGCGCCGTCCGTGCTCCGCGTGCCCAGCAGCGCCAGCAGCGGGTCCATGAACACGCTGCCCAGCACGGCGGTCGTGACGCTGAAAAGCAGCGCCAGCGCGAGCACGCCGTGAAAGCTGTCCGCGGCCTCCTGCGTTTTGCCCTGACTCAGCAGACGGGAATAGCGAACGGAGCCGCCCAGTCCGAGGCCGTGGGCAAACATGCAGTTGATCATGTAGACCGGCAGGATCAGACCGATGGCGGCAAGTCCCACGGCGCCCAGCCGCTGCCCCACCACCACGGCGTCCGCCATATCGCTCAGCGCCCAGCCGAGCGACGAGAGCATGGCAGGGATCCACAGTCCACGGAACATCCGAGCGGTAAAGCGGTCCGCCGTCCGATGTGCGGCGGGGCTCATCGTCCGCATGGTGTTACTCAATGGTCAGAATGTCGGAGAAGCCGGTCACCTCAAAGATCTCCATCACCGACTCGCTTACATGGGTGAGCAACATTTTGCCCTGACGGTTCATCAGCTTCTGCGCGGACAGCAGCACGCGCAGTCCCGCCGAGGAGATGTACTCGACCTGCCCGAAGTCCAGACGCAGCTCGGTGACGCCGTCAAGGTCGGCCTTCAGCTCCGTTTCCAGCTGGGGGGCGGTGGTGGTGTCGATGCGGCCCTCGATGGCCAATGACAGTGCGGAATCCTTCTTTTCTTTTCTGATCTCCATGATTTTTCTCCTCCGAAAATGATCGAATTTTCAGTGTGCGGCGAAGGGCCGCGCGTTTCATTTTCTATGATAGCTGTATCCAGTGTAACACAAGCGCGGCTTTTTCTCAACGAAAAAAGTAGATTCTGCCGAAAATCGGTGCGCGGCCGGCGGACGGCGGGACGGTCCCGTGACGCGCGCGGGGCTCCGCCCGGTATGAAAAAGGAAAGCCCCGCATACCCTCTACCAAAACAAAATGGGGAGGATATGCGGATGTTTTTGCAGTTTGCCTTGAGGAAAAAGCGCGGGAAACGGGAGACGGCGAAGCCGCGCTTTCTTGTTCTGCGGCGCAGGACGCTGACCGCCGGCGCGGCGCTGCTGGCGGCGCTCGCCATCTTCGGCGCGGTGAACGCGCCCGCCGCCGTGCGGGCGTCGGCCGCGACGCGCCAGCTGCCCATCTACTGCGTCGAGCGCGACCAGAAGGTGTGCAGCATCTCGTTCGACGCCGCCTGGGGTGCGGACAACACGCAGAAGATTCTCGATGTGCTCGCGGACTACGGTGTGAAGTGTACCTTTTTCGTCGTCGGCAACTGGGCGGACCAGTACCCCGAGCAGGCCAAGGCCATCGTCGAGAGCGGCAACGAACTGATGAACCACTCCAACGCGCACGACCACTACAATTCCCTGACCGCCGACCAGATCATCGCGGACGTGAACACCTGCAACGATAAGATCGAGGCGCTCACCGGCGTCCGCCCGACGCTCATCCGCTGCCCGTTCGGCGAGTACGACGACCATGTCATTTCCGCTATCCGCTCCATCGGCATGGAACCCATCCAGTGGGATGTGGAGCGATACCATATAGCTTAAATCCTTGCAGTGCAAGGGCTTGCCAAGCGTTGCCGCCTTTGCCCAATTAAGTAGAGTTGACCCTAATAGGGACATTACCCATGCGGGGAAGCGAAAAACATGGGGAAATAAGGTCAATAAAAGGAGCAGTTGTGTAGTAATCAGAATCCGGACAATCCGATTTGCAGGTGAAGTGATAAAACAATAGACACCCAAAGGTGCCTACCATTATTCCTTTCGCTTCATTAAGTGCGCCCGGCATGGGCAACAACTAGGTGGTGAAAGACCATACCGCGCTCGGCATAGGAAGCGTTAGTGGCAAAATTCTCAAAACAACCCCACCTATGGGGAAAACGGCGAAATGCTCTACACCTGCGCTATATGTGATGAACATTTGTTATCGTGACCATCAAAAAGCTCTGCGACGGGTTGGACATTACGCTTGGCGAATTCTTCTCCGCACCGGAGTTTGACGCGCCGGAGCAGGAACTCAAATAGGAATCACATGGATAAAAATAACCAGGTTGGATATTGAGGGGAATTACCTCATTAACCAACTTGGTTATTTTTTCGGCCGATGTACTTGACTGCCTCCTGCCGCGGCGTTGCGCCGGCAATGAGAAGGGGACCAGCAACGTCGGTCCCCTTTATCGCCTCAGATACAAAATGCGGCATAGAGAGGAACGATCTTCTTATTTCCCTCACAGCCGAAGTTTTTCGCAGAGAGCTTAATGGCGTAAGCGGGCTTGTAGGTATCCATGTAGACCCGCAGGCTCTTGGCCTTGGTGTTATCGGCAGACTTGACCTCAATGGGAATGAGCTGCCCGTCACGCTGAATGATGAAGTCGATTTCTGCCCCACGCTCAGACTCCCAATAGTAGGTGCGGTATCCGTTTATGGTAAGCTGCACATTGACATAGTTCTCCGCCATACCGCCCTTGAAATCGCTGATTTCCTCGACCATATAGAGAATGTCATTAGCGGCTAAATCCTTCTTGGCGCAAAGCAATCCTAAGTCGGATACATAAATCTTGAACGCATCAATATCACGGTAGTTTTCAAGCGGCTTTCTGATTTGCTCGACCTTGTAGACCTGTGACACGATACCGGACAGGCAAAGCCATTCAATCGCATTTTCAAATTCGGAAGCCCGTCCGCCCTTCTTGAGCAGTTTATATTGGAAACGGGTATTCTTCTTGGAAAACTGAACAGTAATGTTATCATAGGCAAGCCTGGTTTTCTTGATCTCGTTCAGGTTATTATACTTGCTCATATCGTTGAGGTAGCTGGCAAGTGTCGTATCCTGCGTATGATGGACAGTGGAGCCTGTCTCCACGCAGGAGCTTTTCGGTGTTTCTTCGGACGACATGGCGTATTACTGGCGGTCGGACGACGGAATGCAGTTCTCCGACGAGATGGCGGCGTGGATGCAGTCGCTCCGCGCGGAGCTGGACGGGATCACCGATACCATCCAACCGGAGAGGTTTCTGCAAACGATGGCGGGTGCCATTGCCGACGCGGGGAATTACGCTTTCCGGGATATGTTCTATGAGTTCATTGCGCGGCAGGCGGAGCCGAGGGTGCAGGCCGCTGTTCTCCTGCTGAATCGGTTGAACGGACGCGGCGAGCCGAACGTGTGACGGTATCTGGCGATCCTGGGAAATCCCGCGCTGCGGGAGAAGGCGATTGGTTTCTGAGCAAGTACATTAAAATAAGAACCGTGGGTATTAGAGAAATGGCTTCGAAAGCAAAGCTCTAATACCCACGGATTTATTTCTGCTTGTCGCGCTCGATGGTCTCGTTCACCGCGCGGTAAATGAACGCGTTAGTAGACTCTCCCTGCACTCTGGCGTGTTCTGTGATTTTTTCTTTCTCGCCTTTTGGAACACGGAGTTGTATGTTCTCCAACTTCTCATGATATTTTTTACTGGCTCTCAGTTGTGCCTCAGTCTGCTTCATTAGAATACCGCCTCTATCCTCTTTGCTCCATCATACAAGATAATAAAGCATGCGTGAATACACATATTTCACAAAATATCTTGCCAATGTTTGGAGAAATCGCCCATTGATATGTGCGTACACATATGTTATACTATAACTACAAAGTAAAACAACGGCAGTTGCAGAGTGCTGGAACACTCCGCAACCTGCGCAGGTGAATGGTCCACCTACACAACGGCTGAAGCCGCACCGTCAGGAAGTAGTATACCCTGTTTTGCCCCATTTGGCAAGATACGGTTACTATAAAACTTCTTCTGTGTGCGCTCGGGCGTCGGATTTCCGCACCCTCAGCGGGTTTGGAGCAGCGTGTAGGCGAAATGCCTGCACGCTGTTTTGCTTACCGCTTGGGGAAAGGAGGTAAAGATATACCACGGAAGAAGAGAAGAAAGCACCAATCCGGGTACGCGTTAACCGCAGCCTTGTATTTTTCTGCTGCATGGCTGTTCTGCCGGAGACCTGCGGTTGCGGAGGAACGCGTCCGACGCTCACCGTCTCGCACGATAACAGCTGCGATGACTATGTCACCGTCGTCCCGCTCATCCCGACCGGACACTATGCGCCCGGCGAAGGCTGGCAGACCGGCAGCCATGCGCTCGTCACCGTAGACGACAAGACCTACACGGCGCTGTGCGACTACCCTGTGACCATCCACGCAAGCTGTCTCGGCCGCGGACTCGGCCATGTCTGGCCGGCAAAAGAGCGCAACGGCGTCCTGAAAGCCCTTGCCCATCACTTCCTGATCACGAAGGAGAACCTGCTATGAACACTAAGACCACCAAGCCGTTCGAGATGTGGACGGCATGGGACTGCCTCGGCAGGCATGACTGCCGCCCCGTCATCGTCATCTCACAAGAGGGCGATACGGATGCCGTCACCGTCATCCCTCTCACCTCGGACCGCGAGAGCACGCAGCTCCCGACGCATGTGCTCGTCTCGGAACAGGGCCTTGACCACACCAGCCGCGCTCTATGCGAGAAGGTGAAGACCATCCGCCGGAAGACACTCATCCGCCGCATCGGCTGCGTCTACGAGCCCTACGACCGTTTTGCCCTCCGTCACGCTTTGGCCGTCCATCTCGGACTGCAGGCGGAGGAAGGCACCCAGGCGTGGAACTGACCGCGCCGAATATAAACCATATTATAATAATTAGGAGATACGATCCATGAATACGACTGACAACATTAAGAGCCTCTTCAACAGCGCAAACCCCATGACCACCGAGAACAGCTATGAGCCCTCCGGCGTCTGCATCGGCGACACGGTGCTCGACAACACCCCCAGCGGCTTCGCCCTGTTTCAAGCCATTGGCGGCCACTATACCTCCCCTGCTCAGGCCATCGAGGAGCTGGTGGACAATGCCATCTCCTCCATCAAAGCGAACGGCGGCAGCGGCGAAGTCATCCTCCGTCTCACGGATGGCGGCGACTATGTAGACATCTCCGTCTGCGACAGCGGCACCGGCATCTCGGACCTCGGCGCGGCGCTGACCATCTCCGGCTGCGGCGGGGCGCAGACGCCGCTGAATGAGCACGGCTGCGGGCTGAAGAACGCCCTTTCCTATCTCAGTGAGGAGGCCGAGCTGTGGCTCCTTGAGAGCCGCACCAAGGAGGACGCGGCGGCGGACCGATACCGCTGTGTGTCCGCGCCCTATGCCGCCATCGACCGAAGGATGCGCGCAAAGATCCATCAGGGCAACGGCGCCATTCTGTTTGAGACCGGCACCACCGTCCGCGTCCGCTGCGGCAAGGAGAAGCTTGAGTGCCTCAAGCCCGCAACGAAGCGCGCCAAGGCGGACTTCCGTCAGCTGTGCGGCTACCTCAAGGAGGAGCTCGCCTACACCTATGCAGCCATCCTTGCGGAGGGGCGTGTCACCATCGGCATCATCTGCCGCGAGCAGAACGCGCACGAGAGCTGCCATCAGCTCGAGGCGCTCGAGCCGCTCTGGGAGGCAGACCCGATAGAGCTGCCGGAGACGCCGGCGGACTTCGGCGGCGGCAAGCTCGCCGTCCGCTGCCGCTACGGCACTATCGAGGCGGATAAGGAGAATGCCACCTACTACAAGGGAAACATGGCCTCCTCCGGCCTCGAGATCCGCATCAACGGCCGCTGCATCGAGCGCGGCCTGTACAGCAAGGTGTTCGGACGGGCGCTGCACCCGAGCTGCAACCGCTTCCTCGCGCAGATCGACCTGCGCGGCGAGGACGGCATCGCGTTCCCCGCAACGGAGACGACGAAGAACGCCTTTGTCGAGGGAGACGCGCGCACGCAGGCGCTTTTCCGCTGGATCCGCGCCAATGTCAGGCAGCCGGAGACCTCGCGCGAGTCGCTGGAGAGCCGTCTCGTCGGCAAGCTCGCGGAGAAGAAGGCGGCGGAGAGCGATACGCTCCGCATCGGCCGCGAGGAGGGCACCTACCGCACGATCGGATTGCAGGGGAAGATCGACCTGCTGGTGAGCAAGACCGATGGAATGACCATCTATGAGGCGAAGGCAAAGGGCACGAAGGCGGAGGACCTCTACCAGCTTCGGCTCTATGCGGACGGCTGCGCGATGGACGGCATGCCCGCGAAGGAGAGCGTGCTCATCGGGGCGCGCCATCCGAAGGAGGTGTGCAGTCTGGCGGAGCAGCTCAACAGCCAGTGCGACCCCACGGGAGCGCCGTATCACTTCGTGCTGCGGACATGGACGGAGGAGGGCATCAGCGCATGACACCCTATCCGCTGATCAACGGGAAGGCGGCGGGGGAAGGTATCCCCCGCCGCCGGCTCGAGATGGGCTGCACGGTGCTGCGCTGAGCGTACTGTTCGGTACGACCGTCAACGGCCTTGTGGCTGAACAAGAGAGTCGATAGGCTTAAAAGAGGACAATAAAACACGGCGGCGGCAGAGAGCTGCAACTCCCTGCCGCCTGCGAAGGTGAAGCACCACCTACACAACGGGATTTCCCGCACCGATGATATCAGTATAATCGATTGCTCTCGTTTGTGCAAGGAAAACCTTCAGAGCGACTCTGAACACTGTGTAGGCTTTTAATGCACCTACACAGTGTTTTCTTGTTCCACATACAAGAAAGGAGTCCATCTAATATGGCCTTGTCCAATAATAAAATCGTAGCATTTCCTTCACCGGATTCTCATAAGTTGGAGGCAGGAGGGATCTGCCCTATGGAAATCAAGCACACACATCCCAAAAGCAAGTCGCCGGACGAACGTGCGGCACAGCTTAAAGACATTCGCAACGCCTGCATAGCCTTGCTCATGGCGCAGAAGAAGACTGCCGGAAAAGAGAGTGCGTAGGATGAGATACGAGGCCGCCTATGCACGCCAGTCCGTCGAAAAGAAGAACAGCCTTTCCATCAAGGGACAGCTTGACCTATGTACCCAGACCTCCGGAAATTCGTCGCTGATCATGTATAGCGATCAGGGCTACTCAGGGAAAAACACAGATCGCCCCGACTTTCAGCGATTGCTCAAGGACATCAAGGCAGACAAGGTCAGCAAGCTCTATGTCTATCGACTTGACCGCTTCTCGCGTTCCATTGCTGACTTCGGTCAGCTTTGGAACGTGCTGCAAGCACACAATGTCGAGTTTGTTTCTGTGACAGAGAACTTTGACACCTCAACCCCCATGGGGCGAGCGATGCTCCATATCATCATGGTTTTCGCCCAACTGGAGCGCGAGACGACAGCAGAGCGCGTGAAAGACAACTATGACAGTCGGGCGGCGCTTGGCTCGTGGCCCGGTGGACCTGCTCCTTACGGGTATCGCAACGGACGGACAAGCACAGGAAGTCCTACGCTAATCCCGAACAAGGAGCAGATGGAGATCGTCCACCGCATTTTTGAGAAGTACGCCGAGGAAGACGCCAGCCTCAAAAGTGTTGCCGGTATGCTGAATCGGGAGAAAATCCCCTGTGTTCGGCGCAGTACGTGGGATAATGTCAGCGTCGCCCGGGTTCTTCATACGCCTGTTTATGTCAATGCGGATGCTCAGGTGCGTCTATACTATGCCTCACTCGGCGTAAAGGTCGTGTCTGAGGAAAGCGCGTTTGACGGAGAGCACGGCCTTCTCCTGTACGGTAAGCGCAAGGCAAACGACCGCAAATACACCGACGTCAAGGATCATCACCTTGCAGTGCTGAACAGTCCCGGTGTTGTATCCTCCGACCTCTTTCTGCGCTGCCAGGACAAGCTCTCGCACAACGCACAAATCGGAAATGCGGGCAAGGGCACACACAGCTGGCTCAGCGGTATGATGAAATGCGCCAAATGCGGATACAGTATCACCGTGCAGCAAAGAAAAAACGGCCTCCGTCGTATGATTTGCTCAGGCCGCTACAACCTCTCCAGATGCGATGCCGACATCCGCGCTGATCTCACCGAGGTGGAAAATGCTGTTGCTGCGGAAATTGAAAAACTTCTCGCGGAATGCCATCCAAGTAAGCCAATCGAGCCGATTCAAAAGGACATCTACGCAGAGAAGCTTGACGCCTTAGACCGCAAGGCAGACCGCTTGCTGGAGGCGTTTGCCAACGATGAGAGCCTGAACGGTGCCTACCTTCAGCGTGCGCTTGCCCGCCTTGAGAAAGAGCGCGAGGAGATCCTTGCATCGCGCAAGCGCGAGAAATCGAGACCGGCCATACCGGATAAGCTTGTCTTTTCCGAACTGAGCTTTGAAGAAAAGAAGATCGTTGCCGCACAGTTCATCGAGCGGATAGAGGTCACCGAGGACTCTGCGGAGATCAAGTGGGCTGTATAAAGTCCGGCATATACAAGAAAAGACGGCGCATGGTCATGACCATGCGTCGCTTTTCATATTGAGGGATTATGTCCATACGCGGTCAGCTTTTATGCCTCACAAACCAATTCGATATGTCCTTGGCAAGTCCTGGCTTATCTGTTCGGCAAGTACTAACATTGTGAGCGGCACAGAAACGGTATGCTTCAGTCGTGCCATACAGCCAGACCAAGGTCGATCTTCAGAAGAACGATACATTTTCAAAGCGCATCCTGACCGAAGAACCCAAATTCGTGCAAAAGCGGAAAGATACAGAAAAATAACCCTGTGCCGTGTCTACTTTTCTTGACTGCTACAAAATTATCATCTGAATTTTTGAAAAGTGACAACGGCTTTGACATAATTATATTGAAAAGTTGCTCTCTGTGGTGTGTATAATCCTATTGAAAAGTCATTGCAAGGAGGGGCGACGATGCTGTTTCGGAAAATCGAATCTCTTATTGAAGACCATCTGCAAAGCGATTCAAAGAAAATCCTTCTGATAGACGGTGCGCGTCAGGTCGGAAAAACCTATATCATCCGACATGTGGGACATAAACTGTTTGAAAACTTCATCGAGATCAATATGGTGGAGGACTCCATCGGCCCTCGGCTATTCGCCGAAACGAAAACCGTCGAAGACTTCTACCTACAAGTCAGTATGCTGGAAGGCCGCAAGATGAAGCAGAAAGACAACACACTGATTTTTATCGACGAGATCCAGGCATATCCTCATCTGCTGACGCTGCTGAAGTTCCTATCCCAAGATGATCACTTCACCTATATCGTGACCATCACCAAGCTCTGCGATGGCCTTGAGATCACACTGTCTGAGTTCTCTCCGCGCCGGAGCGGGAGCTCAAATAAGAATCACATGGATAAAAATAACCAGGTTGGATTATTGCTTATCTTAATGAGATTAAGCTCAAGCTGGACTTTTCGACAGACTGAAACGGGTATCTGGGCTTTCACCAGATACCCGTTATTTCGTTGCCAATACTAACTGACAGATGATCATTTCGTAATTTTGGTCTAAGCCTGTTTTACGAACACCTATCTAATACTCGCGCTTCTCTTTTATGCTGATTATACTAAGGTCAAACACCAAAATAGAAACCTTTATTTAAGATATCCTCCATCTTTTCCAGCTTGGAGCGCGTCCGGGCATAGTCCCCCGCCATAATGCAGTTGAGCAGGTAGTTACTGACGAACAGCGGCGAGATCATGCTGTCCTTCGTCATAATGCCGGATTGCAGGCTGCAGCAAAGGAAAATATCCCCGAGGTGCTTGATGTCGTCGCGCTGCTCCACGGTGATCAGGATCACCTTGACCCCGCGCGAGCGCAGGCACGCCAGCAGGCTGGACATCATCTTCTGATAGCGCGGGAACATATAGGCAATGCACACGTCGCCGTTGTCCGCCTCGGAGATCTCCTCCGGATAGATGCCGCCGATCCCGCTGACGAGATGGATCCCGTCGCGCACCTGATAGAGATAGCTCGCCATAAAGTGCGCCAGTCCAAAGGTCGCCCGCGCACCGAGGACGTAGACATTGCGGGCCCCGTTGATCGCCTCGACCGCCTGATGAAGCGCCGTCTCGTCCAGAATATCGACCGTGCGCTGCAGGCTGCTGATCTCCGCGTTGACCAGATCGTGAAGAAGGTTCCCCTTCTTGAGAAAGGCATAGCTCTCGTCATACCGCTCCGGCAGGCTGACCTTCTTGACCAGGCTGCGCTGAATGCTCGACTGCATCTGGGCAAACCCGTCGTAGCCCAGTTCGCGGGCAAGGCGAATGACCGACGTCGTGCTCACGCCCGCCGCGCCGGCGACCTCCCCCAGAGTCTGAAACGCGACGCCGGAATTGTGCTCGGTGATATAATCGGCAATTTTCTGCTCTGTTTTGGTCAGTTTCGAATAATTCGCCTGAATACGCGAGGAAACAGACATGGCGTGTCCTCCCTGAAATACTGTTTAGTTCCTTTTGTTCCAAACTATACATTGTCTGCTCCCGTTCTGTCAAGCGAAAATGAGAGCGCACCTATCGAATAAATAAATTTATGTACATATTTCATAATTTTAATCAATGATTTTGGGCGTAGTAACGATTTCTTAAAAAAGCATTGACCGGTACATAAAAATAATGTATAGTACAAAACACAAGGAAATACTAAACAAAATATTAGCTGGATCGTGCGGATCCCGCCATGCAGAAAGGGATTTTCTGCTGCACATTACGCTCTGAAAATGAGAGCAACAACGCAATGGAGGAATCGAACATGAAAAAGAAAGCACTTGCCTTGGTTTTGGCTCTTGCAATGAGCATGGCTTTGATTGCCTGCGGCCAAAAGGATACCCCCAGCAACAACGCCAATGACGGTCAGTCCGGCCAGACCGACTTCCCGCAGAAATCCATCAACGTCATCGTTCCCTGGAACGCCGGCGGCGGCAACGACATTGCGGCCCGTGAGCTTCAGCCGATCTTCAAGGATATGTTCGGCGTGGATCTCGTGATTGAGAATGTCGCCGGCGGTTCGAGCGCCGTCGGCCTCACGCAGGCGATCAACTCCGCCGCGGACGGCTACACGGTCGGCTTTATGACCAGCACTTACATCGGTCTCGCCGCGCAGGGCACGGTCTCGAGCGACTTTGAAAACGACTTCGACCCGATCTGCCTGGTCATGGAAGACCCCATCGCCATCGTCGCCAAGAAGGGCACTTATGAGACCCTCGCCGACTTCGTGGAGGACGCCAAGACCCGTCCCGGCGAAGCGATCGTCGCCCTGTCCAACACGTTCGGTACTGCGCCCGTCTACTCCGCGCTGCTCAATGAGTCCGCCGGCATTGACGCGCAGAACATCTGCTACGACAGCGGCTCCCGCTGCGTGACTGAGGTTCTCGGCGGCCACGCCGATGTCGCCTGCAGCAACTACACGGACTTCGTCGATCAGATCGCTGCCGGCGAGATGGTCTGCTTGGCCCTGTGCACGGAGTAGCGCGCGGCTTCCCTGCCCGATGTTCCCACCGTCAATGAGTGCGGCTACGATATTATGTCCCTTGGCTTCCTGCGTCAGATGAGCTTCATGGTCGCTCCCGATGGCCTGGACGACGCCGTGAAGGCCAAGCTCTGCGAGCTGTTCCAGCAGGCCTGCCAGAGCGATGAATATCAGGAATTTGCCGCCGGCCGCAGCTTTGCCTCCCCCGCCATTGTCGGCGATGAGCTCACGGATATTGTCAACGAGACGTATACCGGCCTGAAAGAAGCTTACGACGCCTATTTCGCGGGCTGATTGTAGGAAATAACCGCTCTGCCGCCCGCAGGTTCTGTTGGGCGGCAGAGTTTTCCCCAACGATTTTTGCAGATCCATCACGGAGGAGCATTATACACATGAAAGATAAAACCTCACGGGTATTTGAGTTAATATCCGCAATCATTCTGGGGCTGTACTGCATCGTTATGATCGTGTACGCCCAGCTTCACCCCATCAATACCAAGGTCAACGGAATGCATTCCTACACCTTTCCGGTCGCGCTCTATGCGATCATGCTGGCCTGCTGCGTTCTTCTGATCGTGCAGAACCGCATCACCGCAGCCAAACAGAAAAAGACCTATGAGGCTATGTACGCCGAGCAGCGCGAGCAGCTCGGCGAAGAGGAAAAAGCGGAGTTCCACTATCACCGGACGGATCGCCGTGTGTGGATCACTGCGGCTCTGATCGTTGTCTACGCCGCGCTCTGGAAGGTCGTCGGCTTTATGATCGCCACGCTGCTGTTCATCACCACGGAATCCAAGGTCCTCAAGAAGGACGCTCCGCTTTGGCAATGTTCGCTGGTCGCGCTAGGCGCGGACGTTGTGATCTATCTGATCTTCGTCCGTCTGTTTTCGATCTCCCTGCCCGAAACCTTCCTTCGGGCGATCCTTTGAGTCAGGAGGGCTATATGACTGATTTTTCTGTTGCCTTTTCCGCTGCGGCATCCGTTTTTGCCGACCCGTCCACCCTGCTCGTTATTCTGGTCGGTACGATCATGGGCCTGATCTTCGGCTCCCTGCCCGGCTTGACCTCGACCATGGGCGTTGCCCTGCTGATCCCTCTGACCTACACGATGTCGCCCGTCCAGGCCATCGGCATGATGCTCGGCTGCTACGTCGGCGGCGTCTCCGGCGGCGCGATCCCCGCTGTTCTGCTGTCGATCCCCGGCACGCCGGACGCCTGCATGACCACAATGGACGGTTATCCGATGGCCCAGCAGGGAAAGGGCGCGAAGGCGCTCGGCTGGGCGGCCTTCTCCTCCGGCATCGGAACGTTCTTCAGCTGGATCGTCCTCGTGTTCGCCGCGCCCGCTCTGGCAAGCGTCTGCATTGAATTCGGCTCTCCGGAATACTGCGCGCTGGCCTTCTTCGGCCTGTCGGTCATCATTTCCGTCTCCGGCAAGTCCATCATCAAGGGCGTGATCGCCGGCCTGCTCGGCGTCGGCATTTCCTTCATCGGCATCGATCCGATCTGGGGCAATATGCGCTTTACATTCGATAACATCAATCTCATCGGCGGCATCAGCCTGATGCCCGCGCTGATCGGCTTCTACTCCATTCCGCAGATCCTCAACGGCTGCACAGGGCACAGCATTCACGCGCACTCCGGCAAGATCCGCCTGAAGGACTTCGTTCCCTCGTTCAAGGAGCTCTGGGCCACCAAGTTCACCATCATTCGCTCCAGCATCATCGGCACGATCATCGGCGCTGTCCCCGCGACCGGCGGCAACATCGCCTCCTATATCGCCTATGACCAGACGAAGAAAATCTCCAAGGATCCCGACAGCTTCGGCAAGGGCAACTACCTCGGCGTCGTCTCCGCGGAAGCGGCAAACAACGGCGTCTGCGGCGGTGCGATGATCCCTCTGACCACGCTCGGCATTCCCGGTGACAGCGTCACCGCCATGCTCCTCGGCGGTCTGATCATTCACGGCCTTCAGCCCGGTCCTCTGCTCTTCCAAAATAACCCCTCCGTGGTTTATGGTCTTTTTACCACGCTGCTCGTCGGCACGATCTTCATGGTACTCCTGCAAATGTTTGGTATCCGCGTCTTTATCAAGATCCTCAGCGTGCCCATCAACTTCCTCAGCGCAATGCTCGTCGTTCTCTCGCTCGTCGGCTCTTACGCGCTCAACAACAACTTTTTCGACGTGATCGTCGCTCTGATCCTCGGCCTGCTCGGCTATGTGATGAGCCGCGGCGACTTCCCCATGGCTCCCGCCGTGCTCGGTCTGGTGCTCGGTTCGAAGTTTGAAACCGAATTCCGCCGCTCGCTGCAGATCTCCCACGGCTCGATGCGCATTTTCTTCCAGCGTCCCATCGCCTGCGCCCTGATCCTCATCGCTGTCGGCATGATCGTTTTCTCGGTCGTCTCGCACCGCCGCAGCCAGAAGAGAGCCGCCGCGCAGGATGCCGCAAAGGAGTGATCTTCATGGCAGAAAAAATCAAAAACCGCAGCGCTCTGCTGACCTCCGGCGATGTGGAATCCCGCCGCATCGTGCTCGACATTACGGAAAAAACGCTCCAGCGTCTCGACGCCGGAGCACGCATCAAAAGCATCATGCACCGGGACGGCCCGCTCCTGCGGATCGGTGAGAAAACCTGGGATCTGAGCAAAAAGCGCCACGTCTACATGATCGGCGCGGGCAAGGCCTGCAATGCCATGACCATGGCCGTGGACGAGATTCTCGGCGATTATCTCACGCACGGCTACGCCATTGTCAAGATCGCCGAGCCGACCGACGTGTACCGTCATACCGACGTCTTTGTCGGCGGACATCCCATTCCAAACGAAGAAGGGCTGCGCGCGTGCCAGATCATTCTCGACGTGGTCGATCACGCCGGCCCGGATGATCTGTTTATCACGCTGATGAGCGGCGGCAGCTCTGCTCTGATGAGCTGCCCGATCCCTGGTGTGACGCTCGAGGACGAAAAAACGACAACGGACGTCATGCTCAAGTCCGGCGCGGGCATCATGGAGATCAACGCCATTCGCCGTCACATCTCGCAGATGAACGGCGGCAATCTCGCCAAGCGCATTCGCGCGGTCGGCGCAGACATGATCGGCTTTTCCATCTTTGACGTGGTCGGTTACCCGCCTACCGGAGACATTTCCATCCCCTACCCACACCTCACCGGCACTCCCATCGGTGCGGATGACACCACGCTGGAGGACGCCCGCCGTGTGATCCGCGACTACAACGTGGCCGACCGGCTACCCAAGCGCGTGGTGGATTACCTGATGAACTGCGGCCCGGAGGGAGAAACGGTCAAGGACTTCCCCGAATTCACCTACTACGGCGTCAATTCCCTGCCGGACTCCTGCCGATATGCCAAGGAGATCGCCGAGGAAATGGGCATCAACGCCATGATCCTCTCCTCTTTTCTGGAGGGCGAGAGCCGCGACGTCGGCACAGTATTTGCCTCCCTCGCCCGCGAGATCCAGAACTACGGCAATCCGATCCAGGCGCCCTGCGTTGTCATCAGCTCCGGCGAGGTCACGACAAAGATCACCGATAACCGCACGATCAAGGGTCATGGCGGCCCTGGACAGGAAATGGTGAGCGGCTTTGCCCTTTCCGCGCCGAAGATTCCTGGCGCGTGCCTGCTGTCCATCGACAGCGAGGGAACGGACGGCACGACGCCCAACGCTGGCGGCATGACCGACTCCCAGTCCTACGGGGAGGCGGTGCAAAAGAACAACGACCTCTATGAGGCGCTGCGCGATCATGCCTGCTACGAGGCTCTGACCGCGATCAACTGCGGTATACTTACAGGCAATACCGGAACGAATGTCTGTGATTTTAATATTATGTATGTTCCGAAAAAGGAGAAGAAGGACTGAACATGGACAATCAGATCAAGTCCGTTTGCGCCCGTCAGATTTTTGACAGCAAATGCAGGCCCATCATTGAAGTGGACGTCATCACCGAGGGCGGCGTGCTGGGCCGCGGCTCGGCCTCGACAGGCACTTCGGTCGGTATGTACGAGGCGGTCATTCTGGTGGACGGAGACCCGAACCGTTTCGGCGGCAAGAGCGTTTACCACGCCATCGACAACGTAAACAACATCATCGGCCCGGCCATCATCGGTATGGACGTGACGGATCAGGCCGCCATTGACCGCCGCATGATCGAGCTCGACGGCACGCCCAACAAATCCAAGCTCGGCGGCAACGCTATCTATGCCACGTCCATTGCCTGCATCAAGGCCGCTGCCCGCACGCAGCACATGGAGCTCTATCGCTACATCGCCGGCGGCAGCATCAAGACCATCCCGATCCCGACGTTCAACAGCATCAACGGCGGCACGTACGGTAAGTTCTGCATGGGCATTCAGGAATTCACCTTCTGCCCCTACCGCGCGGAGAACATAGCCGAGGCCGTGGAGATCGCGATGAAGGTCTTCCCCATGATCGGTCAGGTCATCACCGAATACCAGCACGGCAGACCGGCAAAGGTCGGACATTATTACGGCTGGGAGCCGCCCACGGAGGACCCGGACGTTGTCATGCAGCTGCTGCACGAGGCTGTGCTGCGCTGCGGCTGTGAGAACAAGGTTGCCTATGCGCTCGACTGTGCCTCCAGCGAGGTATACGATGCCGAGACGCAGACCTATTACATGAACGGCCGCCAGATCAGCCGCGACGAGATGATCGACTTTGGCCGCCGTATGTCCGAGCAGTACAAATTCCTCTATATTGAGGATCTGCTCAACGAGAACGACTGGGAGGGCTACACGCAGGCCAGCAAGGCGATCGACAAAACGATCCTCATCGGCGACGACTTCATCGTCACCAACGTCGAGCGCCTCAAGCGCGCCTATCAGGAAAAGGCGGTCGGCGGCTTCATCTTCAAGCCCAATCAAGTCGGCACGATCACCGAGAGTCTGGAGACGCACAATTACGCCAAGGCGCACGGCATGATCACCGTTCCCTCGCAGCGCGGCGGCGGTGTCATCGACGACGTGGCGATGGATCTCTGCCTCGCGCTGGAGGTCCCCGCCGTGAAAAACAGCGCTCCGCGTTCCGGCGAGCGCATCTATGCCTGCAATATGCTGTATCGCGCAGCAGACCAAAACCCCGACGCCAAGCTTTATGATTTCAGCAAGCTTCAGCGTTTTGAGGACTGAGACGGAGTGAGGTGTGATCGTATGAGTACAAAAATCAAGCACGTCCATGCCCGCCAGGTCATGGACTGTAAGTTCCGCCCGGTCGTTGAGGTGGACGTCGAGCTGGAAAACGGCATTGTCGGGCGCGGCGCGGCCCCGACCGGCTCTTCCGTCGGCAGCTACGAGGCCGTTGTCCTGCGGGATAACGACCCCTCCAAATTCTGCGGCCTGAGCGTTTTTCGCGCCATCGACAACGTGAACAATATCCTCAGCCCCGCTCTGATCGGCATGGACGTGATGGATCAGAAGGCCATCGACAACAAAATGATCGCCATGGACGGAACGCCGCGCAAGGAAAAGTTCGGCGGGAACGCCATCTACAGCATTTCCATCGCCTGCGCCGCAGCCGCCGCAGAGGCGCAGGGCACGGACATCTACCATTCCATCGCCCGGCGGCCCCTCAAAACCCTGCCCCTGCCGACGGCCAACAGCATCATCGGCGGCCGCTACCCGGATAAGACGGTCTGCTATCAGGAGTTCACCTTCTGTCCCTACAAGGCAAAGGACATGACCGAGGCCATGGAGATCATCTACCATGTCCACCGCGCCATCGGCGACGTATTTTCCAAGGCGTGGGGCGGCATTCCCACACCCATCGGCAACTCCCACGGCTGGCAGCCGCCCACGGAGGACCCCGCCGCGATCATGCAGATGCTCGACGAGGCCGTTCGCAGCTGCGGCTATCAGGATAAGGTTGCCTATGCGCTCGACTGCGCCGCCTCGGAGATGTATGACGAGACGACAAAGACCTACTATCTCAACGGTACGACGGTTGACCGCGACGGCCAGATCGCCTATGTCAAGAAGCTGACCGAGCAGTATCCGTTCCTCTTCGTCGAGGACGTTCTCGACGAGAACGACTGGGAGGGCTACCAGATCGCGACAAAGGAGCTCACCCGTACGCTGCTCATCGGCGACGATCTGACGGTCACAAATCCCGCGCTGCTCAAGCGGGCGCATGAGGAGAGCGCTGTCCAGGGCTTCATCTTCAAGCCGAATCAGATCGGCACGATTACTGAGGCCGTGGAGGCGCGCCGGTACGCCAAGGAGCACAATATGCTCACCATTCCCTCACAGCGCGGCGGCGGCACGATCTGGGACGTCGTGATCGATCTGGGCGTCGGTCTGGAGACCGAGGCCTGCAAGAGTTGTGCGCCGCGCGGCGGCGAAAGCGTCTACGCCATGAACTGCCTGTACCGCGCCGCGCAGGAAAACCCAGACGCCGCGCTCTTCGACTTCTCCCCGCTTGTTAAATTCTGACTGCCGCTCAACACCGGAAAGCAAGGAGTTTTTTATGAAGGTTGTAGAAGTAAACGTATACGTTGTCGAGACTGGCGGCTTCCGTCCCCCGGTCGTGGAACTTGTCACCGACGAGGGCATCACCGGTGTCGGCGAGAGCGCGGTGGGCTTTGGCATCGGTTGCTACGCCGCCGGCACAATGATCGCCGATCTGGCACAAAACTTCGTCCTTGGCAAAGACCCCGGCAACATCAACGACATCTGGAACGATTTTTATTACCACACCTTTTGGGGCAAGGGCGGCGGCGCGATCTTCTATGCTGCGGCCAGCGCGCTGGAGCAGGCGCTGTGGGACATCAAGGGAAAAAAGCTCGGCATTCCCGTCTATGAGTTCTTCGGTGGAAAGCAGCGCGACGTTCTGCGCGTCTATGCAAACGACTGGGGCGACAAGGGCTTCGTCCACCCAGAGGAAATGGCGCAGCGCGCGTCTGAAGTCGTCGCCGACGGCTTCACCTGCCTCAAAATGTACCCTCTGAGCAAATACGATCCCATTCGCAACCTGACCCGCCACATCAAGAACCGCGAGGTCACGATGGAGGACGTCAAGATGACGCATACGGTCGTCGGTATGGTTCGCGACGCTATCGGACCGGACATCGATCTAATGGTTGACGTCACTGCGGAGGGCAGCGTCGGCACGATGACGCGCATCGGGCGCAGTCTGGAGGAATTCGGCCTGATGTGGTATGAAGAGCCCGTCGATGCTAACGATGTGGATGGCTACCGCCAGCTACATGACAGCGTCAATATCCCCATCGCGGCCGGCGAGCGATTCTTTACCCGCTACGGCTTCCGTCGCCTGATGGAAACGCGTGGCGTTGACATTGTGCAGCCCGACCCGGGTACCTGCGGCGGTCTGCGTGAGCTCTGGGCGATTGGAATGATGGCGGAGGCTCACAGTATGCAGATTGCACCGCACAACTGCGGCGGCCCGATTCTGACGGCGGCCGCCGTGCAGATGGCTGCCTGCCTGACTAACCACGCCATTCTCGAGGTCTTTCCCTATCGTCCCGCCATTCACTACGACATCGTAGAAAACGCATTTGAGCGTCAAATCAAGAACGGGCAGATTATCGTACCGGCTCTTCCCGGCTTAGGTGTAACACTTAACCATCAAGTGGTGGACCGTTTCTGTACTGCACATTTGCAGATAGAATAAATGGGGCTTACAGACGAGAGGATAGTTCTTTTCGCAAGGCTCCTGCGCAAAAATATCCACGGCCACTGCGTAGAGCTTGCCTGAATCCAATGCGGTAAGCACGACCGGTTCATACAGAACTGCGCCGCGGTTGGCATTGATAAGGATCGCGCCATCTTTTATCTTGCCGAATGGCTTTCGCGTTGATGTAGACCCAGAACGAAAGTATGCGAACGATATTCGCACCATCATAGGCGAGCGTGTTGCGCACGGCGGTGAGCACATTGCTGGCGGCAATGCGAACGGCTTCCTTGTAGCTCTCCAGAGAATCTTCCGCTTTGACCATGCTGGTGAACTGAAGTACACCGTCCCTGCGCGACGTCATGGCTGCGGTAAAAATCAGGTTGCCATGACGGGTGGTGGGGGACATACTTGCCCTGCGGAAAAGGATTTTTACTCATGCATAATACCTCTCAACCAAACCGGACTCCCCACACAAAAAGAGAAAATAACACAATAATAGAAGAAGATGGCAGACTGTCAGAAAAGCCAGCCATGTCTCCTATCTATGAGATGGTCATTCGTCTTCATAAAATATATTTTATCCGCATCCTCAACAGATGATTTAATCACTTCTGGAGGGAATATATCGGAGAACAGCTTATTTGCAGCAGCTTGTGTCGGATGTTCCGGCAAATGACCCTCGATTAAGGAGAACAAGTTAAAAGGTTCAAATGCTTTTCCTTTTCCCTCACGCTTTTCTTTAGGAAGCGAGTCAAAGATTTTTGTAAAGAATCTATAATCCTCTTCCGGGATAAAAAGCGAGCGACAGGGGCGTTCAAAATGGTAGGAAAAGAGTCTTGACAAACTCTGTCCGCTACGGTCATACCCGGAAAGCCCCATAAGGATATCGGCATACTTATCCCCGTCTACTGCCAGAAGAATGTTGATGTCAGTCTGTCGCCAAGAGAACGTAATGTGCTGCATCGTATAGTCGTTTTCGACCATCTCACTACAAAGTTTTTCTAAGGAACCTCTGAATAAATCGCTTTCATTCCGTTCCTAAACAATATATGTGCCAATTTTTGCACTTGATAAAGGCTATTTGGATGAAAAAGCCATTATTCCACGGATTTTCAATCATGATTTCCTAAAAAGGGCAGACTACCCCTGTGGTCCATCTCCCCGTCTCAGGTGCGCATTTATCTGCTTCTATTATGCACGCCCTGCGGGGCGGATGCAAGAGGTTCCGCTGTAATTTATGCGCGGTCCGCGCCGCGCGGGATCGTTCCCGTCGCCGGCTGCTGCCATGCCGGAGTCCAAAGTGTTTTAAGGCAGGGCTTCTTCCTGCCGGATGAAAAGTACGATCCTGTTTTTCATGGAGATCCTGTCGACCGCATAGCCGTATGCTGTCAGCTCCCTTTTGCAGCTCCACACATAGTCGATGTAGACATCGGCTGGGTTGCCGATACCCTTGCCTACAAATCGGATTGTCCGGGTTTTGACTACTGCACAACCGCTTTTTTATTGACCTTATTTCCCTGCGCTTTTCGCCTCCCCGCATGGATAATGTCCAAATTAAGGTCGACTCTTCTAAATTGAGCAAAGGCGGCGACGCTTGGCAAACCACTGCGCCGCAAGGGCTTTGAGCTGTATGGGATAGTGATTCGCTCGACTGGAAGGGCATCTCCGCCGGTGAGATCACCAAGCGCGTGACGGGGAAGGTGACGAACGGCTCCATCGTGCTCTTCCACAACGCGGGCGAGCACACGCCGGAGGCACTGCCGGATATCCTCGACTACCTGCTCGGCGAGGGCTATGAGATCGTGCCGATCTCCAAGCTCCTGCTGACGAACGAAGAAACGTACATCGACCATACCGGACGGCAGTGCCGAAGCGCGGAAACGTGAGATGCCTGCTGCACCGACCAGATCACGGGCGCGAGCGTCAAGCGTCCGGACATTACAGGTATCGAGATTATGTGTGGGAGTTCGAAGACCGCGTGCGCACCCTATAAGAGAACCGAAAAAGGCCGCTGCAGGAATGTTCTGCGGCGGCCTTTTTTCGCGCTGAGAACTGGCGGCTGTCAAGGCTCGGACCTTTCACCGGAGCCCCGCGGAATTTTCGAAGCCTCCGGTGCGCTCGGTGAGCTGCGCGGGGCGGCGTCAGCTCCTGCTCGCCGGGCTGGAAGTGCAGTTTATAGCTGCGCGGCGTATCCTCGGCGACGGTGATGACGGGCGTTTCACCGTTTTCGCCCTTGGGCCCCTGAATACCCTGCTCGCCCTTTTCACCGGTATCGCCCTTCTCGCCCTGCGGACCCTGAACACCCTGCTCTCCCTGCGGTCCCGGACAGCCGCGGTCGCCCTGCACGCCCTGCGGACCGACCTCGCCTTGAATATGCAGGAGGACAAGGAGGCCGTGTTCGACTGCGTGGACACCGTAAAAATGTGCCTGCGTGTGTTCACGCCGATGATCGCCGCGATGAAGGCCTGCACCTGCAATATGTACCGCGCGGCGCAGCGCGGCTTCCTGAACGCGACCGATCTCGCGGACTACCTGACGAAAAAGGGGCTGCCCTTCCGCGCGGCCTATAAGATCGCCGGTCAGCTCGTGGCCTACTGCATCGAGCACACCGCCGTGCTCGAGGAGCTGCCGCTCGCGCTGCTCCAGCAGTACAGCGAGCGGTTCGGCGAGGACGTTTACGCCGCCATCGCGCTCACCAACTGCGTGACGGGCCGCACCTCGCTCGGCGGCACCTGCGTCGCGTCGGTCGAGGCGCAGATCGCCTCCGTCCGCGACTTCCTTGCCGGACAGACAGAGGCTGCAAAGCAGGCAGAGAACGGTTGACAACACGGAGGATCGGATTATAATAAGCGATAGTCAGCGGGCAATGTCTCCGCTTACGAATCAGAATTTGAAGGAGAGTTTTTTGAAACACATCATCCTATCACCGGAGCGTGTGGCCTGACCGGGAGGTCCGGCAAATCCAACACACGCCGCTCCTCCCGAGAAATTTCGCGTGATCTTTCTTCAGGAGGAAACACCATGAACCGCGAAAACAAACGCAAGACCTTTGAAAAAGGCTACTACAAGACGCACGCCTGCAAGGATACCTTCACCTGCAAGGTCTGCGGCCGGCTCTGCACGCCGCAGAACGCCGGCAGCGACCACCGCAACCACTGTCCGAACTGCCTTTCCAGCCTGCACGTCGACATCGAGCCCGGCGACCGGGCGTCCGACTGCGGCGGCATCATGGAGCCAGTGGCTGTTTGGGTGCGCAGAGGCGGCGAATGGGCTATCATCCACCGCTGCAAGCGCTGCGGGGCGCTCAGCTCCAACCGCGTGGCGGCGGACGACAACCCGATGAAGCTCATGAGCATTGCCATGAAGCCGCTGTGCGAGCCGCCGTTCCCGCTCGACCGCATCGAGGAGATGACCGCTCTCATGGGCGGCGACGGGCGGCTCCGCTGAAGCGGGAGCCAACGAAGGCAAAAACGCAGAGCAGTACCGAAACGGTGCCGCTCTGCGTTTCCTTTTTTGAAGAATTTTTGAATAATTGATAAAAATGGTTGACGACCGGACGGTGGAGGACTATAATGACGCCCTGAAACAGAGAAAAAAGGAGGTCATGGTATTCTCACATTGTTTATCATCGGAATGGTCGTTCTGACCGTAAAGCTCGTGGCATTGACGCTCAGCGTCACATGGGGACTGACCAAGACGATCCTGTTCGGCGTCGGCCTTCCGGTCATTCTGGCTGTGCTGTTCATCGCGGGGCTGACGGCCTTCGCCGTCCCGATGCTAATCCTTGCGCTGCTGGGCGTATTTCTGCTGCCGCTTTTCGGCATCTGAGGAGGCGGCTGCCGCGGAGTGCATGGGATGCGGCAGCGCGTTTGTCCTGATTTTGTACAAAAGGGCGATTGACTTTATCGAGTAGAAGTGTTAAAGTTTCGCTATTATAAAAAGTGCGCGGGCGGGAAGGACGCAGGCTCTGCCGACACGGACAAATGAGAAAGGGAGCAGTGACACCATGCAGGAACTGAGCAGAAGAAACGAGCATTTTACCGACTCCGTCATCCGACGGATGACTCGCATCAGCATCGACTGCGGCGCGATCAACCTGGCGCAGGGCTTTCCTGATTTCGACCCGCCCAAGGCGATGACCGACCGACTGGAGGAGGTCAGCCGGCTCGGCCCGCACCAGTATCCCATCACGATGGGCGCGCCGAACTTCCGTCAGGCGCTCTCGCGTAAGTGTGAGCGCTTCATGGGCATGAAATACGACCCCGAGACCGAGATGGTCGTGACCATCGGCTCGACCGAGGCGATGGTGGACACCATTTTTGCCCTCACGAATCCGGGCGACAAGATCGTGATGTTCTCTCCCTACTTTGAGAATTACCGCGCCCAGACCATCATGGCGGGCTGCGAGCCGGTGTTCGTGCCGCTCGTGCCGCCGGCCTTCGGCTTCGATCCCGAGGTGCTGGAGGACGCCTTCCGTCAGCATCCCAAGGCAATTTTGATCTGCAATCCCTCGAACCCGAGCGGCAAGGTCTTTACCTATGACGAGCTCAAGCTCATCGCAGACCTCTGCATCCAATATGACGTCTACGCCATCATGGACGAGGTCTACGAGCACATCGTCTATGAGGGCCACAAGCACACCTATATGAGCACGCTCCCCGGGATGCGTGAGCGCACAGTCTGCTGCTCGAGCCTGTCCAAGACCTATTCCGTCACCGGCTGGCGTCTGGGCTACGCGCTTGCGCCGCAGAACATCATGGACCGCATCAAGCAGTATCACGACTTCAACACCGTCGGCGCGCCCTCGCCGCTGATGGAGGCTGCTGTCGTCGGGCTGGATATGCCCATGAGCTACTACGAGGAGTTCGGCGCGCACTATGCGCACATGAAGGCGCTCTTCACCGGCGGCATGAAGGAGCTCGGCATTCCCTTCACCGACCCGCAGGGCACCTACTTCGTGCTGGCAGACATTTCCCCGTTCCTGAAGAAGGGCCAGTCCGACGTGGACTTCTGCGTGGAAATGGCGCAGAAGATCGGCGTGGGCGCCGTGCCGGGAAGCTCATTCTTCGACGAGGACGTGAACCACATCATCCGTCTGCATTTTGCCAAGAAGGATGAAACGCTCAACACCGCGCTCGAGCGCCTGAGCCATTTGAAGGACCTTGCGCGCTGATACATGAAAGTGAAAACGGACGCTGCGAAAAAAGCGGCGTCCGTTTTTTGACGGGATGGGAGCTTCAGTTTTTCAGGCTGTGCAGCGGCGCGGGGATACGCCCGCCGCGGGCGATGAAGTCCGCGCTGGAATAGGGGTGTACGGCCTGCACCGGCGCGGAGCCGAGCAGCCCGCCGAACTCCACCGTGTCGCCGACCTTGCAGCCGGGCGCGGGAATGATGCGCACGGCGGTGGTCTTGGTGTTGACCATGCCGATGGCGGCCTCGTCCGCGATGATGGCGGCGATGGTCTCGGCGCTCGTGTCGCCGGGGACGGCGATCATGTCGAGCCCGACCGAGCATACGCAGGTCATGGCCTCGAGCTTGTCGAGCGTCAGCGCACCGGAGGAGGCCGCGGCGATCATGCCCTCATCCTCGCTGACGGGAATAAACGCGCCGGAAAGTCCGCCGACGGAGCTGGATGCCATCACGCCGCCCTTTTTCACCGCGTCGTTCAACAGCGCGAGCGCGGCGGTGGTGCCGTGCGTGCCGCAGACCTCGAGGCCCATTTCCTCCAGAATACGGGCCACGCTGTCGCCGACGGCGGGCGTGGGCGCGAGGGAGAGATCGACGATGCCGAACGGCGTATTGAGCCGGCGGCTGGCCTCCTGCGCGACGAGCTGACCCATGCGCGTGATGCGGAAGGCAGTCTTTTTCACCGTCTCGGCGACCACATCAAAGGGCTGGCCCTTTACACTTTGCAAGGCATGGTATACCACGCCGGGGCCGGAAACGCCGACGTTGATGACGCGCTCCGGCTCGCCGACGCCGTGGAACGCGCCGGCCATAAAGGGGTTGTCCTCCACGGCGTTGCAGAATACCACGAGCTTCGCGCAGCCGAAGCCTCCGCAGTCGGCGGTGCGCTCCGCCGCGGCCTTGACGGTGCGGCCCAAGAGCGCCACCGCGTCCATGTTGATGCCGGCCTTGGTCGAGCCGACGTTGACGGACGAGCACACAAGGTCGGTGACGGCCAGCGCCTCGGGAATGGCGGCGATGAGCCGGCGGTCGGCGTCGGTCATGCCCTTTTGCACGAGCGCGGAAAAGCCGCCGATGAAATTGACGCCCACGGCCTTGGCGGCGCGGTCGAGCGCGACGGCAAAGGGAACGTAGTCCTCCGTCTCCGAGGCGGCGGCCACGAGCGCGATGGGCGTGACGGAGATGCGCTTGTTGACGATGGGGATGCCGAACTCGCGCTCAATGTCCTCGCCGGTTTTAACGAGCCCTTCGGCATAGCGCGTGATCTTGTCGTAGATCTTCTCACACGCCGCCTTGGCGTCGCGGTCGGCGCAGGAGAGCAGGGAAATGCCCATGGTGATGGTGCGGATGTCGAGGTGCTGGCGGTCGATCATCTGCACGGTGGACAGCACGTCGTTTTTATCGAGCATGGCGCGGACCTCCTCTCAGATGCGGTGCATGGCGTTGAAGATGTCCTCCCGCTGGATGCGCACGGCAAGGCCGCGCTCGGTGCCGTAAGCGTCCAGCTTGTCGGCGATCTCCGGGAAGGATACCGTGCACGCGGAAATGTCCACCAGCAGGACCATGGTGAAGTAGCCCTGTTCGAGGATGGTCTGGCTGATGTCGAGAATGTTGATGTTGTACTCCGAGAGCAGGGCGCAGACGGAGGCGATGATGCCGACGCGGTCCCGGCCGAGAACGGTGACGATGGCTTTCATGCTGGATTCTCCTTCATTTATGATTATATATCCCATATTATAGCAGAAAACACGCAAAGAGTAAATATTCCGAATACCGGCTTTTGCCGGTATTCGGAATATTTTTTCCATGGCTTCAGCACACCGGACAGGTCCAGCCGAAGGGATCGGGCTTCGTGCCCCACTGGATGCCGGTCAGCTCGTCGTAGAGCTTCTGTGACAGCTCGCCGATCTGGTTGTGGTTGATCTCATAGCATTTGTCGCCCCAGCCGAGTGCGCCGATGGGGGAGATGACGGCGGCGGTGCCGATGCACCACGCCTCCTCGAGCGCGCCGGTCTTGGCGGCCTCGAACAGCTCGTCCACGCTCAGCAGCCGCTCCTCGACGGGAACGCCCCAGCTCTTCAAAAGCTCGATGGCGGACTTGCGCGTGACGCCGCGCAGGATGGAGCCGGTCAGCGCGGGAGTGACGACGGCGCCGTTGATCTTGAACATGACGTTCATGCCGCCGCCCTCCTCGACGTACTTGCGCTCCACGCCGTCAAGCCACAGCACCTGCGAGTAGCCCTTGGCCTCGGCGCGCTCGCCGGCGCGGTTGGCCGCGCCGTAGTTGCCGCCGCACTTGGCTTCGCCCGTGCCGCCGCGCACCGCGCGCACATCCTCGGTCTCGACCATGATGGGCACGGGCTTGAGCCCGTCAGAGAAGTAGCTGCCGGAGGGGGAGAGGATGATGACGAACGACGCCTCATGCACACCGTGCAGGGCCAGCGTCGGGTCTGTGGAATACAGGAACGGGCGGATGTAGAGCGACGTGCCGGGATCATTCGGCACCCATCGCTGATCGACGCGGACGATCTCCTTGATGGCCTGCAGCGCGTCGTCGGGATCGAGCTGCGGCAGACCCAGACGCTCGCAGGAGCGGTTCAGGCGGGCGACATTCTCCCACGGACGGAAGAGCTGTACGCCGCCGTCGGGACGGCGGTAGGCCTTCAGCCCCTCAAAGACCTCGGTGCCGTAGTGCAGGACGCTGGCGGCGGGGGAGAGCGAGATGGGACCGTAGGGCACGATGCGCGCGTCGTGCCAGCCCTTGCCGGCGCTGTAGTCCATGAGGAACATATGGTCGGTAAAGATGGAGCCGAAGCCGAGCTGATCGGACGGCGGCAGCGTGCCGGGATGGGTATTTTCGGTAAAAGCGATATTCATAACGTTAACTCCTTTCGCGTTGCCTCAGATCTCTTTGAGATGCTCCATGTTGTGGCGGATGCCCTCGCAGCAGGCGTGGAAGGTCGCCCTTTCCTCGCCCGTGAGCGGCAGCTCCACGACCTCCTCCACGCCGCTCGCGCCGATGACGCACGGCACGCCGGCAAAGAGGCCCGCTTCGCCGTATTCGCCGGTCAGCTCCGCGCTCGCGGGCAGAATGACCTTTTCATCGTGCAGCACGGCGTAGGCCATGCGGGCGGCGGTGGTGGCGATGCCGTACTCCGTGCAGAACTTGCCGGAGAACGTGACCCAGCCGCCGCCGATGGACTCCTTCTGTAGCGCGTCGCGGTCGAAGCGGAAGCGCTCGTCGCGCGCGGCCCAGGTGTCGAGCGGCATCCCGCGGAAGCTCACGCAGGACCAGGGGGCAAACTGCTGGTTGCCGTGCTCGCCCATCATGTAGCAGGTGATGGATTTGTGGTCAATGCCGGTCTGGCGCGCGAGCGCGCTGAGCAGACGCGAGGTGTCGAGCCCCGTGCCGGTGCCGAACACGCGGCCCTTGGGAAGACCGACGTGCAGCGCGAGCTCGCGGGTGACGATGTCGCAGGGGTTGGTGATGTTGATGAGCACGCCGTCAAAGCCGCTCGCCTTGATCTTCTCAGCGTAGCCGCGCACGGCGGGAATGGTGAAGTCCATCTCGGTCACGCGGTCATGTGTGCCGCGCAGCAGCTCGATCTTGCCGACGCTGTTGACGATGACGTCGCACGCGCCGAGGTCGGCGAAGCCGCCGGCGCGGACGGTGACGCGGTGGGGCAGATACGCGACGGCGTCGCGCAGGTCCTGCACCTCGCTCGCGAGCTTCTGCTCGTTCTGGTCGACGAGCACCAGCTCGTCCGCGATGCCCTGGATCGCCAGCGCGTAGGCGACGTGCGCGCCGACGTGGCCAAGACCGATGACGCCTAAAACTCTTTTCTGAACCATGATAGAAACCTTCCTTTCTATAAATAAAACAGCATTTATCTTGGACAACACCGCACAATGAAAGCTACGGCGCTGCCCTTACATCCCGTAGTTGGCGAAGAGTACACAGGTATAGAGCATGGCAAGCACCATGTAGAGCGCGAGCACGATGGCGAACGCGCGGAGCGTGTGCTTCATGACCTCGTTCTCGCGGCCGATCGCGTCCACGGTCGCGCAGGCGGCGACGGTGTTGTTCGGGCAGATGAGGTTGCCGAGGGAAGCGCCCGCGTTCTGACCGGCAAAGATGGTGATGGGGTTCATGCCGAGCGAGGCGGCGGCGTCAATGTGCATCTGGGCGAACATGATGTTCGAGCCGAGGCCGGTGCCGGTGATGAACGCGCCGCTCGAGCCGATGAGCACGGCTGCCGCCGGGTAAAAGCGCCCGACCACCGCCGCGATATCGGAGGCGAGGAGGTTCATCATGCCGGTCGTGGGGGACTGCATGATGTAGGAGACGATGAGAAGGCTGCCCATCGTGATGAGCACGGGGAGAACATTGCCGACGGTCCTGGAGCAGACCGCGCGGTACTGCTTCGCGCTCACGCCGAGCGTTGCCGCACCGAGCATACCGCACACGAGGATGACGACGTCCACCCAGAAGATGTAGCCGAACGTACACATGACGGCGAAGCCGTTGGGCACGACCGCTGGGAAGCCGTAGCGCACGAGCGGGAGCAGCACGAGCATATAAATGTAAGGCGACATGGCGCGGAACGCGCTGTATTTGCGCTGCTGCGCGGCGGCGTGGTGGCGGAATTCCTCCGGTGTCCTGACGCCGACGAGCTTGACGTAGGCGAGCGAGAGAAGCATGGAGATGAGGCCCGTGCCCATCGAGGTGACCTCCGCGCCGACGAAGTTGGAGAGGAAGAACATCACCGCGCAGGTGGAGACGCCGGCGAAGCAGAGATAGGGGACCGCGCCCTTGAAGCCCTTTTTGCCGAAGACCATGCCGACCATGATGAACGGAATGATGAGCACGCCGAACATATGGAAGCGGCCGACCATCGCCGCGTTGAGCGAAACGGTGGAGAGTCCCGCGTCCACGAGCGCCGCGCCGCCGTTGATGGTCGTCAAGCCCGCGCCGCCCCAAGAGGCGGGCGTCGCGTCGCCGAGCAGGGCGACGGCGATGGAGGTGACGGGATCAAAGCCGAGGGCTACGAGGAAGGGCGCCGCGATGGCGGCAGGAGCGCCCGCGCCGGCCGCGCCCTCGAGGAAGATGGGGAGCATCATGCCGATGACGATGAGCTGCACGCGGCGGTCGTCGCTGATGCGGGCAATGGTGGACTTGACGTCGTCAATGGCGCCGGTCTCGCGCAGCAGGTTCAGAATGGTGAACGCGCCGAAGACCATGAGCACGATCTTGAGACCCTCTTTGATGCCCTTCCAGACCAGAGGATCGAGGGTCTTGACGTTGTCGGCAAAGCTGGCGCCGGTGACGTTGAAGTAGGTGAAGGCCAGGATCAGCGTCCAGACAAGGGCAATGGGGGAGACCCTTTTGGCGGACTGCTTGAAGCCTAAAATGCCGACGAGGACAACAAGAATGGGGCTGAGCGCCATGACGAAATTTACGAAGTCCATGGGAGTTTTCTCGCTTTCTGTGAAATGATATTCTATTTCCGCTCCTTCGCCGGCCGAACGAAAAAGTGAAAAACAGGGGGAAGAAAGAAGAGGCCCCGCCGGACCGGCGGAGCCTCTTGGGAAGGAAACGTTCTCTTTGTTATCTCCTGTGGAGGTCAAGAGAAGAAACCGTTGGATGCGCCGTGATCCGGGATATGAAGCTGTTTTCCTTTCCCAAAAGGCAAATAAGAATGGACGCCAGCAGCAGGCTGACGTCCAGAATAATGGCGATGTTGGTCGTAGCAGGGCAGGCGAAAGCGGCACAGTCGGGCTGTGCGGAGGCAGACATACAGGCATTAGCAAAATTGATAGCTGCCATCATTGCTTTCTCCTTTCCTGAAGATGGGAGAAGTGTAGCACACATTTTTATACAGCGCAAGAGGGTTTTTATCGGTTTGCCGCAAGATCGTCTGAAGCGACAAAATTTTGTGCGTTTGTGTTTTCCCTATTGGATAAATAGGTAAGCGGAGGGGTCAAAGCTCGGACGACATGAAGCCGCCGTGCAGCCAGTTGGACAGCTCTGCGGGCGTGCCCGGCGCGCCGACGGTGGCAAACTCAGTGCGCCCCGGGACCATTTTGGAGTTGTCGTTGCTCTCCGCCCACTGCACGCGCTGGAGAATATGCTCCGTGCAGCGCGAAAGGTCGCCGTCCGGCGCGGGCTTGTATTGCAGCAGAATGGTCACATAGCGGTTGTCGGAGGTCCAGCGGCCGAAGTTGGTCGTCGGCTTGCGCCATTTCCAAAGGCATTCGTTTCCGCTCTCCTTACGCAGCTTCAGATAGCCGCCCGCAATGTCCTGCGTGCAGCGCATCAGCCAGATGACGTGGTAGCCCGCGCGCTGAAAATGCGCGCAGACGTCAAAAAAGCCCCGCTGCATCAAAAGCCCGTCCTGCAGCATCATCACGAAGTGGTTGATCTGCACATAGGCGGTCATCGTCTTTCCGTCCACCGTGACGGGGACGTTGCGGCACTCCGGCGGCACGAGGTCCTGCCATTGCTTTCGCCAGTCCTCGGTGGAGGACTGGACGAGAGGGGCGCTTTTCCGTTTTCCAAAGAATAGCATGGCGTGCTCCTTTTCGGCGTCTTTATTCTCTGTGTCCTTATTATTATATAAGAGCGGCGCTGTCCGTGCAAGCGCTATTTCGTGTCCGCCTGCACAGAAATGCGCCGGCTTTCGCGGCGGAAATTGCAAAAACGGCTTGTTTTCCACACACAGCTGTAGTATAATACACGTTACGATTCTGCACTTTTTGCGGCGCGGCAGCGCGCCGCCGCATCAACTACGAAAGAGCGAGGGAAAAAGCTATGAATATGATCCAGAGCGCAAAGGACCAGATCGCCGCCCTGACGCGCAGCGCCTACCGCGCCGCCGTGCAGGAGGGTCTGCTGCCCGATGGCGTGGAGACCGTCCCCGCGGTCGAGATCCCCAAGGATACCGCCAACGGCGACTACACCACCACCTTCTGCCTGGCCGCCTCCAAGGCCATGCGCAAGAACCCGCGCGAGGTCGCGAATATCCTCACCCAGCACATGAAGCTCGACGGCACCTACTTTACTTCTGTTGAGATCGCCGGCCCCGGCTTCCTGAACTTCCGTCTCGGCGAAAAGTGGTACGCCGACGTCGTTGAGGACGTGGAGCGCGAGGCGGACGCTTACGGCCGCGGCGAGGGCCTCAAGGGCAAGAAGTACATGGTCGAGTTCGTCTCCGCCAACCCCACCGGCCCCATGCACATGGGCAACGCCCGCGGCGGCGTGCTCGGCGACACGCTCGCGAGCGTGCTCGACTGGTCCGGCGCGAACGTGTGGCGTGAGTTCTATGTCAACGACTTCGGCAACCAGATCGAAAAGTTTGCCAAGAGCATTGAGGCCCGCTACTTCCAGCTCATCAAGGGCGAGGACGCCGTCGAGTTCCCCGAGGACGGCTACCACGGCGACGACATCAAGGAGCTTGCGCAGGCGTTCTACGCCGAGCACGGCGAGAGCTATCTGGACAAGACCGAGGCGGAGCGCCACGCCGATATGGCGCGCTTCGGCCTCGACCGCAACATCCCCAAGATGAAGAGCGACCTTGAGCGCTACGGCATCAAGTTCGACGAATGGTTCTTCGAGTCCTCCCTGCACGAGTCCGGCTTTGTCGCCGACACGGCGAAAAAGCTCACCGACCTCGGCTGGACCTACGAAAAGGACGGCGCGCTCTGGGTCAAGACCGCGGAGATCATGCGCGACCAGTACCGCAAGCAGGGCAAGAAGGACGAGGACATCGACAAGCTCGGTCTGAAGGACGACGTACTGCGCCGCGCCAACGGCTTCTACACCTACCTCGCCGGCGACATCGCCTACCACCGCAACAAGTTCGAGGTCCGCGGCTTCGATAAGGTCATCAACATCTGGGGCGCCGACCACCACGGCCATGTCGCCCGCCTCAAGGGCGCGATCGACGCGCTGGGTCTCGACGGCACGAATCGTCTGGACATCGTACTCATGCAGCTCGTCAAGCTCGTGCGCGACGGCGAGGTGGTGCGTATGTCCAAGCGCACCGGCAAGACCATCTCGCTCTCCGACCTGCTCGACGAGATCCCGGTCGACGCCTGCCGCTACTTCTTCAACGCCAAGCCCGATACGCAGATGGACTTCGACCTCGGCCTCGCCGTGCGCGAGGACAGCGAGAACCCCGTCTACTATATCCAGTACGCCTACGCGCGTATCTGCAGCCTGCTCAAGACGATGGCGGACGAGGGCCGCAGCGTTCCCGCCGCGGACAAGGCCGACCTGTCCCTGCTCTCCGGCGAGCAGGAGCGCGCGCTCATCAAGGAGCTTGCCAACTTCAGCGAGGAGATCCGCATGGCCGCCCGCGACTACGACCCGAGCTATATCAACCGCTACCTCATGCGGCTCGCCGGCGCGTTCCACCGCTTCTACAATGCCTGCCGCATCAAGGGCGAGGCGGACGACGTGGCGAACGCCCGTCTGCTGCTCGCTGCTGCGACCCGTCAGGTGCTCGCCAACGGCCTGACGATCCTCGGCCTGAGCAAGCCCGAGAAGATGTAAGCACACATTATATACAAATATATAATAAGGAAGAGGACAGCCGGTCGGCTGCCCTCTTTTCCTTTACCCCATCAGCACCCGCACCGCGGCGGCGGAGGTGAGAAACATCACCGCGTCCGCACAGAGCGAGGCGGGGATGGTGTAGCGTGTTTTGACGATGCCGACCGAGCCGAAGTAGACGGCGATGGTGTAGAAGGTAGTCTCGCTTGACCCCAGCATGACCGCCGCCACGCGCCCGATGTAGCTGTCGGGGCCGTAGGTCGCCATCAGCTCGCTGCCGACCGCCAACGCGCCGCTGCCGGAGATGGGGCGGATAAAAAGGAGCGGCGCGACCTCCGGCGGAATGCCGACCCTTTCGAGCGCCGGCGCGAGCAGCGCGCCCAGATACTCCATCGCGCCCGATGCGCGGAACATATACACCGCCGTCAGCAGCGCGATGAGCGAGGGAAGGATATGCACCAGTACATTCAGCCCCTCCTCCGCGCCGCGGGTCAGCGCGGTGTAAACGTCGACCCGTTTCCCCAGTGCGTAGCAGGCGGTGAAGCACAGCAGGACCGGCACGACCAGCTCGGAAAGCGACACTCCTTCACCCCCTCCAGATCCGCGCAAACAGCTTCGCCGCGGCAAGCCCCGCGAGGACAGAGAGCAGGGAGGCGGTCCAGACGGCGGGCAGGATATCGAACGGATCGGCGCTGCCGAGCGCGCTGCGCACGCCGGCCACGGTCGTCGGCAGCAGCTGAATGGACGCGGAGTTGAGCACAACGAGCAGGCACAGCTCATGCGACGCCGTACCGCCGCAGCCCTGCGCCATGCGCCGCGTGGCGCGGATGCCCAGCGGCGTCGCCGCGTTGCCGAGCCCGAGCAGGTTGGCGGAAAGGTTGGCGGAGATCGCCGCGAGCGTTTCGGGATCGCGGCTGGCGTTGGGAAACAGCCGCCGCAGCAGCGGACGGAACAGCCGCGCGAGCGCAGCGGAGAGCCCGCACTGCTCCATGACCTCCATCACGCCGGTCCAGAGGCACATGATGCCTGCCATTGATACACACAGCTCTACCGCGGCAGTCGCGCCCTCCAGCGCTGCGCCTCCAAGCTCACCGACGCTTCCGGTCAGTATGCCGAATACCAGCGAGACCGCCACCATTCCGGTCCAGAGCCATGCCATCGCCATAAAAATTCCCCCTCCCGAAGCCGGTTTCGGCCTATTCTATGCCCGCACGGAAGGGAAGTATGCCCTTAGGACGGAACAGCCAAAATTTCTTTCCGATTTTCTCAAAAAAATTCAAAAAGATGCTTGACATTACCGCTCATATCTTGTATGATAGGCAGGTCCGCGAGTGGGAGTATCCTGCCCAAACGCGTGCAAAACTGCGATGAACCGGGAGATTGCTCAGGGCTTCTGAGGTAACTTCCGGGGAGTATGTCCGAGAATCGGGCGGCTGAGATGAGTATCTGTACGTTGCGTAGATCGCTGCGCCATGTGTGGACCGGCCGTTTATTCGTGCCGGTTTTCTTATGAGCCGGAATGATACGCACGGATAAGCGTATAAGAAAAAATCTCACCGTACGGCTTCGACAACCAGTGAAAAAACCGTACAACAATGAAGGAGAAACCGAAAATGGCAAAAGAAATGATTCGCATTCGCCTCAAGGCCTATGACCATCAGGTCATCGACCAGAGCGCAGAGAAGATCGTCGAGACCGCCAAGCGCACCGGCGCGACCGTCTCCGGCCCCATCCCTCTGCCCACCAAGAAGGAGATCGTCACCATCCTGCGCGCTGTTCATAAGTATAAGGACTCCCGTGAGCAGTTCGAGCGCCGCACCCACAAGCGCCTGATCGACATCACCAACTCCACCCCCAAGACCGTTGAGGCTTTGATGGGCCTCGAGCTTCCCGCCGGCGTGGAGATAGAGATCAAGCTCTGATTTTTCCGCTGTGCTTCGTTCCGCCGCCTTGCCGTATACCCGATACTGCCTGCGGCGGTGCGCCTCGCCCGACGAAAAAATCACCCGCATGTTTGCGAACGCATGAGCGCGTGAAGCAAACTGTGAACCCCTGCCAAAAAACAAAATATTTTGTTTTTTGAAAATACTTTGTTGCTCTACCCAATCGTTCATCGACTTGCGTGAGATGAACGGGGTCATGTCGGCAGAGCAATGCGGCGCCGCCGCAACTAAGCCGACCAATAACCTATAGGAGGATCATACATGAAAGCAATCATCGGCAAAAAAGTTGGCATGTCTCAGATCTTCGACGAAAACGGCCACGTGATCCCGGTCACCGTGATCGAAGCGGGCCCCTGTGTCGTCACCCAGAAGAAGACCACCGAGAAGGATGGTTATGAGGCAGTCCAGCTGGGCTATGAGGACGTTGCTGAAAAGAAGCTGTCCAAGCCCGAAGTCGGCCATCTCAACAAGGCCGGCGTTTCCCCCAAGAAGTACCTGCGCGAGTTCGCCCTCGACAACGGCAGCGAGCTGGAGCTCGGCGCCGTCATCAAGGCGGATATGTTCCAGGTCGGCGATTTCGTTGACGTGACCGGCACCAGCAAGGGCCACGGCTACGAGGGCGTTGTCAAGCGCTGCGGCTATGCCATCCAGCGCAAGAGCCACGGCGGCGGCCCTGTCCACCGTCATGTCGGCTCCCGCGGCTCGGGCACCGATCCCAGCCGTATCTTCAAGGGCACCGGCGGCCCCGGCCAGATGGGCGGCGAGACCGTCACCATCCAGAACCTCGAAGTCGTCAAGGTTGATCCCGAGCTCAATATGCTCGTCGTCCGCGGCGCCATCCCCGGTCCGAAGTTCAGCCTCGTCACCGTGAAGAACACGATCAAGACCCACAAGGTCAAGCAGGCGGGCGCGGGCATCAGCAGCAACCCGCAGAAGGCTTCCGGCCGCAACCCGCAGAAGGCTTCCGCCAGAACGAAATAAGGAAAGGAGTGCTTAAAGAATGTCTACGATTAAAGTTGTCAGCATGACCGGCGCTGAAGTCGGTACCGTGGAGCTGAACGACGCGATCTTCGGCGTTGAGCCGAACATGAGCGTTGTCCACGAGGTCGTGAAGAATCACCTGGCCAACTGCCGTCAGGGCACCCAGAGCGCTCTGACCCGTGCTGAGGTTTCCGGCGGCGGCCGCAAGCCGTGGCGCCAGAAGGGCACCGGCCGCGCCCGTCAGGGCAGCACCCGCTCCCCGCAGTGGACGCACGGCGGCATCGCGTTTGCCCCCAAGCCCCGCACCTACAGCTACGTGCTCAACAAGAAGGTCAAGCGTCTGGCTCTCAAGTCCGTCCTGTCCTCCAAGGCGCAGGATGGCGAGATCGTCGTCGTTGACAAGATCGCGATGGACGAGATCAAGACCAAGAGCTTCAAGAACTTCCTGACCGCCGTCAACGCGGAAGGCAAGTCCGTCGTCGTGACTCCCGAGGTCAACGACACCGTCGTCAAGAGCGCCCGCAACATTCCGGGCGTCGTCACCAGCCCTGCAAAGCTCATCAACGTCTATGACCTGCTCAACGCCAAGACCCTGGTCATCGACAAGGATGCCCTCGCAGTGATCGAGGAGGTGTTCGCATAATGGCTAACGTTTACGATATCGTCATTCGTCCGATCATTACCGAACGCTCCATGGCCTCCGTCGCAGACAAGAAGTATGTCTTCGAGGTCGCCAAGGATGCCGGCAAGATCGAGATCAAGAACGCGGTCGAGCAGATCTTCGGCGTCAAGGTCGCCAAGGTCAACACGATCAATGTTTCCGGCAAGGCCAAGCGCATGGGCGCGGGCCGTCCCGGTACCACCCGCAGCTGGAAGAAGGCTTACGTTCAGCTGACGGCAGATTCCAAGACCATCGAAATGTTCGAGGGCATGGTGTAAGGAGGAGAATGAACAATGGCTATCAAGACTTATAAGCCCACTACCCCCTCCCGCCGTCACATGACCGTGTCCGCCTTCGAGGGGATCGACAAGAAGGCCAAGCCCGAGCGCAAGCTGACCGAGGTTCTCAAGAAGAACGCGGGCCGCAACAGCTATGGCCGCATCACCGTCCGCCATCACGGCGGCGGCAACAAGCAGAAGTACCGCATCATCGACTTCAAGCGTGACAAGACCGATATGTTCGCGACTGTCCTGCGCCTGGAGTACGACCCCAACCGCAGCGCCTACATCGCTCTCGTCGAGTACGAGGACGGCGAGCGCCGCTATGTGATCGCTCCCGTCGGCCTCACCGCCGGTGACAAGATCATTTCCTCCGCTTCCGCCGACATCAAGCCGGGCAACTGCCTGCCCATCGCCAACATCCCCGTCGGTACGGTCATCCACAACATCGAGATGCACCCCGGCAAGGGCGCCCAGCTCGTCCGCTCCGCCGGCGCTGCCGCGCAGCTGATGGCGAAGGAGAACGGCGACGCTCAGATCCGTATGCCCTCCGGTGAGGTGCGCATCGTCCGCACCAACTGCACCGCCTGCATCGGTCAGGTCGGCAATCTCGACCACGAGAACGTTCAGATCGGTAAGGCTGGCCGCAAGCGTCACATGGGTTGGCGTCCGACCGTCCGCGGCTCCGTCATGAACCCCTGCGACCACCCCCACGGCGGCGGCGAGGGCAAGGCGCCCGTTGGCCGTCCCGGCCCTGTCACTCCTTGGGGCAAGCCCGCGATGGGTTACAAGACCCGCTCCAAGAAGAACCCGACGAACAAGTTCATCGTCAAGCGTCGTAATGAGAAGTAAGGAGGCAAAGGAACAATGAGCAGAAGCATTAAAAAAGGCCCGTTTGTTGCCCCTGAGCTCATCAAGCGAGTCGAAGAAATGAACAAGACCGGCGAGAAGAAGGTTCTCAAGACCTGGAGCCGCAGCTCCACGATCTTCCCCTCCTTCGTCGGTCACACCATCGCGGTCTATGACGGCCGCAAGCACGTTCCCGTTTATGTCCAGGAAGATATGGTCGGTCACAAGCTCGGCGAGTTTGCTCCCACCCGTACCTTCCGCGGCCATGCCAAGAAAGCGTAAGAAGGAGGATGCAGAATATGGAAGCTAAAGCTTATCTGAGATATGTCCGCATCTCTCCGCGCAAGGTCCAGATCGTCTGCGATCTGATCCGCGGCAAGGATGTCGGCACGGCCATGGCGATTCTGATGCAGACCCCCAAGGCTGCGTCCGAACCCCTCATCAAGCTGCTCAAGAGCGCTGTCGCCAACGCTGAGAACAACTTCAGCATGGATACCGGCAAGCTCTACGTCAGCGAAGTCTACGCCACCGGCGGCCCGATCCTCAAGCGTATGATCCCCGCCAGCAAGGGCCGCGGCTATCGCATCAACAAGCGTACCTCTCACGTCACGCTCGCCGTGGCGGAGAAAGAATAAAGGGAGGAGACAGTTTTATGGGACAGAAAGTTAATCCCCACGGCATGCGCGTTGGCGTCATCAAAGACTGGGACTCCCGTTGGTATGCCAAGGACGAGAAGGTCGGCGACCTGATCGTTGAAGATTACAACATCCGCAAGTTCCTCAAGAAGACCCTGTACGGCGCGGGCGTGCCCAAGATCGAGATCGAGCGCTCCAACGACGTCGTCACCCTGTTCGTGCACTGCGCGCGTCCGGGTATGGTCATCGGCAAGGACGGCGCTGAGGTCGAGAAGGTCCGCGCCGCGGTCGAAGCCATGATCGGCAAGAAGGTCAAGCTCAACATCGTTGAGGTCCGCTCTCCCGACATGGACGCTCAGCTCGTCGCTGAGAACATCGCCCAGCAGCTTGAGAAGCGTATTTCTCACCGCCGCGCGATGAAGAACGCCATGGGCCGCGCCATGCGCGCCGGCGCCAAGGGCATCAAGTGCTGCTGCACCGGTCGTCTCGGCGGCCGCGAGATCGCGGGCGTTGAGCACTATCACGAGGGCACCATTCCCCTGCAGACCATCCGTGCCGACATCGACTACGGCTTCGCTGAGGCTGCCACCACCTTCGGCCGCATCGGCGTCAAGGTCTGGATCTACAAGGGCGAGGTCCTCACCCAGACCCTGCGCACCACTCCCCGCACGCTGGACACCACCAAGCCTTACGAGGAGCGCCGCGAGCGTCGTCCCCGTCGTGACGGCGACCGTCGTCCCCGTCGTGACGGCCAGGGCTTCCAGCGCCGCGATGGCCAGAACGGCTTCAACCGCAATGGCGGCCGTCCCCAGGGCGATCGTCCCCAGGGCGGCTTCCGCAAGCCCACAGAGAATAAGGAAGGAGGGGCTCACTAATGCTTCTGCCGAAGAGAGTAAAGTATCGTCGCGTGCAGCGCGGCCGTATGACCGGTAAGGCCATGCGCGGCAACACCGTCACCTACGGTGAATTCGGTCTTGTCGCCACTGAGCCCGCCTGGATCACCAGCAATCAGATCGAGGCCGCCCGTATCGCCATGACCCGTTACACCAAGCGTGGCGGTCAGGTCTGGATCAAGATCTTCCCCGATAAGCCCGTCACTCAGAAGCCGGCTGAGACCCGTATGGGTTCCGGTAAGGGCTCCCCTGAGTATTGGGTTGCCGTTGTTAAGCCCGGCCGTGTCATGTTTGAGATCGCCGGCGTCCCCGAAGATGTCGCCCGCGAGGCGCTCCGTCTGGCCAGCCACAAGCTGCCCATCAAGACGAAGGTCGTCAAGCGCGAGGACACCGAGACCCAGGAAGTAGGTGAATGAAGATGAAGGCAAGTGAAGTTCGTGCAATGAGCGTCGCTCAGCTCAATGAGAAGCTCGACGCCCTGAAGAAGGATCTGTTTTTCCTGCGTATGCAGCACGCGACCAATCAGCTTGACAATCCTCAGAAGCTCGTTGAGACCAAGCGTGATATTGCCCGAGTCAAAACCATGATCCGTGAAAAGGAGGAGAAGTAACATGGAAGAGAAGAGAATTTCCTCCCGTAAGGTCCGCGTGGGCAAGGTCGTCTCCGACAAGATGGATAAGACCGTCGTCGTCGCCATCGCCGACCGCGTCGCTCACCCCCTGTACAAGAAGATCGTCGGCCGCACCTATAAGCTCAAGGCCCACGATGAGAACAACGAATGCGGTATCGGCGATACCGTTAAGGTGATGGAGACCCGCCCCCTGTCCAAGGACAAGCGCTGGCGCGTGGTCGAGATCGTCGAAAAGGCTAAGTAAGGAGGTACCGGAAGTATGATTCAGCAAGAGAGTTTCCTCAAGGTTGCCGATAATACCGGTGCCAAGGAAATCAAGTGCATCCGTGTGCTCGGCGGCTCCAGCCGTAAGTACGGCAACATCGGCGACGTGATCGTTGCCTCTGTCCGTAAGGCTACCCCCGGCGGCACGGTCAAGAAGGGCGAGGTCGTCAAGGCCGTTATCGTCCGCAGCGCCAAGGGCGTCCGCCGCAACGACGGCACCTATGTCCGCTTTGACGAGAACGCTGCCGTCCTCATCAAGGACGACAAGAATCCCCGCGGCACCCGTATCTTTGGGCCCGTCGCCCGTGAGCTGCGCGACAAGGATTACATGAAGATCCTGTCCCTCGCTCCCGAAGTTGTGTAAGGAGGGCTTGAAGAAATGGCTATGAATGTGAAAAAGGGCGATACCGTTATCGTCCTGTCCGGCAAGGACAAGGGCAAGCAGGGCAAGGTGCTCGGCACCGTTCCCAGCGAAGCCAAGGTCGTGGTCGAGGGCATCAACAAGGTGACCTGCCACATCAAGCCCCGCAAGCAGGGCGAGACCGGCGGCATCGTGGAGCGCGAAGCGGCTCTGTATGCCTCCAAGGTCCAGGTGGTCTGCCCCAAGTGCGGCAAGGGCACCCGCGTCGCCCACAAGGTCGAGGGCGGCAAGAAGACCCGCGTCTGCAAGAAGTGCGGCGCTGAGCTGTAAGAAAGGAGAGTCGTAACACTATGGCAAGACTGAAAGACAAGTACGTTGCGGAAGTGGCGCCCGCTCTCTTTAAGAAGTTCGGCTACACCTCCACCATGCAGGTCCCCAAGATCGAGAAGGTCGTCGTCAACGTCGGCTGCGGCGAGGCTCGCGAGAACGCGAAAGTCCTCGAGGCCGTCGTCCGTGACCTCTCCACCATCACCGGCCAGAAGGCCATCATCACCAACGCCAAGAAGTCCGTTGCGAACTTCAAGCTGCGTGAAGGTATGCCCGTCGGCGCGAAGGTCACCCTCCGCGGCGATAAGATGTGGGAGTTCCTCGATCGTCTCTTTAACGTGGCGCTTCCCCGTGTCCGCGACTTCCGCGGCATCAGCGCGAATGCCTTCGACGGCCGCGGCAACTATGCCCTCGGCATCAAGGAGCAGCTGATCTTCCCCGAGATCGAGTACGACAAGATCGACAAGATCCGCGGCATGGACATCGTCATCTGCACCACCGCGCAGACCGACGAAGAGGCCCGCGAGCTGCTGACCCTGGTCGGCGCTCCCTTTGAACGCTAAGTAGGAGGATATGTGAAATGGCTAAGAAATCTATGATTCTCAAGCAGCAGGCTCCTGCTAAGTTCTCCACCCGCAAGTACAACCGCTGCAAGATCTGCGGCCGTCCCCACGCCTATCTGCGTGACTACGGCGTTTGCCGTATCTGCTTCCGCGAGCTGGCGTACAAGGGCGAGATCCCCGGCGTCCGCAAAGCCTCTTTCTAAGTCTTTTCCGCCATACTTCGTTGAAGCTCCTTGCTGTACACAAAGTACAGCGGCGTCGCTTCGCCTCGTCTGACGAAAAAATCTCAGGAAGGACCGTTTAGGAGAGCCTGCTCTCCGCCCCAACTCTTAACCACGAGCGTTGTGATATGGACGCTCTGGCGATAAGGATCGCGAAAGGTCACTGTCAATTACGCGTGGTCACACGCGTGTGGGCACGCTCCAAATTGGCAGTGATACCTCGTGACCGAAACGGAGGAAACTCCGTAACTCTAAATTAGGAGGATTTACACTATGCATATCACCGATCCCATTGCGGATATGCTCACCCGTATCCGCAACGCCAACAGTGCCCGTCACGACACCGTTGACGTTCCCGCCTCCAACATGAAGAAGAGCATTGCTCAGATCCTGCTGGATGAGGGCTATATCAAGAGCTATCAGATCGTTGACGATGGCACTCAGGGCGTCATTCACATCACCCTGAAGTACAACGGCAAGGACAAGGTCATCACCGGCCTCCGCCGCGTCAGCAAGCCCGGCCTGCGTGTTTACGTCGGCGCGGACGAGCTGCCCCGCGTTCTCCGCGGCCTCGGCATTGCCATCGTCTCCACCTCTAAGGGCGTTATGACCGACAAGGCTGCTCGCGCGGCTCACGTCGGCGGCGAAGTCCTTGCGTTCGTGTGGTAAGGAGGGTATTGAACAATGAGTCGAATTGGTAGAATGCCCGTGCACATTCCCGCCGGTGTCGAAGTCACCATCGGCGAGGGCAACCTTGTCACCGTCAAGGGCCCCAAGGGTTCCCTGACCCAGCAGCTTTATCCCACGATGACTCTCACCCAGGAAGCCGGCGTCGTTCACGTCGCGCGTCCCAACGATGAGAAGGAAAACCGCGCTCTCCACGGCCTGACCCGCGCGCTGCTCCACAACATGGTGATCGGCGTCAGCGAGGGCTACAAGAAGGAGCTCGAGATCAACGGTGTCGGTTACCGTGCCGCCAAGGAGGGTAGCAAGCTCATCCTGACCATCGGTTACTCCCACCCCGTTGAGGTGCCCGAGATCGAGGGCATCACCATCGAGGTCCCCGCGCAGAACAAGATCGTCATTCACGGCTGCGACAAGCAGAAGGTCGGTCAGTTCGCCGCGGAGGTCCGCGAGAAGCGTCCTCCCGAGCCGTACAAGGGCAAGGGCATCAAGTATGCGGATGAAGTCATTCGCCGCAAGGTCGGTAAGACCGGCGCCAAGAAGTAAGGAGGTGTGCCGATATGATTAAAAGACCCGATACTAACGCGCAGCGCATTAAGCGCCATAAGAGAGTGCGTGCGAAGATCTCCGGCACTCCCGAGCGTCCCCGTCTGAACGTGTTCCGCAGCGAGAAGAACATCTATGCCCAGATCATCGACGATGTCGCGGGCAACACTCTCGTCGCGGCGTCCTCTCTGGACAAAGAGATCGAAGGCAACGGCGGCAACAAGGCTGCTGCCCGCGCCGTTGGCAAGCTGGTCGCTGAGCGCGCCAAGGCCAAGGGCATCGACGTGGTCGTGTTCGACCGCGGCGGTTACCTGTACCATGGTCGTGTTGCTGAGCTGGCCGAAGGCGCCCGTGAGGGCGGTCTGGAATTCTAAGAAGGAGGAACAACGAAATGCCCAGATTTGAACGTGAACCGAGCGAATACATGGAAAAGCTCGTTGCCCTCAACCGTGTTTCCAAGACCGTTAAGGGCGGCCGTGTCATGAAGTTCTCCGCGCTGATGGTTGTCGGCGACGGAAAAGGCAAGGTCGGTTACGGCCTTGGCAAAGCTGCTGAAGTTCCCGAAGCGATCCGCAAGGGTCTGGAGGCTGCCAAGAAGAACATGGTCACCGTGACCCTGTCCGGCACCACCATTCCTCACGAGACCATCGGTGAGTTCGGCGCGGGCCGCGTGCTCATGAAGCCCGCCGCCCCCGGTACCGGCGTCATCGCCGGCGGCGCTGTGCGTGCCGTCGTCGAGGCTGCGGGTATCAAGGATATTCGTACCAAGTGCCTGCGCTCCAACAACGCCAATAACGTTGTCGGCGCCGCTTTCGAGGGCCTGAAGGCTATGCGTAGCCCTGAGCAGGTCGCCAAGATCCGCGGCAAGAGCGTGGAAGAAATCGTGGGATAAGGAGGCAGTAAACATGGCTAATCTGAACGTCAAGCTCGTCAAGAGCCTCAATGGCAGACTGGAAAAGCACATCGCCACTGCCAACTCCCTCGGCCTGCGCAAGATCGGCGACGCCACCGTGCAGCCCGATAACGATCAGACCCGCGGCAAGATCGCCCAGATCGGCTACCTGCTGCAGGTCACCGAAGAAAAGTAAGGAGGAGCTGTCTAATGAAGTTACATGAACTGTCTCCTGCCGCCGGCTCCACCAAAGAGGCTTACCGCAAGGGTCGCGGTGCCGGTTCCGGCAACGGCAAGACCGGCGGCCGCGGTCACAAGGGTCAGAAGGCCCGCAGCGGCGGCGGTGTCCGCATCGGTTTTGAAGGCGGCCAGATGCCTCTGGCGCGCCGTACCCCGAAGCGCGGCTTCAACAACATTTTTGCAAAGCCTTATGAGATCATCAACCTCAGCGCGCTCAACGCGTTCGAGGACGGTGAGACCGTCAACGCCGAGGCTCTGCTTGCCAAGGGTATCCTGAACAAGTGCGAGTACGGCTACAAGGTCCTTGGCAACGGCAAGGTCACGAAGAAGGTCAACGTGGAGGCTTCTGCTTTCTCCGCTTCTGCCAAGGAGGCTATCGAGGCAGCAGGCGGAAAGGCAGAGGTGATCTAAGTGATCCAGACGATCCGTAAAGCTTGGGGCATCCCCGAACTGCGCAAGAAGATCGTATTCACTCTGCTGATCCTGCTCATCTTCCGCGTCGGTAACGCGATCCCCACCCCTTATATCAACACGGAGCTGCTCGGTGCCTACATTGATTCCACCGGCGGCAGCCTCCTGAGTCTCTACAATGTGATGTCCGGCGGCGCCTTCGCGCAGGCTACGGTCTTCGCCCTCGGTGTGCAGCCCTACATCAACAGCTCGATCATCGTCCAGCTGCTGACCATCGCCATCCCCGCCCTCGAGCGTCTTGCCCGTGACGGCGGTGAGGCGGGCAAGAAGAAGATCGCCTCCATCACGCGCTACGCGACGGTCGCCATCGCTCTTCTCCAGGCCTTCGGCTACTACATGATCTGCAAGAACTACGGCATCCTCGAGCAGTCCGGCATCTGGCCGGCTCTGGTCATCATCGTGACCCTCGTCGCCGGTTCGTCCTTCGTCATGTGGCTCGGCGAGCAGGTCAACGAGTTCGGTATCGGCAACGGCATCTCCATGATCCTCTTCGCCGGTATCCTCGCCCGTATCCCCACCGCGTTCACCACCGGCCGCTACTTCGTTGCTCAGAAGGGCAGCATCGGCTACCTGTGGCTGGCGCTGGTGCTCCTCGGCATCCTTGCGATGATCGTCCTCATCGTCCACGTCAACGGCGCCGAGCGCCGTATCCCCGTGCAGTATGCGAAGCGTCAGGTCGGCCGCAAGATGTACGGCGGCCAGGCATCTACCCTTCCCATGAAGGTCAATATGTCCGGCGTTCTGCCCATCATCTTCGCGCAGTCCATCGCTTCTCTGCCTGCCACGGTCTGGGCCTTTGTCGGCACCCCCGACAAGGATACCAGCCCCGTCGCTTACTCCATCTACAGCGCGATCGACACGAAGTCCGTTCTTTACCTGATCGTGTACTTCCTGATGATCATCGGCTTCAGCTACTTCTACGCTACCATTCAGTTCAACCCCGTTGAGATCTCCAACAACCTCAAGAAGAACGGCGGCTTCATCCCCGGCTTCCGTCCGGGCCAGCCCACCAGCCAGTTCATCGCGAAGGTGCTCAACAAGGTCACGCTGTTCGGTGCGATCTACCTCGGCATCGTGGCCATCGCGCCGCTGATCGTCGGCAAGGCTCTGGATAACTACAGCCTCGCCATCGGCGGCACCTCGGTCATCATCGTTGTCGGTGTTGCGCTGGAGACCGTTCAGGCTTTGGAGTCCCAGATGCTGATGCGTCAGTACAAGGGCTTCCTCGAGTAAGAAAGGCGAAAACATGAAACTGATTTTATTGGGCGCTCCCGGCGCGGGAAAGGGCACACAGGCCGCGATCCTCGCCGCCGAGCTCGGGATCCCGACGATCTCCACCGGAAACATTCTGCGCGCGGCCATCAAAAACGGCACGCCGACGGGAATGAAGGCCAAGACCTATATGGATGAAGGCCATCTGGTGCCCGATGAGGTCATCATCGGCATTATCACCGAGCGTCTTGCCGAATCCGATTGTGCGAAGGGCTACATCCTCGACGGTGTGCCCCGCACGATCGCGCAGGCGGAAGCGCTCGAGGCAGCCGGTATCCGGTTCGACCATGTCGTTTCCCTCGAGGTCTCCGACGAGACCATCGAGGAGCGCATGAGCGGACGCAGGGTGTGCGAGCACTGCGGCGCGAGCTACCATATCAAGGCAGTTCCGCCCAGGACCGAGGGCGTCTGCGACGTCTGCGGCGGCAAGCTCGTCACCCGTAAGGATGATGTACCGGAGACGGTGAAGAACCGTCTTGCGGTCTATCATAGGGAGACGGAACCGCTCAAGGACTTCTATAAGTCCCGCAGCGTTCTGTACCCGGTGGAGGATATGGGCTCGGTCGAGGCCACCTCCAAGGCGATCCTCGCCGTGCTGAAATGAGAGGTGTACAATGATCACTTTGAAATCGGCACACGAGATCGAATTGATGCGCCGAGCGGGAAAAATTACCGCGGCTGCCCGTGCGTTAGCAGGGGAAATGGTAAAGCCCGGCGTAACAACCCACGAAATTGACAAAGCAGTGTACAGGTTCATCAAATCGCAGGGAGCCGAGCCGTCGTTCCTTAATTACAGCGGCTATCCGGCCAGCGTCTGCGTCAGCGTGAACGATGAGATCATCCACGGCATCCCGGGTCCCCGGGTGCTCAAGGAGGGCGACATCGTGAGCGTGGATGTGGGCGCCTACATCGGCGGCTTCCACGGCGACTGCGCGGCCACTTACCCCTGCGGAAAAATTTCCGCCGAGGCCCAGCGGCTCATCGACGTCACACAGCAGAGCTTCTTCGAAGGCATCCGATTCGCCCGCGAGGGCCAGCGCCTTTCGGACATCTCTGCGGCGGTGCAGAAATACGTTGAGGACAATGGCTACAGCGTCGTGCGCGAATATGTCGGTCACGGTATCGGCAGAAAGATGCACGAGAGCCCCGAGGTGCCGAACTTCGGCGCGCCGGGCCACGGTCCGAGACTGCTGCGCGGCATGACGATCGCAGTCGAACCCATGGTGAACGCGGGTGGCGCGGCAGTCCGGGTCATGCCGGACGGCTGGACTGTCAAGACCCAAGACGGTTCGCTTGCCGCACACTACGAAAACACGATCCTCATCACCGACGGCGAAGCGGAGCTTCTGACGCTTCCCGAGATCTGAGGACGTGCGGATGGACATTGCGAAGAGCGACCTTGTTTTAGCGACGGCGGGCAGGGAGAAGGGCAGACTCTTCTTCGTTGTGGATGTTCAGAACGAATATCTTCTGCTCGCGGACGGCAAGTCCAGACGGCTCGAAGCTCCCAAGCGCAAGAAGTGCAGGCACGTTCAGCGCGCGGGAGCCGCGCCGGGGGAACTCGCCGCAAAGCTCAGAAGCAGCGAGATCATTACAAACAGTGAGCTTCGTAAAGCCCTCGCCGTCTATCGCGGCGAGCACGGTAATCAAGACCAGGAGGGATCAACACTTTGGCAAAATCCGACATGATCGAAGTGGAAGGCACTGTCGTTGAGGCGATGCCCAACACCACATTCCAAGTAGACATTGGAAATGGACACACGATATTGGCGCATATTTCCGGAAAGCTCAGAATGAATTTCATCAGGATCCTGCCAGGTGACAAGGTCACGGTGGAGATGTCTCCCTACGACCTGACCCGCGGTCGCATTACCTGGCGTACTAAGTAATGGAGGTTTATCGACATGAAAGTAAGACCGTCCGTGAAGCCCATGTGCGAGAAGTGCAAGATCATTCGTCGTAAAGGCCGTGTCATGGTCATTTGCGAGAATCCCAAGCACAAGCAGCGCCAGGGCTAAGACTTAATTGGAGGTTAAAGAGTATGGCACGTATTGCCGGTATTGACCTGCCCAAGGATAAGCGAATCGAAATCGGTTTGACTTACATCTACGGCATTGGCAGAAAGAGCGCTCAGGACATTCTGGCGCAGACAGGCATTAACCCCGACACCCGCGTCAAGGATCTGACCGACGCGGAAGAGGCCAAGCTGCGTGAAGCCATCGACCACGGCTACATGGTCGAGGGCGACCTGCGCCGCCAGACCGCGCTCGACATCAAGCGTCTGAGCGAGATCGGCTGCTATCGCGGCACCCGTCATCGCCGCGGCCTGCCCGTTCGCGGTCAGCGCAGCAAGACCAACGCACGCACCCGCAAGGGCCCCAAGAAGACCATTGCGAACAAGAAGAAGTAAGGAGGGAGAATAGAATATGGCTACTGCTAAGGCTAACGGCAAGAAGGTTATCCGCCGCCGTCGCGAAAAGAAGAACATTGAGCGTGGACAGGTCCACATTCGTTCTTCCTTCAACAACACCATGGTCACGGTGACCGACTCTCAGGGCAACGCCCTTTCCTGGGCTTCCTCCGGTGGTCTCGGTTTCCGCGGCAGCAAGAAGTCCACTCCCT
>ENA-ORTG01000170-ORTG01000170.1-human-gut-metagenome-genome-assembly--contig:-NODE-170-length-70326-cov-5.142377_pt1 | contig 70326 bp, 65 predicted proteins | sample MGYA00241906_ERZ509176 | MGnify/ENA primary metagenome ERZ509176 (study PRJEB26280, sample SAMEA2338811) | human gut metagenome | biome: human gut; feature: human-associated habitat; material: faeces...
CCAGCCGTAAGCAATCGGAAACCAGGAAATGTCGCCGTCCGGCAAGTGAATATCGCGCAATTCCGGTAAATTCTGTTCCATCGGGTTCTCCTTATCAAGCTCTTTACAATTTAGGCATTTTAAATGCAAAAATCAAGGCATGTCAGACTTCTCTACAAACAGAAAGGCCCCTGCAAAGAGGGGCCGGAACGGGCTTAATTTTTCAGGTGCGTGAAACGGCAGCGTTTGGAAAGGAGTTCGTTTTGTTTGAAATTCTCCGTTCCCTTGGCAATCATTTCAATCACCCGAGTGTCATTGTCGTATTCGGTGTGAGCGGTAACGGGGTTAACCACACCGGCACCGAAAACCGAAATTTCCTCGGCAATGTTGATATTAACATTGGTAACCGACGGACACATGCGGGAATCCATATAATTATCGACAAAGTCCTGGTTAATGCCATAACTCAGCAAGTCATTCGGGTCAGAAAAAGCGACAATGTTAACCTGTTTAAACACGCGGTTGCCGTAGTTTTTGCCTTTCGGGCGGCAATAAGAACGAATTTGTCCGGTGACCTGCGGCTTGGCTCCGGCAATTTGCAGCAGCGGCAGCTGGTTTGCCAGCATAAAGACTGTCATTTCTTTATTTTTCAGCTCTTCGATAATCGGGCGGACTTTCGGACTTTGAGCCATATCCGGGCGCGCTTCGACGGCGGCGACGGTACTGACCATATCGGTCAGGCTGTCCATCAAAATCTTACTGCCCAAACTGTGGGTGATGAAGATAATGTTATCCCGGCTCAAATCTTTCATTTGGTTGAAGGAAGAAACCCGGCAAACCTGCTTTTCTTCCGGTTTCAACTGGCTCCAGGAACGGCTCAGCATCCAGCAGGTGGCCTGCTGGGTGGCTTTGAGGATATAATTGTTTTTATCGGTTACATAAATTTCGGGATCGGGGATTACATCATCGAGAAACTTTTTCAGCGTATGGTTGAACGCCGCCCGTTTATGTTCATAAAGCCCGGAAGTGTCATAATCAAGGATGCGCTTTTGAACCGAGGTATTGACCGACCAGGTCAGCTCGTAAAAGATCAGATCTTTGGAAGCCTCTTCATTCTGCATGCGGGTGACACGGAGATTGCCGATAACCGTTTTGCGGTCATCCGGATCAATCAGCGTGATATCCTTATCGCGGCGGGAGAAGACATCAAGCCCCAGCTTGAGCGCCAGGTTTTCGCGAATCCGGGTAGCATAGCCGGGCGTGTGGGTTCCGACCCCGTGAACCATCATCACTTTGACAACCTGCTTGTTTTTGAACAAATCGTCAATTCCGGGCAGCGGGCTTCCCTGAATTTCGCACTGGCGGGTGTCTTCTTTTTTATCGTTGATAATCGCTTCGGCTACACCGCGCCCGAAAGAAGCGCAGCCGGAAACCATGAACAACAGCGAGAGAATAAGTAGTTTGCGCATAACCAATAGTCCGTTATAAAATTTATAAAAACGGAGTGATTTTAATTTATCTTAAAGATTATTTCAATAAAATAGCCGCATTGGTAATAAACTGGTATGTATAAGTCATGAAACTATTGGTTCAAAGGGTTAAAAGGGCTTCGGTGGAAGCGGAACAAAAAATTGCCGGAGAAATCGGACAAGGACTGCTGTTGTTTGTCGGCGTTCAAAAAGGCGACACGGCGGTTCAAGCCGAATATCTGGCCAAGAAGGCGGCGAATCTGCGTATTTTTGAAGACGGCGCCGGTAAAATGAATTTGTCCGTCGGCGATATAAACGGCAGTTTTTTGGTTATTTCCCAATTCACTCTGGCCGGAGACACCAGCCGCGGCAACCGTCCCGGCTTTGAAACGGCAGCTCGTCCCGAAGAAGCCCGGCCGCTATACGAACATTTTGTCAGCTGCCTGAAAAAACTCGGGCATCGGGTCGAAACCGGCATTTTTCAGGCTGAGATGCAGGTAACTCTGATTAATGACGGACCTTGCACATTTATTTTAGAGAAATAGTGTGTTATAATAAAAAAAGAAATTTACGGAGAGCAGAATCATGAGTGACGGACAGTATCAGGAAATATCACCGGCAACCGCGCAGGTCGGCCCGCTGCCGGCAACCGATTTCCCGACCATATACCGCCTGCTGGTTAAGCTTGACTATCGCCAACAAGACGAAATTCAGGATTTGGAACGGCAACTGTATCTGCTGTTGAAAGAAAATCCGGAAAATATCAACGGGCTGATTATTCTGATGCAGGAACAAATCATGCGCGGCGAACACCAGAAAGCCAAATCGCTGGCCTATAAAATCTGGGACCTGGGCGGAGAAATGTCGCCGGCGCTGGAAGCTTTGTTTATCAGCAATCTGATAAACCTCGGCTTGACCGACATGGCCGGCATTTTGCTGAAGCCGAAATTTGACGCCCTGAATACTTATATTAAAATTTTTTATCCGCAGCTGTTAAAATATGCCATTGCAACGGGCAACCTGAACTATATTGAACGAATTGCCGTACTGGACAGCAATTTCGAAACCAAAAAAGCCCTGCAGGACTTTGTCAACATGTTTAAATATATGGATGCGGCCGATCACTTCAAAGCCTTGCAGCAATCCTTACTGGCAATCATCAAAGACGTGGTTCTCAGCTATGACCATCAGATTTATACCGACCGGGGATTTACCGACGTTGTCATTACCGTCTATACCGGTGAAGAAGCCGGAGACCTGCCGGCTCTGAACAATAAGCTTGAAATGCAGATTACCGCCTATTGCGCCGCCAAAGGACTGCCCCGCTTCAACAACCTGAGCTATGCGGTGCGCCCGATTAAAGAGCACCCTTCTTTGCTGTCGATGTCGACACCGGCGTAATGACTGCCGGCAGGCCGGCGTCATTATTTTTGCGGCGCTGGGCAATTTCCAATTCGGTGATAATTTTATCCGCGGCTTTTTCAAACAGCTGTTTCATCAGTTTGGCGGCCACTTTCTGCTCATTCTCCGAACTGCTGAACAGAACAAAACGGTTCTGGTGTTCGGTTTCCGTTTCGCCGCTGTCGGTATTCCGGCTTTCAACGGCAATCACCATCTGCATCCGGTTGGTGTCTTTGTTAATCGGATCCACCTTGGCGCGGAGAACTTTTGAACCGATGACATAATCAGCCAATTCAATCTTGTCGGTTACATAAAAGTAGTCGCTTTTCACAAACATTTCCCGCAGAATTTCCGCATATTTGGCAGAAGTCGTCTTATTAAAGAACTCGGTCGGTGTAATATAAATCAGCCCTTTGCTGGCGGCCTTGGCCTGCAGATAGTCCTCCTTTTCCTGTTCGGCAGACGGGGTTTGGCTCTCAGAGACCGGGGGCGGAGGAATGCTTTCATCCGGCGTATAGAGAGGTTCCTTTTCCGCCAAATCGGTTTTCGCAGGCTGTTCCGGCTTTGCCTCTGCTTCCGGCTGCGGACCGTTTTCCGTTTCGGCCAGGTCGGACGGAGCCAAGCCGCCGTTTTCCGCCGTCACGTTGTCTTCTTCGCCGTTTTTCTGTCTGTCCAGCGCCTCGTCAATGGCGGCAAAAATATTCTTGCCGGAAATATAGCCGGTGACTTCGACACAAATTTCTTCCGGGGTTTGTTTGGTGGTGCGAATGGCCATGTCTTCAATATTATTATCAACCAGGTTATAGACCATCACGTTAAAGTCATGTTCATTCAGCTCGACTTTGGCATTACGCAAATCAGGCAGGCTGCTGACGGCAAGATAGCTGGCTTTATCGGTGACACGGACTCTGACCGTCGAACGGGCTTCGCCGGGTTTGACCTTTTCACAGTCCGTACCGTAAACGGAAGTGACGTCCTTATCCAGAGATGCCGTATCAAGACTGACGTCATCTTTTCCGGCGGCAAAAGCCACCGGCGCCAAGCTCAGCAGAAAAAGCAGACAAACAGCCGAACGCAATGTTACCACCAGCTTTTATCGTCGTTCTGAACCTGTTTAATCATCTGTGCCCATTCGCCGATTTTGGCATTTTGATTAGTGTACAGAGACAGATGATAAGAAATGGCGGGCACCTCTTTGTCTTTAAGCGGAATCGGGCTGACACTGACTTCCAGATAATACTGCGCCTCATTCAGATTATTAACCAGAGTGAAAGTTCCCGATCCTTCAATGATGTCTTTGGTTTCGCGGCGGGCAAGATAAAAACCGTCCGGCAGGTTCTCATCGGTTTTCTTAATCTGCATCAGGTAAAGCGTGGGGCGGGGATTCTGCTCGTAAACCTCGGCCGTTTCATCCAGCATCCGATTGGTTGCGCGGGCGGCGACCAGAGCATAGACATCCGGCGAAATCGTATCGTCTATCGCCGGGGTTTCGGCGTATGGCGTTTCGACGACAAACTGTTCCTGCTCTTCCATTGCCTTATGGCTGTAAGCGGTGCAGGCGGCCAACAAAACATAGGCCGAAGCGGTCAGAATTTTTTTCATTGCCCAATCCTTTTATTAATAAATGATTAAGACCAATATAAATGGTTTTACGGAAATCTCATTATCTTTTTTCAGTTATTCACTATTTGATGTGGTTGCTTTTTTTGAGAATCTCTGTATGATACGCTCTGATAACGTTAACTTAACCCCGGAACAACCATGGTCATTACCGCAAGCGTTCTTCTTATCGGGCCGCTGCTTCTCATTCGCCCGCTGCAAAAAAACAGTTTTTATCTGCTGCATTGCGGCATTGTCATTCTGGCGGCCTATTATATTGAAACGCATTATTTCAGAGTAACGCCTTTTGCTCCCAAAACACTGCTTCTGTTTTTGGTTTATCAGTTTATATCCATCAATCTGGTTACCTTTCTGGCTTACTGGGTTGACAAGAGGGCTGCCGTTCGCGGCGCCTGGAGAATTCCCGAGCGCAATCTGCATGCCCTGGAAATGCTCGGCGGCTGGAGCGGCGCACTGGCCGGGCAGAAAATTCTGCACCATAAGAACAAGAAAAAGAGTTACCGCGCCGAATTTGCGTTCGTATTAATCATGCAGCTGGGTTTCATTGCCGTTGCGCTGCACTTTCTGGGACTTTTATAACCGCGGCCGGCGGCAATATCCAAACCGGCTCAGACAACTATAGGAAAAACAATGATTGAAGACAAAATCCAAATAGACGAAGAGATTAAAAAACTGCCTTTTATCGAACATTACAAAAAAATGTGGCCGTTCGTCAAACCGTATATGTTCCGGGCTATTCTCGCCATTTTAATCTGCATTCCCATCGGCGCGCTGGATTCAGTGGTCGCTCTTTCGCTCAAACCTTATATGGATATTGTTCTGGTTGACAAGACGGAAAGCTCGCCGGCTTATATTCCGCTGCTGATTGTCGCTTTCACCTCGGTGCAGGGGTTTCTCAACTATGCGGCAACTTACCTGAATACCTGGGTCGGCACCAAAATCAACCAGGATTTGAAACGCGCCTTATATAAAAAACTGCTGCATCTGGAAACTTCTTATTATGACCAGCATAATTCCGGTTTCGTCATTCAGCGCTTCAACACCGACTGCGACATTGCCTGTTCCGGTCTGCTGGAAAACCTGAAAGTGTTTGTTTCCCGCTTTTTCTCCTCAATATCGCTCATCTGCGTATTGATTTACAATTCCTGGCAGCTGGCCATTATCGCCGTTTTGATTTTGGGCTGTGCGCTGATGCCGCTGGCTTCTGTCCGCAGAAGAATCAAACGTGTGGTTATGGGCAGCGTGGTTGAAGGTGCCAAAGTGGTTTCCAATTACAACGAAACTTATTCCGGCAACAAAACGATTGCTTCTTACAATCTGCAAAACAAAATTTACAACACCTTTGACAGCACGCTGCACAATCTGTTCAAGCTGACGATCAAAATGGTGCAGAAAACCGCCTGGATGACACCGGCGCTGCATATTATCGTTTCCATCGGCATCGGCGCCGTTATCGGTTACGGCAGTTATCTGATTGTCAACGGCGACATTACCAGCGGCAACTTCGTTTCTTTCATTACCGCACTGATTTTGCTTTATACCCCGATTAAAAGCATCGGCAAAAACTATAACGCGATGCAGGTTTCCTTTCTGGCAATCGAACGCGTGGTTGAAATTCTGGAAACCGAGCCGACCATTTTTGACAAACCGAATGCAGTCACATTAAAAGGCGTCAAAAAAAGCATTAATTTCAACCATGTTTATTTTGAATATAAGGAAGGCGTGCCGGTTCTGAAGGACATTAATCTGGAAGTCAAGGCCGGAACGACGGTGGCACTGGTGGGGAATTCCGGCGGCGGCAAAACCACCATCGTCAACCTGATTCCGCGGTTTTATGACGTTAAAAGCGGCAGCATCACCATTGACAAGACAGACATTCGCGACATCAGTCTGGAAAGCCTGCGCGACAATATCGCCGTTGTTTTTCAGGACAACTTTCTGTTTGCCGGAACCATTCGCGACAATATTCTGCTGGGCAAAGAGGACGCTACCGAGGAAGAAATCGCCACTGCCGTCAAGATGGCCTGTCTGGATGAGTTTATCAATGAACTGGAAAACGGGCTGGACACCAAAATCGGCGAGCGCGGCTCTCTGCTTTCCGGCGGACAGCGGCAGCGGGTGTCCATCGCCGTGGCCCTGATCCAGCGGCCCCGCTTCCTCATTGCTGACGAGCCGGTCAGTGCACTGGACGTGACCATTCAGGCCCAGATTTTAAAACTGCTGCGGGAGCTGCGGGATGAACTGGACCTCAGCTACCTGTTCATCTCTCACGATCTGAACGTGGTCTACCAGCTTTGCGATTCTGCTCTGGTGATGAAGCAGGGGCGCATTGTGGAGCAGGGGACGGTGGACGAGCTGTTCGACCATCCCAAGGACCCGTACACAAAGCAGCTGTTGGCGGCGGCGGAATAACCGCATAGCCGAACAACTGGATATAAGGACAGCAGGCGGTTCCGCCTGCTGTTTCCAAATCCTGAGCTTGAAAAATGACAGATGAGGCATTGCTATGAGCTTCTGGAAAAAATGTCGAAAACTGCATATCTGGCTGGCTGTCGATCTGGCGGTGTTGGGCCTGTATCTGGCTCTGCGGCAGAACCGGCAGCTGATGAACAGCTTTGCGGATCACGTCACCACACTGCTGAAGGCGGCGTTGGGGCGGCTGTGCGCGCTTACCAGCCTGTCCATCATGGAAATCCTGTATGCTCTGGCGGCGGTGGGGGCTGTGGCATATACCGTCTGGTCAGTGATCGCCGTGGTGAAGGCCAGGGGTCACCGGGGACGGCGGGTATACAGCGCCCTTTTGGGAGCGGCGGACGGTATTTTGACAGTTTACGTCCTGTTCTGCCTCATGTGGGGCGTGAACTACTGGACGGACAGCTTTCAGGACCGCTCCGGCATCACAGCTCAGCCAGTGGCTGCGGAAGATCTGAAAAACGTGACCGCATATTTCGCAGAGCGGCTGTCCGAAACGGCGGACACGGTGCCACGGGACGAAAACGGCGTGTACGCGGTGCCGAAAGAGCAAATCCTTTCAGAGAGTCGGTCGGTTTACGGCGGCGTGACGGAGCTGTTCCCCTTTCTGGAATTTCCGGATACCGGGGTCAAGGCGGTGCGCTGCTCCCGGATCATGAGCGTCATGGGCTTTACCGGGGTGTATTTCGCCTGTGTAGGGGAGTCCAACGTGAATGTGGACAGCCCCGCCTGCCTGCTGCCCTCCACCATTGCCCACGAGTTGGCCCACCAGCGGGGCGTCGCGTGGGAGCAGGAGTGTAACTTCTTGGGCGTGTTGGCCTCTGTCACCAGCGGGATGCCGGACTACATATATTCCGGCTGGCTGCTGGGGTTCATCCATCTTGGCAACGCCTTGTACGAAACGGACCCGGAGGCTTACTGGGCCATTCGGGGCACTCTTCCGGCAGCGGTGGAGGCGGATCTCCGGGATAACAGCGCCTATTGGGATCAGTTCCGGGACAACGTGGTGGAAAAGGTATCCGACACAGTGTATGACGCCGCATTGAAATCCTACGGTGACGCCAACGGCATGAAGTCTTACAGCATGGTGGTGGAGCTGCTGGTGGCGTATTATAAGGATCTGGTATAAAACTTCATGCATGAACAGTGCACCACGAACATGCACAGATGCCAGTGCATGAAGTTTTCGCGCATCATTTCCGGTTGCCCCGCAGGGGCGAGGAGATGGCATATTTCTTATGTTGCCATGCTTTTGTATAACAAAAAGGACTTCCGCAGCAATGCGGAAGTCCCTTTTTGAATCATTGGGGCAGTTCGTTTTCCTTGGGCCAGGGGTGCAGCGCGTAGGACTGCTCCGGGGTCATGGCAAAATACTGCTTTGTGCCGGTGTTCCCCTGATCCCCCCAGGTGGCGTCGATGTGGACGGTCTCGCCGTCCAGTGTGGCCACAGTCCAGATGTGGGTGGCGTTGGGGAGCGCGTAGCAGTCGATGCCCTCCAGCTTCAAAAGCAGATTGTAAGCGCCGGTATACCCGTCGCAGACGGCCTTGCCGTTATGAAACAGGCTGTAGGGCAGGTGGCTGACGGAGGTGTTGTCCCCGGCGTCATCGTAGGTGCAGTTGGCGGCGATCCACTGGTAATAGGCCCAGGCGATCTCCCGCTGGGTGGAGGCGGGGGTAATGGTCCCCTGCTGCCACAGCGCGTCATGGACGGCGATGGCGGCGGTCAGCGCTTCTGAACGGTATTCCTCAGTGCGGTCGCCGGCGATGGAGCTGAATTTCAGGATCATGGTCCCGGCGGCGTTATAGGAGCAGGAGGCGTTGTTGTAGCCTTGCTCGCAGTACCGCTTGACCGCCAGCAGGGCATTGTTCAGAGTTTCCTGAGCACTGGAAACGGTAAAGCCTTGATCGTATTTCAGGGACAGAGTGTTTTCCCCCTGAGAGAGCATATAGCGGACAGCCTGGTCATAGTCCGCCGCAGTCTCCGGGGCGGCGATGTAGGTTCCCGCCGTGACCAGATCCTCGTAGGCGGCCCCCTCGGCGCTGTAAAGCTCCGGCAGGTGCCAGTCCGGCGTCAGCCGAAGGGAGGGATCCACCATCCGGGTCAGCATGGCTGCGGCGGCCCCTCTGGTGATGGGAGAATCCGGCAGAAAGGAGCCGGTTTCGTCGCTGCCCACGCTGATCCCGCAGCGGTAAAGCTTGAGGATATCATCATAATAAGGCGTGTATTCCGTCACGTCGGTGATCCGGCGGCGGCTGGCGTAGGCCTGAGTGATGAGGGAATCGTTGACCGGGGGCAGTACTGTTTCCGGCAGGAGATTTGCCAGCACATGGGCCATCTGGGCTCGGGTAGCCACATCGGCGAGCTGCTCGTCCAGAGCCTTGTCTAAAACGCCCTCCGCCTGTAAGTACCAAAGATAGGGGGCGTAGACCCGCTGGGCGTCCTTCAATCCAATAGCGGCGGCAGTGAAGGCGGCGGGACCGGCCTCCGGGTCCCCGGTGCGGTACAGGCTGCGGATGCGCCCGGCGAAGATCACCGCCTGTCCCACGGTCATAGGCGCCGTCAGACCGTAAGTGCCGTCGGCCTGACCAACAGACAGACCGTATTCGTACAGGGCGGCTACATTTTCATAGAAGGTATGGTCCTCCGGCAGATCGGAGAACTGGCTGGCATAGGTTTTGCCGCGGACAAAGTTGTCCGCGCTGTTTTCCTTGGCCAGAGCGGGAACACTCATCAGAGACAGCGCCAGCAGCAGGGACAGTGCTTGCTTTTTCATGGAGTGTCACTCCTTTCCGGAGGTCAGGACGGAAGATGCAGGTCCTCCGCCGTCCGATCCTCCACATAGGGGTTGAGATAGGTATTCACCAGAGTCAGAGTTTCGTCCGGGATCAGATAGATATACGGAGATCTCCACTCGTTAGGCAGGGTGGAGAAGTCGATCTTGTCCACGCCCATTTTCAAAACCTCTGTGCCCAGCCAGGCCAGATTGCCCACGGACAGGTCGGTGTCTACATACTGATTGAAAATTTTGGCGTAATCGTCGATTTTCGTCAGGATATTGCTGGCGGTGAGCATTTTCTTCGCCACGGCCTTCAAAAACTTCTGCTGGGTCTGCATCCGGCCCAGATCCTCGCTGCCGTAGCCGGTGCCATCGTTGTTGTGGCGGAAGCGGACTACCCGCATGGCGTCGGCGCCGTTGAGATATTGAACGCCCTTTTTGAAATGGATACTGAGGTTCTGAATGGGATCGTCATAGTCCATGTTGATGGGTACATCAAAATTCACGCCGCCAATGGCGTCCACCAGCGCTTCAAAGCCGGTGAGGTCCACGGAAACGGTGTAGTCCACCGGGATGCCCAGCTGATCGGACACCACCTCCGCCAGCTTGGTCATGCCGCCCTTGCCGAAGGCGGCGTTGATCTTGTGGGATTTTCCATCCCATACGGCCTTGGAGTCACGGGGGATGCTGACGCCATAGACATAGCCGTTCACCGTGTCCACGGCTACTAAAATATTAGTGTCGCTGTTGCCGTTGCCATCGTCAGAGCCGGAGACCAGAATGGTGTAAAAGCCGCCCTTGCGCTCCAGATGGGACCGCAGGGCCTCCTGAGCCGCCTGCTCCTCCTCGGATAGCTGGGGATCCCCTGCGGAGGCAGACTGGGACGGCAGCTCATCCACCTTTTGTTCCGGGGCTTTCAGGAAAAATGCCTTCACCGCCACGCAGGCAGTGAGCAGGATCAGGACGATGGACAGGAAAATTTGCAGGGTAGTGAGGTGCTTTTTGTGGCGGACTGCTCTGGACATGTGAACGGACGCTCCTTTAACGCGCGGCGAAGGCCGCTTCTCTTTTTCGACAGATTTACATAATATTCTATAAGGATACGGCACAAATTACAAGGGGTTCCGGGAAATTTCCAGTTTATTCACAAACGGCCTGTCCGGAAAATGTTGGTCTACGGAAATCGGCGTTTCTTAAAGGAGGCGGGGGACCCTCCGAAGGTCCCCCGCAGCCTGCTATTCGCTTCCGGCGCTGTTCGCCAGCCTTTTCAGCAGGCACCGGATCTCGTCCAGCTGCCGGGTCTGCTGGGAAAGGGCGCAACTGATATAATGAAGCTCTGCTGCCAGTCCCTCTGGCGCGGGATGGACCGCTACCGGGTGGGGCCATCGGCGCATGACGGGCTGAACTGCCGGAGCGGCGGGCAGTTCCGGGACAGCGTTTGACTTTTGGGGGCCGCTTTGGCGGCGGCAGCCGCCGGGATCACGTACAGCCATGGGACTTCCTCCTTCTATGTACCCTTGTATTTTTTTCGGGTGGCGATACCGCCCCGGATGTGTCGCTGGGCCTTGTTCACGTCCAGCACCTCCTTGACCTGCAAGTACAGCGCCCGGTTAAAAAGGGGCAGCCGTTCTGAAATGTCCTTGTGTACCGTGTTCCACATTGGTGTCGGTTTCTACGGTCTCCGTCAGACGAACGGGAACGGTGAAAACCTCGTCGTACTCGCCGCCGATTTTGAAGTAGACATAGATTTCTTCTTTGCTCTTGACAACGATTTTGTCAATGATTTTCTTGAGGTCTGCGTTTGTCAGATTTTCCGTAAGGGTGAAAGCGGAAAAATCGGACACGAACGCAGACAGCCTCTTTTTGACCTGCTTCATGACCTCCAGAGATTTGTCCGCTTCATTCAGCTTGAAGCGAAGTTTTTCAACGCGGGCGTTCAAAGGGAGCATATCCTGTTCGGCCTCGTCCAGCGTGATGATACCGCGGCGAGCCATTTCCTTAATGCGTCCGCGTTCCTTTTCCAGCCCGTCAATCTGTTCTTTGAGTTCGTCCACGGTAAGCCCCAGCGTAGAGCCGAGATATTCTTGAATGATAGCATTACACTTCTGCTCCGCCATGGCACAAAACTTCTGCTTGTCCCGCACCATAGAGCCAAGCAGTTGGCGAATGGAGTTCAACAGCCAGTCCTCGTCAATGCGGATGTGCTCGCTTTCGCAGCGGTCAGAGCCATAGACGGAACGGTGTGAGCATACCCACCACGCACGAACGGGCGTATTCTCCGAGTATTTCCGCTGAACGCGGCGATAGGAGAAGCCGCAGGAGCCGCACTTGATAAGGTTGGAAAAGATGTGCTTTTCACTTTTTGTTCCAAGGGTGGGATAGCGTGCGGCGTTTTCCTTTCTCAACCGCTGAGCCTTTTCAAATTGTTCGTCGCTGATGATACGGAACTCCGGTCGCTCAACAACAATCCAGTCCTCTTCACTATGCTTGTCCCGCTGATTTGTCAGCGGGCCTTTCGTGGTCTGTCTGCCGTTGACAACTTTCCCGATGTAGATTTGATTGGTAAGGATTTTTCCGACGGTCGCATTCGACCAAGCGTCCTTTTTGTTCTTTTTCGTCTTGACGCCGTTCTCGTGGAGATACTTGGCGATACGGGCTTGTCCCCAGCCGTCCTCCGTATAGCGATTAAAGATAAAGCGGACGGTTTCGGCTTCTTCCGGATTCGGCTCCATCGTCCATTTGTCGATACGGTCATAGCCGAATACGAAATTAGGGACAATGCCTTTCTGCTTGCTCAAGTTCTTGGCAAACTTGATACGGGTGGACATCTTCTCGCTTTCGCTCTCCGCCAGCGTTGCGAACAGGTTCAAAATAACGGGGTCAACATTCGTTCCGCCCAAATCGACATAGTAGATGTTAATGCCGAGTTCGTAAAGTTCCGACATGACATTGACGAAGTTTTTGACATTACGGAACAGGCGGCTGACATCTTTGACATAAACGCGGTCGAACTTGTGGGCTCTCGCGTCCCGCAGCATTTCGTTCAATGCCTTTCTGTTCTCCATTTTCGTAGCCGACTTTCCGTCGTCGCAGTAAATGCGGGTGAGCGTGTCGCCCCGCTGCTCAATAAAGGTCTCAAAAAATGACCGCTGGTTGATGAGGGAACTTTTCTGTTCCTCCTTGTCCGTCGATACGCGAATATACGCCACCGCCCGCATTTTCTGGGGATTTGCATAGGCCAAGTTGCTGTTCATCATTAGGGAATCGTCCTTTCTATATTTTAATTGTTTTATATCTCTGAAAAGAGCCACCCCCGAAACCGAGGGTGGCGTCAAGAATTATAGTAAGTTTTCGGCATCTCTATCAGCCTGCTCTTTTCATCTCGTTAATAATTTGCTCGGAAATCGTCCTTGCCGCGACATCCGCGAGCATGGCAGTAATGCCCATTTCCAATTCCTGACCTTCCTCTTTCGTAAAAGAACGGGCAGGTAAAGCCATAATTAAGTAAGTTTCCTCCTTTCCTTATCGGTATTCTATTGTTATGATGGCTTGTCCCATATTATGTTCGGGAGTGGTGTTTTTTTCGGAGACATCTTTATTATAATGCAAAAAGTTTTCGGAAATGGACAATATGGAGTGTTTCTATAATTTTTGACGCTTTGTTGTGTTTTGACGATATATTTTCGTTAGACTTTCCCCTTGATTTTTTTGATTTTTTGCGACAAGATTTCTGCTCCCCGCCCGTGCGGAACAGATTTTGAAAAACAATATTCTAAAAGCCCTCCGGTTTTGTTGATTTTCGCCTTGTTCTGCTAAATATTACTGGTTTTGTGCGGAAAATATTCAAAAAATACTATGAGCATTAGATTTTCAAAATATTAAAAATCTAACAGACAAAAAAGACGCTTGGCGGTCATTCCGTCAAGCGTCTTTCTTCTTCACCAGTTTGCTTTCTTTCGCCTTTTGTCATTCGGGCGGCCATAGTACATTCCTGCCTTGGTTATTTGTGTAGCGAAAATCTCTCCGCTCGGAGAGTGAGCGGCTCAACGCCGTTCCTACTATAATAGTATGCGGTGCTTCGGCAAATATAACTCTTTTTCGCGGGAATCAAACATTTTTATTTCCTTTATGCTTTTGGAGAGAGAAAAGAGTATAGTATTTCTTATATTTTTTAATTTTTAACCCCTTACCTGAAATTGAAAGGCTTTTCGTCTATCATCGGGGAGGTGGGGGGGTAGGTCAAGACCCGTGCCACAACCGGCAGGCCATTTCAAAATCGGGGGAATAAATCTGTTCCCTCGATTTTGGCCGTTCAATTTCATTCCCCCCTGTGCTTATTAAAAATAAAAAAAGCACAGGGGAATGAAAGAACATCAAAATGTTCATCAGGTTATCAACCAAGCTCCGACGGTCTTAGGTCTGCCATTATACCGTAAGGCTACCACGCCTACTCACTCGCCCCCCACAAACAGGACGGTCTCGCTCGCCGCTCGATGACTGCGGCAGCCTCTCTCGTGGGATTCACGGCTCGCACCTTTCACGCCCCGAAAGCAAGGGGCGGTACTCAGATTTTGAGCAAGAAAAGGACGCCACCCTTTCACGGCCGCGTAAAGGGTGGTTAGCCCTCCAGTTATTTTTGCGTGAGACTTTCAACACGGGCGACGCTTCCATTCTTTCGTGCGGGCGTAGCCAGCCCTGTTTTCAATTTTGCTTTCCTTATACAATAAGCAGGGTTGCCCGAAATATTCCGTTTTAGTGTTTGACAATGAAAATATCTTGCTATTGTGCTGACTTTCCATTAAAATAATAATATCATTGGGCTAACAAATCAGGATTTATGGAGGAAATAATATGGGTCTATTTGGAAGTATTTTAAAAGGCTTGTTTTCTTCAGGCGACAACGATACCATTTGGCATTGTGATGGTTGTAATGCTATTTTAAATGAACAAGATGGATTTAACACAGATAGTGGGACTTGGATATGTGCAGAATGTGGTTTTGTAAATGATGTAACCCCGGATAATATTTATGAAAGTGAAGAAGATTATCAGGAGTCTATGGGGATTCCGAGATGTCCAAATTGTGGAGGTATGGTGCAGGGTGATGCACCAGATGCAACTTATTGGTTTAACTGCAAATCGTGCGGCGAACGCTTTTACCTTGAAGATGGTGAATTGATTAGTCCATTTGATAGCAGCAGACAGAATAGCAGTCGTATATGCTCAAATTGTGGACAATCTTTAAGTGGAGGAGAATATACCGCTCCGTGGGAAAACGGAAATAACTCTGAAGGGTATGTTATATGCCCGCATTGTGGGTATACCAATTTTGAGTGGGATGATTGATAAGACGGGTTCTGGTTTGTACGGTAAGCAAAGGAGAGCCGAGCGGTCAGCCGCTCGGCTCTCCTTTACACGATAAGCCCCGCCACCTCTGGACAGGTCAGCGTGATAAAGTCCAGCCGCTCCATTATCCACCAATACCGCCCGTCTATGCGGCGGAGAATAGCGGCTTTCGCTCTCTCGCTGGGGACGCACACCGTCAAGCGTGGTTCTATCTTGTCAATGTCCTCGAACTCGCTTTCGCTGTCAAAGAAGCCCTTTATGCGTTTGGCTATGGTTGCGGGGTTTGTGGACTGCGGAAAATAGGCCATGAGCCGAACGCCGTGCTTGCCGTCGTCCTTGGGGACGATACCCTCTGAATAAAAGCCCTGTGCGTGTAGGAGGGTGAGGTAGCCGCTCCAGTCGGCTTTTCGGTGCTGGCTCATTGTCCCCGCTTTCAGCCCGTCCAGCACAAGACCACAGTGTAGGGGGACGGTCGGGAACTTCGCCAGCCAATATTCCGTCAGCAGAGCGGACTTCTTGAGGTTGTAGCCCGTCAAGGTGAAGCTCCTATTGGGGTTGCCTATCCATTTGTAAAAGGCATGACGGACAATGAGAAAACGCAAGCCCTCCACCTCGTACCGTTTCAGGAAATTCTTTTTGGCAAGTTCGTCTATATCGTCATGGGAAACATCACTGAAGGCAAGGAGCTGCCGCTCCAAGCAAGCCCCGCCGAAAGCGTCATAGACAACTTCTAAGATTTGTACCTCTTTGGGTGTCAGTTCATTCATACGCTCCCCCTCATGCTCTCACAAAATGAATACTCGCCCCTATGGCTTGGGCGGTGGCTTCTTTCAGTTCCAGTTTTTCCTGCGTGTAGTTGCTGGTCGTGATTTCGACAGCTACCAGTTCGCCTGATGTGCTGGTATAGACCATATCAGGCACGGAGTGCCGCTGACCGTCTCCGTGGCCGCTCCCGTGTAGCGACTCGCGGTATATGTCCCGTGTCTCTGTCTCCGAGTTGGCGGTCATGCGTTCAGTGGGCGACAGGCCGACGTACTGGCGGAAAAGCGTGGTGTCATGCTTCACGGCGTTGGGCTGCTTCGGGTAGAATGTCCGCCCCTGTAGTGTGTCTATCTTCCGAATAAGGTTTTTCCCTTTACCCGTGTAGGTCAGCACAGACCGCCCACGGCAATCTACACGCTGTTCCAGATAGCCCCGCTTCAAAAATGTTTCAACACGGTTGCAGCTGATGATTTTCTCCATATCTGCCCGCATGGCATAGCCGCAGACCCGCAGTCCGTTTAATGCTTGAATGTCTCGGAAGTTCAAACGGTTGATATTACGCATAAGCAGAAACCTCCTTTTTTGACATACTACGGCGATTGAACGCCGTAGTATGCGAAAAAGAGGTTTGACACAGCCCCGCAGGGCTGTGAAGCCTGCTCCCGTCCCTCGTCCCCCGTCTTTCGTCCCCTCGTCCCACCGCCCGACCAGAGCAAAGCCGCAAAAAAACAATGTCCGCCCATACTCCGCAAGAGTGTGGGCGGCATTGTGGTCTGCCACGCTCCACAAGCGTCGGCAGATTTTTTCGGCGGTGTCCTGCTATTTTGTGATAGCGGCAAAATAGCGGGACTTGCGGCGGGAGGGACGGTGCTATTTTCACTTTCGTTCTTTTTTCCCCTTGTAAAAAGGCGGTACGCTCATTGAAAGCATACCGCCTTTTGTCCTATCACGCCGAGAAATCGAACACCATATTGAACCGACACTTAAAGTATCTACGGTATGGACCGTGGATTTGCTGATGCCGAATTTGGCAGCGGCGGCGCGGACCGTGGTCCGGTTCTCTATGATGTAAAGAGCAAGGCGCTCCGCCCGCTCCTCCATATTTCCCTTCAAAGCACAACACTCCCCGCCTTTTGTTGCTTTATCCTATGCGGTCCAAAACAGGCTTATGCAAGGGGAAATATGGCCGCTCCCTGTGAAAAAATATTGGAGAATCAAAAAAACCGTGATAGAATAACCATAACGATCTTATTGCAAAAGGAGTGTTGACCATGAATGAGGTTTTAAAGGTTCTGAAAGAGCGCCGCAGTATCCGTGCTTTCCGCCCGGAGCCGCTGAAAAAGGAGGATCTGGACGCCATTGTGGAGGCCGGTCTTTACGCGCCCTCTGCCAAGAATCTCCAGAGCACCATGCTGGTGGTGGTACGGGACGCCGCCGTGCTTGCCAGATTGGAACGGCTGAACAGCCGGATTTTAGGCACACCGGAGGGAACACCCTTTTACGGCGCGCCGGAGGCCATTGTGGTGCTGTCTGACAGCGAGTATCCCAACTGGCTTCAGGACGGCTCTCTGGTAATGGGCAACCTGATGAACGCTGCTGCCGCATTGGGCATCGGCTCCTGCTGGATCAACCGGGCCATGGAGACCTTTGAATTGCCGGAGGGCAAGGCTTTGCTGGCAGAGTGGGGTCTGGGCGAAAACTGGAAGGGCGTCGGCAACTGTATTTTAGGCTATACGGATCAGGCTGTCCTGGGGGACAAGGCCCGGAAAGAGGACCGCGTTCTGTATGTGTGAGGAGGGCAGACTATGAATGAAGCGATCCGGCAGGTGACCCACGTTCAGAACATCCGCTATGACAAGGCCACGGAGCGGCTGTACATCATCGACCAGACGCTGCTGCCCAACGAGGAAAAAGAGATCGAGCTGCGCACCGTGGAGGAGATGATCGAGGCCATCAAAATGCTCCGCATCCGGGGCGCGCCGGCCATCGGCATCTGCGCGGGCTACTGCATGTACGCGCTGGCCAGGGACATTGACGCCAAGGACAACGAGACCTTTTACCGAAAATTGCAGATCGACGGCGAGCTGCTGGGGGCAGCCCGGCCCACGGCTGTGAATCTCCGCTGGGCGGTGGAGGAGATGCTGGATACCGCCAAGGCCCACTTGAAGGATGACCGGGCGGAATTGCTGGAGGCCCTGTACCGCAAGGCGGTGGACATCCACGAGGACGACATCGCCAAATGCACCGCCATCTCCGAATACGGTCTGAGCCTGCTGAAGGACGGCGACGGCGTTCTGACCCACTGCAATGCCGGTCCGCTGGCCACCTCCCGGTACGGCACCGGACAGGGACCCTTCCTGCTGGCGGCGGAGCGGGGCATCCACATCCGCGTGTTTGCCGACGAGACCCGCCCCCTTTTACAAGGGGCGCGGCTCACCAGCTATGAGCTGCAGCGGGCGGGGGTGGACGTGACCCTCATCTGTGACAACATGGCGTCCATGGTGATGAAAAACGGCTGGGTGCAGGCCTGCTTCGTGGGCTGTGACCGCATCGCCGCCAACGGCGACTTCGCCAACAAGATCGGCACCAGCGGCGTGGCCATCCTAGCCAAGCACTACGGCATCCCCGTGTATACGCTGGGGCCCACCTCTACCATCGACATGAACTGTCCCGACGGGGCGCACATCCCCATCGAACTGCGGGACGGCGACGAGATCAAGAATCTCTGGTACGAAAAGCCCATGGCCTTGCCGGAGGTGAAGTGCTTCAACCCATCCTTCGATGTGACGGACCATAAGCTGCTCACCGGCATCGTGACGGAGAAGGGCATCTGCTACCCGCCCTTCAACGAGAGTCTTGCGGCGCTGTTCAAGGACAAAAAATAAGGAGGATCTGATATGGCTATTTTAGAATCTCCCTCTGCCTGCATCGCAGCGGAGGAGGGCGTCATCGCCAAGGCGATACTGATGCCCGGCGACCCTCTGCGGGCGAAATTCGTAGCGGAGCACTATCTGGAAAACCCGGTGTGCTTCAATACCGTGCGGAATATGCTGGGCTATACCGGCACCTATAAGGGTCGGAAGCTGTCCGTCATGGGTCACGGCATGGGTGTTCCCTCCGCGGGACTGTACGCCCACGAGCTGTATAACTTCTACGGCGTGGACACCATCATCCGCATCGGCTCCGCCGGAGGCATCGGAGAGGATGTGAAGGTGCGGGACGTGGTGCTGGCTATGGGCGCCTCCACCAATTCCCACTTTGCCGACCAGTACCGGTTCCCCGGCCAGCTTTGCGCCACGGCGGACTACGGCCTTTTGAAGGACGCTGCCGCAGCGGCGGAACGGCTGGGCGTCCGGGCGGACGTGGGACAGGTGTTCACCTCCGACCAGTTCTATAATGACAATCCGGAGGCCAACGCCACCTACCGGAAGTTCGGTATTCTGGCGGTGGAGATGGAGACCGCCGGTATTTACTGGACGGCTCAGCGCTTCGGCAAGCGGGCGCTGTCTATCCTTACCATTTCTGACCATATTTTTACCGGCGAAGCCCTGAGCGCTCAGGAGCGGCAGGACTCCTTCCATGAGATGATGGAGATCGCCCTGGAGACCGCGTGGAACGCGGCGGAATAAGAGAGAAAGGCATCATACATGTATCGCACAGTGATTTTTGATCTGGACGGCACGCTGCTGGATACCATCGGGGATCTGGCGGCCGCCGCCAACGCCGTCTGCCGGGAAAACGGCTGGCCGGAGTACACCGTACAGGCCGTCGAGGGCATGGTGGGTCACGGCATCCCCAATCTGGTGAGCCGGTTCTCCCCGGCGGAGGCGCAGGAGCCGCAGACGCTGGAACGGACTCTTGCGCAGTTCAACCGGGTTTACGGTGCTCACAATATGGAGCTGACCGCGCCCTATGCCGGGATGCCGGAGCTGCTGAAAAAGCTGAAGAGCGCCGGAGTGCGGCTGGCGGTCTGCTCCAACAAGGCGGACGAATTCAGTCAGGTGATCGTAGCCCACTACTTTCCCGGTATTTTTGAGGTGATCCGGGGGAATCTCCCCGGCACACCGGTGAAGCCGGACCCCGGCGTGGCCCGCGGAATTCTGGAAAAGCTGAACGCCCGACCGGAGGAGACGCTGATGGTGGGAGACAGCGATGTGGACATCCGCACCGGACACAACGCGGGCTTGAAGGCCTGCGGCGTGACGTGGGGCTTCCGCAGTCGGGAAAATCTGGTAAACGCGGGCGCGGATTTTCTGGCAGATACCCCGGCGGAACTGGAAAAACTCCTGATGAACTGAAAATCGAGGTGGTCCCGCAAGGGGCCGCCTCAATTTTTTGCTGTCTGAAAAAGTTGCCAGGGGAGGGCTGAATGCACTCAAAAGTGCATAAAATGGAGCAGCGGAACGATGGGAAAACGGTTAACAAAAAAAGCTTCAATCGCTATCGATAGAGCGATAACCAATTATAGAAAAAAAGCATTAACAATCCGTTCACAATTATGGTATACTTGACGATAGAGGAGAGAGGCAATCCCACTTTAATTGTGTAAAAACACAATAAGCAGTCCCAAGAACCTATCAACAAGCTTTGGAAGAAAAAAGGAGGAACCCTATATGGGCAATACCCTGAACAACAAGAAAGCGAATGGTCTCGCACTGCTCCCGTTCCTGGTATTCATCGTTGTCTACATGGGTGCCGGTCTGGTTTACCAGTCCAAGGGCGTCGACATGGCATTCTATCAGTTCCCCTCTGTTACCGCAATGTTCCTGGCCGTTCTGGTGGCCTTCATTATGTTCAAGGGCAGCATCAACGAAAAGTTTGATACCTTCGCCAAGGGCGCTGCCAACGTGGACGTTCTGACCATGCTGATCATCTACATCCTGGCCGGCGCGTTCGCCACCGTGGCCGCTGAGATGGGCGGCCGCGATGCTACCGTTAACCTGGGCCTGAGCCTCGTTCCTGTTCAGTTCCTGGCCGCTGGCCTGTTCGTCATCGCTGCTTTCATGGGCACCGCTACCGGTACTTCCATGGGCACCATCTCCGCCATCACTCCCATCGCTGTCGGCGTTGCGGAAAAGGGTGGCCTGAACATGATGGTTGTTCTGGGCGCAGTTATCGGCGGCGCTATGTTCGGTGATAACCTGTCCATGATCTCCGATACCACCATCGCCGCTACCCGCAGCCAGCACTGCGAGATGCGTGATAAGTTCCGCGTGAACTTCCTCACCGCTCTGCCTGCCGCTCTGGTCACCATCGTGGTGCTGCTGATCGTGGGCCGTCCCGAGACCGTTACCGAGATCGGCGACCTGTCCTACAGCTTCATCAAGGTTATTCCCTATCTGCTGGTTCTGATCCTGGCTCTGGTCGGCATGAACGTGTTCCTGGTGCTGACCATCGGCATCTTCGCTGCCGGTATCGTGGGTATCGCCACTGGCGCTATCGATCTGGCCGGTTTCGCTCAGGCTGTTTACAACGGCTTCTGCGGCATGAACGAGGTCTTCTTCCTGACCCTGCTGTGCGGCGGTATGTCTGAGCTGATCGCCAAGAACGGCGGTATCGAGTGGATCATCCAGAAGCTGGGCAAGGTCATGAAGGGCAACAAGTCCGCTCAGGTGGGCATTGCCGCTATGGTCTCTCTCTGCGACTGCGCTACCGCTAACAACACCGTGGCTATCATCGTGGCTGGCGACATGGCCCGTGAGGTCTCTCACGAGTACAAGGTTGACCCCCGCCGCACCGCTTCTCTGCTGGATATGTTCTCCTGCGTGTTCCAGGGCATCATCCCCTACGGCGCGCAGCTCCTGGTAGCTTCCTCCCTGTGCAACGCTACCGTTACCAACGGCACCACCATCAGCGCCGCCAACATCCTTGGCTCTCTGTGGTATTGCTGGTTCCTGGCTGCTTTCGGCATCCTGTCCATCTTCATCCCCTTCGCCGATGGTGTCTGCCGCAAGGATCCCTGGAACTGGGAGTATGACTGCGCTGAGTCCAACGTGGCCGCTAAGAAGGCCCTGCTGGAGAAGGAAGCCGCTGAGGCACAGCAGTAATCAAACATTGGATCTCTCCTACTCTCGCACTCTCCTAATGGAAAACGCCGGCCAATGGCCGGCGTTTTCCTGTTGCCTGCAAGGTTCTGTGTTTCAGGCGAAAAGAACCTGCGCAAAAAATAAACCGGACGAAATCGTCCGGTTCATTTATTTATATGTGCTTATTTGCCGACGATCTGACGATGCAGGGAAGAGGTATATGCAATGGAACGCTGAATAGACTGTTCCAGAAGGCGGACAAATTCTTCGGCGTGAGAGGAGAGCTTGGCGTTCTGCGGATAGATCCAGCCCAGTCGTACCGGATCCTTGTCTGCCAGAGGGATGGTGACCACATTGGCAGGGGAGAGATGCTCTGCAAGAAGGCCGCTGCCAGTGCTGTAAGCGTCCGTATTGGCCAGAACATTCATGGCGGTGGAGCGGTTGTTGACAATGATGGCCTTGGAGGGCTTACGCATGGATACCATGGGAAGCTCTTCAGAAAAGTCCACGGCTACGCCCTGAGCCTGTTCAAAGGAACTGTAAGGATAGCCCTCCAGATCTGCCTCCGACACGTGTTCCAGCTGGGTGAGGGGATGTCCTTTCCGGACGTATACACAGGGAGGCACCGCCGCCAGCTCGTGGAAGGTCAGTTCCCGGCCGTCCAGCAGGCGGCAGACGATCTTTTCCGTTAATTTGGTCAGGAAGATGACGCCGATGTCCGCCCGGTGGTCATACACATCGTCGATCACGCCGTCCATGCTGGTCTCTTTCAATGTATATTGGTAGCGGTTTTCCTGGTTTTGCTGGAGCATTTCCAGGAAAGCGTCCTCAGTAAAGGGATACCGCTGGGTGGAAACGCTGAAATGCACCGGTGCAATGGTGCTGCGGGATTCGCCGTACAGACTTTCGATCCGCTGCTTCTGCTCCAGCAGCGAGACTGCATAGCCCAGAAACTCCTTGCCCTCCGGCGTGAACTCCACGCCCCGGTTGCTGCGGACGAAGAATTTGATACCCAATTCCTCCTCCAGTTCCCGCACGGCGGTGGAAATACCGGATTGGGACAGGAACAGCTTGTGGGCGGCCTTGTTGATGGAACCGCATTTGGAGATTTCTACCACATACGTCAGCTGCTGAAAGGTCATTGGATCGTCTCCTTTTTACAAAATTCATAAAATTTTCCGCAGGGTGCCGCAGGGGAACACAAGTCCGTCCGCCGGGCTCCCATGGATATAGTTACGCATCGTTTGTTGAACCACATTATACGGAGCCTATCACGAAAAGTCAATCCATTATTAAAATAACTGTGAATGAATTGCGAAAAAGAGATACTAACACCTTTTCGCGGAACGTGATAGTATAATAGGTGAAATCCAATAAAAGTATCCGATGAGACTTTCTGGTTTACGGCAAATGTTTACATAAATTTTGCGTGTAAACACCTCTCTACTCGACTCGCTCTCTCCTTTTGCCAGAAACGTGGAAAGTTCTTACAGATAACTGAAAAACGATAACAACAAAATTTGCCGGTCTCACCGGCCCCGGAACAAGGAAAGGAAGGCATTTATTATGGATTGCAAGAACATGGGCTTCGCTACTCGTCAGATTCACGCTGGTAAGCATGACAACGGTGTCGGCGCACTGTGCACCCCGATTTATCAGACCTCTACCTTCGAGTTTGATACCGTGCAGCAGGGCGGCGCCCGCTTCGCTGGTCAGGAAGAGGGCTACATCTACTCCCGTCTGGGCAACCCCTCTCTGACTCAGGTCGAGGAGAAGCTGGCTGCTCTGGAAGGCGGCGAGGCTGCTCTGGCTACCGCTTCCGGCATGGGCGCTATCTCCTCCGCTCTGTGGAGTTCTGTTGAGGCCGGTGACGAGATCGTTGCCAGCGATACCCTGTACGGCTGCACCTTCGCTCTGCTGAACCACGGCATGAGCAAGTTCGGCGTGGGCGTGAAGTTCGTTGACTTCGCCGATCTCGCTGCCGTGAAAGCCGCTCTGACCGAGAAGACCAAGGTTGTCTATCTGGAGACCCCCTGCAACCCCACTCTGAAGGTGGTTGACATCGCTGAGGTCGCCAAAATCGCTCACGAGTACAACAAGAACATCCGCGTCATCGTGGATAACACCTTCTGCTCTCCTTACATCCAGCAGCCCCTGTCTCTGGGCGCCGATGTGGTTGTCCACAGCGCTACCAAGTACATCAACGGCCACGGCGACGTGATTGCGGGCTTCGTGATTTCTGACGCTGAGTTCATCGGCAAGTGCCGTATGTTCGGCCTGAAGGATATGACCGGCGCCGTTATGAGCCCGTTCAACGCCTTCCTGATCGCCCGCGGCCTCAAGACGCTGGACATCCGTATGGAGCGCCACAGCGCCAACGCCATGAAGGTTGCCGAGTTCCTGCACGATCATCCCGCCATCGACAAGGTCTATTATCCCGGTCTGGAGGACTTCGAGGGCCACGAGATCGCCAAGAAGCAGATGAAGCTGTACGGCGGCATGATGTCCATTGAGCTGAAGGCCGACCGCGACGCCGTTGCCAACGCTCTGAACAAGCTGCAGCTGTGCACCATCGCCGTGTCTCTGGGCGATGCCGAGACGCTGGTCGAGCACGCCGCTTCCATGACTCACTCCACTTACACTCCCGAGGAGCTGAAGGCTTCCGGCATTTCCGAGGGTCTGGTCCGTATCTCCGTCGGTCTGGAAGATCCCGATGACATCATCGCTGATCTGAAGGCTGTCCTGGACACCTTGGTGTAATTTACACAAAAAAATTGACCCGCCGCTCCTCTTGAAGGAGGGGCGGCGGGGTTTTTGACCGGATCGGCAAGGGTTGACAGAAGCCGGATCCGTGTTTATACTTGAATCGTGGACGATTCAAGGAATTCTGTCTACGGCATGATTTGGAAAATCAGCACGAAACGATTTGGAAAGGAAGTACATCATTATGAATTACACCAACACTCCCGATGCCCCCGCCGCAATCGGCCCCTATTCTCAGGCTATCTCCGCCAACGGCTTCCTGTTTGCTTCCGGCCAGGTCCCCCTGATGCCCGGTACCGGTGAGATCGTCGGCACCACCATCGAGGAGCAGGCTGAGCGCGCCTGCCAGAGCATCAAGGCCATTCTGGCTGCTAACGGCCTGGGCTTCGAGGACGTCATCAAGACCACCTGCTTCCTGGCTAACATGGAAGACTTCGCTGCTTTCAACGGCGTGTACGGCAAGTATTTCACCGGCAAGCCCGCTCGTTCCTGCGTGGCCGTGAAGGAGCTGCCCAAGAAGCTGCTGTGCGAGATTGAGATCATCGCTGTCTGCAAGTAAGACATTTCTGACAACCAAAGAGCACCAAAAAGCAAAGCGTTTGTTTTGAAATGGACAGGCCGCTTTTCCGCTGAACGGCGGAAAAGCGGCCTGTAGTTTTTGAAAATAGTTTAATAGAGGAGAGAGTCCTGGCTGCCGGGAAGAAAAGGTATGTGTGCGGAAAACCCAGGGGACGCGCCATTGAAATCAAACATTTTCAGGACTTTTGTGAAGCTCTGAAAACAGAAGACAGAGTGTGTCGAAAAAAATCCAACACGAAAAAAGAGACGCCCGACCGGGCGTCTCTTTTGCGTGCATATAGAGGTATTACGTGAAAAACGGGGATAGCCGAATGAAACCAGTCGCTATTTTCTGCGCCGTTACATCTGAAACAGGGTGATCATCAGCGGCATCGTGATGATGCAGAGCAGCATGGTCACTGTATTGATCAGACTGGCATAGAGGGCGTCCCGACCGAACATCTGACTGAACTGGGTCACAATGTTGGCGGAGGGCGCGATCACAGAGAGCAGACTGATGATGATCAGCGTTTCTCCGTGAGGGGCCAGCGCGGCCAGACCGCTGTATTTGGCAACGCAGACCAAAATAACCGGCAGTACGATCAGTCGCAGCAGCACAGGCTTCCAGAGCCGGCGATAGGAGCGCAGATGCTGCATATCCATATCCGCCATCAGCATACCGATGATCAGCATGGCAACCGGGCCCATGGTATTTCCGGCCATGGCGAATGCCGACCGAATGACTGCGGGCAGCCGGATCTGAAATACAAACAGAAACAGACCTATGGCAATCGCCAGAATGTTCACATTGCATAGCAGATCCCGCAGGGAGATCTCTTTTTTGCCGCTGATGAGGATCCGGGCATGGGTCCATACCAGAATGGTCTGCACGATAGAGTAACAGGTCACATACATGACCCAATCTTCACCCCAAATTCCGATGACAAGCGGAACCACCATGTTGGTGCAGTTCGAGTACATGACAGAGGCTGTTTCCACTGTATTTAGGCAAAACAGCTTTGCCGACAGTTTTCCCAGCACGAGACTCAGCACGTTCATCATCAGTGCAGATAGAAGCGAAAGCTCCATCATGCGTACGGTATCCGTTGTGCGCTCGATCTGAAAAGCGTTCAGGATCACGCAGGGGATGATGACATACAGCAACAGCATGGACAGTACACGACTGTCCTCTGATTTCAAAATACCGGCCTTTACAATGGCCCAACCCAGAAAGATAATGATAAACAACTGGGCGATCTGCTGCAGCAGGATCAGACTCAGCATTTCTCCTCTACGTCTTTCAGACGGCCCAGATAGGGACTTTCCGTCGTGCTCATGCTGGAAGCGGCATTTTTAAAGCGCTCCACGCTGGCGGTGGATTCCTTGACGGGACGGAGGGTGCCGGCGCCGGCCACGCAGCCGCCGGGGCAGCCCATGCCCTCCAGCAGATAGCCGTTGCGCTTGCCGGCCTTAGCCATGGCCAACATCTTGCGGCATTCCTTCAGACCATCGCCGTACTCAATGAGGATCTCACGATCCGGGTCAATGTGCTTGATGGCTTCCACCACAGCGGCAGCCACGCCACCGCCCACGGCGAAGCCGCGGCCAAAGCCGCTGCCCTCGTCCATGCCGTCAGTAGGATCTGCCTCAAGGGTCTTGAAGTCGATCTCCTTGGCGTCAAACATACCCAGAAGCTCCTCGAAGGTCAGCACAAAATCCACGTCGGAACGGACGGACTTCCGGTTGGCCTCCAGCTTCTTGGCGGCGCAGGGCCCGATAAAGACGATACGGGCGTTGGGATGGTCCTTCTTGACCATCCGGGCGGTGATAACCATGGGGGTCAGGGCCATGGAGATGTTGTCCTTGAACTGGGGGAAGAGCTTCTTGGCCATCATGGACCAGGCGGGGCAGCAGCTGGTGCCCATCCAGTCAATCTTTTCCGGCACCTCCCGCAAAAAGTCGTTGGCCTCCTCCACGGTGCACAGGTCAGCGCCGATGGCTACTTCCACCACGTCGGCAAAGCCCAGGGTCCGCATGGCGGTTTTCAGCTTGGCGGGAGTAGCGTCGGGGCCGTACTGTCCCACAAAGGCGGGAGCCACGCAGGCGATGACCTCTTCACCACGCTTGATGGCCTGGATCAGCTGGAAGATCTGGCTCTTGTCGGCGATGGCGGCGAAGGGGCAGTTCACCAGGCACATACCGCAGGAGACGCACTTATCATAATTGATCTTAGCCCGGCCCAGCTCATCGGACTCGATGGCGTCCATGCCGCAGGCGGCAGCACAGGGACGCTCCACCTTGGAGATCGCCCGGTAGGGGCACTGGTTAAAGCACTTGCCGCACTTGATACACTTGCTCTGATCAATGTGGCAGCGCTTGTTTTCGTCCAGATAGATGGCATCCTTGGGGCAGACGTTCATGCAGGGGTGGGAAATGCAGCCCTGGCAGCTGTCGGTGATGCGGACCTGCTTGGGAGGGCAGGCGTTGCAGGCATAGGGGATGATATTGACCAGGGGCTCGTTGAAATATTTCTGATCCGTGGCGGCATCCTGGATATTGGCGCTGATGGGGGCAGAGGGGCCGTTGGGGTCCAGATCCATGCCCAGAGCCAGCTTGAGCCGGGCGGAAACAATGGCCCGCTCCAGGAACACGTCATGGCGATGGTGGGCAACCTCTCCGGGAACGATCTTGTAGGGGATCATGTCCACCTGCTTGTAATCGTCGCTCTCATAGGCCAGTCGGGCCACTTCTGTGAATACGCTGCGGCGGATATCGTCTACCGCGCTGTGTACACCTCTCATGTCTTTCCTCCTGTGTCCGGCAGCAGTCGCATTCTACTCCGGCATCGTTAGTGTCATCTGTTTATGAGCAGATGCAGTCAAGCATATTATAAGCAAACGTTTTTTCCTTTTCAACTGCCCTTTTTCACAGCTTTTTTGTAATTTTTTTCCGATTTTGCACACACTTCTCAATTTCTGCCGTCGTGCTCCTTGAGAAATCCTGAAAATTCGGCAGCTTTTTAAAGTTTTCCTCGCTTATTGTGTCCGGCTGTGCTATAATATATGGCCGTAATTCCGATGCTTTACATTTTTGAGGAGGTCCGTCCATGGCAAATCGCCGCCGTCCCCGTTCCCGGCTCCACGCAGTCATGCGGTGTGGGCTGCTGGCCCTGTTGGTCCTGTTTGTATATTGGGACAATACGGCGCTGCGGACCGATTCCCTGACCTACACCTCCACCGCGCTGCCGACGGAATTTGACGGGCTGCGGATCGTGCAGCTCAGCGACCTGCACAACCGGGAATTCGGAAAGAACAATCAGCGGCTGTATGCGGCCGTAGAACAGGCTGCACCGGATCTGATTTTCCTCACCGGCGATCTGGTGGACGAGTACGCCGAGGCCCCGATACCGTATGCAAAGGCGGTAGGGAAGGCCCTCAGTGCCATTGCCCCCACCTACTATGTGACCGGCAACCACGAATGGGCGCACGGAAACGCCGCCGTGGAGGAACTGAAAACAGTCCTGCGGGAGTCCGGCGTTACGGTGCTCTCCAACCAGTTCGTTCCTCTGGAGCGAAACGGGCAGACGATCTTCATCGCCGGGATCGACGATCCCAACGGCTACGCAGACCAGACTACTCCGGAGGAGTTGGCGGCGAAGCTGTATGCCCAGCAGGAGGACCCCTTCTGGCTGCTGCTGGCCCACCGCAACACGTTTTTCAACGGCCGGTACTGCCGTCTGGGAGCGGACCTGACCTTCTGCGGCCATGCCCACGGCGGCATCTGGCGTCTGCCTTTTACCGACGGGCTGGTAGATACCAACCTGAACCTGCTGCCGTCCTTCACCAGCGGTTTTTATCACTGCAACGATGTGGACTGCGAGGGGGCGGAGGTGTTTGTATCCCGAGGGCTTGGAAACTCCCCTAAATGGGCCGTTCGATTGTTCAATCGACCGCAGATCGCGGTCGTTACCCTGAAAAAAGGATAGAATACAACTATGATGGAAACTTTTTCTGCGGGACAATTTGATATTGCCGTCATCGGCGCCGGTCACGCCGGCATCGAAGCGGCGCTGGCCGCCGCACGGCTGGGACTGGAGACCATCGTGTTCACCATCAACCTGGACGCTGTGGGCAACATGCCCTGCAACCCCGCCATCGGCGGCACCGGCAAGGGCCACCTGGTCCGGGAGCTGGACGCCCTGGGGGGCGAAATGGCCAAAGCCGCCGACGAATGCTGCATCCAGTACCGGCTGCTGAACCTCCGGAAAGGCCCTGCCGTCTGGTCCCTCCGGGCCCAGGCGGACCGCCGGAAGTACCAGGAGCGGATGAAGCGCACCCTGGAACGCCAGTCCCACCTGACGGTGCGGCAGGGCCAGGTGGTGGAGGTTAGGACGGACCGCGGCGCCGTCAGCCAGGTGGTCCTTGCCACCGGCGCGGTGTACGATGTAAGGGCCGCCGTTCTGGCCACCGGCACCTATTTGAAGGGCCGTACCATCATCGGTAACTGCGTGGAGGACTCCGGCCCCGACGGGCTGCACGCTGCCGGGCCGCTGACGGACTCCCTTCGGAAGCTGGGACTGCCCCTGCGGCGGTTTAAAACCGGCACCCCGCCCAGAGTCAACGCCCGGACGGTAGACTTCGACGAGATGGAAGTCCAGCCGGGGGATGAGCTCCCGGTGCCCTTTTCCTATTCCACGAAAAATCCGCCCTACAATCAGGCGGTGTGCTGGCTGACGTGGACCACCGAGGAGACCAAGCGCATCGTGCAGGAGAATCTGGATCGGGCCCCCATGTACTCCGGCTTGATCGAGGGCATCGGCCCCCGGTACTGCCCCAGCTTTGAAACGAAGATCGTCCGGTTCCCGGACAAGCTCCGCCATCAGCTTTTTGTAGAGCCGATGGGACTGAACACGGAGGAGCTGTATATTCAAGGCTTCTCGTCCTCCTTACCGGAGGAGGTGCAGATCCAGATGCTCCATAGCGTACCCGGCCTGCGCCGCGCGGTCATGACCCGTCCGGCCTATGCCATCGAATATGACTGCATCGACCCCCTGGCCCTGCTGCCCACCCTGGAAACAAAGCAGGTGTCCGGCCTGTACGGCGCGGGGCAGTTCAACGGCTCCTCCGGATACGAGGAGGCCGCCGTTCAGGGCTTTGTGGCCGGTGTCAACGCCGCGAGAAAGCTGAAAGGGGAAAGCCCCTTTATCCTCTCCCGGGCGGAGAGCTACATCGGCACCCTCATCGACGATCTGGTGACGAAGGGCACCAACGAGCCCTACCGCATCATGACCTCCCGCAGCGAGTACCGGCTGGTGCTGCGGCAGGACAACGCCGACCAGCGGCTCACCAGGCGGGGCTATGAGATCGGCCTGGTGCCGAAGGAACGGCTCCGGGCGGTGGAGGAAAAGTACGCCGCCATCGAAAAGGAGATCAACCGGCTGGAGCACACCGGCGTGGCTCCCTCCCCGACACTGACGGCATTTCTGACGGAGCACGGCACTGCCGATGCCCCGGATGGCTGTTCTCTGTTGGCGCTGCTGAAGCGGCCTCAGCTCCACTATAATGAGTTGGCGCCCTTTGACCCCAGCCGTCCGGCGCTGACGGCGGATATTGCCGAGGAGATCGAGATCTCCGTGAAATATGAGGGCTACATCAAGCGCCAGCTGCAGCAAGTGGCGGAGTTCAAGCGGATGGAGGGCCACAAGCTGCCCCCGGACCTGGATTACAACGCCATTCAGGGTCTGCGGTTGGAAGCAAGAGAGAAGCTCTCCACCGTGCGGCCCATGGATCTGGGACAGGCGTCCCGAATCTCCGGCGTCAGCCCCGCCGATTTGACGGCGCTGATGATCTGGCTGGAAAATAAACGCTGAAAGAAGGATATTCATGCGAAAGTTTTTAGCAATCGTGGTCTGCAAGTTGGGCCGGTTTGTAGGCAAGCTGGTGGGCAAGGGCAGCTCTATGCCCGGCAAGTTCGCCCTGAAGATCTGCCCGGACATTTTGAGACGGGTACAGCTGCCGCCCCATATCATCGCCGTCACTGGTTCCAACGGAAAGACCTCCACTGTGGAGATGATCGCCACGGTGCTGCGGGGGCAGGGGAAGAACGTGATCTACAACGCCGAAGGCTCCAATCAGGTGGAGGGCGTCACCACCCTGATCCTGACCCACGCCACCTTGGGGGGGAAGGTCAACGCAGATGTGCTGCTGCTGGAAAGCGACGAGCGGTACGCTGCCCACAGCTTCAAGTATTTCCACCCCACGGAATTTGTCATCACCAACCTGTACCGGGACCAGCTCACCCGGAACGGTCACCCCGAAAGCGTGTTTGACGCGATCCTCCCCGCCATCCACCCCGATACGGAGCTGATCCTGAACGGCGACGATCCCCTGTCCAGCTGCTTTGCCATCGGTCACGAAAAGGTGAAGTGGTTTGGCCTGAACCATTGTGCCACGGACACGGAGGCCTCCACCGGGGTCTATCATGACGGGGCCTACTGCCCGGTGTGCCACGCGCCCATGGAATATGAGTACGTCCACTACAACCACATCGGCGCGTACCGCTGCACCAGCTGCGGCCACGCCCGGCCCGACCCGGACTACGCCGCCACGGAGCTGGACCTGCAAAACGGCAAACTGATCCTGGACGGGCAGTTCACCGTGGCACTGGCCTTCCGCAGCATTTACAATGTGTACAACATTTTAGCGGCCTACGCCGCCTGCCGGGAATGCGGCGTGGAGGGAGCCGCCATTGCGGACACCCTCAGCAGCTACATTCTGAAAAACGGACGGATGCAGACCTTCACCCTTGGTCAGCACCACGGCATCCTGCTGACCAGCAAGCACGAAAATTCCATCGCCTATGACACGAACCTCCGCTATATCGCTTCCACCAACGAGGATTGCACGGTGCTCATCATCGTGGACGCTGTGTCCCGGAAGTATTTCACCAGCGAGACAAGCTGGCTGTGGGACATCGACTTTGACCAGCTGAATGTCCCCCATGTGAAGCGGGTCATTCTCTCCGGTATGTACCGGAATGATCTGGCGGAACGGTTCCGGTTCACCGGCGTTCAGAACTGGGAAGTCATTCCCGGCATCCCGGACGCGGCAGCAGCGATCCGGGACAGCGGCAGCGAGGCGTTGTATGTAGTCACCTGCTTCTCTGACCGGGACAAGCTGCTGAATTTGCCGGATGTGAAAAAGGAGGGCTGAGCCATGGAATTGAAGATTCTGCATTTCTATCCGGATCTCATGAGCTTGTATGGCAGCTATGCCAACGTGTCCATTCTGAAGCGGACGTTGGAGGAAATGGGCAACACCGTCACTGTGGAGCGGGTGGAGCTTGGCGGAGACGCCGATCTGACCCATGCGGACTTTGTCTACATGGGCGCAGGTACAGAGCGGGCGCAGAAGGCGGCTCTCCTGTATTTTTCCAAGCTGAGGGACGCCGTAAAAGCGGCGGCGGACGCAGGCGTGACCATGCTGTTCGCCGGGAACTCCATGGAGCTGCTGGGCAAGACCATCACCGATGACGCCGGAAAGGTGTACGAAGGACTGGGACTGGCGGACTTCACTGCCGTCCAGAACAAAAAGCGGTTCGTGGAGGACGTTTACGGCCACACGGACCTCTATGAGGACGCAGTGATGGGCTTCGTCAACCGCTGTTCGGTCATTACCGGCGTGGAGACGCCGCTGCTGACTTCCATGGACATGGGCCGCGGCAACGAGGGACCCTGCGGCCCGGAGGGATATCACAAGGGCAGCGTCTTTGCCAGCCAGCTCACCGGGCCGATTCTGGTGAAGAACCCGGCGCTGCTGAAGATCATGGTACAGGCCATCTATCGCCATCGGGGAGAGACCTGCCCGGAGATCCCGGTAGATCAATACATGGCCGAGGGCTGGGCCATCACAGCGGAGCAGTTGAAGGCCCGCTGCACGAAATAAAAGGAAAAAGCACGGCGAAAGCCGTGCTTTTTTGTATCTTGACCGTTCAATTTACCATTCCAAGGACCGGACCCGGATCACGTTGGCTGTGCGGCGCACATCCTCGATCACGTTGTCACCCACCTTGCTGCCAAGGTCCACCATGGTATAGGCGTAATCCCCACGGGACTTGTTGCTCAGATTTTCCACGTTGACGCCGTCCCGGCCAAACAGACTGGTGATGTTTGCCAGCATGCCGGGGACGTTCTTGTGCAGGACGCACAGCCGCTGGACACCGCTGCGGTCCATGGTCATCTCCGGTAGATTCACGCTGGAGCGGATGTTGCCGCTTTCCAGATAGTCCCGCAGTGTATCTACTGCCATGGCGGCGCAATTCTGCTCGCTTTCCGGGGTGGAGGCCCCCAGATGGGGCATGGCGATGACGTGGGGAGCCGTCAGGAGACGGTTGTTGGGGAAGTCGGTGATGTAGGCGGCCACCATACCGGTGTCCAGCGCCGTCAGCATGGCTTCATCGTCTACGATCTCGCCCCGGGCCAGATTGATGACCCGCACGCCCCGCTTCATGGCGGCGATGGCGCTGGCGTCGATCATGCGGGCAGTCTTTTCCGTATAGTGGATGTGCATGGTGATGTAATCCGACCGCTTATAAAGATCGTTGATATCCTTTACCACATGAACGTGGCGGTCCAACCGCAAAGCGGTATCCACGGACAAAAACGGATCGTAGCCGTACACATCCATGCCCAGAGAGATGGCGGTGTTGGCCACGATGGAGCCGATGGCTCCCAGACCGATAATGCCCAAAGTCTTTTTATAAAGCTCCGGGCCGATGAAGGCAGACTTGCCCTTTTCCACCACGGTGGAGACATCCACCCCGGAGGCTGCCTGTTCCCGGACCCAGCGGATGGCACCGGGAATGTCCCGGGAGCCCATCAGCATGGCACAGATCACCAGTTCCTTCACGGCGTTGGCGTTGGCGCCGGGGGTGGAAAACACCGGGATACCCGCCGCTGCGCAGCGGTCCAGAGGAATGTTGTTGACCCCTACGCCCGCACGGGCAATGGCCAGCAGACCGGGGTTGAATTCCAAGTCCAGCAGCTTGGCGGAGCGGACTAAAATTCCCTGAGGGTCCTGTACCGCATCCCCGACCTCGTACAGCTCGGAGGGGAACCGGTTCAGACCTACGGGGGAAATTTTGTTCATGGTTTGAATACGATACATGGGGATATCCTCCTTGGCGGCTCCGGTGAGCCGCAATACTCCCGGCGGAACGTGCGGCGCTGGCGTCGCTTCCGTCGAGGTAAATTTCATTATACGGTCCTTTCTTTCGGAATCAATGTCCGAAAACGAAAAAAAGTTTTGCTTTTTGTGGAATTCTTTGTTCAAAAAAGCGTCAGTCCTTCTATGACGCACAGATACAAGAAAAACCTCACGTTTTTGGCGGAAAATGTGAAATTTCCCATTGAAATTAGGGAAACTGTGCATTATAATATGTGACTGTATGTAAAATCTGTAAGGCCATCAGTTGACAAGAATCGACAGACGTTCTTCTCTGATTCGGAGGGCTGTCTGCCGACTGTTGTCAATTGATGGTAAAAAACAAGAAGGGATGTTCCAGATATGCAGAACGAACATTTGAGAAACGTAGCCATCATCGCCCACGTTGACCACGGCAAGACCACCTTGGTGGACGAGATGCTGAAGCAGGGCGGCGCTTACCGGGAAAATCAGGAGGTCGTGGACCGTGTCATGGACTCCGGCGACTTGGAGCGTGAGCGCGGCATTACGATTCTGGCCAAGAACACCGCCGTCCGCTATAAGGACGTGAAGATCAACGTGGTGGACACCCCGGGCCACGCCGACTTCGGCGGCGAGGTGGAGCGTATTTTGAAGATGGTCAACGGCGTTATCCTGCTGGTAGACGCCGCCGAGGGCCCCATGCCCCAGACCCGCTTCGTGCTCTCTAAGGCTCTGGAACTGGGCCATCGGGTCATCGTGGTGGTCAACAAGATCGACCGCCCCGATCAGCGCATCCACGAGGTCATCGATGAGGTGCTGGAGCTGCTGATGGACCTGAACGCCACCCCCGAGCAGCTGGATTCCCCCATGCTGTTCTGCTCCGGCCGTCAGGGTACCGCTTCCTACTCTCCCGACGTGGTGGGCACCGACCTTACCCCGCTGTTTGAGACCATTCTGGAGTATATCCCCGCTCCCGAGGCGGATGTGGATCAGCCCTTCCAGATGCTGGTCAGCTCCATCGACTACAATGAGTTCGTGGGCCGCATCGCCGTGGGCCGCATTGAGCGGGGCACCCTGAAGCAGAATCAGGAGATCATGGTGTGCAACTATCACGATCCCGATGCTACCCCCAAGAAGGCCAAGGCCGTTTCCATCTATGAGTTTGAGGGTTTGGCCCGGAAGCAGGTGACGGAGTCCACCGCCGGCAACATCATTGCCATGAGCGGTATTCCCGACATCACCATCGGCGATACCGTCTGCGCCCCCGGCGCCGTGGAGCCGCTGCCCTTCGTGAAGATCAGCGCTCCCACGCTGGAGATGACCTTCTCCGTCAACGATTCCCCCTATGCCGGCCGTGAGGGTAAGTTCGTCACCTCCCGCCAGCTCCGGGATCGGCTGTACCGTGAGACCCTGAAGGACGTTTCTCTGAAGGTCTCCGATACCGACCGCGACAGTGCTTTCAACGTGGCGGGCCGCGGCGAAATGTCCCTGTCTATCCTCATCGAGACCATGCGCCGGGAAGGCTATGAGTTCCAGGTCTCTCCCCCCCGTGTGCTGTACAAGGAGATCGACGGCAAGAAGTGCGAGCCCATTGAGCGTCTGGTGGTGGACGTGCCCGGCGACTGCGTGGGCAGCGTCATCGAGAAGCTGGGCCAGCGCAAGGGCGACCTGGTGGAGATGACTCCCGTGGGCGACCGCATGAAGGTGGAGTTCCTGATCCCCGCCCGCGGTCTCTTCGGCTACCGGAATGACTTCCTCACCGACACCAAGGGCGAGGGCATCATGGCTTCCGTATTTGATTCCTATGCGCCTTACAAGGGCGATATTTCCCGCCGCGGCATGGGCAGCCTGATCTCCACCGAGACCGGCGACTCCATCACCTACGGCCTGTTCAACGCGCAGGAGCGCGGCACCCTGTTTATCGGCGCGGGTGTCCCCGTGTACGAGGGCATGATCATCGGCGTGGCCAACCGGGGCGAGGACATCGTGGTGAACGCTTGCCGCAAGAAGCAGCTCACCAACACCCGTGCTTCCGGCTCTGATGATGCCCTGCGTCTGGTGCCTCCCCGCCAGATGAGCCTGGAGCAGTGCCTGGAGTTTTTGGCAGATGACGAGTTGCTGGAGGTCACGCCCAAGAGCCTGCGGATGCGCAAGGCCATTTTGAACCACGAGCAGCGCATGAAGTCCCTGAAGGGCAAGAAGTAAACACACCTTACAGCCCGCCGGATGACCTTCGGCGGGCTGCGTTTTGAAAAGGAGAATTCAATGAAGAAGTTACTGACTGTATGCGTGGCGGCCGTTCTGCTTCTGAGCCTTACCGCCTGCGGCAAGACCGATACGGACACCATCACCGACAGCAAGGCCGACAAGCCTGCGGCTGAGACGGCGGGCGTGGGCACCCACCACGCGGAGATCGACATTCAGGACTACGGCACCATCACCGTGGAGCTGGACGGCGACGCCGCCCCCATTACCGTGCAGAACTTTATGGATCTGGCCAATGATGGGTTTTACGATGGCCTGACCTTCCACCGCATCATCGCCGGTTTCATGATGCAGGGCGGCGACCCCAACGGCAACGGCACCGGCGGCTCTGAGAACACCATCAAGGGCGAGTTTTCTTCCAACGGCGTGGAAAATACGCTGTCCCACACCCGGGGCGCCATTTCCATGGCCCGGAGCCAGAACCCCGACAGCGCCAGCTCTCAGTTTTTTATCTGCCACGAAGACAGCACTTTCCTTGACGGCCAGTACGCCTGCTTCGGCTATGCGACCGACGGCATGGACGTGGTGGACGCTGTGTGCGAGGCTGCACAGCCTACGGACGGCAACGGCACCATCCCCGCCGACCAGCAGCCGGTCATCACCGCTATCCGGGTCATAGACTGAGTTGAGCGATAAAGGTCCCGCTGAAATTTTCAGCGGGATTTTTGCGGAAGGCGGGAACTTTTTCCGGCTGCCCTCCGTCTATCCAGGCAAACGGAGCATTCTTCCGGAGGCTCCGACCCTGACGAAAGAAAGGAAGATCATCTATGAAATTTTCTGTGAAGCTGATCGCAGCGGCTCTGTGCGCCGCCATGCTTTGTGTCCCTGCACTGGCAGCCGCTAGCGCCCCCGGCGCGGGGGCCTACGTCCCGAACCCTCAATATACCGTGATCTCGGGAACCGTTGCCCATCAGAAGGACGGCGGCTTGCTGATGAGCACGTCCACCGGAGAACCAACGGAGGACTATATCCTGTGGACGGAGGGCGTTATGATCCTGGACGCCGTCAGCGGCGAGCCGGTAGATGCAAAGTCCATCAAGGACGGCAGCACCGTCTATGCGTGGCTGGGGGCGCAGACTGCCATGACCATGAGCCTGCCCCCGCAGGTCACACCGGAGCTTCTTCTGGTGAATGTCCCGGCGGACTACAAGGTGCCGCAGTACGATGTGATCGTCCGCTCTGACGGCCTTACGGGTTTGGGGATCCCCAACCGGAGCGGTATGTCCGTTACCCTGTCCAACGGGATGGTGTATCAGGTGTGGCAGGACGCGCAGGTGAAGCCCTATCTTACCCGCAACCGGGTGACGTATCAGGATCTGCTGCCCGGTACCCGCGTTCTGGCGTGGGCCGATGACAAGGGCCAGGCCAGCAAGGTCATTGTATTCCCCTATGAATATAAGGGCAGCCTCTCTCTGGACAGCTACGGACGGCTGTATATCAACAGCGGCGCTGCGGTAGAGCCCTCCGCTCTGCGGCGGCCCTACAAGGACGAGCGGCTGTATGTGCCCATCCGGGCGGTGGCGGAAGCCGCCGGATACAGCGTTTCCTGGGATAAGGAGTTTGGCGTGACGGTGAAGGACGGCGGCGAAATCGTTTTCCAGATCTGCCCGGACACAGATCTGGCCCACGGTCCCGCCACGGCTGACCGGCAGAGTCTTTCCGGCCCCTGCCTGATCGCCAATGGCATCACCTATCTGGAGGCCGGGGATCTGGCCCGCCTGTTAGGAATGTTCTACGGCGGCTGACGGCGATTATTACAAACATGATATGAAAAAGCCCCCTGCTGAGAAAACCTCAGCAAGGAGCTTTTTCTGTCTGGACAGGCTGAATCTGGGGAAAACCTGCTTCGGCGGGATCACACATAGTCATACAGTCCCCGGACGGAGACCTCTCCAGAGGTCAGAGTCTCCGTGGAGCCGTCCTCCCAGCGGACGGTCAGACCAAAGTCATCGGAAATACCTGTGGCGGTGCCGATGCGCTCTCCTGCACCGGAGATGACCTTTATCGGATTGCCCACCGTCAGGCAGTCCCGGCGAAAATGGTCCAGATAGGCGGCGTTTTGGGCAGGGAAGTCGTCATATAACGCATTCAGCGACCGGATCACCTGGGCGGCCAGCTCCGTCCGGTCCGGGGCCGTTCCGAGGGCCTGCGCCAGAGAAATGGCGATGGGGGCTACCTCCGGGCCGAAATCGGCTTCATCCTGACTGACGTTGATCCCTGCGCCGATGATGACGCAGGAGAATTCACCGCTCTCCGCCTCCCATTCCAGCTCCGTCAGGATGCCGCAGAGCTTTTTCCGGTTCAGCACCAGATCATTGGGCCACTTGATGCCGGGGCGGACGCCGCAGGCGGCTTCCACCGCGTCGCAAAGCGCTACGGCGGTCCAGGCTGTCAGGGTGCTGATCTCAGAGAGCGGGCACCGGGGGCGGAGGGCCGCCGATAAATACAGTCCCTTCCCGGCGGGGGACACAAAGCTCCGTCCCCGGCGTCCCCGGCCGCCGGTCTGCTGGTCTGCCAGAATCACCGTTCCATCTACGGTGCCGCTGACCGCCCGCCGTTTCAATTCGTTGTTAGTGGAGTCGATGATGTCAAAGCACAGCAGCTCCCGACCGATCCGACAGTCCCGAAATTGCTCCGCTAATTCTTCAGGGCGGAGCCGCGCTGTCACGCGGGTCAGGCGGTAGCCTCGGTTGGGGACGGATTCAATACCGTAGCCCTCTTGCCTTAACTGCTCCACAGCCTTCCACACCGCCGCCCGGCTGACACCGGCCTGTCGGCTGATAGCCTCGCCGGACAGAAATTCCTCTGTATGCTCCCGTAGGAGTTTTAAAACGATTTGCTTCGTCATGGTACATCCCTCCAACGGTACTATACGGCGTCCATGCCGGATTGTCAACCTGATTTTCACAAATGGTTGACAATCGGGACCGCGTCTGCTACACTTTAGGCGCATCAAACCGAAAAGGAGCTTTTCATTATGAATCAGCACGATATGACCCGCAATATGGTCCTCGCTGCCCTGTTTGCCGCCCTGACCGCCATCGGCGCGTTTTTGCAGATCCCCACAGGCACCGTACCCATTACGCTGCAATTTCTGTTTACCGCATTGGCCGGTCTCCTGCTGGGGTGGAAGTGGGGAGCTGTTTCTCAACTGCTCTATGTGGGCATCGGACTGCTGGGCCTGCCGGTCTTTACGCAAGGCGGCGGCATCGGCTATGTGCTTCAGCCCAGCTTCGGCTTTTTGCTGGGGCTGATCCCCGCTGCCGCCGTGATCGGTGCGCTGACTACCCGCCGCACTGGTTATCTGAACATCCTGGCGGCGGTTCTGGTGGGAGATCTGATCCTCTACGCCGTGGGCGTCCCTTATATGTATCTCATTCTGCACGTTTATATGCAGTCTGCCAAGACCTTTCCTGCGCTGCTGGCGGCCATGCTGGTGTATGTGCCTGGCGACACGCTGAAGATCGTTGTGGTGACGGCACTGGTGCCGGTCCTCCGCCGGACGCTGGCAAAGGCGGTGCCTAACTTGTAAAAACGAGGTCATCCGCCTGCGAGAACGGCAGAATGACTGGCTGCCCTCTTGCTATCCGAAGCCGGGTATGATAAAATATTTTATCAAATTTTTAGAATCCGGCGGGAGGACTGTCTATGGAGCGTATCAGCAAGGAAAACTATTATCTGGATATTGCCGAGACCGTCTTGGAGCGGGCCACCTGTCTGCGGCGGATCTACGGCGCCATCATCGTGAAAAATGACGAGATCATTTCTACGGGCTACAACGGCGCCCCCCGGGGCCGGGCCAACTGCGTGGACATGGGCTATTGCTCCCGGGAAGCCATGAAGGTACCCCGCGGCGAGCGGTACGAACTGTGCCGCAGCGTCCACGCCGAGGCCAACGCCATCATCTCTGCCTCCCGGCGGGACATGGCGGGAGGCACCATTTATCTGGTGGGCCGCAACGCTGCCACCAGGGAGCTGCTGAATGACGCTACCTCCTGCCTTATGTGCCGTCGCATGATCATCAATGCGGGTCTGGACCGGGTGGTGATCCGCCGGACGGAAACGGAATTCGAGGTGGTCCCCGTGGAGGCGTGGATCGCGGAGGATGATCTGCTGACCCCGGAAAATGTGGTCATGGACCTGAAATGAGCAGGAGATCTGCGGAAAGGAAGTCATTTCGTTGAAGGCGGGACTTGTTACCTTCTATCATATCCACCATTACGGCGCTTTGCTTCAGGCGGCGGCCACGGAGCGGGCTGTGGAGCACTTTGGCTGGGACTGTGAGATCATTGACTACTTCGTCAATCAGGACAACGCCCTGTTCAAGCGGCCCACCGGCTTGGGTTCCGCCGCCCATGACGCTCACACGGCCCTGCACTATCAGGCGCTGTCGGAGCGTTACCGGCGGTTTGAGAAGTTCAGCCGGGACCATCTGCGGATCTCAGATCGCCGCTATGGGCGCTTTGACGAGCTGGCCGGGGGGCCGCTGCCCTATGACCTGATCCTCTCCGGCAGCGACCAGATCTGGAACCCCAAGATCTTCCCGGACGGCCGGTTCGACCCGGTGTTTTTCGGTACGTTTTCCCAGAAGCGCCGCATTGCCTACGCACCGTCCTTCGGTGTTCCTACCATCCCGGAGGGGATGCAGGCGGAGCTGAAGGGCTATCTGGACGGCTTTTCCCACCTCTCCGCAAGAGAGACTCAGGGGAGCGCCATCATCCGGGATATCGCCGGGAAGGACGCCCCGGTGGTGCTGGACCCCACCCTGTTGCTGACGGCGGACCAGTGGGCCGCCATGGCCGATCACCCGGCCAATTATCCCAAGGGCGGCTACATTCTCTGCTACTGCATCAGCCGCCCCGGTGCGCTGATACCCTATCTGGAACGGCTCCATCAGGAGACGGGACTGCCGGTGGTGCAGCTTTGCGGCATCCGCCAGAAGGTCCATCCCAAGGCGAAGCAGATCATGGATGCCGGTCCGGCGGAATTTTTGGGCCTGTTCCAGAATGCCGCCTATGTTGTCACCAATTCCTTCCATGGCACGGTGTTCTCCGTCCAGTTCCACCGGCCCTTTTTCACCACGGTCTCCCCGGCGGAGCTGTCCGCCCCGGAACGGTCCCGGACGGTGAGCATCCTGACCCGGTTGGGTCTTGCCAACCGGGTCATTGGCAAGGGGGATACGGCGGAGCTGCTGGACCCCGTTGACTGGGAAGCTGCCGAAGCGGCTTTGACTGCCGCCCGGAAGGATTCTCTGAATTATTTGCAGGCAGCGCTGGAAGACCGGCCCTATGCGCCGGAAGCGCCGCTTTCTCCTCAGAGCTTTGCCCCGAAGCTGGCAGAGCGGAGCCGCTGCACCGGCTGTACCGCCTGCGCCGCAGGCTGTCCCCATGACGCCATTACGATGGTCCGGGACAAAACTGGCTTTGATTTCCCGGAAGTGGATCTGGAAAAATGCGTCCATTGCGGACGCTGTACCCGGCTGTGCCCAGTTTTGCAGGAGCGCGGTCCGGCGGCTCATCTGCCCGCTGCCTTCGCCGCCTGGAACCGGGATGACGCCGTCCGGAAGGACTCTACCTCCGGCGGCGCGTTCACTGCCATTGCGGAATATGTGCTGGAGGGCGGCGGCGTGGTATACGGCGCTGCCATGGACGGCCATCAGCATCTGCGGCACATCCCCTGCTTCCGGAAAGAGGACCTGTGGCGGCTGCGGGGAGCCAAGTACGTTCAGAGCGATCTGGACGGCGTGTTCCGGGAGATCCGGGAGGTGCTAAAGACCCGCCCGGTGCTGTTTTCCGGTACACCCTGTCAGGTGGATGGGCTGTACCGCTTTTTAGGGTGCCGCCCGGAAAATCTCACCACCTGCGATCTGGTGTGCCACGGCGTACCATCCCCCGGTGTGTGGGAGGACGAGGCCCGGTTTATCGAAGGAAATAAACGGCGGCGGCTGGCAAATGTCCGCTTCCGCAATAAGGTGGAGGGGTGGAAGAACAGCCACTTTACCGCTGTATATGACGATGGCACTGCGGATTCCGCACCCTTGTTTGCCACAGGCTTTGGCCGGGCCTTTGGCCGGGCGCTGTTTCTGCGCCAGAGCTGCCATGACTGCCAGTATACAAATCTGAACCGTCCCGGCGATTTTACGTTGGGGGATCTGTGGGGCCTGCGGCCGGATGAGTTTCCGGAGCAGCAGCACGCAGGCGTCAGCCTGCTGCTGGTGAACACACCCCACGGCAGCTACCTCTTCGACCAGCTCAAGCTGAACTGCCAGCCCTTCCCGGTGGAGCGGGCCGTGGCGGGAAATCCCCGGCTGGCGCGGCCCATCGGCCCGGCGGCGGACCGGGCATCATTCTTTGCCAGCTATGCGGTAGAGCCTTTTGAGGAGGTCCGCAGACAGTTTTTCCGGCTTCCCAGTCTGCCGGTGCGGGCGGCGGGAAAGCTGCTGTCCCCGGAGGCCAAGGCGAAGCTGAAGGCCAAGCTGCACAGATGATTTTCACACAAAAAAGCACGTTCTCTTTCAAAAAGAGAACGTGCTTTTTTCAGGCCAGCGCCACGATGAGCCAAGCAAGGCCGATGGTCCCGGCGCCGATCAGGGTGTATACGATGGGGTTCAAAGTCCGCCACCGGTTGGAAAAACGGCTGGTCCCGCTGGACGCATAATTATGGGCCACCCGCCGGGCTTCCTCCACCAGCTCCCGGGAGGTGATCCCCTCTCCTGCAGCGTCATTGCGGACGATGAAGATGGCCTGTTCAAAAAAACGATGCTCCGGCGCGTCTACCACCACGACCCGCCGGGAAATGCCTTTTACCATGAGCCTTGTCCTCCTCAGTTGATCTGTTTCCATTTTCCCGCAAAGGAGGGAAGTCTATACCAACCGGCGGCGGCTTTTTGAAAATTTTCCTCATACCGGCTGCTCCGACTCCGGCAAGCGGTAGAGCACCTGCACGGCGCAGTCGTCCTGAAGCCGCTCCCGGCGGACGCTTTCGGAGAGGATCAGATTGGCCAGCGTCTGAGGATCGTCCCCACCCCAGCCCGCCAGCAGGTCTTGGAGCCATTCGTCACGGCTGGGGTCTGCCACGCCGTCGCTGATCATCACGGCGAAGCTGCCGGGCTCCAGCGTCACGGTGGTTATATCCGGTGCGGCAGGAGTGCCCCGCAGTCCCACCGGCAGGCTGCTGCCGGTGATCCGGCGGACGGCGCCGTTCTTTTTCAGATAGCTGGGGGCGGCACCGAACTTATAGAAGGTGGCCTCCGAGCCTTTCAAAACGCACAGATCCACTGTGGTAAAGCTGCCGGTCTCCGCACCCCGGAGGGCCATGGCGGAGTTCAGGGTGGTGAGGGCGGCCTCCGGCTGGATGTCCGCCTCCAAAAACTGCCGCAGCAGACGGCAGGTGAGAGAGGACTCCCGCCGGGCGGCGTCCCCGCTGCCCATACCGTCCGCCAGCAGCAGGCACCAGAGACCGCTGTCCGTGCGGAAGGCCTCCATAGTGTCGCCGCAGACCATTTCCCCCTCCTTGGGCCGCAGAGCCGCGCCGATAACGCAGGCAGGGATCTCTCCAAAGGCGGGGGCCGCCCCGCTGAGGCCGGCGGCCGCCGCTGTCAGCAGGTCTGACATCTGGGCGTATTGCCCCTTGGCGCTGCGGCGCGTTTCTTCCAGTTGGCGGCGGTACTGCTTCCGCAGCAGAAAGGCCGACAACTCCCCATTGATGGCCTGCAGCAATTCTGACAGATGGATGCAGCGGTCGGCGAAGTGAACGGGGAAGTCCTTGGCCTTGGCCTTGCCCCGCTCGAGGAGGTAGGGAGTAGCGTCATTGAGGGCGTTGAAGGTGGCGGTGTAATCCTTTTGCCAGCACAGTTCGCACAACGCGCACCCCCGGCATACCTTTTCTGCCGCCCGGTCAAAGATGACGGCGGGATTCTCCTCTTGTGGCGGCGGGGTGCGGCTCATGCTGTCATATAGCTCCCGGAGCGCCTCCGCCGCCCGGTTGAGATGGGTTTTCAGGGCCGTGCGCTGGGTGGTGTCCGGGGCCGCTTCCCGCAGAAGCCGCTTTCCACCGAAGATCCGCCGGGGCAGAGCCAGAAACAGCAGGGAACCGGCCACCGTTTCCAGAAGAAGCGTCTGGGCCAACTCCTCCCGGGAGGTCAGCATGGCCGCTGCTGCTCCGGAAAAGAAGGCAAGCGCAGCCATGCTTCGCCGTCTGCATTTCGCGGCGCACAGTCCCGCCACGCCGTAGGCGGCGGTGAACAGCCCGCTGGTTCCGGCAGAGAGGTCCGTGATGAGTCCCAGTCCCAGCCCCGCCGTCACGCCGGTCATGGGACCTTGATCATAGGCAGTGTAGGCCAGCAGGGCGCACAGCAGGACCCGGCCCACGGAGACATTCAAGATGGTCAGGTCTCCTAAAGCCAGCGTCAGGGCCGCCCCTAAAAACAGCAGCCCCTCCGGGGCCAGCCGGTCCTCCTCCGGCTGGAACAGCCGGGTGAAGAAGTGGGCGGAAACGCCTGTCAGGGCCGATGCTGCGGCACAGGGGGCGGCGTGGCTCAGCGGGTCTAAGGATTGCAGCACATAAATACCGCCCACCGCCAGTACCATCCCGGCCGCCAGCACCGGCAGCACCCAGGGCTTTTGCAGAAAGGCAGTGTCCCGGAACGCCGTGGCGGCAGTCAGGATCAAAATGCCTACGGCGGCCAAAGCCAGGACTTGCTGAAAGTCCAGAAACAGCAGCGCCCCCGTCACGCCGCCCAGCAGCGCCGCTGCCCCGTCTGCCCCCGGTCCGGCTGCCGCTATGCAGCCCAAGGCAAAGGGGGCATAGCCGCCGGCGGTCTGGCTGGCGGTGAGGGCCGCCGTCAGGAAAAAGCGGATGCCCCAGTTCAGCCACCGGCCGGACTGGAGTCGTTGGATGCTCATAGAACCATACTCCATGAAGGATTCCTCCTTTTGTGTAAAGCTGATGATATAGTCCCAGTTTACAGCCTGTCCGGGAAGAAAAGCGTCGCAAACAGGATCGGGGGACGCAATTTCTGTTATCCTTGCATTTTTGCCGAAATTCCGCTAAACTATTAAAATCAATGTGCTGTGGAAAGGGGTGTGCGTCATGCGCATCGGAACTGTGGAGATCTCCTCAAAATTAGCGCTGGCTCCTATGGCGGGGGTGACGGATGCCGCTTTCCGGCAGATCTGTTCCGAGCTGGGAGCGGGCTACACTATTACGGAGTTGATCTCCTCCAAGGCTCTGTGCTACCATGACAAAAAGACCTTTTCCCTGCTGACCCAGTTTCCCGGAGAACATCCCGCAGCTGTGCAGATCTTCGGCAGCGACCCCGTCTGTATGGCGGAGGCCGCCCAGATCGCCATGGAACACACCGGGGCGGATATTTTAGATATCAACATGGGCTGTCCCATGGGTAAGATCGTCAACAACGGTGACGGCGCGGCACTGATGAAGGACCCGGAGCTGGCGGGACGCATCGTGGAGGCGGTGGTGAAGGCCCTGCCCGGCGTGCCGGTCACGGCCAAGTTCCGCCGGGGCTGGGATCTGGGTCACTGCAACTGTGTGGAGTTTGCTCAGACTCTGGAGCAGGCGGGAGCGGCCGCCGTAGCGGTCCATGGCCGCACCCGGGCGCAGATCTACGGCGGCACCGCCGACTGGAACTGCATCCGGGCGGTGAAGGAGGCGGTGTCCATCCCCGTCATTGCCAACGGTGACATCTGGAAGCCGGAGGACGCGGAGCGTATTCTGCTCCACACCGGAGCGGACATGGCCATGATCGGCCGGGGCTGCTTCGGAAATCCCTGGATCTTCCAGCAAGCCAAAGCCGTGCTGGAGGGACAGCCGGTGTCCCCGCTGCCGCCGCTGGCGGAGCGGTGCGAGACCGCCGTGCGGCAGATCCGTATGGCTGCAAGCTACAAGGGCGAGCGGGTGGCGGTGCTGGAGGCCCGGAAGCAGTATTGCTGGTATCTCAAGGGGATCCCCCATGCCAATTACTATAAGGAACAGATCGTACAGATGAATACCCTGGAGGATGTTGACCGCATTACGAAAGGCATCCAACGGGATCTGCGGGATTAGGAGGGGCCATGAACGATCAGAAACACAACTTGATACAAGCGGCCCGGAACGGCGATCAGGCGGCCTTCGGAGAGCTGGTGCGGCAGTACCAGAAGCGGGTGTTCGCCCTTGCGGTGCGGATGTGCCCCACGCCGGAGCTGGCGGAGGAGGCGGCGCAGGAGGCATTCCTCGCCGCGTGGCAGGGCCTGCCCTTTTTCCGGGGAGATTCCGCCTTTGCCACATGGCTTTACCGGCTGACCTCCAACGCCTGCGTGGATCTTCTGCGGAAGGAGAACCGCCATCAGGGACCGTCCCTGGACGATGAGACCGTCAGCGCCGAGGTTCCGGATCCCGCTCCCACGCCGGAGAAGGCGGTGGAGCAGAAGGAATTGCGCCGGCAGATCGAGGCGGGACTGCAAATGCTGTCCCCGGAGCACCGGGAGGTGCTGATCCTGCGGGAGATCCAGCAGCTCAGCTACGATGAGATCGCCGACGTCTTATCGCTGGACCTGGGGACGGTAAAATCCCGGATCAACAGGGGACGGCGGCAATTACGGGAATTTTTGCTGAAACAGGGGAACTTTTTATCGTCCGCTGCGTCTAACAAAACAGAAAGGGGGCTGTGAAATGAATATCCATGAAAACACCGCCCTGCTGGACGCCTTTGTGGACGGCGAGCTGACCAGTGAAGAAATGATTTCCGTCCAGTCCCATCTGGACGAGTGCCCGGAGTGCCGGGCCTATGTGGATGACGTGCTGGCGATCCGGGCGTCCTTCCCCACGGAGGACGATGCGGAGCTGCCGGCAGATTTTGTGGAAACGGTGATGAAGGCTGTGGCGGAAACGCCTCAGTCCCGGCCTAAGAAGCGGCAGCCCTGGGGCAAGCTGGCGGCGGCTGCCGCGTGTCTGGCGGTGATCGTACTGATGCAGCAAGGCACGTTGGGCAGCATCAGCGGTAGCAGCGATACCTCCGCTACCTGTGATACGGCCCCGATGGAGGCCGCCGCAGCGGAAAGTGCTCCCGAGGAACGGTGCCTGACCGCCGCCGGCGGGGACAACGACTCGGACAGCTTTGCTGATACGAACACGGAAAGCAAAAAGACGGATGTGTATTATGCCTGCGCTCTGCCGCCGGATCAGACCACTATGGAGAATGACAGCGCGGCAGCTATGACCGACGGTTCCTCCGCTCAGGATGACCTCCCCACGGTGACGGTCAGCAAATCGGATCTGGGTGAGCTGCTGGATGACCGGGAACCCACCGAGGTAAAGCCGGGCGTGTGCCGGTATCTGCTGACCCGGCAGGAGTTTGAGGACTTGGCGGCGAAGCTGGCCGACCGGGGTGTGACACTGAAAACAGAGGACACCGACAGCGACCAGATCTGGCTGGAAATGCTCGACGAATAAACCGCGTAAACGGAAATGCAGAAAAAGCAATGCCAAAAGGCATTGCTTTTTTGCTTGAATTATGCTATACTGCCTTTTCGACAGGTGCCATCTCCCTGTCCAAGCGCCTTTGACCGGGCGTTCGTTCGGCAAGCCAACATAGGCCCGCCGTTCTCTAAACAAAAAAATGGAGGTTTTTTTATGTCCAAATGGTCTACCCGGCAGATCGCTACTGCTGCCATCATCGCCGCACTTTACACGGTGATGTCCCTGCTGTCCTCAATTTTCGGCCTGACCTATGGCCCCATCCAGTGCCGCTTTTCTGAAGCACTGACGGTGCTGCCCTTTTTCCTGCCGGAGGCGGTCCCCGGCCTGTTTGTGGGGTGTCTGGTGACAAATTTGATGAGCACCGTCGGCCCGCTGGATATCATTTTTGGCTCCATGGCCACGCTGCTGGCAGCGCTGTGGACGGCGAAAATGCCCAACAAATTTTTGGCGACCCTGCCGCCGGTAATCTGCAACGCTGTCATCATCGGCGCAATGATCGCGTGGTATGAGGGCGGCTTCTCCGCCCAGTTCCCCGCCCTGTTCGCCTACAATGCCCTGACGGTGGGCATCGGCGAGGCCATCGCCTGCTGTGTGCTGGGACTGCTCCTGCTGGAGGTCATGCCCCGGATCCCTGCCCTGCGGGGACGGCTGGCAGTCCGGTAAAGCCTGTATACAAAAAGAATCCGCTTTGACATGATGTCAAAGCGGATTTTTTCGTATGTGCTGCTGAAATGATAAGCAAATCAAGCTTTGCTTGCGAAATAGGCCCGGGCATCATCGGCGTTCCGGCGGATCTCCGCTTTCAGAGCGTCCAGAGAGTCGAAGCGGATCTCGTCCCGGAGCCGCTTGTAGAATTCCACCCGGATGGACTGGCCGTAGAGATCCCCGTCAAAATCCAGCATCCAGGATTCCACCGTCAGGTCGCTGCCGTTGTTGACGGTGGGGCGGGTACCCACATTGGTAACGGCGGCATAGCTGCTGCCGTCCATAAGGCAGACACGGGCGATATAAACGCCGTCTCCCGGCACCAGTACATGAGGGGGCGGCACCAGATTCACCGTGGGGATGCCGATGGTGTGGCCGATGCGGCGACCGTGCCGCACCGTCTGGGTCAGGATATGGGGATGGCCCAGATACTCCATGGCCCGCTCCACCTGTCCAAGGCTTACCAGACGGCGGATGTAGGTAGAGCTGACGGTGATGCCGCCCACCGTGACCTCCGGGATAATGTCGCAGCCAAGACCCAACTCGGCGCACTTGCTTTTCAGCAGTTCCGGAGTGCCTTGGTTCTTGTGGCCGAAGCGGTGGTCATGACCGGCCACCAGATGGACGGCGTGATACCGCTTGATGAGAATTTCCGTTATGAAATCCTCCCAGGAGGTAGTCATCATCTCCTTGTTAAAGGGGACCATGATGACATCGTCGATGCCGTAGAGACTTTTGGCCAGCCAGGCCCGGTCCTCCGGGGAGTTGATGAGGGGCACCGGTACGCCGGTGACTACCTCCTTCGGCGGCTGCGCCCAGGTGAACACCGCAGAGCGGACGCCCCGGCGCCTGGCCTCTTCCACGGTGCGGCGCAGCAAGGCGCCGTGGCCCAGATGGACCCCGTCGAAAAAGCCCAGAGCAATGACTTTTGATTGAATGGACATGGTTTTATGCTCCAAAAAAGTTCTTGATAGATGTCAGCGTGCCGTTTTCGGCACGGGAAAGGCAGAGAAATTCACCGCTTTTGCCATGGACCCGATAGGTGCCGTCCGCCAGCTCCGGCACCGTGATGGGATTGCCGTTGCGGACCCGGGCCTCCTTGCCGGGAGAGGACAGGGTGTAAAGGGGATAGGATGCAAACATGGACTCCACAGGCCGCAGCAGAGCTTCTCCTTGGGCCTGTACATCCTCAAGGGAGACCGCTTCTGCCAGCGTGTACTCAGCGGCCATGGTGCGGCGGAGACTGAACATAGTGCCGCCGCAGCCCAACGCTTGCCCGATATCGTGGCACAGCGTCCGCAGATATGTTCCCTTGGAGCAGCGGCAGCGGAGCAGATAGTCCGTCTCGCTGACCTGTTCCAATAGCTCTAACTCAAAAATGGTGATATTGCGGGGCTTCCGCTCTACCTCCTTGCCCTTTCGAGCCAGATCATAGAGCTTTTGGCCGTTGATCTTGATGGCGGAATACATGGGCGGGATCTGCGTGATAGGGCCGGTGAAGCGGGGGAGGACGGCTTCCAACGCCGCCCGGTCCACAGTGACGGGATGGGTCTCCAGCGTTTCCCCGGATGTATCCTGGGTGTTGGTGACCAGCCCCAGCCGCAGACCGGCAATATACTCCTTTTCGCCGTTTTCCGCGAATTCTACGGCACGGGTAGCCTGTCCCACAAACACGGGCAGAACGCCGGTGGCCATAGGATCCAGCGTGCCGCCATGGCCTACCCGCTTTTCCTTCAGGATCCCCCGGATCTTGGCGCAGACATCCATGCTGGTCCAGCCGGGGGATTTATCGATTATTACAATGCCGCTGGCCATAGGCGGTTCCTCATTTCTTGAAATCCGGGACGATCCGGGCGATGGCGTTCAGCATTTTTCCTTCTGCCTCCGCCTGGGTAACGCCCTCCAGCGTGGCTCCGGCGGCGCGGGCATGGCCGCCGCCACCCAACAGGCGGCAGACCTCCGTGGCGTTGACACGCTCGCCGGTGCGGAGAGAAAACTTCCAAACACCGTCTCCCAGCTCCCGCATGGTCACGGCGCAGTCCACCCCCTGGATCTGGGGGCCTAAAGCGGAAAGGTCCTCCGCATCGCTCTCCGTGGCGTGAAATTTTTCCAGCAGCGACCGGGGGACGGACAGCACCGCCGTCCGGTTGCTGTCGTAAAATTTTGCCTCCGCCAGCATGGCGGCCTCCAGCTGCATCCGCACGCGGGATTTCGTCTGGAAGAACAGCTTGTTGACGGCGCGGTAGTCAATGCCGGTGTCCATCAGCGTCGCCGCAGCTCGGTGGGTGGCGGCGGTGACGTTGGAGTAGATGAAGCCGCCGGTATCCGTGGAGATGGCCACATACAGCGGCAAAGCAATCTCCGGCGTCAGGGGCGTCAGCTCCCGGACAATGTCCGAGATCAGTTCGCCACAGGCGGCGGCCTCCGGACGGACGATGTTGGCCTTGCCGAAGCCCTCAAAGGAGGGGTGGTGGTCGATTGCCAGATCCACCTTATCCGCGTAAGACTTGGCATTGTCGGGGAACAGTCCCACCGTGGCGATGTCCGTAGATACCACTTTTTCCGGCACGAAGTCCGCCGGAGCGCTGTAAGGGGTAAAATAGGGGGCGGTATTCTCCGTCAGTCCGGGATTGGGCAGCAGGTAAGCGGTCTTGCCTATGGCCCGCAGCGCGGCGCACAGCCCTGCGGCACAGCCAACGGTATCACCGTCGGGCCGGATATGGGTCAGGATCAGGACGCGGTCAAAGGAGCGCAGCAGCGCGGCGGCCTCGGAAACGGTCAGCATCCCTTATTCCTCCTCCGGCAAAACGGCGTCATTGTCGGGGTTTGCCGGCTTTACCTTCTCCGGATCCCGGAGGACCTCCAGAATGTGTGCACCGTAGGCGATGGAATCGTCAGCGATGAACTGAAGCTCCGGGGTGTAGCGCAGCTGGAGGGCGTGGCCCAGCTCCCGGCGCAGGAAGCCGGAGGCGGATTTCAGGCCCTTGAGCACGTCCTTTTCCTGATTCTTATCCAGAACACTGACATAAATTTTGGAATAGCGCAGATCTCCGGTGGTGTCCACACGGGTGATGGAGACCATGCCTACCTGAGAGACGCGGGGATCTTTCAAACGGCGAAGCTGGTCTGCCAGCTCCCGCTGGATCTCCTCATTGATGCGTCCGATACGGTTAGATGCCATAAAAATTCTCCTTTCTGATAGTGGGAGATGAAAACCGGGCGGCGGCTATGCCGCCGCCCGGGGTCAGTTGAAACAGATTTTTTGAGAGGGTTTAGCGGGGAATCTCCTCCATGGTGTAGCCCTCGATGATGTCGCCCAGCTTGATGTCGTTGAACTTCTCCACGGTCAGGCCGCACTCAAAGCGCTCCTTGACCTCCTTGACGGAGTCCTTGAACCGCTGCAGGGAGCCGAGGACGCCCTCGTGGACCACGATGCCATCCCGGACCACACGGACGGAGCAATCCCGGCGCAGGCAGCCGTCCTGCACGTAGCAGCCGGCCACGGTGCCCACGGAGGAGACCTTGTAGGTCTCCCGGACCTCGGCGTGACCAAGGACCACTTCCCGGTACTTGGGAGCCAGCATACCCTTCATAGCAGTTTCAATCTCGTCGATGGCGTCGTAGATCACGCGGTACATCCGCATATCCACGTTCTGACGGGCGGCGCTTTCACGGGCAGCGGAATCCGGCCGGACGTTGAAGCCCACGATGATAGCGTTGGACGCGGCGGCCAGCGTCACATCGGACTCGTTGATCGCACCCACAGCGCCGTGGATGACCCGGACGTTGACCTCTTCGTTGGAGAGCTTCTCCAGAGAGGCCTTCACAGCCTCCACGCTGCCCTGCACATCAGCCTTGACGATCAGAGCCAGCTCCTTGCGCTCGCCGGACTTGATCTGGTCGAACAGGTTCTCCAGAGAGACCTTCTGCACGGGTGCGGCGGCCTTAGCGCGCTCCTCTGCCTTGCGCTGCTCCACCAGCTCGCGGGCCATACGCTCGTCAGCCACGGCGAAGAAGGGCGCACCGGCCACGGGAGCCTCGGACAGGCCCGCGATCTCCACGGGGACGGAGGGACCGGCCTCGGTGAGGCGGTTGCCCCGGTAATCCAGCATGGTGCGGACACGGCCCACGGAGGTGCCGGCGATGATGATGTCACCCTGCTTCAGAGTGCCATTCTGCACCAGCAAAGTGGCCACAGGACCCCGGCCCTTGTCCAGACGGGCCTCGATAACGGTGCCCTGACCGGCCCGGTTGGGGTTGGCCTTCAGTTCCTGAACTTCCGCCAGCAGAACCAGGTTCTCCAGCAGATTGTCAATGCCGATGTGCTTCTTGGCGGAGATCTTGCACACGATGGTCTCGCCGCCCCACTCCTCGGGCACCAGACCGTATTCCGTCAGCTGCTGCATGACCCGGTCGGGGTTGGCATTTTCCTTATCAATCTTATTGACGGCCACGATAATGGGAATATTGGCGGCCTTGGCGTGGTTGATGGATTCCACGGTCTGGGGCATGATGCCGTCATCCGCAGCCACCATCAAAATGGCGATGTCCGTCACCATGGCGCCCCGGGCACGCATGGAGGTGAAAGCCTCATGGCCCGGAGTATCCAGAAAGGTGATGGGCTTGCCGTTGATCTGCGCCTGATACGCGCCGATGTGCTGGGTGATGCCGCCGGCCTCGCCGGAAGCCACGGAGGTGTTCCGGATGGTATCCAGCAGGGAAGTCTTGCCGTGGTCAACGTGGCCCATGACCACCACCACGGGAGCACGGGGGACCAGATCCTCAGGACGGTCCTCAGTGGTGTCAATGAGCTTCTCCTCGATGGTGACAACCACTTCCTTTTCCACCTTGCAGCCAAGCTCCTCGGCCACGAAGGAGGCGGTATCGAAGTCGATCATCTGGCTCAGAGAGGCCATGACGCCGTTTTTCATCAGGCACTTGACTACCTCTGCGCCGGTTTTCTTCATGCGGCTGGCCAGCTCACCCACGCTGATCTCATCAGGGATCTGGACCTTGACGGGGGCCTTCTTAGCAATTTCAAGCTGCAGCTTGCGCATCTTCTCGGCCTCGTCCTGACGGCGCTTGTTGGAGAAGACCTGACCGCCCTGACGGCCCTTGTTGCTGCGGAACTTCTCCTTGCCGCCCTTCTGGGCCATGCGCTCACCCCGCTGACCGCCCAGCTCTTCCAGACGCTGGTCATACTTGGCCAGGTTCACGTCGCCGCCCTTGCGGGTATCCACCAGCTTTTTCTCAGGCACACGGGTGGTGGGCTGAGCGGTGGCTGTGGACTTGTTAGACTTCTGCTGGGGGACTGCCTGCTGCTGCGCGGGCCGCTGGACCTGCTGGACCGGCTTCTGCTGAGGCTGGGCCTGCGCGGGCTTCTGCTGTCCCTGCTGGGCAGGACGCTGCTGGGGCTGCTGTGCCGGCTTCGCGGTCTGCTGCGCCGCGGCGGACTGAGCCTTGGGAGCCTCGGCCTTAGGCGCTTCAACCTTGGGGGATTCCGGCTTCTTAGGCTCGTCAGCATAAATGGCAGCGATATTGGAAATCTGGTTGTTCTGGGTCAGATGCTCAAATACGATGGACAGCTCATGGTCCTCCAGCGCCTGCATATTGCTCTTGGGCGCAGTGGCATACTTATCCAGAATTTCTGTGATGACCTTGGCGGGCATACCGAAGTCCCGCGCCACATCTCTTACTCTATATTTTTCAATAGCCAATCAAAACACCTCTTACACTCTCCAACCCGGGGGCTGGGCTCGTTCATCTATGAAAACACCGACAGCGTATCAGTTTTCCTTCTTGCGGAAGGAGCCTTTGCCCTTTTTCACCGGGCGGCTGTGGGCGTATGGATTCGGCCTCCCCTTGGGTTTGGGGCGGTTGCTTTTGGAAGGGCGGGACCCGCTCTTGCGGAAGGGCCTGCCGGTGCGGTCATCCTTGGCAAAGGATTTTGCCGCTCCGCCGTTTTCGGCGGTTCTGCGGGGACCGGCCTTTTCTGCGCGCTTGTCGGACACTCCTGCGCTGCGGCGCTGCTTCTCGCCGGACGGCTTACCGGAGACGTCTGCGGGTCTGACCTCTTTCGCATCGGGCACTTCCTGCTTTTTGGGGCGCTTGATGCCCCGACGCAGGTTCTTTTCGTGCTGGGCGGCTTCACTTTTCCGCTCTGCGGCACGCTTGGCCTTTAGTTCCAGCTTGGCAAGATCTTCGTCATATTTCTCCGGGTCCATCTCCGCCAGGCGGCGGACCACGGCGACTGCGAGGCCGATGTCTGTAATAGCGACCACGGCGGCGGAGCCACGGCCGGTGGCCTGCCCCAGTTCCTGCTTGGTAAAGGGGCTCCGCAGCCACACACACTGACCGGCTTCCGCAAAGTGCCGCACCCGGCGGGCGGTATTGTCCGCCGCATCAGACGCCAGCAGGAGCACCCGTGCGTCTCTAGCGCGGGCCACAGCTTCCACCGGTTCTTCGCCTACTTCCAGGTTCCGGCCCCGGAGGCACAGGCCAATGAGGGAGAGAAACTGTTCATTCCTGTTCATTGTGTCCCTCCAATTCCGCTTCCATGGCGTCATAGACCTCCGGGGGGATGGCTGTGCTGAAAGCACGTTCCAGCGCTCTGGATTTCCGGGCTTTTTTCAGACATTCCACATCGTGGCACACATAGGCGCCACGACCGGGTTTTTTGCCCACAAAATCCAGACTCACAACGCCCTCCGGGGATTTGACCACCCGCAGCAGGCTTTTTTTATCCTTCATCTCCCGGCAGCCCACACATTGCCGCTGGGGGATCTTTTTCACTTTCTGCATTCAGACAGCCCTCCCTTACACATGGCGCGGCGGACCGCGCCGGGCTTTATCTCCTTCTGTTTCTTCTGCTGCGCCGCAGGTACAGCACTGCGATACCCGCAGCCACGCCGCAGAGAAAGAAACTCAACTGTGTCACTGGACGGGTTCCTCGTCCACGATCTCCTCATCGTCCTCACCCTGATAGCTCTCCGGCTTGATATCGATCTTATAGCCGGTGAGACGGGCGGCCAGGCGGGCGTTCTGGCCCTCCTTGCCGATGGCCAGAGACAGCTGATCGTCAGGCACGATGACGCGGCAGGCCTTGCCCTCTTCCGCCATCATGACGTCCACCACGTCGGAGGGCGCCAGAGCAGCGGCGATGAACTGGGCGGGGTCCTCACTCCACTTGATAATGTCGATCTTCTCGCCCCGCAGTTCGTCCACGATGGCGGCGACACGCTGGCCCTTGGGACCCACGCAGGCGCCGATGGGGTCCACGTTCTCGTCAGCAGACCAGACGGCCATCTTGGTGCGGCTGCCGGCTTCCCGGGCGATGGACTTCACCTCCACGGTGCCGTCATAGATCTCGGGGACTTCCAGCTCGAACAGGCGCTTGACCAGGCCGGGATGGGTCCGGGAAATGAGAATCTGGGGGCCGCGGGTGGAGCGGCGGACGTCCACCACATACACCTTCACGTGCTGGCCCTCCACCAGCTCCTCGCCGGGGACCTGCTCGCCGGAGAGCAGCAGGGCCTCAGTGGACTCCGTACCGGTGCCGATCCGCAGGGACACGGCGTTGGTGCGGGGGTCGATCCGGGTCACCACGCCGGTGAGGATCTCGTGCTGCTTGGAGTTGAACTCGTCATACACCATGCCCCGCTCCGCTTCACGGAGGCCCTGGATAATGACCTGCTTGCCGTTGCCGGCAGCGATGCGGCCAAACTCCGTGTTGTCCACAGGGATGTTCACCACGTCGCCGATCTCGTATCTGGCGGAAATGGTCTTGGCCTCCTCAACGGGGATCTCGTTGAAGGGGTCCACATAGTCCTCCTCCGCCACCACGTTCTTCTGCACGTACATCTTCAGCCGCTGATGTTCCTCATCCACGTCCACAATGACGTTTTCCACGTCCTTGTGGTCCCGCTTGTAGGCGGTGGTGACAGCCTGGATGATCTTATCCATCATGAAGGTCTGGGGAATGCCCCGTTCCTTTTCCAGCATAGCCAGAGCTGCGAAGATCTCCGGGATGTTCATACCCGCGGGTTCCTTCACCTTTTTCTTGCCTTTCATTGCGATTCTCCTTTTTACTTTATACGTCTTTTTTTGAGACAGGGATAACAGATTAAAATTCCACTCGCAGGCGGCACAGGGCCACATCCTTCTTGCCGAAGGTATAGGCAGTGCCGTTGAGGTCCACGGTGAGAGAACCGTTGGCCTCGTTGTAGGCGGTCAGGGTGCCGGGGAATTCCTTGCGGCCGTCCACCGGCTTGTAGAGCTTCACCAGCACGGGGCTGTTCAGATACCGCTGGAAGTCGGCGGGACGCTTCAGCACCCGCTCGGCGCCGGCGGAGCCTATCTCTAAGGTATAGCTGCCTTCGATGGGGTCGGCCTCGTCCAGCAGATCGCTGAGGGCGCGGGAGATATTCTCACAGTCCAGAATATCCACGCCGCCCTCCTTGTCAATGAGGACCCGGAGGTACCAGGTGCCGGCCTCCTTCACATATTCCACGTCCCACAGGGAGCAGCCCTGCTCTTCCACGATGGGTGCCGCCAGACGGGCGGTGAGATCGGTGACCTTTTCCATGGGATTCTCCTTTCGGTTTTTCATTTGCGGCGGAGTGCGGATGCCACAAAAAAGAGCGGACCTTGCGGTCCACTCACAACTTACACTCCTTTAATATGTATTAAGATAACACACTTTATGATAAATTGCAAGGGCGTTTTCGGACTTTTTTGAAAAAATCACGCTGATTTTTTACAATTTTCGGCCAGTTCCGGAGAAAAAACCCCGGAACCGCCGAAAAACAGTCAACGCACCCGGCAGCCGCCCCACTCCACCGCCGTGAAGCCGGTGCGCTCCGGAGCGGTAAGGCTCTGGGCGGGGATCTCCATGAACTTGTCCAAGGGCTTCCAGGCCATGAATACCCGCAGCAGGGTATCCGGGGGCGGGTCGATGGTCAGCTTTGCCGCCTGCGTATAGCGGTCCGACTGGAAGGCGATGAGATTATAGGGATTCTCCTGCATCTGGGGCAGCCAGTAGACGATGAACTCGTTGGCCTCTCGCCGGGTGAGGCCCAGCTGGGCCAGCGCATCCTCCAAAAAGGCAGCGGTGTCGGTTCCTGCCACGCAGAAGCCTTGGGAGAAGTCATACGCGATGGTATCCGTGCCCTCCCAGTAGAGATAGCTGTAAGTCTGCCCGGCATCGTCTGTCAGAGTCCCATCCGGGCAGGCAGTCACTGCCCAGCCGTTGCCGTAGGCGGGATAGGTGCAGGTCAATGCTCCGGCGTAGTCCAGCTTTACCGTGACGGCGGTCTCCTCCTCCGGATAGAGGTAGATCACCGGCTTGGCGGCGGCCTGTTCCTCCCGACAGGCCGACAGGCTCAGCATGCAGGTCAGCGTCAGAAGCGCTGCGAAAAACCGTTTCATAAAGAAGAGCTCCTTTCTGTTCAATAAACCGAGGGGTTGACCCCATTCTACCTGTATAGACGGGAAAAAGAGCGGTTTGGTTCCGCACGAAAGCAAAAAAACAGAGCGGAACTTCTGAAAAGAAGTTCCGCCCTGCTTTACGCGGTAAAGAACATGGCCAGAATGGAGGTGATGATGCCGCAGACACATAGAGCGATGGAGCTCATGGCGCCCTGAAGAGGACCAATCTCCAGCGCCTTGCTGGTGCCCACCGCATGGCTGCACGCGCCGATGGCCACGCCCTCCACCACCGGATCGGTGACATGGAACACCTTGGCAAACAGCGGAGCCAGCATAGCGCCCTCGATCCCGGTGATAATGACCGACGCCGCAGTCAGAGCCGGAAGACCGCCGCTGCTCTCCGCAATGCTGACGGCGATGGCCGTTGTGACACTTTTGGGCAGCAGAGAATTCAGCAGGGAGGCCTCCGCTTGAAACAGGCGGCAGAGCACCTGTACCAATAGTATGCTCACGAGACTACCCACAAAGCAGCTCAGCACCACCGGCCAGAAGTGCCGCTTCAGAATGGCCCGCTGCTGGTAGATGTTCAGAGCCAGAACGGCGGTGGCGGGAGCCAGCAGCAGTTTGATGATGCTGCCGCCGGCGTTGTAGTTGTCCAGAGGGATGTGGAACAGCAACATGATCCCGATGACCAGCAGACTGGCCACCAGCACCGGATTGCAGATCAGAAGCCCCGTCCGCTTCTGGAACCGGACGGCCAGATACCAGCAGAGCAGCGTCACGCCGAGACCGAAAAAGGGCGTGGAAGTCAGCGTATCAATCATGGGACGCCTCCTTTGCATGAAACAGCTTCATCAACAGCCGGACGCTCCAGACTGTTGCCGCGTACACCAGCGGTGTGCTGACAAGGGAGACCACCAGAAAGGGGACAAGCTGCAGCTTCAGCACGTCCAGATATTCCAAAGTTCCCACCACGGAGGGAATGAAAAACAGCCCCATATTGTCGATGAGAAAGTGGGAGGTCCCTTGGATCGTCCGCTCCTTGACCCCGCCGCTGAGCAGCAAGATCAACAGCAGGATCAGGCTGATGACACTGGCGGGCAGCGTAAAGGGCGGCAGCGCCGCAATCCATTCACCTGCCATACAGATGAGAAATACGATACAAAATTCTACAATCAGATTCATAACGATCACCTCGGTAAAAAGCACTCCTCAGTTTATGCGCAGCGGCCGGGGAAGTCAATGTGAGAAACAGAGAAAGAAACGGCATTTTTTCGCAGATTTTTAGCAGGAAAAAGCCGGCGGGGCGAAACTGCTGCTTCGCCCCGCCGGATCAGTTTTCAATTTTTGAAAATTGGGAGCCGCTTGGTTGTTCTCCGGTAAGGGGAGTGAACCGTCATTTCCGCCGGAGAGCGGCCAGCAGGCAGGCAGCCAGAAAAACCGTCAGGTCCGCCGCCACCACCGTTGCCCCCACCGGGGTAGAAAAGCCAAAGGAGATGGTGAGTCCCACGCAGAAGCACACCACGGAGGTCACGGCGGCGCAGAGGATCACGCCACGGAAGCTCTTGAACAGCCGCATGGCGGTCAGAGCCGGGAAGATCACCAGCGAGGAGATGAGCATAGCGCCCATCATCCGCATTCCCAGCACGATGGTCAGGGCCGTAAGGATGGCCAGCAAGGTGTTGCAGGCATCCACCTTCAACCCGGTGGCCCGGGAAAAACTCTCGTCAAAGGTGACAGCGAAGATCTGGTGGTAAAAAAGCAGGTACAGCGCCAGCACCGTTACCGACAGCACCACGGAGAGGGCCACGTCTCCCTTTGTCATGGCCAGCACACTGCCGAACATATAGTTGTCCACATCGGTGGTCATGCCGGTGGTGCGGGAGATCACCAAAATACCGATGGCCAGCGCCGAAGCGCTGACGGCGGCGATGGCGGCGTCGCTGTTCCAGTGGGGATGGCTGGCCATCCGAAGCAGGAAAAATGCCGCCAAAATGACCACAGGAATGGAAAAATACAACGGCGTTACCCCCAGCGCCACGGCGATGGCCAGCGCACCGAAGGAGACGTGGCTCAGGCCGTCGCCGATCATGGAGTACCGTTTCAGAACCAGCGGAACGCCTAACAGGGCGGCGCACAGGCTCACCAGCACACCGGCGATCAAAGCCCTTTGCATAAAGGGGTAAGAAAACATCTGCAAAATATTCATGATTCCAGTTCCTCCCGGAAGCGGCGGCCCTGGGGACTCGCCAAATAGTCGGATGCCGTGCCGGTAAAGAGGCCCTTTCGTCCGATGTGCAGTACTGTGCGGGCACTTTTTAGCGCCGCCTTCAAATCGTGGGTCACCATCACGATGGCCATGCCCTCCTTTTGATTCAGGTAGGCCAGCGTTTTATAGAGGTCCTGAGCGGCGGCGGGGTCCAGACCGGTGATGGGTTCATCCAAAATCAAAAGCTGGCTGGCGGCGCACAGGGCACGGGCCAATAGCACCCGCTGCTGCTGCCCACCGGAGAGATCCCGGTAGCAGGCGTCCTTCAGCTCCAGAATTCCCAGCTTGCCCAGGTTCATCATGGCTTCGGACCGTTGGGCCGGGGTGTAGAAAAAATGCAGCCCCTGCCGGTTCAGGCAGCCGGAGAGCACCACCTCCAGCACGGTGGCGGGGAAATCCCGCTGGGCCCGGGTCTGCTGGGGAAGGTAGCCGATGGCCCCGTGCTTCAACGCCGGGGCGTGCTCAATGGTACCGCTCTGGGGTTGGATCAGCCCTAAAAGACCCCGCATGAGGGTGGATTTGCCGGAGCCGTTGTCTCCCACCACGCAGAGGTAGTCCCCCTTTGCAATCGTAAGGTCCAGATCGGTAAGCACCGATTTTCCCTCATAGCCGAGGGAAACGTCTCGGCAGACGATCAGTTCGTTATCCTTCATGCTTTGCCTCCTGACAGTGGTCGCAGAGCCCGGTCAGCACGGTGCGGCGGGGGTCAATGCGAAAGTGGTGTTCGGAGGACAGATGACGGCAGACCTCCTCCAAGTGCCGGCAGTCCAGATGGACCATCCGCCCACAGCCCTCACACCGCAGCAGAAAGCAGTCATGGGGATGCCCGGCCTGGGGACAGTATTGGTAGAGCGCCCCCTCCTCCGTGGTGACCTTATGGACCAACCCTTGCTGGGTCAGCTTGTCCAACTGGCGGTAAACGGTTGCCAGCCCTACGGTGAGACCGCCGTGCCGCAGTTCCTCAGAAAGATCGGCGGCGGAGAGACATTCCTCCGCCCGCAGCTGTAAACAGCGCAGTACCGCCTGCTGCTGTTTGGTTTGATAAGCCATCCTTGCCTCCAATATGAAAATGATTATCGTTTTCATATTATAACCGGAAAAACAAATCTGTCAAGACCGTTGCAAAAATTCAAAAAATAAGGTATGGTAGAGGGGAATATAGAACGGCGGCAGTGCCGCCGGGCCAAATATCGAATAGACAAGAGAAATAAAGGAGAAGCAATATGGCTGTTTCTTTGGTGATCATGGCGGCAGGCCTCGGTTCCCGGTATGGCGGCAGCAAGCAGGTGGACGGCATCGGCCCCAACGGCGAAATTCTGATGGAGTATTCCATTCACGATGCCCTGCGGGCCGGCTTTGACAAGGTGGTGTTCATCATCAAGCCGGAAATGCGGGAGATGATGGACGAGCTGGTGGGCTATCTCAAGGAGAAAAAGACGGCGAAGGGCCAGCCGGTGCAGGTGGCCTACGTCTATCAGGACTATACCTCCGTACCGGACTTCTATCACATTCCTGAGGGACGCACCAAGCCCTTCGGCACGGTCCACGCCCTGCTGTGCGCGGAGCCGGAGGTGGACGGACCCTTCTGCGTCATCAACGCCGATGACTATTACGGGGTGGACGCCTACCGGACGATTTATGAGGAATTGGTCAAGCTGCCTGCCGAGGGCAAGGGAACCATGGTGGGCTATCTGCTGAAAAACACTGCCAGTCTCCACGGCACCGTGTCCCGGGGCGTCTGCAAGGTCAAGGACGGGAAGCTGGACACCATTCAGGAGGCGCTGAAGGTCCAGCTTTATCCCGACGGACACCTGACGGATCTGGACACCGACACGGACCTGGCCCCGGATACGGTGGTCTCCATGAACTTCTGGGGCTTCATGCCCTCGATCTTCCCGGCGCTGCGGACCTATTTTGAGAACTTCCTCCGGGGGCTGCCTGATGACGCGGTGAAGGCGGAGTGCCTGCTGCCGCTGATGGTGGGCGAGGAGTTGAAGGCGGGACGCATGACCGTTTCCGTGCTCCATTCCAAGGACCGGTGGTTCGGCATGACCTACCGAGAGGACCGGGGCCGTGTGGCAGAGGACCTGCGGCAGCTCCACGAGTCCGGCGTGTATCCGCCCTCTCTGCGGGACTGAATAGAAGAATACCCATTGGCCCGGAGGCAGGACGGCGGTCCCGCTTCCGGGCTGATGTCTTTATTGTGAAAAATTTGTCACCAAATTGTTATTGAATTTTTTCCAAATTGTATCGACTTTTTTCGGTAAAAAGTGTCTAATAGGAGATGCATTGCGTTTACATAATGTCAAGCGCTGAAGGAAAGGGGGAATGTGTCCGTGACAGGTAAGCGTATGAGGAAAAATCCGCATGGCTGGATGCTGGCTGCGGTGCTGCTGTTGGCGGCTGCTGGCCTGCTGGCGGTGCATTCCCATCAGACGGCGGCGGTCCCACCGGAGGAGCCGGCACAGGAGGAGCCGCCAGTGATGGTGATCCCTGCGGAACCGGCGCTGCCGGAAGATCCTGTGGAGGAAGAGCCTGCCCCGGAGGAACCCTGGAGGCCGGTGGCGGAATCAGCGCCGGTGGATGACAGCTATTTTGACGATGTGGCTTTTGTGGGGGACTCCCGGACTGATGGCTTCCGGCTTTACAGCGGATTGAACCGAGGCACATATTTCTGCGTTACCGGAGAAACAGTGGCCTCCGCTACGGAACTGGAAAACTGGAAGGGCGAAAATGGGAAAAAGGTCTCTCTGGCAGAGGCCGTGGCCGCCGCAGACTGCGGAAAGATCTACCTGATGCTGGGCGTCAACGAACTGGGCTGGAAGGGGACGGACATCTTCCGGGGCCATGCGGAAAACCTGATTCGCCGACTGAAGGCGGACCATCCCGACGCGGAACTGGTGATCCAGTCTCTGCTGCCGGTCTCAACAGAGCAAGACGCCAAAGGCTCCTATGTCAATAACCAACGGATTCTGGCCTACAATCAGGTGTGGCGGGAGTTGGCAGAGGAAAACGGCTGCGCCTATGTAGATGTGGCGGAGGCCCTCACCGGAGAGGACGGCTGCCTGCCGGAGGAGTTGAGCTTCGATGGCGTTCATCTGAATCGGGCAGGCTGCCGGCTTTGGCTGGACTATCTCCGGACGCACAGCGTAGCGGAGGAAGCACCGAAGGAACCTGTGCCCGCGCAGACGGAACCAGAAGAAGCCGGTCCTGCACCTGCGCCGACGGAATCGGAGTGGCCGTGAACGCGCGGAGCTGAGACCGTTGGAACAATAAATGAAAACTGCCTGTACCGGGTTTTGAGAACCGGTACAGGCAGTTGTTTTTTATGGGAGAATATGTAGAAAGACGGACGGCGTGAGCCGTCCGTCTTTCCGTGTAAGATAGAGAAAAGAGAGGGAAAATAAGATTGGTTGGGATTGCTTCTATGGCTTTATCATACGGTGTGAAAACGGAAAAGTCAACAGGTGGAGCCAATTCTTCATAAATTGTTCACAGAATAACAAAGCGAATAAATCTGTTCATAAAATATTCAAAAATACAGGTGAAGTATTGGGTTGACGAATGTTTTAGTGTATGCTAATATTTAGCATACTAAAAATTAGGACACTAAATGCAAAGGAGCTGATACCGATATGAAACCAGCCTGCGGACCGGATTTTTTGGGGCCTTTGTTAGGCCACGCGACCCATCTGGCACGGGAACGGATGGATGCCCGGTTATCCCGGTATGACATGACTCCCTCCCAGACCCATACACTGCTGTATCTCAGCAGTCACGGCTACACCGCCCCCCAGCGGGATGTGGTGGAGCACCTGCGGGTGCGGCCCTCCACTGCCAACGGTATTCTGGACCGGATGGAGGAAAAGGGCCTGATCCGCCGCACGGCGGATGAAAATGACCAGCGGCAGAAGCAGGTCACGGCCACGGAGAAGGGCCGGGAACTGAACAGTCTGGTGCAGGCTGCCTTTCAGGAGGCGGAAGCGGTCATGGTCAAGGGGCTGCGGCTGGAGGAGACTGAGGCTCTGCGGCTGCTTTTGTACCGTGTCATCGAGAATTTAGAGGAGGACCGAACCACATGCTGAAAAAACTCGGGCCATACGCAAGACCCTATTCCAAATGGATCGTGGTGGGCGTTCTATGCAGCGCAGCCGAGGCCATTTTTGAACTGCTGATCCCGCTGGTGATGGCGGATATTGTAAATATCGGCATCGGAACGGCGGATCAGAACTACATCCTGCAAAAGGGCCTTCTCATGATGGGGATGGCTGTCATCTCCCTGTGCTTCGGACTGGGGGCTGCGGCATCTTCCTCCGTTGCCGGACAGGGTTTCGGTGCGGAGCTGCGGCGGGCGGAGTATGAGCACATTCAGGATTTTGCCTTTTCCAACATCGAGAAGTTCTCTACCGCGTCCCTTGTGACCCGGCTGACCAATGACGTCAACAATATGCAGATGACGCTGATGATGGGGATGCGGCTGCTGGTGCGGGCCCCGGTGATGCTGGTGGCGGCGCTGGTGCTGTCCATCCGGCTGAGCCGTGACCTGAGCAACGTATTTCTGGTGGTGATCCCCCTGCTGCTGATCGTCATCGTCCTGATCCTCACCAAAGCGGGGCCGCTGTTCCGCTCCCTCCAGGAGCGGACGGACGCCCTGAACCTGGTGGTGCAGGAAAACCTCACCGGCATCCGGGTGGTAAAGTCCTTCGTCCGGGAGGACCATGAGGAGGAGAAGTTCGCCAAGCGCAACGGTGATCTGAAGGAAAGCTCCATGCGGGCCTTCGGCATGGTGGTCATCAATATGCCGGTGATGATGCTGGTGGTTTACAGCACCATCATCGCCGTCATGTGGTTCGGCGGCAAAATGGTCTACGCCGGGACGCTGCCGGTGGGCGACCTGACCGCCTTCTTCACCTATATCACCCAGATTTTGATGTCCTTGATGATGGTTTCCATGATGTTCATGATGATGACCCGGTCCGTCGCCTGCGCCAAGCGGATCGTGGAGGTTTTGGATGAGCGGCCCGCCATCACCGACGACAGCGCCAAGGCGGACGCCGCCGTGAAGGACGGCAGCATCGACTTTGACCATGTGTTTTTCAAATACAGTGAAACCAGCCCGGAGTGGGTGCTGAAGGATGTGAACATCCACATTCCCAGCGGTGCCACGGTGGGCATTTTGGGCGGCACCGGCAGCGGCAAGACCAGCCTCATGAGCCTGATCCCCCGGCTGTACGAGGCGCAAGAGGGCACCGTTTCCGTGGGCGGACGGCCGGTGGCGGACTACACCATGGAGCATTTGCGGGAGTCCGTCAGCGTGGTGCTGCAAAAGAACACCCTGTTCTCCGGTACCATCCGGGAAAATCTGCTCTGGGGCGATCCCAACGCCACGGAGGACCAGCTTTGGGCCGCCTGCCGCGCTGCCTGTGCCGACGAATTTCTGGAGCGGATGCCCGACGGTCTGGACACCGATCTGGGACAGGGGGGCGTCAATGTCTCCGGCGGACAAAAGCAGCGGCTGTGCATTGCCCGTGCTATTTTGAAAAAACCGAAGGTGCTGATTTTGGACGATTCCACCAGCGCCGTGGATACTGCCACGGATGCGAAGATCCGTCAGGCATTCCGGCAGGATCTGCCGGGAACCACCAAGCTCATCGTGGCCCAGCGGGTGACGTCCGTCATGGACGCCGACCTGATTCTGGTGATGGATGACGGCGCGGTGGCGGCCCAAGGCACCCACGAGGAACTGATGAAGACCTGCGAGATCTACCGTGAGGTCTACGAATCCCAGCAGGAAGGAGTGAGCATCGGTGGCTGAGAACAATACGAAACGCGGACCGGGCCACGGTCCCGGTGGACCCCGGGGCGGCTTCCGAAAGCCCAAGGATCTGCGGGGCACCCTAAGCAAGCTCATGGGCTATCTGGGGCGGTATAAGGCGCTGCTGGTGATCGTGGTGATCTTGCTGTTTATCAGCGCCGCCTGCTCCGTGGCGGGCTCCTATCTCATCAAGCCCCTCATCAATGATTATATCCTCCCCGGCGATTTTATCGGCCTTGCCAAAATGCTCTGTGTCATGGCGGGGGTCTATGTTGTGGGGGCAGTGTGCTCCTACGGTTATGCGCGGATCATGGTCCATGTGGCCCAGAACACCGTGGCAAAGCTCCGGGCGGACCTGTTCAACAAAATGCAGAAGCTGCCCTTGAAATTCTTCGATACTCACACCCACGGTGAGCTGATGAGCCGGTATACCAACGATATCGAAACGGTGTCCGAAGCTTTGAACAACAGCTTCGCAAGCCTCATTTCCTGCTCCCTGACCTTTGTGGGCACAGTCATGATGATGATCGTCCTCAGTCCCATCCTGACGGCCATCACCGCCGTGATGCTGGGGGTCATGCTGCTGGTGGTGAAAACCATCGGCGGCCGCAGCCGCCGGTACTTTGCCGCCCAGCAGAAGGCCATCGGCGCGGTGAACGGCTATATCGAGGAGATGATCGAGGGCCAGAAGGTCATTAAGGTCTTTAACCACGAGGATGCCGCCAAAGCCGGCTTTGCCGGACTGAACGAGGCCTACCGGGACGCCGCCACCCGGGCGCAGGCCTACGCCGGGGCTATGATGCCCGCCATGGGAAACCTGAGCCACATCAACTATGCTATCACCTGCTGCATCGGCGGCCTGCTGGCCATCCGCACCGGCGATCTGGGCGGGCTCTCCGCCTTTTTGCAGTATACCAAGCAGGTGAGCCAGCCCATCACCCAGATCTCTCAGCAGGTGAACACCGTCCTCTCCGCCGTGGCCGGCGCGGAGCGGGTCTTTGAGATCATGGAGGCGGAGCCGGAGGTGGATGACGGCAAGGTGACGCTGGAGCGGGTGAAGGAAAATCCGGACGGCACCATCACTGAGGCGGATTACGACACCGGCGCGTGGGCGTGGAAAAAGCCGGACGGCAGTCTGATGCCCCTGCGGGGGGATGTGCGGTTCGACCATGTGGTGTTTGGTTACGATGACCGGAAGATCATCCTCCATGACATTTCCCTCTTTGCCAAGCCTGGTCAGAAGATTGCCTTTGTAGGCTCCACCGGCGCCGGAAAGACCACCATCACCAGCCTTATCAACCGGTTCTATGAGATCCAGTCCGGAACCATTACTTACGATGGCATCAATGTTCGGGACATTCAGAAAGACTCTCTGCGGCGGTCACTGGGCGTGGTCCTGCAGGATACCCACCTCTTTACCGGCACGGTGGCAGACAACATCCGCTATGGCCGTCTGGACGCCACCGACGAGGAGGTGGAGGCCGCGGCCCGGCTGGCGGGAGCGGACGGCTTCATCCGCCACCTGCCTGACGGTTATCAAACGGTCCTCACCAGCGAGGGCGGCAGCCTCAGCCAGGGCGAGCGGCAGCTTTTGAACATCGCCCGCGCCGCCTGCGCCAACCCGCCGGTGCTGATTCTGGACGAGGCCACCAGTTCCATCGACACCCGGACGGAAAAGCTCATCGAAAAGGGCATGGACCGGCTGATGGCGGACCGGACGACCTTTGTCATCGCCCACCGGCTTTCGACAGTCCGCAACGCCAATGCGATCATGGTGCTGGAGCACGGGCAGATCATTGAGCGCGGCGACCATGAAGATCTGCTGGCGCAGAAAGGGCGGTATTTTGAGCTGTATACCGGAATGAAGGAGCTGGAATAAGGCTTTCGTTGAGAATTAAATGAGAATTTGTTTCCTGTACGCGTGAACTCACCTATATTGAAAAACGGATGGATCTAGTGTATAATGGGAACACTTGAAATTTTTAAGTAAAATCGGATCGCGTAAGCTGGAAAATAGAGCCGGATCCGTGGCAAATTTTGTACCGTTAGGAGGAATATCTATGAGTATCCGAGTTGGAATTTTAGGATATGGAAATCTGGGACGCGGCGTGGAGTGTGCGATCCGCCAGAATCCGGATATGGAACTGAAAGCAGTATTTACACGGCGTGCGCCGGAAACGGTCAAGATCCTGACCGAGGGCGTACCGGTTTATCATGTAAATGAGGCAGAGGCGAAGAAAGACGAGATCGACGTTTTGATTCTCTGCGGCGGTATTTTATTTCCGACGATGAAATCAACCAGGCACTGCGCGGCCATGAGAGCGAGTTCCGATCACGGCTGGATGTGTTCTCCTTTTTCATCCGGAATACGGATGCCAAGGAACGGGAGAAATTTCTGAAACGGCAGCATGGAGAATACAGCGGCTACCACGGTGGAAACGACAACCGGGTCTACGACAGTACCGGTTTCTTTTTCAGCCACGGGAGTATCGGTGCGCCCTATGCTCAGGTAAACATGAAATGGCCAGCCGTTACCAAATGGGTATCCAACATGATCTCCGCCGGCGTCTACCTGTATCCCAGCGATACGGATAAAATGGCCGACTATGAGATCAATCAGCTTGCCCGACAGATCATGTCGTTCTTTTCCAATGCGCCGGACGGTTTTCAGCGTCCCACCCCCAGAAGTGATTTTGACTACTGGGAGGGCGTCGCGGAAATTCAGGAGCAGCTTTCTGACCCGGAGCAAGTCAATACCATTTATGTTTCCATGATGCAGCCTCTCATGGAAGCAACACAGCCCAGTGACCGTTCCTTTGAAATCCGGAAGCGTGGCATGGAGGCTATGGAAAGCTACCTGGCCGGAACGTTCTCTGTTTTTGGCAAAGACCACACCATTCGCCCGCTGGCGAGGCAGGCCGTCAACGAGGATTTGGAAAAGGCCAAAGAGCTTATTACAGAATTCTGCGCTGAAGAATATGACAGCGAGCCGGATTTCTCCGATCTACGGAAAGTCGATATTGCCTACACCACCATCACGGATGAAGAAGTCCCCGTTCAGGTCAGCGTTGACCTGATGGATTTCAAACTGGATCGGTACATTGACGGCATTATCGTGGATTCCCGAAAATACAGCTCCCTGAAAGAGCTGACGGAACAGGAGCTTACTGACCCGGATTTTGACGAGTTGGTGGCCTTTTCGGAGGAACAGCTTGCCAAGGTTGCCCTCCACGGCATCCAAAATAAGGTCGTTCAGAGATTGACGGATAACGGTGAGGAAATTCAGATACAGCTCCATGTCAACGGCTTTTATTACAACCATTATGGCATGACGGATGGGACCGCCAGATATATTGACGGCCCCTTTGACACTCTGGAAGATGCCGCGGAAGAAGTTCATAACTACCATCCCCAAGCAGCCCAAATCGCTGATTCCGTGCCGGATATGGAAGAAGACACCTTCGATGACGTCGATCCCCAGCAGGTTCGGGAGGAACTGGCAAAGGGCGGGATCGTGGACGGAAAACTTGTTGACCCGGAGGCTCTGGAAAATACGCCCTTCATTCGTCAAGTCATGGCCGATGCGGGCGCGGCGGAGCTACCTCCTTCTTCGCCCATTCTCCCCCATGCTCTCCAGCCCGAAGTCGCCGCAGATGACCGCAGGAACTATCATATCTCCACGAATGATCTGGGTATTGGTGTTCCCATTGAGCGTTTCTATCACAACGTTCACGCCATAGAGCTGCTGCACAAGCTGGAAGCCGAAAACCGTCTGGCCACGCCGGATGAACAGGACATTCTCTCCCAATATGTAGGCTGGGGCGGCCTGCCCCAATTCTTCGAGGAATCCAACGCCCATTACGCCGAGCTGAAAGTCCTGCTGACCGAGGATGAATACACCGCCGCCCGGGAATCCACCCTGACAGCGTTCTACACCCCGCCTGTTGTAATTCGTGCCATGTATCAGGTTCTTGCCAATCTGGGCTTCCAGACCGGCAATATTCTGGAGCCCA
>ENA-ORTG01000183-ORTG01000183.1-human-gut-metagenome-genome-assembly--contig:-NODE-183-length-67691-cov-6.755707_pt1 | contig 67691 bp, 71 predicted proteins | sample MGYA00241906_ERZ509176 | MGnify/ENA primary metagenome ERZ509176 (study PRJEB26280, sample SAMEA2338811) | human gut metagenome | biome: human gut; feature: human-associated habitat; material: faeces...
TAAAAAAAATTCCGGGAGATTTAAAGATCTACTTTGTGGATGTTGGGCAGGGAGATTGTTGTCTTATAGAAACACCAAAACATCAGAAAATATTAATAGATGGAGGAGGTCAAAAAAACTTTGACATTGGAAAAAATACATTATTACCATATTTATTTAATAGAAAGATTCTTGAAATAGATTATTGTATAATAAGCCATTTTGATCAAGATCATTGTGGAGGAATTTTATATATTTTAGAACAGATAAAAGTAAAAAATGTAATAATAGGGAAACAATATGAAGATTCAACTAATTATAATAAATTTAAAGAAATAGTAAAAAAACAAAATCTAAATGTAAAAATAGTAGAAGCAGGAATGAGAATAAATATAGAAAAAAATTTGTATTTTGATGTGTTATGGCCAGATTCTCAAAAAATGATATCTGACAATGCAATTAATAACAATTCATTAGTATGTAAATTAAATTATAATAAATTTTCAATGCTATTTACAGGAGATATAGAAGAAATAGCAGAAAAAGAGATTGTTTCAAAATATGAAAATAATACATCAATATTAAAATCAACAATATTAAAAACAGCACATCATGGTTCAAAAACATCATCAATAGAAAAAATACTAGATGTAGTAAAACCACAATATGCATTTATAGGTGTGGGAGAAAACAATACATTTGGACACCCATCAAATATTACTATTGAAAATTTAGAAAAAAGAAAAATTAAAATTTATAGAACAGATAAAATGGGAGAAATTTGCATAAAAATTACCAAAAAGGCAATAATAAAAATAAATACAAAGCTTAATACAAGCTAGAATGAGAAGGGATTGCCATGAAAAAACAATATATTATTGCAATATGTATAATTGCATTTTTCACCAGCTTAATTATAACGATGAATATTGTAAAAGAAAATAAATTACAAAATACAAAAAAAGAAGCAAAAATTTCAGAAAAAGTAGAAGATGAATGTACAGAAGAATGTACTAAAGAAACCAAAATAGAAGAAGTAGTTGCAACAAAGGAAAAAGTATCAGCAAATTCACAATTAATAATAAAAAAATATTTCAAACAATGTGACCATACAATAAATGAATATGTAGAAATGCCACAAGAACTTGTAAATTTAACAAAAGAAGAAGTACAGAATAAGTATAATGATTGGAAAGTAATTGGATTTGAGCCCAATAAAGTAACTTTATATAAAGAATTTGATGATATGTGTGGAGAGCATTTTAAATTAAAAGTAGAAGAAGGAAAAATAGTTATATACCAAATAAATAAAGAAGGAAATCAATCAATATATGAAAAAACAAATATTTCAAGTGAATACTTAACTCAGACAGATTTGATAAGTATAGAAAATGGTGGATTAGATGTTTATGGAAAAGAAGAATTGAATAAAATAATTGAAGACTTTGAATAAAAAAATTCCTCAGTTTAACTGAGGAATTTATATTGGTAGCGAAGGGTGGATTCGACCCGCCGACCTGTCGGGTATGAACCGAATGCTCTAGCCAACTGAGCTACTTCGCCATGAACAAAAATATTATACTTATTTTTTTATAATTTGTCAAGTAGTAATTTTAGTTTTTTTGGAGGCGAGTATCGGATTCGGACCGATGATCACGGTTTTGCAGACCATTGCCTTACCACTTGGCTAACTCGCCATAATAAAATTATAAAAAAATAATATTTAATAATAAAATGGAGCAGGTAACGAGAATCGGACTCGTGACTAAACCTTGGCAAGGTCTCGTTTTACCACTAAACTATACCTGCAATTATTAAATATTTTAAGATTAAGTATTATCATATATAGGAGATGATTTCTTAATCAAGCTATTTAATAATAACAAAAGATTTCTGTTTTGTCAATAGAATTATTTGAAGTTTTTATAAATCTATAAAACTTGTAATCGAATATTGCAAAATATAAACTTTTGAAAGCTATAAAATTTTATTTATTAAAAATAATAGATTCTAGGCAATAAGGATAATTTTTAATAAGATTTTTAAAAAAATCTTTATAAGTCATTTTAGAAATAGAGTTTCCATTCTTTATATTTAATGTAATAATATTCTTGTCATCTATATTAACAGCTAAAGTTCCAATAGAAGAATCTTTTTCTAAAGGTGCTGTTAAAGTATAATTACAATATATATATATGCTTAAATTTTGAATTTGATTACTAGATAAAGGTAAATATTCATAATTTAAATTTTCTAAATATGGAGAAATATCATTTGAAGAGCCTTTCGAAACATAAAAACTGTTTGAATTACACAAAATCCAGTTCTGGAATTCATTTTCGATTTTCTCTTTAATATTATAAGGAAAAAAAGTTTTAAAAGCATATTCAATAAGTTCAATACTATCACGAGTTCTATCCTTTTTTGTATCAGCACCAAGTACAATACATATTAAATCCATATTATTTCTTTTTACAGCAGTAACTAGGCAACGATTAGCACCATTCGTAAATCCTGTTTTCACACCATAAACCCCATCTAAATATCCAAGCAATTCATTTGTATTATTTAATGTTTTAGAATAAGTATTTATTGTAATAGTTTGAGACTTTGTGCCAACATATTTTCTAAAAATATCATTTTTTAAAGCATAATTAGTTAAAAGAGCTAATTCATAAGCAGTAGTATAATGTTCTTCATTATCAAGACCATGAGGAGTAACAAAATGACTTGAATTTAAACCAATTTCGCAAGCTTTTTGATTCATTAATATAGCAAAATTTTCAACACTTCCACTAATGTGTTCAGCAAGTGCAACTGCTGCATCATTACCAGAACATAGCATTAAACCATAGAGTAAATCAGCAACTGAAATTTTATCATCTTTATGAAGACCTAGACGAGAACCACCTGTTCCAGCAGACTTAGAAGAAATTGTTACAATATCACTTAAAGTCGAATTTTCGATAGTAATGATTGCTGTTAGAATTTTTGTTGTAGAAGCCATCTTTCTTTTCTCATTTTCATTTTTTCCATATAAAATCATTCCAGAATTTCTATCATAAACAATAGCAGCTCTTGAATTTATAGAAGGAATTGTATCTTGAGGAGAAATAGTTTCAATAGAAGAATCTATTTCCAAATCTATATCATCAGCATAAACAATTCCAGAAAGAAGAAATACCAAAATTAAAAATAAAATAAATAGTTTGTTAGTTTTCAATTTAAAAACCTCCAATAAAGAATATGAAAAAAAAAAAAACTTAGAACATCAAAAGGGTTGAAAAATAAAATAATTCGTGGTAATATTATAAAAGTTAAAAACTGAAAGGAATTGATAAAAGAATGAGCATTTTTAATAAAATATTTAAGAGCTATAGTGAAAAAGAAGTAAAGAGAATTATGCCAATAGTTGACAAAATAAATTCATTAGAAGAGGAAATATCAAAATTAACAGACGAAGAACTAAAAAATAAAACAAATGAATTTAAAGAACAATTAGATAATGGAAAAACATTAGATGATATATTACCAGAAGCCTTTGCAGTAGTAAGAGAAGCATCAAAAAGAGTATTAGGAATGAGACATTTTGATGTACAATTAATAGGTGGTATTATTTTACATCAAGGTAGAATTGCTGAAATGAAAACAGGTGAAGGAAAAACACTTGTTGCAACATTACCAGTATATTTAAATGCACTAACAGGAAGAGGAGTTCATGTAATAACAGTAAATGATTATTTAGCTAAAAGAGATAGTGAATGGATGGGAAAACTATATAAATTCATGGGACTATCTGTTGGATTAGTTATTGCAGGAATGGATCCAAAAGCAAAGCAAAAAGCTTATGCTTGTGATATTACATATGGTACAAACAATGAATTCGGATTTGATTATCTAAGAGATAACATGGTTATATATAAAGAACAATTAGTTCAAAGAGATTTAGCATATGCTATCGTAGATGAGATTGATAGTATATTAATAGATGAAGCAAGAACACCACTTATCATTTCAGGAAGAGCAAATCAATCATCAGATTTATATAAAAAAGCAAATGATTTTGTAAAAAGATTAACACCAAAAGTAATTGTAGAAGAAGATGTAAAAGATGAAGCACAAGCAGAAGATAATGAAAATTATGATTATATAGTTGATTTAAAAGCAAAATCTGCATCATTAACACAAAAGGGAATTAAGAAAGCAGAAGAAACATTCCATTTAGAGAACTTTAATGATATAGAAAATTCAACACTTGTTCACCATGTAAATCAAGCATTAAGAGCACATGGAGTAATGAAAAAAGATATTGATTATATCGTAAAAGATGGAGAAGTCTTAATTGTTGATGAATTTACAGGACGTATTATGTATGGAAGAAGATATAATAATGGATTACATCAAGCAATTGAAGCAAAAGAAGGTGTAAAAATTGCAGATGAGTCAAAAACACTTGCAACAATCACATTTCAAAACTATTTTAGAATGTATGATAAATTGTCAGGTATGACAGGTACTGCAATGACAGAAGAGGCAGAGTTTGAAGAAATCTATAATTTGGATGTAATTTCAATTCCAACAAATAAGCCAATGATAAGAAAAGATTTAAATGATGCAATTTATAAAAATGAAAAAGCAAAATTTAATGCAATAGTACAAAGTGTAAAAGAAAGTCATGAAAAAGGACAACCAGTATTAATTGGTACAGTTTCAATAGAAAAATCTGAAAAATTAAGCAATATATTGAAAAAAGAAGGAATTAAGCATGAAGTATTAAACGCAAAATATCATGAAAAAGAAGCCGAAATAATAGCACAAGCAGGAAAATTTGGAGCAGTAACAATTGCAACAAACATGGCAGGGCGTGGTACTGATATTATGCTTGGAGGAAATAGTGAATATCTTGCAAAACAAGAAATGAGAAAAAATAAAATTCCAGAAAACTTAATTGAAGAATCAAATACATATTATGAAACAGATGACCAAGAAATATTAAGAGCTAGAGAAAAATTCAATGAGTTAGAAAAGAAATATGATGAAGAAATCAAAGAAGAAAAAGAAAAAGTTCTAGCAGTAGGTGGTCTAAAAATAATAGGAACAGAAAGACATGAATCAAGAAGAATTGATAATCAGTTAAGAGGACGTAGTGGACGTCAAGGAGATCCAGGAGAGTCAAAATTCTATATAGGATTAGATGATGACTTAATGAAAATCTTTGGTGGAGACATGATTACAAAAGTATATAATGCAGTAGGAATGGATGAAAGTATTCCAATCGAAAACAAAATCATCAGTAATGCAGTAGAATCAGCTCAAAAGAAAGTTGAAGGAAGAAACTTCAGTATCAGAAAGAATGTATTAAAATATGATGATGTAATGAATGCACAAAGAGAAATCATATATGAACAAAGAAGACAAGTTCTTGATGGTGAAAACTTAAAAGATAACATTTTAAATATGATAAAATCTTTAGCAGAAGAAGTTGTAATTTCACAATTTGCTGGTGATAATGATGTAAATCAAGAAGCATTAAACACAAATATAAAAAATATATTTGGTGTAGATATTAGTGATTTCGTAAAGGAAAATGCAAAAGATTCAAACAAAATAATAGAAAAATTACAAGAAGTTGCATTATCAGAATATGACAAGAAAGAAGCAGAAATTGGTTCAGAAGAATTGAGAGAACTAGAAAGAGTTGTAATGCTTAAAGTAGTTGATCAAAAATGGATGGATCATATTGATGCAATGGATGAGTTAAAAGATGGTATTGGTTTAAGAGCTTATGGACAACAAGATCCTGTTGTAAAATATAGAATAGAGGGTATGGATATGTTTGATGAAATGGTATTAGATATCAAACATGATGTTGTTCAAATGATGATGAATCTTCGTAAACAAGATGAAGTAAAACGTGAGGAAACAGCTAAAATAACTGGTGCAGCTTTACAAGCATTAAATAGTTTGGATAATGGTGAAAAAATGAAAGTTGAAGAACACAAACCAGTTGTTAATGATGGTCCTAAAGTTGGACGTAATGATCCATGTCCATGTGGAAGTGGGAAGAAATATAAGAATTGCTGTGGTAAAAATCAGTAATGACAATGGTTACAAAAAACTGTTGCTTGACATAATTTATATAAATTGTCAATTTGTCAACGATTTGTCAACGAAATTTTTTTAATAAGTTGACGCAAAAAAGCTAGCATTTTATAATGCTAGTTTTTTTGTATATCGTAATAATTTTTATAAAAATATTGAATTTTTAGTATATATATGATACAATACAAATGTTCGTAAAAATGAAGGATGAGATGAAAATTTATATAGCCTTTAAGGAGGTACAGTTTTGAAAGATAAATTAATAATCGGAAATGAAAAAAATATTTTATTTTATAATGATGAAAATGGAAATACAAAAGTAGAAGTATTATTAGAAAACGAAGATGTATGGCTAAATACGGAAGCATTAGCATCACTTTTTAATATTGATAGAAGTGGGATTGTTAGACATATTAATAATATATATAAAGATGAAGAATTAGATGAGAACAGCACATGTGCAAAAATTGCACATGTGGGTAATGATGATAAACAAATCTATAATACTAAGTATTATAATCTTGATATGATTATTTCTATAGGATTTAGAGTTAATTCCAAAAAAGCAATTAAGTTTAGAACTTGGGCTAATAAAATAATTAAAGAATATATGATTAAAGGCTTTACCATGGATGATGAAAGACTAAAAGGAAATGGAGGAGGTAATTATTGGAAAGAATTACTTGCAAGAATTAAAGATATTAGATCATCAGAAAAAGTAATGTATAGACAAGTGTTAGATTTATATTCAACTGCAATAGATTATGATCCAAAAGATGAAAAAACAATTGAATTTTTTAAAATTGTTCAAAATAAATTACATTATGCAACTCATGAACATACTGCTTCTGAAGTAATATATGAAAGAGCAGATTCAGAAAAGCCATTTATGGGATTAACAACATTTAAAGGAGATATTCCAGTATTACAAGATGTTGTAATTGCTAAAAACTATTTAAATGAAGAAGAACTAAAAATTTTAAATAATTTAGTATCAGGATATTTTGATTTTGCAGAAATACAAGCAATAAGGCATAATCCAATGTATATGAAAGATTATATAAAACAATTGGATATGATACTTTCATCTACAGGTGAAAAAATGTTAAATGGTTCAGGAAGTATTAGTCATAAAAAAGCTATTCAAAAAGCCAAAGCAGAATATAGAAAATATCAAGTAAAAACTATAAGTCCTGTTGAGGAAGAGTATTTAAATACTATAAAAGAAATTAATAATAAAATTGAAAAGAAAGAGAAAAATGTATAAGGAAAAAGTTTACGAAAATTGAAAAGTAGAGTTGTGATAGGAGAAAAGAAATGTCAATATATAAATCAAAATTAAATGAAGAGAAAATAAAAAATATATTACAAGAAGAATATCAGATAATTGCAAAGAAAATTGAAAAAATAGAAAAAGGAACAGCAAATATATATATAATTTTTGCTGAAGATGAACAAAAATATATATTAAAAGAGTTTGATGAAAGCAGAAAAGAAGAGTCTATAGTAAAAGAAATACAAATAATTAACTTTTTAAAGTGTAGAAAAATAAATGTTCCTCAATACATAAAAACAAAATCAAATGAATTTTATATAAAATATGAAAATGAAATAATAATACTCCAAAAATTTATCGATGGATATACAATTGAGAATAATACAGGTGAGCATGATAAAGTGATAGAAAGTGCAACAATACTTGGAAGAATAATAAAAGAGCTTCAAAAATATAAAAAACTTGATGATGAAAACATAATTGAAAAATGGTTTTCAAAAGAAAGTTTAGAAAATAAAATAATTCAAATGGAAGACTTTAAGAAATCAATAAAAAAAGATAATAAATATAAAGAAGTTTTCTTAAAAGATTTAGAAAATAAAATTAAAATTTCAAAAAAACTAAAAGAACAATTTGATTTTTCAATTATTTCAAAAATGTCAATAATGAATAGTCATGGAGATTATAGTGTTCAACAATTGATATATAATAATGAAAAAGAAACATCAGTAATTGATTTTGAATCTGCTAAGAGATTACCAATAATGTGGGAAATAATAAGATCATATACATATATTGATAAAGATGTAAAAAATGGAGAGATGAATATAGATACATTTGTAGAATATGTTAATGAAATTTCAAAATATGTAGAATTAAATGAATTTGATTTAAAATATTGTGCATATATTTATTTAATACAAATTGTGGGAAGCTTATATGGATATAAGCAATATAATGAAAATTATGAACAAACAGAATTATTAAACTTTGCAATTTTTAGAACTAATTTATGTAGATATTTATATGAACATTTAGATGAAATCGGGACAAGATTAGAAAAAGAAGTTACAGAATATATGAAAAAAGAAAAATTAGATGTTTTAAATGAAAGAGGAGAATTTACAGGAATAATAGAAACAAGAGAAGAGTGTCATAAAAAAGGTTTGTGGCATAGATGTGTATATGCATTTGTTATAGATAAAGATTCAAATATATTACTTCAAAAAAGAAGTGCAAACAAAAAATTATGGCCTAATTTATGGGATGTAACAGTTGGAGGACATGTTGATTCAGGAGAATTTGGTAGACAAGCATTAATAAGAGAATGTAAGGAAGAGCTTGGAATAGATATATGTGATAAGGATATAAAATATTTAGTTGGATCATGTTCAAAAACAACAAAAGGAAAGATTACTAATAATCAATTTAATGAATGTTATTTGATTACAAAAAATATAGACATATCAAAAGTTAAATTACAAGAAGAGGAAGTTGCAGAAATAAAATTTTTTACTAAAGAGGAAGTATTAGAAAGAATTAATAATAATTATGATGGATTAACAGATAAAACAGGACCATGGAATTTTTTATTGAGAATATTAGAAAAATAAAAGACTAATTAAAAATTAGTCTTTTATTTTTTCTTCTGCAAGTACTGTAGGTGGAATTTCATATTTTATATCAAAACTATTAAATTCATTTAATGTTCCATCTTCTAAGCAAGCAAGATAAATGTCGAGCTGATCTAATGAATCACAAGCTGTTATAATTGCAGGATGTAAATTATAATTAACAAAAAGTTCACTTGCTAAGCATAATGCCTTGAATTTAGAACTATGTTCTTTTAAAATCATTAATCTATAAGCTTCTCTAAAACGAGCAATTGCTGAAAATTTATAATCTTTCATTGGTTTTGTATAAAGTTTTTCTATAACATCTGAAATAGATGTATATTTATGTTCATCATCTTTTTGAATAATTTCTTGAATATCAGCTAATGTATAAGGTAAAATAACTTTTCCTTGTAAATCTGAAATTACTAAAGTATTTTCAATGTATGATAATTCTAATTCATCACTATTGATAGTAGAATAAGTTTCTGAAACTGATTCGTCAGCATTTACATTAATTTGAATGTTTGTCTCTTCAGCAAGTTCTGCAAGTAATGATTGCATATCAATTGTTGAAATTTCATGTATGAATTCTTCAATTGAAGAATTGTTTTCATAAATGGAATCAAGAACTTTACTAAATTGATTATTATATTTATCAATTTTTTTTAAAAATGTTGCAGTATGTTTTTGAGTTTTCATAGTTGTGGAAATACTGTCAAGTGTTGATAATAATCCTTTTAGTGATTTTATATTTTTATTAGATTTTGTTAGCATTGAAACAGAAGTATTTATATAATAAAAAGCTTTACTTTCAGAATTAAAGTTTATATTAATTTGAACATTTCCCATATAATTTTTCATAAATGTCAATAATTGTGTATTCAAGTTTTTTTGAATTGCTAAAGTTGCATTTAATGAAGTTCTGTCTAAATCTATCATTTTTTCTCTGTTTTCTGTATCTGAAAAATTAATCATTTGTAACCTCCATAATATATAAAAGCATTATAGCATTTATATAAAAAAAAGTAAATGGAAAAAACGAAAAAAAGTTGAAAAAAAATATATTATATGTTATATTGTGATTAGATTTTTTGATTTACAAAGGAGGGGAAAAATGAAAAAAATAATTTCTAACACAATCTTTACTCTATATATCATTATAGCAGTTTTTGTAACAATTTGTTTATTATCATATAATGATTATAAAGTATCAGTATTTGGAGACACTTCTTTTATTATTGTATCAGATAATAAACTAGAACCAGTGTTTAACAAAGGTGATCTAGTTATAATCGGAAATGATGAAGAAATTGAAGTTAATGACCAAGTATTATATTATAATACATATAATGAACAAATAAAAGTAAGATTGGGAACAGTAACAGATGTAAAGAAAGAAGCATCAGAAACAGATTATTCAATTGATGGAGTAGATTACTCAAGCAAATTAATAATTGGAAAAGTTTCTAATGCAAAATTTATGAAAAATGCAGGAACTGTATTAGGAATTTTCGAATCAAAATGGGGATTCTTATTCTTAATAGTATTACCAGCACTATTAGCATTTGTTAATCAAATAATCGTTGTAATTTCTGGAATAAAGGAAACAAAAGGAAATGAATAAACTTGTCAAAAAAAATATTAATAAGATATTAATTTTAATATGTTTGTTTATAATTTTACTACTAATTTATGGAGGAGCAAGAATATACGCACTTTTTCATAGTGAATTGAATTCAAAAGTACAACTAAAAAACGGAAATTGGAATATTGTTGTTAATAATACAGATATAACAAAAGGTGAAGATATAAAGTTTGAAATAAATAATATTTCAGTTGAGGAAAATGAACATGTTAAACCAGGAACATTAGCTCCTGGTTTAACTGGAAATTTTAAGATTGTTATTGATCCACAAGACACAGATGTTTCCATAAAATACGAAATTAGTTTAGATGAAGAAGAATTGAAAAATAGCAATTTAATTATAAAATCTATAAAAGAAACAAGTGAAAAAAATCAATTAATAAAAGTAGGCCCTAATGCATATGTTGGAATTATTTCATTAGAAAAAATAAAAGCTGGTAAAAAAGATGAGATTACAATAGAAATCGAATGGGTAGATAATGAAGAGAATAATGCTCCAGATATTGAAATTGGTCAAAAAGGTGATTCACAATATAAAATTCCTTTGACTATACATGTTTGTCAATATTTAGGAGAAGAAATTGATGCTTATACTGAAACATAAAAGTATTACAGGAGAAAAAATGAAAAACAAGAAAGGAATAATTGGAAATATAATAGGATATATATTAGATTTCTTATTGCTAATAATAACAATATTAATAGCAATAGGAATATATTATATAACACAAATTAAAGTGTTAAACAATGAATATGCTAATATATTTGGATATACTTTCTTTGAAGTTGCAACTGGAAGTATGTCAAGTACTATAGAAATCGGGGATGTTGTTATTGTAAAAATAACGAAAGATGTTGAAAAAAATGAGATTATTGTATATAAAGATGGAGACAATTTTGTAACACATAGATTGATAGAAAATGATGGAGAAAAATTGGTAGCTAAGGGAGATGCAAATAATAGTGAAGATAAGCCAATAACCAGAGAACAAATTTTAGGAAGAGTTATTTATATTATTCCTAAATTAGGAATATGGAGAAAGATATTTTTATCTCCTGAAATAATTGGATTAATCTTGATTTTTATAGTGCTACTAGGAATTGTAGTACAAATAACATCAAACAATTCTGATAAAAAAGTAGAGGAGAAAAATGATGAATAAGAAACTAAAAAGATTGTATGCAAAATTAGTAATTCTTATATTGTGTTTTTTAGTTTTTGTTAGAATAGTTACATTGGTTTTATCAAAATATGAAAGTGAAGCTAAATCAACAGCTAATGTAGATGTCGCTTTTTATTTGTTAAATGAAGACTATAAAACTATGACATTAAACTTAGCATCTATATTTCCACAAAAAGATGCATATACATATAACTTTTCTGTTGGAAATGTTGAAGGGGATAAAACAGCAGAAATCGATTTAATATATGATTTAACAATTAGAACCACAACTAATTTACCATTAACATTTGAATTGTATGAAATAGTAGGGACAGGAAAGAAAAATATTATTAAAACAAATACAATAGAACCAGATGAATATGGTACATATTTTAGAAAAATAACAACAGATTCGGAAAATTTATATTATAAGCAACCAAAGACTAATTCATATCAATTAATTGTTTATTTTCCTGAAAATTATAATACAACTAATTATCAAAATATATTAGATGTATTAGAAATAAATGTTAATTCACATCAAGTAACTTCATAATAAAGGAGATTAACTATGAAAATTAATAGTAAGTACACAAAAAGACAAATACTTATAATTGCACTTATCTTATTAAATTTTATATCATTTGTAATAGTATTTGGAAGATATTTAACAAATAGTATTAATGATTTTTTTATAAGAAGTAAAGAATTTTATTTTTCAAGTGATAAACTTTCAGAAGATAATTCAGTATATCAAGTAGACAATTGGTCTGGCGTAGATGATTATACAATTACAATAAACATGAATAGTAGTAATAATAATATTGAAGTGGCTTCATATGACATTGGGTATGAAATATCATATACATGTTCTGAAAATGCAATTTGCCAATTGAGCAAAAATGAAGGAACAATACTTGCAAATACTAATTCGGACTTTTTTAATTTAATTATTACACCAAATAGACAATTAAATACGGGAGATAAAGTAGTAGTAACTGTAACAGTTAAATCTACTGCACCATATAAGAAAACATTAAGTGGAAAATTTACATTAGTTGTAGGAAAAGAAAAATTATCATATCAAATAACAGATAGTGCTCAAAATCCATATATGCAGTTGAGTATGACAAATACACTAACATTCTATACAGTAAATGAAAGGTTTGCTACATATAATGTTGGAGATAAAATTGATATAGATACATATTTGAGTTTATCAGATTCTAATAAGGAAAAATGCTATTCTGCAATAGTTGATATAAAATTTGATCCAAATGAAATATTATTTGATGTTACAAATAGTGCATATACAGATGCTACTAATATAACAACAACAGTTATTGATGGAAAAACATATATAAATGGTTTTTCAATAAAAATAGATGCAATATCAAGTAGAGAAATAAGGTTTTATAAAGCAGATATAAGTAAAAATTATACTTATCCATATGGTAATAATAAGTCAATAGTAAATATAACAAGTAGATAAAAAATAAGAGAAAGGAATGTAGAAAATGTCAATAAATATAATGGACAAATATATAGAAATAACCAAAAGACAGATTTTGATGTATTTTAAAATGATATTTGAAGATTCATATAATAAAAGATATAATGATATTTATATAGATAAATATATAAATACAAGATATTATAATTTTTTCTATGATTCAGACGAAAATAGTACGATCAGAAAAATAATATTAGATGAATTAAAGAAAACTCAGGAATATGTAATATCAACTAATTTTCAAGATAAAGAATTAATAGAACAAATCTACATTTTTTTCTGTTATTTTTTATATTTCGATAATGTAATATATTGTAAAGATATAAAAAATAAAATATCACAAATATCAAAATTAAGAAAAAGACTTTTAAATAAGGATGATGAACAATTTGAAGTTAATCTTTATAAAGAAATGAAAACGATTAATTTTGAAAAAGAGGATTTGTTAACAAAATTTGAGACAGACGAGTTTTTTATAAAAATAACTAACTATCCAAGTGTAAAAAATATTTATAGAGTAAATATTAAACAATTAATAAAATTTCCAGTAGAATATAGTGAAATTGCAGTAAATAAGGTCTTTAATATGGGAATCATAAATGAGGACAAGTTGACAATTGAATATTATTTAATTGTGGTACAAATTATAAAAGATGTAATAAGACAAAATTTTAAAAAACAATATATAGTAGAATTTGCAGAGACACTATTAGCCAAACCAAAGAAAATAAAAGGATTATTAAATATAATAGATAATGCAGCAGTCCAAGATAAAGTAACATTAAAAATTAGAAACGAATATTATCTTGAAAATAAAGAAAAAGTTTATGAATTAATGAGAGAAGGTTTTAGATTTGCAATAATATTAGATAATTCTTTTGAAATAAATTATAAAAATATGGAAAATTTAAAAATGTTTAAATATGTATTATTAAACAAAGAATCGAAACACTATTCACAAATAATGAAATTAAATGAAAATGTGAATAATAATATAATTGAAATATAACTGATTATGAATTTTGAGAAAAAGAGGAGAAAAAAATGGAGACATTTTCAAGATTTTTGTACGAATTTTTAAAACAGTTTTTTTCAGGTGTTATAACTATAATAAAAAGCATAGGAACTGGAATAACTGAAACACTTAATTTTAAAGCATATCAAACAATACTTGATACATATAAAAATGATTTAACTACACCAGAATGGGCACTTGTAATTATATCACTTTTATGTATAGCAATATTTATTGGATTAATAGTGGCTTTAATATATTTGTTATGTAGAAAATATATGAAATTTAGAAAAAAAGCAATAGATCAAGATGAATTATTAGAAGAGGTAGCTTCATTAAATAAACAAGTAGAAACATTAATGAAAGAAAAAGAAAAAATAATGGCAATGAAAGTTTCACAACTAGGGTTAAAACCTGATGAATCTTCAGAAATTGAAGAAGGGGAAAATAATGAAGATGGTAGTGTTGATAATCCAGACATAAGATTTTCAAAATTAAATGAAATTGATTTGGAATATGCAAATTATCGTTCAATTGATTATGGAAACACATTCTCATTACCAGAACTTTGCAATAACTTTAGAAATTTTGCTGCTTCAAAACTTAGATTGTACTATAAACCAGAAATGGTAAGAATATTTATTTCTGGTTTAGCATCAACAAAATTAATAATATTACAAGGTATATCTGGAACTGGTAAAACATCACTTGCATATGCTTGGGGAAAATTTATGAGACATGATTCATGTGTTGCATCTGTACAACCATCATGGAGAGACAGAACAGATATGTTTGGATATTTTAATGAATTTACTAAAAAGTTTAATGAAACAGAAATGCTGAAAGAAATGTATGTTGCAGGATATGTTGATGAAGTTTATACAGTAATACTAGACGAGATGAACTTATCGCGTGTTGAATACTATTTTGCTGAAATGCTATCAATTTTGGAAATGCCAAATAGGGATGAATGGATAATCGAATTAGTTCCAAATAGTTGGAAAACAGACCCTAAAAAAATTATTGGAGGAAAAATCAAAGTACCAGCTAATATGTGGTATATAGGAACAATTAATAATGATGATTCAACTTTTGCTGTAACAGATAAAGTATATGATAGAGCAATGCCAATAGATATAAATGATAAGAGTGTACCATTTGAACCAGTTGACACAGAAGCACAAGGTATTAACTTTACATATTTAGACAATTTATTTAAAACTGCAATACAAGAAAATCCTATTTCTCAAGAAACACTTGATAAGATAGAACAAATGGATAACTATGTAATACAACACTTCCGTATTGCATTTGGTAACCGTATAGTTGCACATATGAAAAAATTTGTTCCAGTATATGTTGCATGTGGTGGAGATGAAGTTGCAGGAGTAGATTATTTTATAGCCAAAAAGATATTAAGAAAATTTGAACAATTAAACATGTCATATATTAGAGATGAGATTGATCCATATATTCAATTCTTAAATACAACATTTGGAAAAAATAAAATGAATGAATGTATAGAATACTTATTGAGATTGAAGAAAATGGCATAATGATTAGGGAAGGTGAAGAATAATTGGGAAGTTTAGGAGTAATAAGATTATATGATGAAGCAAATCAAGAAAGTACTCAAAAATTTATGGATTCAGCTGAATCAACATTAAAAGTTCAGGTCGACAAAAAAATTGTTACAAAAGATACTGAATGGATTGATTTAATGGAAGAGGTAATTCCACATTTAGATATAATATTTAGAAAACCTAATCGTTTTATAGAAAATGAAGAAGAAATAGTAAAAATAGAACAAACAAGAAAAGTATCTGTTGAAACAATAAAACATTTATCCAAAAACACAAACTTTATTCAGAAGATTGACGAAAAAACTGGAGATGTAATACCATCAAGATTATTAAATGTAAGAAAAGAGGAAAGTTTTAATACTTATGAAAATCGTTTAATATATACATTGATGCAAAATATAAAGTTTTTTATACATAAAAGAAAAGAATCTATAGAGCAGACTCTTGAAAAAAGTAGTGAAGAACAAGGAAAAAATAATAAGCAATTAGAATATAATGCTAAGTCAAAGTTAAATGAAGAAGATGTTGATATAAATGTATCAATAAGTTCTAAATTAAATTCACAAGAAGATGAAAAAAATGATGGTAATAATACACTTTTAGAAAGAATTGAAGAGGTTGAAAAAAAGATAAAAGATGTTGAATCATCAGATGTGTATAAAATATTAGATAAATTACATGTAATATTGGTAAAAGATCCAGTTAGAAAAACAAATGTCGTATTAAAAAATGTACATTTTCAATATGCTATGAAATTATGGGAATATTTGAAAGCAAATATGCATGAGCAAGCAAATTCGTCAGATGAAAATAGAGATTTTATGGACGAGGGCTCATTAAAAAAAATGATGGACGAAGCATTTTTATTACAATATTTGGTAATGAAGACATTAGATGATGATGAAAAAGAAAAACAAGATACAAAAAAAGAAATAAAAGAACTTGTTGTAGAACAAATGCTTGATAAAATAATGGATTTTGATGAGGATATAACAGAAGAACAATTACAACAATTAGTTGCAGAAAGATATGAAGTAATAAAATACAAAAAAATGGCTGTATTACAGGATATACAGAAAATATTTAAAAAACATATTGAAAAATATGAAGAGACAGTTGAATAAATAAATTGTTTTAACGAAAGACATATGAGAAAGGTTTTTAGAAGAAAATGAAAAATATTATAAAAAAGATAAAAGATAATAAAGTTTTGAAAATAATATCAAATATAATATACACAATAATTTTCATTATTGTTTTGATGTTATTGATAATGGTAATTTTACAAAGAACAAGTAATAATGAAGTAACAATTGATGGATATAGGATATTTGTTGTAGCAACAGGAAGCATGGTTCCTGAATATGATGTTGGAGATGTAATAGTTGCTAAAGAAGTTCCAGCAAGTGAACTTAAAGTTGGAGATAATATTGCATATAGAGGTGCAGTTGGTGGATTTAATGGAAAAATTATTACCCATAAAATTAAGGTAATTGAAGAAAATGGAGAAGATTATAAAATAATAACACAAGGTGTGGCAAACACGGGTGAAGATCCAGAAATAAATCAAACACAGATTTTAGGAAAAATAACTAATAAATTAATAATATTAAGTTGGTTTGAAAAAATAGTATCAAATAATTATGCATTTTATTGTATTATCTTTATTCCTATAGCATTATTAATTTTTAAACAATTTAGAAGTTTTATCAGTGATGAAGAAGACGAAGATGATGATGAAACAGAAGAAAATGAAAATATAAAAAAAGACATTGAAGAAACAAAAGAAGAAAAAGATAATGAAGAAAATGATAAAGAACAAAAAGAATAATAAAATTATCTTATGAAAGGAAGTGAATAAACATGCATAAATTTATGAAAATAATAAAAAGAATAAAAATAAAAAACTTATTGATTTTAATATTATTACTATTATTTAATACTTATGCATGGTTTATTTATTCGACTAAAGTTAATACCGAAATAACAGCACATGTCAGTTCATGGAATATACAATTTGTTAGCGATAATCAAGAAATAACGACAAATCTTACAATAGAAATAGATAGAATTTATCCAGGAATGGAAGGGGATAAAAAATTTGAAAAAAATGTACAGGTAAAAAATCAAGGTGAAAGAAGTGCGATTTTAAGCTATAGCATCCAAGAAATAACTATAATGGGAGAAAAATATACTATAGAGGGAAAATCAGAAGAAGAGTTAAATAAAATTCTTGAGTCATATCCATTTAAAATAAGAGTTAATATTAATGAAGGAAATTTGAATGAGGAAAATGGAGAAGGAAAATTTATAATAAGTCTAGAATGGCCATTTGAATCTGGAAATGATGCATTAGATACATACTGGGGAAATAAAGCATATGAATACTACTCATTACATCCTGATGAAAATTCAGTAGAATTAAAAATAGTATTAAGTGCATCACAAAAAGCAGAATAAGATTACTTATTCTGCTACTTGTGTGAATGAAATATTAACATCTAAGAGCGCAGGAGTGTCTTCTACAGCTGATTTTGTATCATCTTCATTTGTCATTGTTGCAGTTGTATCATCATCATTCCAAAGAATATATACTCTTATCTTTCTTTTTTTGACATTTGAATTTAGTAATATTGTATCAGATATAGTTTGGTTGAAATTATCAAAATTAATGATTTCTCCATCATCAATAGAATAACCAGTTGATACTAAATCTGTTACAGAACTATTTTCGTCGGCAGATACATTTATTTTATATTTGAATGTTACATCTGCATCAGAAAAATCAAAATCTAAGTCGAAATAGCCTGTTGCAGTTGGTGCAATAATTCCATCAGATATATTTTCATTTCCTTCAAAAACAGGAACTATTGCTGAAGATATATCAGAATTATTTTTGATTGACTTTGTATTTACTATTATATTCCACTTGGCAATCTTTAGGTTTGTTTTTCCTGTTGATGAAGTCAAATATTTTGCATAGATTTGTACAACAGAAAATAAAAGTAACAAAATAAAAATTCCAATTACTAATAACATAAATTTTTTTCTATTTTTCATAGTTAATCCTCTTTTGTTTTTTTATACATTTTAACATATGATTAATTAGAAAGCAAGTGAAAGGATAATTAAATTAATTACAGTAAAATAAATAAGGAAAGGAGAGATATGATATATTTGTAATATATCATATAGAGATAATATGGCAAAAAAAGAGAAAAAAAGTAAAGCTTTAGAAAATTATGAAAGTGTAAAATTAAATTCACAAAAGATTAGAGAAAGAGATATAAAAATCAATGCAATAAAGCTTGGATTATTAATAATGTCATTATTTTTGATTATTATTTACTTTCTTTTAACAGCATTTTATGAAGGAGGAGATTTTACTGTTTCATTAGATCCAGCATTTGCACAAAAAAGTGGTCTTATAATGTATGAAAAAGATGGAGAAGATGATAAGAGAATTTTAAAAGCCAAAAAGGCAGAATTTATTGATAATATTTCAATAAAATGGCTTCCGCAAGATATAAATAAACAAGGAGAAGGAAGTCATAATGGTGAAAATTATTTAGCATATAGTTTCTATATAAAAAATAAAGGTAGTGATGTTGTAAATTATTGGTATGAAATTATTGTTGATGATGTAATAAAAAATGCTGATGAGGCAATAAGAGTAATGCTATATAGAAATGATGAACAAACAGTATATGCAAAAGCAAGCAGTAAAACAGGAGAGGCTGAACCAGGAACAAAAATGTTTTATTCAGATAAAGAAGTAGCTGTTGAACAAAGAAAAGATTTCCAACCAGGTGAAGTTGATAAATTTACTGTTGTAGTATTTATAGAAGGCGACGATCCTGAATGCTTAGACAATTTGATTGGTGGAGAAATGAAAATGCATATGGACATAACTGAAGAACATATTTTACAAGAAAAAAAGTAGAATATTACAAAAATATTACATGTTTATTACAAAAAACGACTACAAATTACAATTATATTACTTTTCTTAACAAATGTTGACATTAAAAAAATGATATGATATTCTTTGGATAATAATTATGAAGTACAACTAATGAAAAAGTTATACTTAAAAGGTTTATAGTTTAAACCTTAAAAAACTAAGTATATTAATAAGGAGAAGGGAAAATGAGTAAAAAAACAAAAAGAAAATTTGACTTAAAATCAGCAATATTAATATTATTATTGCTAGCAGCTTTACTAACAGCATCAACTTATGCATGGTTCACTGCAAATAGAGTTGTAACAGTTAGTGATATCGATGTACATATCGATACAAAAGATGGTTTACAAATATCAGCAGATGGTGTAAACTGGAAATCACAATTATCAACAGATGATTTAAAAACAGGATATACTGGATCAAAAAATCTATTGCCAGCAACAATGGAACCAGTATCAACTGTAGGAGATGTTGAGACAGGACTAATGAAAATGTTCTATGGACAAATTGATTCATCAACAGGAGATTATGCAGTATATGCAGATGCAATTGCTGCAGAAACAGCTAATGCAACAGATGGAAAATATGTAGCATTTGATATATTTTTAAAAGTTAATAATGATCAACCTAATATTGTATTAGGAAATAATTCAGCAGTTGTATTTAAACAAGATGGAACTGGAAAAGAAGGATTACAAAATGCAACTAGAGTAGCATTCTTAAAAGAAGGATGGTCTGATGTTGTTGAAGGTGCAGATGTTTCAGCATATACAGGTCAATGGGAAGCTTCAAACTTTAGTGCTGCAAAAGATACAGCATTAGATGCTAAAAATACATATATTTGGGAACCAAATTGCAAAACACATAATACAACAGCTTTATCAGTAGCAAATACTTACGGAATATCAACAGCTAATACAATAAAAGCATTTGGTATAAACCAAGTAATTGCAAAAGATAATGCAATAATATTAAAAGATGCAATGAATGGTAGAAAAAATTCAACAGAAACATCTGAGTATTTTACACAAATGACACCATCATATTCAACAGAAGCACAAATGACAGATGTTGCAAATGCATTTTCTTTAAAAGCTGGTGTAACAAAATTAAGAATTTACATGTGGGTTGAAGGACAAGATGTTGACTGTGAAGATACAGTATCAGGATCTGACATAACATTTAAACTAGAATTCAAATTACCAGATGCATAAAATAACAAAAAAGCAGAGAAATCTGCTTTTTTTGTGTTTATTTAAAAATATAAAATATTTCCAAATTTTACAATTTAAAATAAGTGAAAAAATCATGAAATTCGTAGACATTTTTTTGCGTTTATGATATTATAAAATTACTATAAAAGTCGAAAAAAGATAAGAAGAAAGGATTAATGGAAAAAATGAATTTTAATGATTTGAAAACATCAGAATTAATTGAAATATATAAAAAAATTGATGATTTTATAAAATTCTTAGAAAAAGAACAAAAGAAAAATGAAAAATAGGAGGCTTTATAATGTCTAAGAGAACAAAAGAGATATTAGATAAAATAGAAGCAAGTAAAGAAGTATTAGCAACAATGCCACAAAATAATGTAAAAAATATTAAAATTTATCAAGAAAAATTACAAGAATTAAAAGAAGAATATTTAAAATATAAAAGTGAAGTAGAAAATAAGTTACAAAAAAGATATCAAAATGCAGTAACTGTAAAAGAAAATAAGGAGGAAGAAAAATTATATAAAACATTAGAAGCAACAAATTGGATATTAGAAATATTAGATCCATTAAAAACATCTTATGAAAAAATGGGATTAGATAGATCAATATATATAATCTCGAGATATTACAAAGATAATCTCGAAAATGTAAATCAACAAATAAGACAATGCATTGATAAATTTAAAAAAGTAGGAGTTCAAATAACATTAGAAGACTTTGAATATAGTGTATATGCTCAAGGCTATATGAAAGTTTTTTTTCAAGAAATAAATAAAGATGATGATAAATTAAACAAATTAAAGAAAACATTTGAAGAAATCTATTGGAAATGTCCAGAACTTTTAATGCATATAGAACTTAATTTAAGAAATATTTACTTAAAACAACAACAAGTAATAGACAAATTTTATGAAAATGAAAAAGCAGAAAAATTGAATCAAGTAAAAATATCTCCAAAAGAAATAAAAGAAGCAAATCAAAAAATTAAGAAACAATTAATAGAAATTAATGAGACAAATGTAAAAAGAATTCAACAAGAATTTCTTGATGGAAAATTAAATGTAAAAAATTTTGCAGATTCAAAAATAAAGTCAAATATGCAAAAAATTTTGACAGATAATTTAGTTGCAGAAGTAAATGAAAATAGAGAAATACAAAATAATATTAATAAGCTTCTAAATAGTTTATACGAGTATTTTAATTATATACAGTTTGAGTTTATAATTAAAGATATAAAAAAACATTATAATGAAAAAGAAAATTATAAAAAAATATATGAAAACACGAAAAAAGAAATAGATAAATTAGAAAAAAAATTAAAGAAACTAAATAAAAAAGTTACCAGAAAGGGATTGTTTAGAGTAAAAAATGTAAGTTATAAACAAACACCAGAAATTAAAGAAACAATACAAACTATTAAAGAAAAATATAAAGAATTAGATAAAAATAAATTTTATAATAAAATTTATACAGAATTGAATGAAAATTCTACATTATATGATGCATTAAAATTAGCAAATTCATATTATGTATATTTAACGACATGTATTATTGAAAATTTTGAAAACATATCACAAGATGAAATTGATGAAAAAATAGATAAATTACAAAAATATATAGATAATCCATTTAATACTATTATAACAAATACAAATCTTATGGATGATAAAGATTTAGCATTAGTTATAAAAGATAGGTATAAATTATTAGATTTTAAAATAGAAAAAGAGGATTTAGAACCAAGTAATATAGAAACATATATAAATAATTTGGAGAATATAAAAACATCAATAATACTAAAGAATGCAAAATTGAACATAGAAGATATAGAACAACTTTGCGAAATAAAAAAAATGTTACAATTATAGTGGAGTATTATATAAATGAAAAAAATAAACAAGAAATTTATAGTAATTTTAATTATTTTAATAATATTAATGATTGTTGGACTAAAAGCTTTTAATAATTCTAAAGCAAACAAGACAATAGAAATAAAAACTAATTTTAAAGATATTCAAGGATTAGTTGATGAAGAAACAATGACTTTGTTAGCTACTAATGATGGTGAAAATGGAATTGCAATAACATTGCCAGAGATTGTTAATGAAAAAAAGGTTAGCAAATATATAATGACTAAAAAAGATATTTCTAACGATAATATAGATGATGATGCTGACAATAGTAAAGTAGAAAGTGTTGAAACAAAAACTACAAAATCAAATAATACAGATATTACAAAAACAGAAAGTACTGAAACAAAAATGACAAGTGAAACAAGTACAAAATTAGAAAGTACTATAACAGAAAAAACAACGACAACAGCAAACACAAAAACAGAAAGTACTGAAACGAAAGCAACAAGTGAAACAAGTTTAAAAACAGAGAATACTATAACAAAAGCAACAAATACAGTTAATACGAAAACAGAAAACACCAAAACAGAAAATATTGAAACAAAGTCAACAAATAGTACTGTTCAAAATACTACAAATCCACAAACAGAAGCAATAACTGATAATAGTTCTAGTGCTCAAAGTACTAAAAATGAAACAATGAGTACAAATGATACAAAAACAGATAAAATATTATCAGAAGAAGAAAAAATAACAGAACAAACAAAGACGGAAAGTACAATATTAGAAGAAAAGGTTGAAAAAAATCCTGGAGAAAAAATATATTTAACAGAAGAAGAAATAAAAAGTTCAGAATTAATATTAGAAGTTAATTATGATACTTTAGAAGAGAATTCACAAATATTATATAATAAAAAAATTAGTTATAATGATGATGAAAGTGAATTAATAACAGTTTCTGGATATATGCTTTTAGATACAAAATTAAAAGTTGTAGAAGCAGATATATCTAGTTTAGAACAAGAATTAGAACAAAAATATAATGATTATAATTTTGTTCGGAAATTATGATATAAAATTAATTTCAAATAATGAAGAATATAATATAAAAAAATATAATCAAAAACTTAATATTGAATTTGTAATCAATAAAGGAATGAATTATGCTATTTTAGAAATTAATAACAATACTATAAAAGAAAAATTAAAAATAAAAGCTCAAGATGAGAAAATTCAATTTGAAGTAAATGAAATATATCCATATTTATTATTAGAAGAAAAAAGTGATTTATCATTATATGTTAATGAAGTTGCTGAAAGTCAAGATGATGCAAAATTAGAGATAGATGATTATGAGATAGACAAGAATTATTATTTAGGATTAAATTATACTGAAAATGATAACAAAACAAATTCTAATAAATATACTGAAGATAATTTGAAAATGGTAAGAGTAAATTATTATGGATATGATTATAATATAGCAGAATTTGTAAGACCAAAAAAATATGATGTTTCAATAAGTGCATCAGCACAATTGACCTCTAGAGGAAGTATAACATCACAAAGAGAAAATAGAAGAACATATTATAGAAGAACAGATACAATAACAATAACTGTGTCTGGAATAAATAAATTAAGAGAACAATATCCTGAATTCAGAGCAAATGCAGGATGGACACTAAATATTAATGTACCAAATAATAATTTTTCTAATTATTTTTATTCAACAAGTACAACAAATGCAAATTCAAATAATGGAATAGATGTATCTTTAAATAATAATGTATTACAAGTAAAAGGAAATGACTCTACAGCTTTAGAAAATGGTAATGATGAAATTACTTTTTCATTTTTTGTTACATTTCGTAATACTAGTCAAAATAATATTAATAATATTAATTATAGTGATCTTACAACAGACCAATTTAAAACAACAATTACAGTTGGAGATTATACACCATATGGAACAATATCAGATACGGAACAACAAATATTAGTTACATATAATAAATGTATTCCAGTAGATGAAGATGGTAATATAACATTAAGTTTAATAGATAATCCATTTTTGAATAGACCATTAGAAAGAGGGTTTAATGGTTGGAAAACAAATAATACTAAATATTCAAGAAATATAAGTACAAATACTAATACATATGAACAAACATTAAAAACAAGTTTGAACAATATAAAAAATGAAAATGGAGAATATGTAATAGACTTATATTCTGATTGGGCAAGTGCAAATCTTGTATTTGTAAGTTCTGCAGGAAATAGCAATAATGATGGAAAAACTCCTAGTACTCCAATAAATAATGATTGGAATACTATAAACTCTAAACTAAATGCAAATAGAAAAACTGCAACAAATGCTTCAAGTAGAGAATTGAATATTGTTATATTAATGAATGGAACATTAAATGTAACAGGATTAACAGGTCCAAATACACCATATACATTAACAAGTTTATATGATGGAGTAAATTATGGTAATTCCTATACATATTTGAATGTAGGAAGTTCTAATGTTACATTAGATAGTGATTTACAATTAGATAACTTATATGTTTATTCAAGCTCAACTTATTTATCTCCAAGAGGTACATTTGATGGAACAACATCAGTTACACCATGTATTTATGGAAATATGTACAATTTAAGAATTGGAAGAGGTGTTATGCCAACAAATTCTAATAATTGTACATGGGGACAAATACAAGGAGGATATTATAATAATAACAAATCTGAATATAAATTAGTAATTGAATCTGGAAAATATTATACAACACAATTATATAGAGCAGGATCAGATTCAAATGCTTATAAATCAGTAACTGCTAATGGAATTTTAGTTATAGGATCAGATATAGACAGAAAAGAAAATAATAATGAAAATTTACGTATATATAGTAGAATTGCATCAAAAACAACTACTGCTACAAATTATCCATATACAGATCAAAATGAAAATGCAATAATAACAACAATGATTATAAAAAGTGGAACAATAGGTGTAGATTATTTTGATAGAGCAGATACAAGTGATGGAAGTGAAAGAAATTATGCTGGAATATATGTTGGTGGATATGGACAAACTGGATATGATAAATCAGATAGAAAAATAATTGTAGAAGGTGGAAATATTGCTAATATTATAGGTGGATTAAATGTTGAAAGTGCAGATATGTATAAAACATATATATATGTAAAAGACGGAAACATTTATAATATTACAGGTGGAGCTGGATATACTCACACATATGGAAATAGAATTATTCAAGTAACAGGTGGTTGTATAAAATATAGTATAAGTGGAGGCTCTAATGGAGTTGCAGCAAGCTCATCAAGTAACAATGGTCAATTAACAGGAGAATCATTAATATATGTTGGTGGAGTTGCTGAAATAGGTTCAGTATATACAACAGATACATCTGGAAATAGACAAATTACTGAAACAGATACAAATTCGGTATTATATGGTGTTAGTGCAGGAACAGTTTGTGGTGGTGCTAATGGAAATAGCAATTATGCAGGTCAAACAGATGGATCATATATAATAATTGATGGAAAAGCAGTTATACATAATAATGTATTTGGCGGAGGAAACTATGGAATTATAGGTGCTCCAACGGGAACACGGTGGTAAAAGTGTAATAAAATTAAATAATGAAAGTTCAAATTTTACAGTAAATAAAGAGTATTTAATATCAACATCACCAACTTCAGGTGATGGAATTTCAACAGATGGTTATAATGTTACAAATGAATCAATTTCTACTACAGCAATTCCAAGTGATTATTCAAAATGGATATTTGAAAGTGCTGGTGGAAATAATTATTACATAAAAAATGCTATGACAGGTGGATATTTGTATTTAACAAATTTTAACACATGGTGGGATGCAACAGCAGACTTACAAATTAGTACTGCAAATAAAACAGCATTTTCAATACAAGGAACAAGTTACAAAACTATAACATATCAATATACTGATTCTGGTGGTTGGTGGGGTTCACAAAATTATACATTTTATTTAAGTTATAGTAATGGATGGGAAGCTACAACAAGTACATATGGAAGTGTTAATTTATACTTTTTAACATATGAAAAAATAAACTCTGAAGAAACTGAGGATATGGGAACAGTTGTAAATATTAAGCAATTAGGAGGAACAGTAAAAAACAATGTTTTTGGAGGAGCTAATCAAAATAATATTTATGGGACTGTAAAGCTTAATATAGAAAATGGAAATATAAATGGGATTGTTTATGGAGGTTCCAATTTAAAAGGAACAGTATCAGGTTCTTCATTAATAGATATTACAGGAGGAAAAATAGGAAATAAGGATTCATCTTCAACAACTAATTATACAACTATAGATAGAGTATTCGGAGGTGGTCTTGGACAGAATACAAATATTAATGGAAGAGTTTTATTAAATATAAATGATAAAGACAATAATGTATCTATTTATGGAAATGTTTATGGTGGAAGTTCATTAGGAAGTGTATCAGGAAATATTACATTAAATCTAAATGACATATATTCTACTCAAAATGAAATAATGATAATTGGAAATGTTTTTGGAGGAGGAAAAGGAAATACTACAACATCAGCACAAGTAAATGGAGATATTAATGTAAATATAGATGGAAGTAGCTTAAATGAATGTAGCGTATTCGGAGCAAGTAATATAAATGGAGAAACAAGTGGAAAAATTACAGTAAAAATCGGTGAAAAAAATCCTTCAACAATATATGCAGTATATGGAGGAGGAAATGAAGCATCAATAAGTACAAACACGCAAAATGTACTTGTATATTTATTAAAAAATGCTAATATTACAAATGCATTTAATGGTGGAAAGTCAGCAGATTTATTAGCAAGTGAAAGAACAGATACTTCAAGAGGAATATATCTTCAAGGTGGAAATGTTCAAAATATATATGGAGGTTCTGATTCATCAGGAACAGTAACATCAAGCAATGTTTTTATAGAATCAGGAAGTGCTCAAAATGTATATGGAGGAAATAACCAAGGTGGTATTGCTAATGTATCAAATGTATATGTAACAGGTGGAAATATTGGGAAAATATATGGTGGAGGAGAAAAAGCTGAAACAGGAGAATCTAATATAGAAGTAACATCAGGAATAATTGAATATGTATTTGGAGGAGGAAATCAAGCAGGAGTTTCAAAAACAAATGTAAATATCAATGGTGGAAATATTACAAATGTTTATGGTGGTTCAAATACAAGCGGAAATGTTGAACAAAGTTTTGTAACAACAAATGCAGGAGCAAATAATTCTGAAAATGGATTAGTTATGGAAGTAACAACAACAGTTGAAGATTCTGGCTGGAGAAAAAATCAATATCCACAATATCCAACATATGCAAAATTGGAAGTAAAATATACAAATAACACTCAGAAAGAAATAACAGAATGGAATTCTAATATAATTGCTCAAGATTCAATATTATTTAGTAATTATTCTGTTTCAGAAATAGATGCTAATAATGGTGTTTATACATTAACAGAAAAAAATAGATGGGATTCATCTCAACCTGTAAAAATATCAGCAGGAGGAACATATTCAATTCAATTTGAGATATTATCTAAACAAAGTATAGAAGAATTTTCAATAGGATATGGAATATCTGGTCAAGATGCAAATGGAAATGCTGTAAACTATAGTAAAGGAATAATTTCGAATGTATATGGAGGAAACAACCAAGGGGGAACAACGACAACCTCAAATGTTCAAATAAAAGGCAATGGAGTAAAAGATGTATATGGTGGTGGAAATCAAGCAATAACCAATGAAACAAATGTTAGTATAAATGGAAATGTAGATGGAAATGTATATGGAGGAGGAAATCAAGCTGGAGTTAATACAAATACAAATGTAATAATAGAAGGAGCAACAATAAATGATAATGTATATGGCGGAGGTAATGAAGGAACTGTTTCTGGAAATACATATGTAAATGTAAAGAATTCAAATTTGAAAGATAATCTATATGCAGGTGGAAATGGTGTATCGGCAGTTGTATATGGTAATACTAATTTAACTATGCAAGGAAACAATAATGTTGCAAGAAATGTATTTGGAGGAGGAAACCAAGCTGAAACAGGAACAGAAGATAAAAATAACTCTTCAAGTACTGTAAATATAGCAGGAGCAACAATTGGTGGAAACTTATATGGAGGAGCTAATACATCAGTAGTATATGGAACTACACAAACAAATGTAGGATATAATGCTGTTGGAGATAGTTCTCTTGAAATAGGAAATATTGAAATATCAGGAACTGTATTTGGAGGAGGAGAAGCAAATGCTTCTGGTTCTGAAATATATGATTTCTCATTTATCAGTGTAACTAAAGGAATTAATATAGAAATAGATGGAAAAGATCATACCAAATTCTCAATAGCAGGAAGTATATTTGGTTCGGGAAATGCATCAAGTACAAGTGGAAAGAGTTATATTAATATAAATAATTATGGAACAGCAGATAATCCTCAAAGCAATATTTCTATACAAAGAGCTGATTGTGCGACAATAAGTAATTCAGCAATATCATTGTCAGGAGCAACAGATAGAACAAATGAATATTCAAGCGTATTTTTCTCACTAAGTAGAGTTGATAGGGTAAAACTAAAAAATAATTCAATATTATATTTATGCAATGGAGCCAACTTATTAAAAAATTTAGACAGTTTGGTGGATAATAATGGAGTAGAAGAAAAAGCAGTTGTTACAATAGATCCTGATACGGGAAATGTAACAAAACAAAATGTAAATAATAGAATATATATGTTAGAAGGTAAAAACCTAAATGTTGCAACAAATGAACAAGCAACAGCATATGGACAAGTTCATGGAATGTTTTTCTTAGGATTATTCACAAGTAGAAAAAATCCAGGAACAAGTACAGGATTTTATCATCAAGGATATGCAAATGGTGATGAAATAACAAATGCAGGAACATTTTCTTCAAACTCATATGTTATGGCACAACATATGGTTGATCATGATATCAATGTAGATGGATTCTATACAAATTATAATGAAAATGGGAAAATAAAAGTAAATTATGTAGATACAACTCCAAAAGATGATGTTTATTATATTTGGTTAGTTGGAGAAGAATTAGATGTTACAAAGTTCCAAGTAGAATTATCAGCATCAAAATATGCAACATTAGGAACATATGAATTATTATTAAAAGGATTTTCAAATCCAAATATAAAAATGACACTAAATGGATTCTCATCAGGATTAGCAGAAGGAATATCTTTGGTAGATCCAGATGAAATAAAAGCAATAGAGCCAGATGATGAAAAAGCAAATAGTGTATATGGACTAACAATGAGAACTGGTAATATGGGATGGCAAACGAAAGGAACAACAAAATTTTTAACACAAAATGGTGGATCATATATAGGAAATAATGATTATGACAAAGATAATACATCATATACTCCAACAATAAATTTATGTTTTTACCATTCAGAAAATATAACGAAAAAACAAGCATTAGGAGATGTAAGAATAAGACTACAAGTATTGACTCCAATTGATGATTTAAATTATAGTTTATCATATATAGATATAGAAATAACATTATCAAGTGCTTTATATCAAAACGATTTCTATGAAGCAGCTATTACGCCAGGACAAGAGTATGGTTTATTTACAACAACAGAGACAACGATAACTAACAAGAGTGCATTTTCAACATATTATTCATTATATATTGAAGATTTCTCAAATAGTAAATATGCTAAAGATTACCAAAACTATCAAAGAGTATTAGTATCAAGAAATTCAGAAAACGAACCATATTCTTTCCCAGAAAACACAAAAATAACAATGCTGGATATGGTAACAAATAAATATTATTATTATATAGTTACTCCAGATGATGAAAAATCAAATAAATATGTATATAATTTATCAGATTTTGTTGTTATGGGAAGTAATGATAGTAAATTTGATGAAAGAGAAGCAGCAAATAGTTATTACAATAATGATAAGAACTTGATATATGAAAACTTTATATTTCATATAAATTTTGCTGATTCTAATATGAATGAAAATGTACAAAATAATTCATTATTAATGGAATTAAGAAATGATGAAAATGATACACTATTGGGAGTTTTAGGAATTCAAAGAGATAGTATGGTATATACTGTATATACAGGAAAAGAAGCTACAATTAAGCTTGATGGAAATTTAGATCCTGAAACTTTATATTTAGGAAAAACATTAAATTTGAATGTAATAACAAAGTTTACTCAAGTCATTGTCGATTCTAAAACAATATATGATACACAATATTTTGAACAAAAATTAGGAATAAAAATAAGTATATATGATAGTAATGGAAATAGATTAAGTTTGGATAGCTTATTTGGTGTTAATTTTGAACTTGATGGAAAATTATATTATCCAAGAGTTGATGGAACAACAAGAATAAATATTGCAAGTAAGGTAACAGATGTATTAGCAAGAATAAAAATGAATACAAGTGGTAACACAATTCTAGCATCTGGAAATTATAAAATAGTTATTGAATCATTTGGTTCTCCAGATGGAATATATTATGGTTTAACAGCATCAGACCAAATAGAATTAGATTTAAGAATTATAAATTCATCATATGGATTGAAAGTAACAAATAATGATGAATCAAAAATAATTAATAAAGAAACAGGTAATAATGAAAATGGAGAAAATACTGTAACATGTACAGTTGAATATTCATCAAAATTTACAAACCCTAATATAACAATATCATTGTATAGAAGAGATTATTCTGAAGAATTTTCACAAGAATATGAAATAGTTGATTTTCAGGATTATGTTTCAGATAAATTAATAGGAACAAACAAGAAAAATGAATATTTTATATCAGATAATCCAAATGAAGTAATGACAAACACTTACACATTAAATGAAAATCTAGTAACTGGAACATATAAGATTGTTTATAAATTATATGACCAAAATACATATGTAGGAGAGGCATTTGATTACATAGTAATAAAATAACATATGAGGAGAAATGAATAATGAGATATGACATAGAATCAATAAATAAAAGAAGAAAAAATGTAGAATTAATAAAGAAAATAATAAATGTCATTTTAATTATATTAATTTATAATATAATACTCATATTCATTTCTTCAGATAATTTTAACAATGGAATAAGTATATTAGGATATAAAGCATATGTAATAACATCAACAAGTATGGAACCATCAATAAAATCAGGAGATGTAATAGTAGTAAAGAAAAGTAAAGCAAAGAATTTGAAAGTTGGAGATATAATAACATTTAAAACCAAAAATGAAATAATTACTCATCGAATATTAGAAATAATATTAAATGAAAGTTCTGAAAATACATATATTACTAAAGGAGATAATAATAATGTAGAAGATACAGAAAAAGTTACATATTCAAATATTGAAGGAAAAAGTGTAATAATAATTCCTAAATTAGGAAAATTTATTACAAGTCTTGATAATAAATTAATAATTTTGATAGTAGTACTTACAGCATTAATAATAGTATTCTTAAAGATGCAGAAACAAGATAAAATAGAAAATAGGAGAGAAAAAAAGAAAATTGAAGAAGAAAAAAATAAAAAGTAGAGGAATTATTTTAAACATTTTAAAATCCTTAGTAGTAATATGTGTTTTATATAATGTTTGTTATTTTATAAATACAGTAATAACCAAAAAAGAATATTTTAATATATTGGAAATAAGTTTTTTCTGTGTAAATACATCGAACATGGAACCAAATTTAAATAAAAATGATTTTATAATAACTAAGGAAAATAGAAATGATAATTATGAAGAAAATGATATTGTTGAATATGTAGCAAGTGATCAGATTAAAATAGGACAAATAGTAGAAAAAAAATCTGAAAATGATAAGATAAGTTATAATGTAAAAATAAATAATACATATTATCCAGAAAATATAAGGCAAGCACAAATAATAGGAAGAGTTTTAATAAATATTCCAGTATTAGGATTTTTAGTGAAAATTCTTCAAACAAAAGTTGTAACGATTTTGGTTTCTATTTCATTAATATTTTTCTTCATTTATAATAGATACAAATATTTAAAAGGACTAGAAAGAAGAAGAAAGAAAAAAAGAAAAAATGATAATTATTGGAATGAGTAAAAGATTTAAGAAAATTTTTCTTAAATCTTTTTTAATGTCATTTAATAGTCACTTTACACATTGTATAATAAAATCAGAAAGATTTAATGAGGAAAAGTTTGAAAAATTTAATTTTTCAAAACTAGTAAGAGTCTTGAGAAAGGAATGTGATAAAAAATGGAAATATTGAGAGTTGAAAACTTATGTAAGCAATATGGAAAAGGAGAAAATAAAGTAACAGCATTAGATAATGTTTCATTTACAGTAAATAAAGGTGAATTTGTAGCAATAGTAGGAGCATCAGGAAGTGGAAAATCAACACTATTACATTTAATAGGAGGAGTTGATAGACCAACAAGTGGAAAAGTATTTATAGACGGAAAAGATATTTATAAATTTAATGATGATGAACTAGCAATATTTAGAAGAAGACAAGTTGGATTAATATATCAATTTTATAATTTAATACCAATATTAAATGTAGAAGAAAATATCACATTACCATTAAAATTAGATAACAAAAATATAGATAAACAAAGACTTGATGAATTAATAAAAGTATTAGGATTAGAAGAAAGAAGAACACATTTACCAAATGAATTATCAGGAGGTCAACAACAAAGAACATCAATAGGAAGAGCAATGATAACAAATCCAGCAATTATATTAGCAGATGAGCCAACAGGAAATTTGGATTCTAAAGCAAGTGATGAAATTGTAACATTATTAAAAAAATCAAATAAAGATTATAAACAAACAATAATAATGATAACACACAATCTAGAAATAGCAAAAGTTGCAGATAGAATTATAAAAATTGAAGATGGAAAAATTGTTGAGGAGGTGTAATAAATGAACATTCTTACAACTTTATCTATCAGAAATTTAAAATTAAATAAAAAAAGAACAATAAGTACAATAATAGGAATAATATTATCAGTAGCATTAATATGTGCTGTTGCAAGTATTGGAATGAGTTTTCAAGCAACATTAGTAGAAAATGCAAAAAATCAATCAGGATATTGGCATTTGAAGTTAGAAAATGTTAGTGATGAAGAAATAAAAGATATACAAAATAATAGAGATGTAAAAGATACATTTGCAATAAAAATATGTGGATATTCAATTTTACAAGGAAGTCAAAATGACTATAAACCTTATGCAAGATTAATTTCTATGAATGAAAGTTCATTTAAGGATTTGCATTTTGAATTAATAGAAGGCAGATTTCCAGTTAATAATAATGAAGTAGTAATTAGTAAAACGATAATGGCAAATGGAAAAGTAGAATACAAAATAGGAGACACAATCAATTTAAATGTTGGAACAAGAAGTATAAAACCAGGAGTTAATGAAAAAGAATATGATAATATATATGATGCAGAAGAGATAATAAATGCAACAAATTATTCATTTAAAATAGTAGGAATCATAGAAAGACCAGATACAAGTTTTGAAAAATATTCAGAGCCAGGATATACTGTAATTACAACAGGAATAAGTACAGGAAGATCTGATTTATATATAAGTTTAAAATCACCAAAAAATTATAAAGAGACAATACCTCAAATACTAGGAATTCAAAGTTATGAAAGTTTGTCAAAAAATGATACTGAGACCAAATATGATTATACTTTAAATAAAGAATTATTAAGATGGGAAGCATTTGCATTTTCAGATTCAACAGTTACTATGTTATATTCAGTAATTGGAGTAGTAATAGTAATAATATTATTTACAAGTATATTTTGTATAAGAAATTCATTTGCAATATCAATAACAGAAAAAATAAAAATGTATTCAATGCTTGCAAGTGTTGGAGCAACCAAAAGACAAATAAGAAAAAATGTAATACAAGAAGGATTAATATTAGGATTAATAGGAATACCTTTAGGAATACTATCAGGATTTTTTGCAGTATTTGTATTAATACAAATAGTAAATTCACTTTTAGGTGATTATTTATTACAACATGTTGATGGATTAGTATTTAAAATATCAATATTACCAATTATTTTATCAGCAGTATTAGGATTTGTAACAATATATTTATCATCAATAACATCTGCTATAAAAGCAAGTAGAGTAAGTCCAATAGAAGGATTAAGAGGTTCTAAAGATATAAAACTAAATTCAAAAAAATTAAAAGTACCAAAGATTATATCAAAATTATTTAAAACTGGTGGAGAATTAGCATACAAAAACTTAAAGAGAAGTAAGAAAAAATATAGAACAACAATTATATCAATTGCAGTAAGCATATTTGTATTTATCACAATGAATTCATTTATAGTGAATATGTTCCAAGAATCACAAAATTATTATAAAGACTATGATTATAATATACAATTAAATGTTGGAAAAGTATCAAATGAAGAAATAGATAGAATAATTTCATTAGATAATATAGAAAAATATTCAATATTGTATAGTTTAAATAATGGAGATATAAAAATAAAAGATATTGATAAAATTAATTTAGCTTCTGGTACATTGTCAGAAGAAGGATATTATGATGAAGAAAATGAAGAATTCATAGAGACAGGGGAGAAATATTCAGCATTACAAATTATGGCATTAGATAGTGATTCATTTAAAAGATATGTAAATAAAATTGGTGCTAAATATGATAAAGTAAAAGATAAAGGAATATTGTGTGACGAAGTAAGTTGGATAGAAGATGGTCAAGTAAAAAATGGAAGAAAATATAAATACAATGTTGGAGATATAATAGAAGGAAAAGATTACAATGATAAACAACGTTCAGTAGAAGTTGGTGCAATTTCAACAATTAAACCAGATGGAATTGATAGAAGTTATTATGAAGGTGGATATTTAATTTTAGATATATCACAATTAGAAAATGAGGAAAAGCCAGTATATAATACAGTAACAATACAATCAAATAATCCAGACCAACTAGAGAAAGATATAGATGCTTTACATTTAGATATTAGAATTTATAATATTGATGCATCTGCCAAAGAAGAAAGTGCAATGGTATTAGTAACAAAAATATTCTTATATGGATTTATAACAGTAATAACATTAATAGGAATTACAAATATTTTTAATACAATTACATCAAATATGGAATTAAGACAAAAAGAGTTTGCAATGTTGAAATCAATAGGAATGACATCAAAAGAATTTGATAGAATGATAAATTTAGAAACAATATTTTATGGAACTAAAGCATGGGTTATAGGAACAATCATGGGATTAATTGGAACATTTGCAATATATAAAGCATTTTCAGTAAAAGTTGAAAAAGGTATATATATACCTACAAATGCAATTTTAATTTCTGCAGTTTTTGTATTCATATTTATATTTATTATTATGAGATATTCAATTTATAAAATTAATAAACAAAATACAATTGAAACTATTAGAAATGAAAATGTATAAAAAGGGGGCTTACAAAGTCCTCTTTTTATGATAAAATATATATGGAGTGAGAATATATGAAAATATTATTAGTAGAGGATAATGAGATATTAGCTAAAGGATTAATATACTCTTTAGAACAAAAGAAATATCAAGTAATACACACATTAAATGTAGAAAATACACTTAAAATATTAAAAACAGAAAAAATAGATTTAGCAATATTAGATGTATCATTACCAGATGGAAATGGATTTGATTTATATAGAAATAATATAAAAGAAAAGAATATATCTTCAATTTTTTTAACAGCAAAAGATGAAGAAGACAATATTGTAAAAGGATTAGAGTTAGGTGCAGAAGATTATATTACAAAACCATTTTCAATAAAAGAATTGATGGCAAGAATAAATAGAATAATATTAAGAAACAAGAAAAACACAATAATACAAGTCCAAAATATAAAATTTGATATGGATAAAATGGTTGTGTATAGGGATAATGAAAATGTAGAACTTACAAACTTAGAGTTGAAAATATTGAATTTATTATTCTTAAATTTAAATAAAGTAGTAAAAAGAAGTGAAATAATAGACAAAATATGGGAATGGACAGGAAATGATGTAAATGATAATACTGTAACAGTATATTTAAAAAGAATAAGAGAAAAAATTAAAACAGATATTATAATTACAATTAAAGGAATTGGATATAGAATTGATAGTGAAGTATATTAATGAATTGTCAATAACATCTAAGTTTTGAAAAGGAATGAAATAAAATGAAAAACAAAATAGAATTAAAGAAAATGTGTATTACAAGTTGTATTGTAATTATTATATTTCTAATCACATTTTCGATTTTAATATATAAACAATACAAAACATATACATATAATTTTAATCAAAAAATAGTAGGAATTATAGATAATGTTTTAGAAAAATATCCTGATATAGAAAAAAGAGAAATTGTAGAAATATTAAATAGTAGTGATAAAACTAATAATGAGATATTAAGGGAATATGGCATAGAACTAGATAAAGATTCAGTAATATTAGAAAATAACACAGATTTTCAAAAATTTATTATTATAGATATAAGTACATTGATATTATTTATTTTAATATTATCAATAATATTCTTCAAATATAATCATAGTGAAAGTAAAAAAATTAATGAAATAACAAAATATATAGAAGAAATCAATAGAGGAAATTACAAACTAAATATAGAAGAAAACACAGAAGATGAATTGTCAATATTAAAAAATGAATTATATAAAATAACGATAATGTTAAAAGAAGTGGCTGAAAATTCTCAAAAAGATAAAACAACATTAAAAGATTCATTATCAGATATATCACATCAAATAAAGACACCAATTACATCAATTTTAATAATGTTAGACAATATTTTAAGTGATGAAAATATGCCAGAAGATATAAAAAAAGATTTTATTAAAGATATAAAAAGAGAAATAATAAATATAAAATTTTTAGTGGAATCAATTTTGAAATTATCAAAAATAGACAGTAATTCTATAAAATTTATAAAAAAAGAAGTTTTTATAAAAGATATAATAAATGAAGCAGTAAAAAATGTATCAATGTTAAGTGAATTGAAAAATATAGAAATAATAGTTTCAGGAGATGATTCAATAAAAACAATATGTGATTTAAAATGGCAAGTTGAAGCAATAACAAATATATTAAAAAATTGCATAGAACATTCATATGAAAATAGAAAAATTTATATAAATTATAATCAAAATAATATGTATACAGAATTAAAAATTGAAGATAATGGAACAGGAATAGATGCAAAAGATTTACCACACATATTTGAAAGATTTTATAAAGGAAAAAATTCATCAAGTGATAGTGTAGGAATAGGTTTAGCTTTATCAAAATCAATAATAGAAAGTAATAATGGATATATACAAGTGGATTCAAAATTAAATAAAGGAACAACATTTATAATAAAATATTTAAAGTAGCCAAAGCAAATTTGTCAAAACAACTAAATAAGACAAATTATTGTAGCAAGGCTACTTTTTTTGCATATTATGTAATATGACAAATCAAAAATTGATTTAATTATATTAAGAGGAGGAAAAATATGTTTACGCGTAGATATCAAAGATGTTCATGCATGAATAATCAAGCATGGAATACATCTACAAATATGATTGAAGATAAATGTAATAATGACTGTTCTACAAATTGTAGTTATGAACAACAAGAGCCTGTAGACTGTTGTGAATGTGGATTTGATGAAGAATATGAAATGAGTGTATTTCCAGATAATCCAATGTTAGCTCAAAGTTATGTTCCTTGGCAATATATGGATAAAACATTTAGACCAGAAATTGGACTAAAAATGGGAACAATATTTCCAGAATTAGTAAGCCCATATACACCATGTCAATCAATGAGAACAAATGAATTTTTAGAAACAACAAATCAAATTGGGGAGGGCTGTAATAATGGAAGATAATAGAAATTGGATGATGAATAATTCAAATAATATGAATTGGAATATGCAGTCTGCAGATGGTTTGAATGTATTAGATAATATGACAAATTGTAATAATATGCAAAATTGTGAATGCAATCAATCACAAGCAACAAGAGAAGAAATGATGGAAAGAATAAAAAGCTTGAATTTTGCAATAACAGAGCTTGGATTATATTTAGACACACATGTTGATGATCAAAAAGCACTTTGTTTACACAGAAAATATTGCAAAGAATATAGAGAATTAACAGATAAATATCAAAAAGTTTATGGACCATTAACAATTCAATTTCCATGTAATAAATGGAGATGGATTGAAGAACCATGGCCTTGGGAAAGGGGGAATTTCTAAACTATGTGGACTTATAATAAAGTATTACAATATCCAATAAATATAAAATGTGCAGACCCTCGTCTTGCAAAAGTAATTATTAGCCAATATGGTGGACCAGATGGAGAACTTGCAGCATCTTTAAGATATTTATCACAAAGATTTGGTATGCCAGACCAAAATGCAAAAGCTATTTTAAATGATATTGGAACAGAAGAATTAGCCCAATAAGAGGTCGTTTGAGGGGTGAATTTGTTAATTTTATCGACAAACGCACTCCTAAGGAGCATATTCTTATGCTCCATAAAGAGTGCGTTACAGAATAGAGGCGTTATATCTTTTTTAGAGGTATAACTACTCTATTTTTTATATTTAAGGGCACAAAATCGATTTTCGTGCGAGGTGTAAATAAATGGATATAAGTGATAAATAAGGAGAGTGGGAAGATGTTTATATAGAATTGAAAGTTATTAAATTATAAACAATAAATAGAAATGGAGGAATTTAAATTGAAATATAAAAGATATTTTTTAACAAGTGAAAGTGTAACAGAAGGACATCCAGACAAAGTAGCTGACTTAATATCAGATACAATATTGGATGAATGTTTAAGACAAGATAAAGAATCAAGAGTAGCAGTAGAAACAATGATTACAGGTAACAAAGTGATTGTAGCAGGAGAAATTACAACAAATGCAAAAATAAATATAGAAAGAATAGTAAGGGCAACTTTGAAAAAAGTTGAATATGATGATGAAAAGACAACGATGGATTATAAAAGTTGTGAAGTAGAACAATACATAAAACAACAAAGTAATGATATTGCAATTGGAGTTAACAATGGAGGAGCAGGAGATCAAGGAATTATGTTTGGTTTTGCTTGTGATGAAACACGAGAGTATATGCCATATCCAATTTATCTTGCACACAAAATTACAAAGCAATTAGCAAAAGTTAGAAAGAATGGAGAAATGGATTATCTAAAAACTGATGGAAAAGCTCAAGTAACAATAGAATATGTTGATGATTTTCCAATTAGAATAGATAGTATTTTAATTTCTACTCAGCATTTAGAAAATGCAGATATACCAACTATGCAAAAAGATTTAATAGATAAAGTAATTTTACAAGTAGTTGATCCTGATATGATAGACCCAGAAACTAAGTTTTTCATTAATCCTACTGGAAGATTTGTTATTGGTGGGGCAATTGGTGATACAGGATTAACAGGCAGAAAAATTATGTGTGATACTTATGGAGGAATAGCAAGACATGGTGGTGGTGCTTTTTCAGGAAAAGATCCAAGTAAAGTTGATAGAAGTGCAAGTTATATGGCAAGACATATAGCAAAAAATGTTGTTGCAAATGGAATGGCAAGAAAATGTGAAATACAATTGAGTTATGGTATAGGGATGAAACAGCCTATATCTTTATATATTGAATGTTTTGGAACAAATAGAATGCCAGAACATATTATTATAAAAGCTATAAAGGACAGATTTGATTTGACACCTGAAGGAATTATAGAATATTTGAATTTAAAAGAGCCTATTTATTCTAAGACAACAAATTATGGTCATTTTGGAAGAAAAGGATTTTCTTGGGAGAATATTGTTCAGATATGAAGGATTATAAAGGAAAAAGATTTGGTAGATTAACTGTTATAGAATTTGATAAAAGAACTAAAAATATTAGTAAAAAAGGAAAGGTATATTATAGTTACTATTGGAAATGTAAATGCGATTGTGGTAATGAAAAATCGGTTTTATTAAGTAATCTTATAAAAGGAATTTCAAAAAGTTGTGGGTGCTTGGAAAAAGAGTTGAGAGAAGAAAGAAACAAGAAGAGATTAGAAAATAATTTTGAAAATTTAACAGGAAAAAAATTCGGAAAACTAACAGCTATAAAAATGATAAGAAAGCTAGATTCACAAGGACAGACAAGAGAATTTTGGGAATGTAAATGTGATTGTGGTAATACCAATATAGTGCTTAAAAATCAACTTATGAAAAATCAAGTAATTAGTTGTGGATGTGTAGTAAAAGACAAGGCAAAACAGAATATAAAAAAATGTGAAAAGCATAGAGAAAAAAATATAAATAAGGAAGGAACTAGACTTGATTATTTAAGCGACAAAGTAACAAGACAAAACACAACAGGAGTAAGAGGTGTAAGTTATAGAAGTAAAAATGGTAAGTATCGAGCTTATATTTATTTTAAAAACAAGCGTATAGAATTAGGAGAATATACAAAATTAGAAGATGCAGCAAAAGCAAGAAAAAACGCAGAAGAAATATATTATAAGCCAATATTAGAAAAATATAATAAAATAGATAAATTGAATAATGAAAATGAAGAAGAATTTGAATAAGACTTGAATATAGTTTGTGAAAGAGTTAATATGCAACACAAACTTTACAAGGTCTTTTTTTCTTGGAAGGGAGAAAGAAATGTATATTGTAATTTTAATTATTGTAGCAATGTTAAGCTCAGTTTTAACATTGTTCTTTCATTGTTGTGTGATATTAGGAAAGGAAAGTGATAGAAAATGGGAGGAAGAGCAGATTATGAAGAAAGAAAACAAAGAAGAATTGAAAGATATAAAATAGTATCTCAAAAGAAAAAAGAAGAATCAGATGCTAGAGCAAATTCAAATGCACAAAGAATATTAATGATGACACCTGGACAACCAATATTAGTAGGTCATCATTCTGAAAAAAGGCATAGAAGATTAATAGAAAAAGCAAATAATGACATAAAAAAATCAATAGAATTGTCTGATAAGAGTCAATATTATGAAGATAAAGCAAGAAGTGCAGAAAATAATAATGCTATATATAATGATGATCCAAAGGCAATATCAAAATTGAAAGATAAATTAGAAAGACTAGAAAATGAAAGAAATAGGATAAAAGCAAGAGAACATTCGAAATGGGAACTTACAAGCATAGGAGCAAATATACGAGAAACTAAATTACGAATTAAAAGACTTGAAGAACAGGAACAACTTGTGTTTCCAGATATAGAATTTAAAGGTGGAAAAGCAATTCATAATAAGGAAATAAATAGAATACAAATAATTTTTGATGACATACCAAATGAAAATATTAGAAGTGAATTAAAACATAATGGATTCCATTGGTCTAGATATGAAGGTGCATGGCAAAGACAATTTAATCAAAGAACAATTTATGTGACTAAATCTTTGATTAAAGATGTATTAAATAACGAAAAAGAAAGTGAGGATGCAGAGGAGTTTGAGTGATTTTATAGAGGTAAAACTATACTAAAAAAATATAAAAATGGCACAAAATCAATCCTCGTGCGAGAAAAATTAGGAGGTAGTCAATGAAAGTAATTGTTGCTAATAAAGATGATTATATAAAATTTAATGCAATGCTATTAGATAAAATGAAAACATTTGAACTAACAGAAGATGCAACGGATTATATTATACATAGAGTTAAACTTGGAAATGAAACACAAGATGTATCATTGATGGATTCGTGTATTAATAATCTTTTAGAGGAACAATATGAAAAAAGAGAATATATCAAAATTGAAGAAATACAAGCAATTAATAATTTAATATCAAAATTAAATGAAAATGAATGCCGTATTTTAAATGCTTATGCTGAAATAAAAAGATATAGTATAAAAAATCTAAATGAAATAACTGAATTAATAACTAATATAAACGATTATCAGCTAATAGAAAAATATAATTTACATGAGTTAGGAAAATTGATAGCACAGAAAGTACCTGGATATAAGATGGATATTAATGTAATTCCATTTATGGATTTTGCAAAATTGGCAGAAAATTATTTATTTGATGCAAATATAAAGGAGAATTTTTGCTCTTATGGACTTTTGGTAAATACCAGAGAAATGTTAGACAATGAATTAATCCAACCAAAAATTGAAAAGGGCAAAATATTAAAAGTAGAAGTAGTAAATAAGAAAGAATTTGAAGAAAAATATATGTATGGTAGAGTTACAATATATTTGCCAACAACAAAAGAAAGATTGGAAGAAAAGTTTAGGCTTATAAATTTGGATTATAATAAATTGACAATACAAGATACTCATGTCACTAAATGTGAAATAGTTAATTTTACTGATGAAATATTATCTGATAGGTTTAATAAGGTAATGAAATATGAAATAGATAAATTTTTCAAAGATTCATATTTAACACCTTTTCAAGAAATAGAATTGCTATGTAAAGAAGTAAGAAACTTTGATAATATTAGAATGCAGAAATTTTTAGCATTATTAGAAGTCAAAGATAGAGAAATAAATTACATTCATGATTTAGTGGATTATGCAAGTAAAACTAATAGATATAATTTATTGACTAATATAAATGATTTGTCAGATATGGGAAAATATCTAGTAAATGAAACAGGTCATTTTGATGATATTAGTCTTTTAGAAAATTATATTGATTACTATAAATTAGCAAAAGATTATACACAAAAAGGTTGTACATATAATGGTGTATTTACTGAGTATGGGTATTTAATGGAAAAGGAAGATTTAGAAAAAAATCAGAAAAGAGAGGAGGAAGAAGAATTTGAATAAAACAATTTCAACTGATAAAGTAGCAGTAAAATCAGGTTATTATTTTGAAATATTTGATAAGGATAAAATTCCAAATACATTAGCAAAATATGATTATAGAGTAGAACTAGATAATGTTATTTATGATTTATATCATGGGACAAGTCTGGAAGATGAAAAAGTGATTGATAATATGTTTGGAAATAGAATGGGACATTCAATTGATGAACATACAATAAAAAGACCTAAATGTGCATTGATTGGAGAAGATGGCAATATTTTTAATCTTATGGGAATTGCATCAAGAACTTTAAAAAGAAATAATATGGAAGAACTAGCAAAGGAAATGTGCAATAAAATTACAACACAAGCAAAAAGTTATGATCAAGCATTATCGATTCTTGGAGAATATGTGGATATAACTAGCAATGAACATATAGAAGAAAACGAATATTAGAGCTATCTAGTTGATATCTTATAAAAAATTGTGTTTCACGCTAAAAGCCACGCTTTTAGGCAGTTACTGGGCGAGGGGACATCGCCCTGATCCTGCAAAATTGCTTAAGGGCAATTTTGATTCTCGCTGTGGGAGAAAGAGAGGTGGATTTTGAAAGAGCAAAAAGAGGAAGAAAAGTTAGTTCCTGTAATAGTAAGAATACCAAAGTATAAAAAGAATATGCTAGAAAAATTGGCTACAAAACAAGGAAGATATGAGGCTGATATTGTAAGAAGTGGAATTGATAAAGAGTTAAATTTGCAAATTTATAAGGATAACTTAGATTTTATAATTAAAGAATTAGACGGGATGATTGATGCAAAATTAGACCCTTTTATAAAATCACAAAGGAAAATAAATGCTAAAAATTTAAGAACAAGTGCAATAAATACATATTTACAAGGTGAGGTTTTATACAGATTACTTGGAGATGATATGCACAAAAATTTTATTGAAATGTTGGCTAAAGCTCGTAAGAAAGCAAACTATTATATAAATCATGATACAGAAAATATGAGTAAACAGGATTTATACGACTTTTATACAATAGGAGAAATGTACCGAAATGAATAATGTAGTTTTTCTTTTTGAAGCATTTAATCCAAATAAACGAAGTACATTTTTTAAACATAAAAGCTATACAAATTATCTTGCTTATAGTGAATTTGCAATAAAAAATCCGAATACAGAACATGGTTTATTTGGTAGAATAAATGATTTCCCTGATATAGAAAATATGGAAAGTATAGAGCCAATTAACCAATATATAATAAATTTAGCAGACAAAAAAGTGCCACTCTATCGTTGCACAATATCACTTGATGAATATGATGCTATAAGGCTTGGATATGATACACAGGAAAAATGGAAAGCCTTATTTGAAAGTAAATTAGTAAGTTTTGCAAAAAAGATGAATGTAAAATATGAAGATTTGCAATACACAGGAGTAGTTCATTTGGAGGCAGGGCATCCACATCTACAAACTATAATGTGGAGTAAACAAAAAGATAAAATGAATTACTATATAAATTATAGTAGAATCAATAAAATGCGAGATGAATTTACAAATGCAATATTTAGAGAAGATCTAATAGAACTATATAAGGAAAAGGATCTTGCTAAAAAAGGGATAATAGAAAAAAATGTATTGCTACAAAAATTGAAAAAAGCAAATACAGATTCGAAGTTCATAAAAGAAATGGTACAATATGAAAAGGATTTTGCTAATAAAAAGATAATGAAGAAGCCTGTTAAAGATAAAGAATTGAGAAAAATAGCAGATGAACTTTTAAAGTTAAAAGAGCAATTAAAAAATACAAAAGGAAGTATAAAATATCAATATTTAAAAAGGTATCCTGAAATTATAAAACAAGTAGATAGTATTTCTGAAAGCATAATAGAGTCATCATTGGATACACAGGTAGAAATAGAAAAATATATTCTAGCAAAACAGAAAATAGTATCATTTAAATTTCAGGATCAAGATAAGATTCAAAAAGCACAACAAGAAGAAAAAGAAAAGGCAGAAGAGGAAATATTAAAACTAATAGGAAATCAAGTATTAAATTTTGAAAGAATACTATTAAATGAAAAAGAAGTATATTCACAAATTAGATATACCAATTATACTAGAGATTTGATTTGGAAAATATTCAATTGTATTTATTTCTCAGCAAGACAAGAAGAAAAATATGCTAAAAAGTATGAGCAAAGATTTAAGAAAGAATTATCAAAACAAGCAAAAATAGATTTAGCAATACAAAAATCAAATAGTTCAGTATTTCATTGGGAAGATGATTTGTAACATATAAAAATCAGAACATTTACATTGAAGTAGATGTTCTTTTAATTTACAAGAAAAGGAGGAATGCTAGAGAGTTCCAATAAGGGAGAATAAAAATAAACAGAAGAATACTAATTATAATTGCAATTTTATTTAGTATAATAGTAAGTTCTTATTTTTCAGTAAGCCTACATTTTATATTAAGTAAAAATTTTGAAAGATTATTAAATATAGATGCTATATCAATTATTAATACACTAATAACAGAAAAAAGAGTATTAGCAATATTTTGTGTATTGGAACTGATAATAGTATCTCTTTTAATTTTATTTACAAATGGAACACAAAATATATATCATAGCAAGAAAGTTAAATTAACAGATAATCTTGAAATTCCTGCTCCTGTTGGTGATGGGCAATATCGGTACAGCTTGGTGGTTGCAGAAAAAAGATTATGACAGAGTTTTTAAATACAACATAATTGATAGAAATCAAGATTACAATAAAATTTGTTTAAAGTCTGCAGGTATTATAACAAACTTTGAAAGAACAAATAATATAGAAAAAATTCATTATATAGATGATAACTTTCATGTATTATTAATAGGTAGTTCAGGCTCAGGAAAGTCAAGGTCAATTTTAATACCGAGCATAACAATGCTACGGACTAGCTCGGAGAGAACTTATTTATTAGTGATGTTAAAGGTGAATTGTATTTATATACTGCAGAAAAATTAAAAGAGCTAGGTTACAATGTTATTGCATTAGATTTCATTAATTTTCTAAAAAGTAATTATTATAACTATTTAGATTTAGTAATAAATGCAGTAGAAAATGATGATATTCCCCTTGCAGAAAATTTAGTAAATGATATTGTAAATGTATTGGTTGAGAAAAATGATAAGACAGAGCCTATATGGGTAAATGGAGAGATGAGTGTTATAAAAACAGCAATTATGGCTGTTGTTCTTGAAAACAAAGGTAGAAGAGAATATCAAACATTAACAAATGCTTACTACTTTGTTGCTGAAATGTTTAAGACTGCTGATGACGGAGAAATGCTTATTGATAAATACATGAAAAATAAAAGGGCTGATGATCCTATCAAAAAGTTTTTTGCAGTTGCTTCAACAGCTCCATCAAAAACTAGAGGAAGTTTTGTCGCCGCAGCACTTTCTACTTTGCAAATGTTTGTAAGTGAATATGTTGCAGATACTATACAGAAATCTGATTTTGACTTAAGAGACTTTGCAAAGAAAAAGACGGCAATTTATATTTTATTAAATGATGATAAATTAACATACCATAAGTTACGGAAGTCTTTTAGTACAACAATTATATACTGCCATTGTAGATATTAGTAGAGCTGAAGGTGGAGAACTACCTATCAGAATGAACTTCATATTAGATGAGTTTGCAAACTTTACTAAAATAGAAACATTCCAATCAATGCTGACAGTTTCTAGAAGTAGGAATTGTAGATTTACAATTGCGATTCAAAGTACAGCACAATTGGAAGAAAAATATCGGCAAAGAGGGAGCAAAAAATATTCTTGATAATATGGTACTTATACATCTTAGATGCAATAATATTGATACAGCCACTATGATTTCGGACAAACTTGGACCTTATACAGTACAAAGTTATGGAGAAAGTAGTAATACAAATATTAAATATAACAATTCTAGTAGCAGTATGAGTTTGATTTCAAGAAAGCTATTAACACCAGATGAAGTAATAAAAATTATGAGCCCATTTATTATTGTTATAATACCTGGAGAACAACCAGCCTTATTAGTTGTGCCAGACATTAGTCAAATGCACTTTAACAAGTTAAATGGAATGGGAACAAAAGAAGAAAACCAGAGATTAAGAATTGAAAGAGAAAATGCTAGAAAAGAAAGGAAAATATCTAAAGCAAAAATATGGAATATCTGGGATAAAGTAAAAGATGAAGATTTTGAAGAATTTGAAGAAGAAGAAATACAGACACTTCGAGAAAACTGGAGAGTGAATAAGAAGAGAAAGGAGAACATTGAAACAATTCCCAAAATGGATGAAAACAACAATTAGGATTACTTTTAAAGTTATCCTATGTGTTGTTCTATTATTTTCATTTCAACAAGTTGTTCATGCAAGTAGTTTTGAAAATACAAAATTAGTAACAGGAACAAAAAATTTAGCAGATGCAATTATTAGTTGGTTAACTGGAATAGGAATTACAATATGTGGAGGCTATTTTATTTACTATGTATATTGCTTAAAAACAAATGATGAAGGAGAAAGAAGAAGAAATATGCAAAATATTAAAACAACTTTAATAAGTATGATACTTATAACTTGTGGCTTGGCACTTATTGATGTTATTTTAGGATTCTACAAGTAGGAAGATTGTTGAATTTTCCTGTTGAGTAGGTGATGCAGTATGGCAGATATGCTTGTAGAATTAATTCAAAAGTTTATTGATGGCTCTGAAACAACACTAAATTCATTATTTAAAAGTATGGTAAATTTAGTTTTTTTTATAGAAAGAGAACTAAATGCAATTCAAATACAAGGTGGCTCAAAAATAGATTTTAATGGAATATATCAAGTTATTTTTAGTTATGCTTGTTTTATATTAGTAATAGTTTTTATTAGTAAATTAATAAAAACATATTTCTTACATGACAATGGAGATCCTGAAAAAAGTCCAATACATTTAGTAATTGGAATGTTAAAAGCAGTTATTGTAATGATTTGTTTTAAGGAAGTTTATGATATTTTTGTAGGTATTACATCAAGTTTCTTAGATAGCATTTTAAATGCAATGCCTGTAAAGACAGTTAGCTTATCAGAAGTATTAACTGGAAATATTACAGGAGGAATATTTACTGCAGTAGCTTGTTTGGTATTACTTATAACTTGGTTAATACTAATATGTCAATTTATAATGAAACGGAATAGAAATGTTACTTATGAGAATGGGAATAGCATTTGCAAGTATTGGACTTTTAAATTCCGATGAAGGTGTATTTCCAGAGTATGTAAGAACTTTTCTAATGACTGCTTTTACACTTGTAACACAGCTTTGTATGATGAATTTATCAATTTTAGTTATTACAAATGGTCATTTAATTTATGCAATAGCAATTGCTTGTGTGGCAATTAATACACCATCAATATTAGGAAAATATATGATAAAACCAAATGGAAGTATAATAAATACAGCAGGTAATACTGCAAGAAACTTGAGAGCATTGATGCCAAGAGGAAGGAGGCGAGGCAAATAGAAGCATTACAAGAAATCATAGGAGTTTTAAGAATTGTGGGAATCACAATTGGAGGAATCACATTTCTTATTCTTATGATAAAAATGGGAACTGATCCAGATAATAAGGCAAGATATATAAAACTTGCAAAAAATACAATTATTGCAAGTGTATTGATTACACTTTCTTTAAGTTTGTTACAAATTCCCAAAGATTATTTTGGAAATGCTATTGGAGTTGCAGATGAAGGAACTGGAGATGTAACTTTTGCAAAAATAGAAGATAAAGATTGTCAAAACAGAGAAGTAGTAAATATAAATGGCAAAAGATATGTTGTTACTGATACTGGGAAAACAATTGCAGCACTTACTGATGGCGAATCTTTAAGAGAGGCTTTTGGATTGTATTCTTCAGGTAAAGTAGTAGAAAATGTATGCTATTTGCGACCTTTTAGCGATTGTCAAGGATTTTGGAAAGGTTACTATGCAGATATAAGCTATTACAGAGATTCTGATGGATTCATATTTCCTTCAAGTTTTACATATTCACAATATACAGGATATAAAGGACAAGGAGGAAATTTTACAAGTAATGGTCGGAGGCTCTGGTGGAGGTGGTATTAGATGAAAAAAATGATAAAAATACCTACACAAATCAGATTAAAAACAGAGTTCTTTGAAGGGTACGGAATAGAAGAATTAGTAAAAACAATAGTTGTTTTTAGTGTTGCAGTAGTAATTGCATACATAATTTATCTTTTTACAAAAGTAATGTTAATTTCCACATTCTTTGTTATTGGCTGTGTAGTAGTTGCAATAGTATTTTTTTCTAAAAATAGAAATAACTTTTCAATGGCTGATAATATTAAAAATATAGTAAAATATGAACTTATGCAAAAGAGGTATGAGTACAAGAGAGGTAATTTTAATAAAAATCAAGAATAAAACAAAAACATTAAATGAATTTTTAAATATAAAAAATATAGAAGATAATTACTTAACAACACTAGATGGACAAGTAATTTTATTTATAAAAATATGTTCTATAAATACAGAATTATTTTCAGAAGAAGAATTAGAAAATAAAATGAATAGTATGAGTATTGAATTTAGCAATGAACAATACCCATATACATTTTTTATTATTCCACGCAAAGTTGATATTGCAGACTTTGTAAATGAACAACAAGAGCTAAAAAGAAAACTACAAGATGATGTAAGTATTCAAATAGTTGAAAAAAGAATTATTTGTACACATGAACTTGTTGCTGATAAAAATATAATTGAAAATGAATTTTATTTATGTATATGGACAAAAGACGGAGAAAATGCAATAGATAATTTATTAAAAAGGGCAAACAACTGGAAACAAAGATTTAAAAATTGTGATTATGAAACAGAAATATTGAATAAATCAGATATCATTTTAATGATAAAAAGCTTTACGATTCCAGAGTTTGCTAGAAAGGAAGGTACGGATTATAGAGATAATATCGTGAGAATAGGGAGAAAATTTGCTAGAGTACAATAGAATTTATAATATGGATTGTATGGAAGGTATCAAATTATTAGATGATAATAGCATTGATTTAGTAGTTATTGATCCACCATACAAATTAGACTTAAACAAAGTAAGAAAAACAAATACATTTAATAATTATGCAAATGAATTATTAGAACTTAAAGATGGATTTGATTTAAGAGTTTTAGATTTGCTAATTAAAAAAATGAAGAAAATTAATATCTACATATATTGTTCTAAAAGGCAAATACAAGAACTTTTGGAGTATTTTACAAGTAAAAATTGTAATTATGAGGTTTTAACATGGCATAAACAAAATCCAAGTCCACTTACAAACAATATTTATTTGCCAGATACAGAATATGTGATTTTTGCACGAGAAAAAGGTGTGAAACTATATGGGAATTATCATACAAAACACAAATATTATTTGTCTGGAACGAATCAAGTAGACAAGAAAAAATATGGGCATCCAACAATTAAGCCATTAGCTTTTATTGAAAATCATATAGAAAATTCAAGTAAGCCTGATGATATTGTTTTGGATTGTTTTGCAGGTAGTGGAACAACACTTGTAGGAGCAATAAACAAAGGAAGAAGATTCATAGGTTTTGAAATTAACAAAAAGTATTATGAAATTGCACAGCAAAGAATAGCAGAGGCTATTCGTAGCAAGGCAGGTGATGGCAATGAAGAAAAAGGAGACCAACTATGAATTGATTGATTTAATTACACCAGTTGGTGGATTAGAATTTGAAAGAAATAAGATATATTTTGGAAATCGTTTTTGCAAGGTTTATACGATTGTACATTATCCAAGTAATGTAGAAATGAAATGGCTGGGTAATTTGGTGAATAATATTGGAGCAATATTCTCTATAAATATTGAGCCTACTGATAATACGGAACTGATAGACAATTTAGATTCTAGAATTAGAGATGCATCAGGTTTAGCAAAAATTTCAAAGAACGAATCAAGTAGACAATTAAAAGAAAAAGAGATTGAAGAAGCTAGTGAAATTATCAGCAAAATGATAGAAAATAATGAGGTAGTTTCATATCTTACTATTTATATATTAGTATCTGCAGAAGAAGAGGAAGAACTAAAAAGAAAATGTAAAGAGGTAGAAATGGAAGTACAACGACAAAAATTAAAAATTAGAAACTTAACAAATTATTTGCTAATGGATGGATTTAAGGCTGTTGCACCATTTTTTACAATACAAACAGAACTAAGCAAGAATTTTAAAAGAAATATCTTAACAAGTACATTTACAGGAGGATTTTTATTTAATACAGAAACTTTTATTGACCAACAAGGCTATTATTGGGGAATAAGTCAAAATGGTGGAATCATTATATTTAATATATGGAAACAAGACTTAGGAAGAGGCAATAGCAATATGATAGTAGTTGGAAGTAGTGGCTCTGGAAAAAGTATGGCAGTAAAACACATGATTATAAATGAATTGCCTACTACAAAACAACTGGTGATTGACCCTGAAGATGAGTATTCACATCTTTGCAAAAACTTGAATGGAAAAATTGTTTCATGCGATGGAAACAAAGGTGGAATATTAAATCCTTTGCAAGTACGAAATAATTGTGATGATGAAACTGGTAGAAATGCATTATCATTACATTTTCAGTTTTTACAAACATTTTTCCAAATATTATATCCATCACTTACTGAAATAGAATTTTCAAAGTTAGACTTAGTATTTGAAGAACTATACAAGAAATTTAATATAACAAATGATACAGATATTAATAAGTTAAAAAATACAGATTTCCCAATATTAGAAGACTTGTATTGTTTAATAGAAAAGAAAAATAAGAAACAACCAGATGGAATATTAGAGAAACTATTGGCACTTATTAGACCGATTTGTAAAGGACAAGCATCAATTATTTGGAATGGATATACAAATATTGAAATTGATACAAGGCTTACAGTCTTTAATACATCTACTATGCAAAAATTTCAAATCCAATATAAGAGAGCACAATATTATAATATTCTTTCTTATGCTTGGGATATTTTGAGCAAAGATGTAAAAGAAAGAACAATGCTAATTGCAGATGAATGTCATATTCTTGTTGATCCAAATATACCACAAACATTAGAATATGTTAGATATATTAGTAAAATGGCAAGAAAGCATAATAGTAGTATTGTAGTTATAACTCAAAGTATAGAGGACTTTTTGAATGAGAAGATTAGATTATATGGTCAAAGTTTATTAACAAATAGTACATATAAAATGTTTTTTAAAACAGATGGAAAAGACTTGAAAGATATTGTAACTACATTTAAATTAACAGAACAAGAAGAAAAAATGTTATTAAATGCAAATGTTGGAGAATGCTTATTTATGGCAGGAATTAGAAAAATATATATAATGTTCAAATTGTTTCAGTATGAATTAGAAATGATAGATTCTAAATTTATAAAGGGCAAAAGCTATGAGTAGGTTGTTAAGAATTGCTATTGGAATTACAATTTTTATATTACTTTTAGGATGTTCTTATTTAGAATTATTTGGAACGAATAAAAATAGTAATTCTGAATCTAATACAGCACAAGATACTGAAATAAAACAAGGAGAAATTATATATAAAGGAAAACTAGCAATGCCAATAGAAAATTTTATTGCTATAACAAGTAAATTTGGATACCGAGAGGCACATGGAGTAGTACATTCAAATCATACAGGAATTGATTTGTGTGGAAGTGCAGGAAGTAGAATTATGGCAGTACAAGACGGAGAAGTAACTCATGCAGGATGGCAGAATGGTTATGGAAATTGTGTGGAGATTAAACATACAGATGAACAAGGCAATGTCTTTTATAGCTTTTATGGACACATGAGAGATAATTCTATTAGTGTTGAAAAAGGACAAAATGTAGTGACAGGTCAAATAATTGGTATTCAAGGAAGTACAGGAAATTCTACAGGAGATCATTTACATTTTGAAATAAGAACGGATTCGGGATCAAATAAATATGCTATTGATCCTGCACCATATTTATTTATGGAGAAAGAAGGGTAAAAATGAAAAGAAAAAAATATAATTCATACGAACTATATACAAGAGAAGAAATGTCAGAAATAGCTAAAAAAGAAGGATTTTTGTTTGTCATAACATCAAATAATGATAAGTACGAGATTAGAAAAAGTGATGTTGCTGATTTTATTGTATTAGAAGCTGAACGCTGTTATCAGGATGTTGATATAGAAATGTATGTACCAAATCCAGACATACAAGAGCCTTTTGCTTCTACTTATGGATATTTCTTAAATAGAATAAATCAAAAATTTAGAGAAGAAATCATCAAAAGATTAGTAGAATTACAAACTACAGATATTAAGCCAAACAAAGTAAAAGTCTTTGATAATGATATTTTTAATGAAATGTCATTAGAAGAATTAGGCGAAGAAGAAGGAAAAACACTACAATATGATAAGTTTTATAAAAAATATTATCAGCAACATAAAATAGAGGAATCAGAAGAACTGGAGGCAGAATAATGGATAAAAGCAAAAAAGAAATGTTATGTTATTTAGCTATATGTGTTGTTCTGGTAATAATCGTAATATTAAATAATATGTTTTGGAAATTAGGAAAGGAAACAAACAATAAGATTGAAAATAATATTGATTACTTGGAATCTAACAATGTAATTTATAATGTGCCTTATGAGGAGAAGGTACTGGATTAGGAGGGAGAAATATGTTAAGTTACATTGCAAGTAATTCTACTGCTGAAATAATAAAAAATGTTTGCAAAGAGCAAAACATTACTATATTAAATCAAGAAGTAGAAGAAATAGATTTTTTTAAATATATAAAACAAACGAAAGTTAATTTTAATCTGGTTAAGTATTTTGTTATAGATCTGAAACAGATTAAGAATACAAAAGATGAAATAATAAATAGTATAAAATATTTCAAGGAAATGTATGTTAACACTAGACTTATTATTATTGCTAAAGGATATGATAATCAAAATATTATATTAACTACCTTATATGAAAATAGGATTTTTAATATAATTAATAATAGTGATGAACAGCAAATTAAGGTAGAAATAGAAAAATGTTTATTAGGAGATGGACTTCAAGAAAAAGATGCTAAAAGATTCAAAAGAATTGAAGAAGTAAATGTTGATAAAAAGATGAAATTCAATATTATATCTAAATTAAAAGAAAAATTTGCAAAACAAGAAAAAGTGCAGAAACCAAGCAAAAATATAGAGACACAAAATCAAATAAATTCAAGTGTCTATTTTTTTGCTGTTTTGGTAGATGCAATTAAAAGTCTAGTAAGACTATTATGTTATATAGCAATTTTTATATTAACATCTGTTGGTTTGACATTTCTTTTTAATGAAGAATTAAGGAATGTGATATTTCAAATATTAGGTTTGAAATAGGAAGGGAAAGTATGGGGACTTATAGTGATGTTATGATATCTGTAACCCCAAAGGGTTATGAAAAAATAAAAAAAGATCAAGAAAAATTTGCTGATTATGAATTGTTAAAATTATTTGAAATAACTAATTTTGAAAAGAACGGCAAAAGTTTAATTCTATTAAAAACAGAGGATACAATTAAATATTATCCTGAACATGAAGATATTAAACAATTAGAAAAGACACTTTCAAAATTAAAAGATGGATATGTATTTGCTAGATTTGGCGAAGAAATAGGAGACTTTGAGTTTAGAAACAAAGCAAAAATCAAGGAACTACTTGAGCCATTTCAGTTTATAAAAGAATTTTCAAATAATATAAACAAAGAATTTGAAAAGAAGGAGGAAGAAGAATTTGAGTAATACAAGAGTTTTAGCTTGTCAGATAGACGAGGATTTACAAAAAAGAATGAAGGATTATGTGTTAAAAAATGGACTTACAGTTAAAAGTTATGTTACAGGTCTTATAAAGGAGGATTTGGAAAAACATGCTATACAAGAAAATGTAAGTACAAATATTGAAGAAAAAGTAGAAGAAAAACAACAGGAAGATACAAAAGAGAAAAAGGTTGATGCAGAAACAAAAGTAGATAATAATAAAAATATTGAGAAGGATAAAAAGCAAGAAGATGTAAAAGAAAATAAGGTTGAAGAAAAATCAAAAGAAGAAGTGAAAAAATTACCTATACAGGAAAATAAAAAAGAAGATACAAAAGAACAACCTAAATTAGAGATAAAAAGCAATGACACCAAAGATAAAATAGAAGAAAAGAAAAATACTAATGTACCAGAAAAACAAGAAATAAAAGCTAATGAAAAAGATAAAACTAAAACCGAGCAAGTTGATAAAAATTCAAAAACAGATAAGAAGGAACAAGTAGAGAAAAAATCAAATGACGAATTGAAAAAACAAGGATCTAATATAAAAGATATGAAAAAACAAGTAATAAAAAAGAAACAACAAGAGGAGGAAGATGAATTTGAATAAAATAAGAGTTGCAGGATTAAGTTTATTATTAGTAATAATGACTTCTACAAATTGTTTTGCAAGTTCAAAAACACAAGAAATTAAAACACTTGAATTTGATAAAACGATTGCAATAGAAGATATAGAACAATATAAGAGTAATATTGAAAATGAAATTATGGTAGATGGAATAAAATATCAGCTAAGTGATGTGCGAGAGCAAGAAAACAAAAATACAATAACAAAAGATAAAGAAGAAAAAGAACAACTAATAGTAAAGTCAAGTGACAAATATAGTGCTTTAAAACAATTTGAAAATGAAAAAACAATAGAAGATGATGGTTATACAGGCATTTTAGAATTGCAAATTGATTCATTGGATTTAAAAATAAATGATAGTTATATAGAACAATACAAAGTTCAAATACAAAGACAATATAATAATGTATTAGAGAATGAGTTAAATGATGTCCCAAAAACAATAGAGCAAGATGGAATAATATATTATCTAACTGATCCTGTGTGGAATGTAGCTCAAACACAAGAAATAGATGGGCAAGAGATTCCACTTTTATACAATGGGGTTATGAATTATGAAGGTATAAAAGAAAGAAGAATTATAAAAAATTATATAGCAACAATAGAATATAAGGGAACATTAAACAAAGAAGTTGTGGAGTCTATGAATTATCATCTTACTTATAAAGAAGTACAAGAGGAAGAAAAAACAAATAATATAATACCAATAGTTACAACAACTACTGGTATTATTATTTTTAGTGGAATTATTATATTAAGAAGAAAAAATATTTACATATATAATTATGAAAATAAGAATTGGAAGTTAGTGAAAAGATTACACTTGTCTAAAAATGAAAGATTAGTAGATATTACACCAATAGTACCTGGTAGTTCAAGCAAATATAAAATTGTTTTGAATAGAAAATTGTATAATGATTTAATAAATTCAAGTATAACGATTAAATATTTTGATAAGCAATATATTTATGAAATAAAAGAAAAAGAATTTGAAATCTATGTGTAATGGGAGGCAATATGAAAAGAATATTGATAATAATTTTTAGCATTATTTTACTTGCAGGAATATGTGGAGAAATTTATTATTTTTGTAATTATGATCTAAATTTAGTGAATCCAGATGAAATTGAAACTGATTCTGAATATGTAAATATTACTTATGAGCAAAACGAAGATATAATACAAGAAGATGTATTAGGAATATTAACAATTGAGAAAATTGGATTGAAAGCAGTAGTAAAAGAAGGAAGTAACAACGAAGTTTTAAAAGAATATATTGGTCATATTGAAAATACATCAATATATGATGGAAATGTTGGCTTAGCAGCACATAATCGTGGAAATAAATATTCATATTTTGCAAGAATTAACGAACTTGAAAAAGGAGATATTATTACATATCAAACAAAATTTTATACTAGAAAATATAAAGTAGATAATATTCAAGCTATATTTGAAACAGACTGGAGTTTGTTAGAAAATACAACAGAAAACAAATTATCATTAATTACTTGTATAGCAAATAAGAAAAATCAGAGATTGTGTGTTCAAGCTACAGAAATAACTGAAAATGACTTGTAAATCACTAAAAAATGAGTTATAACACAGGAAAAAGGAGAGTTGTTATATGTGGTGGTTATTAAAGAAATTCTGGAACACAGATATTATAGGAAAAATATATATGTTAATTATATTATTCATAGTGATAGTTACAATTGTAACTATTGTAGTAAGACATAACAAGCTGAAAAATGGAGAATATGATTATCTATTTAAAGATGAACAGCAACAAGAGAATGTTGTTGTTCAAAAATAAATATAAAATACAAAGCACTCTTAGGAGTGTTTTTTTAATGGAGGTAAATATAAAAATGAAAACGAAGAAAATAATTAGTATAATATTACTAATTTTAATATTAGTAAATTCAATGTCAGGTATTGCCAATGCTTTTGAAATGAATTCGGCATATGTAGAAAATCTAGGAGATTGTGGTCATCATTTACAATATAAAAAGGAATCAGGAGCTTGGAGTTATGTTACTACTACAATGGTTGGATATAGAAATAATGGTGAATTACATTATGCATATTGTTTAAATGTTGATAAACATGGCGTTGGTGAAGAAGAAAATTATAGTGTAAATGTAACAGAACTATTATCAGATGTTCAATTATGGAGAGCAGTAGTAAATGGATTTCCATATAAAAGTGCAGAAGAGTTGGGTGTTGAAAATGATCAAGATGCTTTTGTTGCGACAAAACAAGCTGTATATTCTGTTATCTATAACAGAGATGTAGATAGCTTTTATCGTGGTGGAGATGAAAGAGGCACAAAAATATTTAATGCAATAAAAAATATTGTTAATCAAGCAAGGTTGGGAACAGATACTCCTACAACTAATAATGTAATAAATATAAATAAAATCGGAGAATTTAAAGCTGATGGAAGTTCATATTATTCACAAGAATATAGTGTTTCAAGTAATGTAGATGTGTCTAATTATTCAATAACATCTATAAGTAATTTTCCAGATGGAAGTTATATTTCGGATTTGAGTGGAAATGTGAAAAATTCATTTAGTGGTGGAGAACATTTTAAGGTTCTAGTTCCTAAAGAAAAAATATTAGATAATTTTGATGGTAAAATAACAATAAGTGGTAAAGTAAAGAGTTATCCTGTTTTTTTCGGACAAAGTCCAAATCCTAATTGGCAAGATTATGCATTAACTTATGATGCATATTATACTGCAGGAGGAGAAACTACATTATCAGTTGATGCTTATAAATCAAAAATAAAAGTTATAAAAATTGACAATGAAACTAAAAATCCAATAGAAGGTGTGGAATTTAATTTTAGATATGCAGATGGTCAAAACATTGGAAACTATAAAACAAATTCACAAGGCTGTATTGAATTAAGCAAACTAAGACAAGGCAAGGTAATTGCAACAGAAATTGCAACAAAATCAGAATATGTTTTAGATGATAAAGAAAGGGAAATTCTTTTAGATTATGATACATATAAAGAACTAACAATAGGTAATGAACATAAGAGAGGTGATTTAAAAGTTTATAAAGTAGATGCAGACAATAATAAGATTGCTTTGGGAGGAGTAAAGTTTGCATTATATTCTTATGAATTTAATAAAATAACAGGGCATTATACAACCAATGCCAATGGCGAAATTTCTATAAAGAACCTAAGGACTGGAAAATGGGCATTGATCGAGGAGGAAACGAATAAGTGGTACAACTTATTAGAGGGACAAATCGAAATAAAAGTAGAATGGAATGAAACTACTAATACTACAATAGAAAATGAATTAAAAAAATCACAAGTAAAAGTAATTAAAGTAGATAAAGAAAATCACGAAGTAAAACTAAAAGATGTAGTATTTGAAGTTTTAGACAAAAATAATAATGTACTAGAAACAATAAAAACAAATTCAGAAGGAGAAGCGGTAACATCTCGTTATGCTGTAAGAGATTATTCTGAACTTTATATTAGAGAAAAAATTACTAATAAGAAATATGTTTTAGATGATAAAATTCATAAAATTGAACTAAAAGAAAATGAAATTGTAACACAAACATTTGAAAATAAAAAAATAAAAGGTCAAATCAAAGTTATTAAAACATCTGAAGGAGATAGCAAAATAACAGGAATGAAAGATGGAGAGCCTATGGCAAATGTATCTTTTGATGTATATGATGAAAATAAAAATTATGTTGAAACAATAAAAACATCAGAGGAGGGAATTGCAACAACAGGTTTATTGGAAAAAGGCACATATTTTGTAAAAGAAAGTGAAAAAGATTCTCCAGAGTGGTATCTATTGAATACAAAAGAATATTCAGCAGAGATTGTAAATGATGGAGATATTATAACATTAGAAATTACAAATATTCCAGAAAATCCTGATGTTGATATTGAAAAAGATGGAATTATTCAAACAACTGCAAATCAAGAAATTAAATATAATTTCAATATTAAAAATACAGGAAATACACCATTGGATAAATTTACATGGACAGATATATTGCCAAGTGAATATGTAACTGCTACAAGATTAATAACTGGAACATATAATCAGGACTTGAATTATGCAATATATTATAAAACCAATAAAAATGATTATAGATTATTAAAAGATAATCTAAATACACAAGTTAATAATTATATTTCTTTTACAGATTTACAATTAGAAGAGGACGAATATGTAACAGAATTTAAGGTCGATTTTGGAACTGTTGGTGTTGGTTTTGAATCAGTAGAAAAGCCACAATTATTTGTAAATGTAAAAAGCATAGTAAAAAATGATGATGTATTTACTAATAGAACAAGAATAGAGGGATACAATAAAACATATCTTGTGTGGGATGAAGATGATCATACAACAAAGGTATATGAAAAGAAAATAGAAGTAAAATTGCCAAGAACAGGCTGTTAGAATGGGAGCTCAAAAGAGCTCTCTTTTATCATAAAGGAAAGGAGAATTTAGAAATTTGAAAGAAAAAACACAATTAAGAAAAATGGAAGAATTAGATGCCAAAGTAGATAAAATCAATTATGATTTAATAGGTTTAGAAAATAGAAAAAAAGAAATGGAAGATAAAAAAGCTAGTTATCAAAAAGAAATTGATAAACTTGAAAAAGAAAAAAATAGTATACTAGGTAAAACAGATACTATGAAGCCATTGAAAAAGTTTATCTATATTGTGGTATCATTAAGAACTGATTTAAAAAGAGTTGATTTAATAAATGTAAAATTAAATGAAAAACAAAAGGAAAAAGACGGAATACAAAATAAAATTGATATTCAAAACAATTTGTATGCTGAAACAATAAAAGAAAAAGACAATATTATAGAACAAAGAAAAGAATTATATATTTCTCAAAATGCTACAAAAGAAAATACACAAGAAAACGAAAAAGTATCTAAAATGAGAGCATTAACTCAGATATTTGAAATAACATCAAAGTTTAAAGATAGTAAAGTTATGAGTGATTTAAAGCATCTAGTAGAGAAAGAAATTGACCAATATAAAACAGCAGTTACAAGTAAAAAAGAGAATACAGAACAAAAACAGGATCAAGACGAAATGGAGTAGACTTTTGGAAGGGAGAAAAAGTTGGAGAATGTTACAAAAGTAATAAGACAAGGAAATGTTGGTTATAAAAAGATTTATACAAGAAAAGAGGAGATGATAGAAAATAGACGAAGAAACAGAAGAATTATTAGAAAAAACAGACGATTTGGCAAGAGAACTTTTTGAAGATACAGAAAAGATGAAAGACTTTCTGATTACACTTTCAAAAATGTATAATACCAGTTATAGTAATATTTTATTATTAAAAAGTCAAAGAAAAGATATCAGTCAAATTTTGAATAGTGATACAATACAAAAATATAAACTTAATGTCAAAGATAATGAAAAGCCTTTGAAGATAATAAAAAGAATAAAATTAGAAAATGAAGTAAAATTCAAGATTGATGAAGTATATGATATTAGTCAAACAAATGCAGTAAGAAAAGAAAATAAGATATATTCAAATGAATATATAGAAACTATGCTAAAAGGTATGTGTTCTAGAAGAGGAGTAATGTTTGAAACTAATAATCCTATGGCAAATCTAGAAAATATTATCACAGATATTAGTAATAATAGTAGAATGAGTAATGTTCCAAAGTACAATGTTGACAGATATGCAAGGCAGACACAGAATGAGATTAATGCTACCATTTTTGTTGTTGCAAGAAAATTAAATATTAATACAAGAAATTATAATATAAAAAGCATTTGCGAATGGGGAATTGATGGAGATACAAGAACATTAAAAGAAAGTCTGAAGTATATACAAAAATTTACTAATTATTTTATAAAAGACTTTCAAACACAAGAAAAGTTACATAATATTGAGCAAGAAAAACAAGAAGATGAAGAATTTGAATAATTAAATAAGAAGACACACAAAAAGCATTCGTAAATAAAAAATACGGATGCTTTTTTTCGTGCAACGAGAGATGCCATAAACTCGTAAAAAGTGATAGGTGTTATGAGCCGATGCTATAAAGTCCATTCGTATTAGTGTTAAAAGTCTATTAATGCAAAATGCGTAAGTGAGATTTTGTAACATATACTCACAATAAATAAAAGAGTTTCAGGAGGCAAAGCTTGTAAGAGGATATGTAGGTGTAAAAAGTGTGGGCAAGTATGCACAATATTTGAAAAAATAGCACCTGCAGTAGATAAAAATAAATCTACATACTAGACTACCTTAATTGAAAGCGAAGGGATGAGGGGTTTCGATTATGGTGTATTATTTTTTTGTATAAGGGGATAATACACCATTTTTCTGCTCTGGAATTTCAGGGTTTCATCCTTTTATAAAGTTTTCAAAAAGTGTTGACAATATCTTTAAATAGAGTTAATATCACACACGATAGAAAGGAGGATTATAAAAAGTTGAAAAAAACACAAAGGAGGGAGTATGGAGAAAAGCAGTAAAATATTATTGAAATATATTCTTGATATTGATAGAGAATTTGGTAAAATAGAAGAAATATTCGAAAATAAGAATTTTCTTCCAGTTACAAAAATAAAAGTAGATATTAGTTCTGATCCTGTAAGATTAATATTTAAAGCATTTGATGTTACAGATGATAGCAAATCAGAAAAGATTTTTAAGCTTTTTTTAAATTTTTATGATGAAAAAATCACAACAGATGAAATCGTAGACAAAATAGAGGAAATACTAAAATAAAAAATGAAATTGGAAATTATAAATAAACCAACTTCATTTTAGTTTTTATTTGGAAAATATTCAATTATATCTGTTAAAGAACAATTCAAATAATCACAAAATCTTGCAAGTACAATAATATCAAATCTTACAAGTTCGCCAGTCATAATTCGTTTTACAACTTTAAAATCAGTTTCAGTATCTTTCATTAATTTATTAATACTGATATTTTTACTTTTTAATAAATCCTCTAATTTAAAGAGGTAATAACCATTTTCTATTTTTAATTTATACATACTAAAACCATCACCTAACTAAATTAAATTATATAATTTTAGTATGTTACTTGACTATTGGTTATATAACCAGTAAAATGTAACAGAGGAGGAAAATTATGGGAAAAGTATGATATGTTCAGTTTAATAAAAATTTTATATAAAAACTACAGGTATGAAACATTAAAAAAGAAAAACAAATTACTACTACCAAAGTAATAGAAACTTGTTTTAATTGAAGTATTGATCGCTATCTTCATGTAATTGAGAAACTGAAATACCTAAAACTTTACATATTGCATATTCTTCATAATCACGAAGAAATAATGTATTGTTTTCAATTCTGGAAATATCAGAATTATAAAGAGTAACACCTAAAAGAGCAACCTTATTTGCAAGCTCTCTTTGAGAAAGACCTTTTTGTTCTCTGTATTTCTTTATGCTTTTACCAACTATGTTTTGATAGCCATTAAAGTTCTTTGTTCTCATTATTATATTATTACCTTTCATATAAATTAAATACCAAATAATAATATAATATTTTTTTGAATTTAGTGTTGCGTACCAATTAGCAAATAGAGAAAGGATGGAAAAAATGGAGGAAAAGGAAGTAGAGCAATTTGATAATAATATTAATATAGGTAAAGTAAATATTATAATTGCTGATGATGAAGTTAAAACTTGTGAACAAATAGAAAGTATGCTAAAAAAATATAGTTACATAAATATAATGGGAATTGCTAATACAGATGAAGAAGAAATAAAACTTATTGAAGAATTGAAACCAGATGTAGTGGTTACAGACCTAATGAGAAATCATGAATTTACAGGATTGGATATAATAAAAGATTATTCAGAAAAAGAAACAAGTCCCAAATTTGTAGTAGTATCATTTTCGCCAGACTATGGATTATGTTGCATATATAAAAACATAACAAATTGTGTGCATAAATTTCCAGAAATTAATGGATCTGAACTTGCATATAAAATACTTTGTGCAAAAAGAATTATTTGGAAAGAGGAGCAAGATAGACTAATGCAGAGGAAAGAAAAACAAAGTAGTTTTTGGGAAAAGTTAAAAAAAGTATTATTTGAATAAATGTAAGGGTAAGTAAAGAATGCATATATGAAAATTATACGATTCTTTACTTATTATTTATTTGTGTCTTTTTTGGTAGTTAGGTGTTATAATATCAATGTAAATGAGAAATCATTGTAGTGTTAATCAAAGTAAAAAATATGCATAATGTGATAAAATAAAAAAATTACAATAATTTGAAACTTTTTTTATTTTCATTTGTTTGTATATATGAAAGCAGGGTAAGATATGGAAAAAGATTTAGATATAAAATTATATAATGAATATTTAAACGGAGAAAAAGATGCTTTTGAATTGCTCTATAACAAGTATAAGGACAAAGTACAATATTTTGTTTATAACATAGTAAGAGACTATCAAAAAGCCGAAGATATTACTCAAGATGTATTTATTTATATTATGCAAAATAAAATTAAAGATGGTTATAGTTTTAAATATTACATATATTTAGTTGCTAAAAGTAGAGCATATAATTTAATAAATATGGAAAAAAGAAGAACTGAAATAAATGAAAAATATATTTTTAATGAAACTATGAAAATAGAACAAGATGTAGCAGATATTATAACAAAGAATGAAAAAAGACAAGCAATAATTACTGCAATAGATATGTTAGATGATAGATACAAAAATGCAATGTATTTAGTCAAAATCGAAGAATTAACATATGAAGAAACAGCACAAATACTTGGTGAGTCAATTCAAAATGTAAAAAATCTTATCCATAGAGGCAAAAAAGAAATACGAAAAATTTTAATAAGGAAAGGATTTGATGAAATGAATAAGGTTTCAAAAGTAATTATAATAATGTTATGTATAAGTGTTTTACTTGCAGGGGGAGTATATGCTACAATGAAAATTATTGAAGGTTTTACAGGGAAAGCACAAATAACACCGACCTATACAAGTAAATTATCGACAATAGATAGTAACAAGGTGTGGGTAGGTACTTTTAATTTGGTATGGAATGATTTTATGAATGATGTTATACAAGGAAAAGTTGAATTTGAAGATGGAGAATCAGAACTCGCAAATGAATTAAACAAACAAAGTTTTACAGCTGATCAATTATCAGAAAATTCATATTTTAAGATACAAGGACAGGCAAATGGTGAAGATTTAAAAAATAAAATTCAAAATGGAATAAAACAAAAATTTAATGAGAATAGCCAATTAATAGATAGAATTGATTGGAATGATTCAAATGGATATGTATTGTATGCGATGTTGAAAAAAGAATTTAATTTTTTAGAACCATTTTCAACAGCAATGGGAAGTTTGAAATTTAATAATTCAGAAACTAGAGTAAAATGTTTTGGAGTAGATAGCAGTAATAATCCTATTGCAAGTAAAAATGTAGAGGTATTGTTTTATAATTCTGAAGATGATTTTGCTATTAAATTGAAAACAAAAGAAGGAGAAGAGGTTATTTTATATAAAACAACAGGAGAAAACAAAACATTTGAAGAAAATTATCAAGAAATAAAAAAGCAACAGAGTAACTATTCAGGAAAAGCAACATTTGGAAAAACGGATATGCTAAGGATACCTTTTATAAAAGTCAATGATGAAATTAACTATGATGAATTATGTGGAAGAGAAATTAAAAATAGTAAATATTATATAAAACAAGCATTACAAACAATAGACTTTGAATTAAATAATGTGGGTGGAAGTGTAAAAAGTGAAGCTGTAATTGATTCAGCAATGAATGATGAAAATGAAAATGTAAGAAAAATGATATTTGATAGTGATTTTATATTATATTTAAAAGAAGAAAACAAAGAACAACCTTATTTTGCTTTAAAAGTAGATAATACAGATGTATTAGTACCAGACAATGTAGATTAATAAGACAACTTTTAAATATAATTACTAATTAATTATATTTAAGCCAATATATTCAATAATTAAAAAGTAATATTGCAAAGAGATATAATTATTAAAAATAAAAAATTAATAATTATATCTTTTATATTTAATTGAAAAAATCTATGTTTTATGATATAAAATTAATAAAAAATAGCATTTTTGTATTATGATGGAGAAAGAAAATGAAAAAATTTGAAGAATACTTTTCAATAATTTATATATTAGGAGGTTTTTTAATTCCAATTTGTATAGTATTATTAATTTATTATACATTTGTTGGAAAATCTTACTATAATGTAAGTTCTAAAAATGAAGAAACAATTTCAATGTTATTGAGTCAAGTTACAGAAATAAAAGAAGAAAATAAACTAAAAAGAATTGGATATATGCAAGGTCTAGGAGAGTGGATTTTGTATTTGGATTACAAAGATGGCACAAAAGATGAAATAGTATTAAAAGATCATGAAGCTCATGATTTGTATATGTATATTAAGCAAAATGGAAGTATAGCAGGAACAAAAGGAAAAGTGGCTAAATATACATTAATATTATCTATTTCTGTCATAATTATAGATAAAGTTTTATTAATAATAAATAAAAATAGAAAGAAATATTAAGAACTATAAAATTATTAAAACTAAATAAATAACAATTTTGAGGTGTATATTATTATGGAAAATCAAGAACGAAAAGCATATTTAACAATTGGTTCTGTAAGAGCATTAGATATAAGAGTTATATTTGAAGATACAGAAATTTTATATGAGGGTGCAGTGGAAGATGCTCCGGAAGAAATCAAAAGATTAAGAGCTGATAAGATGTTCCCTTCTGTAGTAAATGATGGTATGCCAAAGGGCAGCAGTCAATCTGATTTGTCTGATTATATTGCAATACTGGATGAGCAGATTGAACTGTTAAAGAAAGAACGGTTAAAAAAAGTTCAACAATATCGGAAGATTGAAAATCAGATCCGCAAAATGCATTCAGAAGATGAACGGAAAGTTCTGCGCTTACGCTATATAAAGGGCTTAAAATGGGATGATGTAGCAACAGAGATGGGCTATGGATGGACACAGGTACATAGGCTGCATTCATCAGCATTGAAGAATTTTAAGATGGTATAGAATGGTATACTTGAGTCGGGTTATAACTATAATAGATTCAGATGGATGAATCAAATATCAATCGGTTGCACCCTTACTTGTCAGGCACTATGGCTTGGCAGGTATATCGGAACAT
>ENA-ORTG01000225-ORTG01000225.1-human-gut-metagenome-genome-assembly--contig:-NODE-225-length-61323-cov-11.953891_pt1 | contig 61323 bp, 68 predicted proteins | sample MGYA00241906_ERZ509176 | MGnify/ENA primary metagenome ERZ509176 (study PRJEB26280, sample SAMEA2338811) | human gut metagenome | biome: human gut; feature: human-associated habitat; material: faeces...
TTGCACCCGTCGCCCAACTTGCACCCGTCGCCCAACTTGCACCCGGCGCCCAGCTTGCACCCGTCGCCCAGCTCGCACTCGTCGCCCAGTTTGCACTCGTAGCCCAGTTTGCACTCGTAGCCCAGCTTAATATTTCGAGAGACAAATTCCTTCGTTAATTCAGAAAGTTCGTTGTACTGGAAAGGAGTCCATCCTTTTTCATCGATCCAGAGATAAAGTGTTTTCATTGTGTGTGTATTTTTGGTTTAGTTCTCTATTAACTCTTCTACCCTGAACGCCCGGCCACGTCGTGGGCTTCTTAACCTGCGGCACTCGAAATCGGTACTGAACACTTCGACCGAGAACAGACAGAGAAGTATCGCCGCCCCTATTCTCCGGGTCATTTCGGACACATTCAGGGAGATGCCGAAGTTTACCGTGAAATACCATGTAACAAGCGCCTGCAAGGTTCGTTTGGTCCCCGTCTTGTCGTAGATGCTCTGGAGATGATTCGCTACACATTGGTATATGACGTTCATCCGATCTGCGATCTCGCGGGCCGAGTATCCCAGCACGACGAGGTTCATTACTTCACGCTCGCGCTTGCTCAGTATGGCGTCGGTTTTCATTGCTATGCCAGCCCCCACGGCTCTTTGATTCCGTAGTTGGTAAAGGTTTCTTCAATGCCTTTGCGCTCAAAATCCGTATGCTCCAGATTACCATTCGCCCGATAGCACAAGGCTTGAGGGGTAATATTACCAAGCCCCCGGCGTAAATCCTCCCGAATCATAGTCCCTATTTTGCCCGGCATTTTATCTGCAACGGCGAGACCTTTTGTAAAGGCGTTTTCTTGTATCTTTTCGTCCGTCATCATTGTTTTATTTCTATTTTATTTGGTTATTTCTGCGTTTTTTGTATAACTTTACATTGTTTATACTTCAAACCTATTTTAACTTTGCACTTGCATTAGGTTTGACATTGCAAATATACTAAACTATTTGAGTGCACCACTACAATAGTGAAGTATTTTTTAATAAAATAATTTTATAGCATTTCAAAATATTATAGACAGATTACCTTCATGCCTGATAAACTGATAGATAAGGCCGTAGAATTACTACGAAGCACACAAGACACTCCGTATAAAATCGCCAAAGCGACTGGATTGTCACAAACAATTATCGGCAAATGGAAGAAAGGAGAAGGCAAGCCGAGTAGAGCAAATGCCAGATACATACTCCAATATTTTGGCATACCCAACATAGAAGACCAACCTATCAGCCAAGGAGGCGAAGACGTCACGCTGCCGAAAGCTGAAACAAACAACTTAGATACTATGGAGAGAATGAAATTCTTTGAAGCTCTCGAACGACGAGATCAGGAAGTATCCAGACTGATCACCATCATCGAGAAGATGCAAGGCATCACGCAAGGGGCAGAATCGGCTGCCCAAAAAAAAGAGGCGTAGCGGTATTCTAATTAGCCTTATTCCATCTCCATTAGAGCGAAAGAAATATGACAAAATTAAACCGTCTAAAATAAGCTCCATATAGCGAGCAACACACTTAAAGGAGATTACGGTCTCCTTAAAAAACGGCCGAGGCGTCAGTAGGCCAAAACATAAAAACTTCGGATTATTTCAATAGCACAAATATTTTTTACTCTTTTCTCACCATTTCATTTCGAGATAGGACAAATTCACCACAAAATTAACAGTGCTCAATATTGTTACAGATGATACAAAGTATTTATGATTTTTTCGAATTAGATATTAAGGACATTTTCAAATATTCTCCTCAATTATATACCTGAAATAAGATTTAAACCAATCGAGCAGGCAATAAGGGAAGACAAGATAGATTATGCCAAGTTGGGTCAATCGTTGCTTGCCCAAAGGTCCTGCATGTCATCCACAACAAAAGGAGAAGATGCAACGAATCGAATCATTATTGAATCAGGTGATCTTAAACCCGAAAATGCCGCATAAAGTATGTTAGCAAAACGCTCAGAATTAGAAATACGAGAATTTTCGATACTAAGAAGTAAATGCACTTTCCAACCCGTTACTGAGGTATCCGGCGATATGTCATGTAATGAATTCATGGCTCGCTACCCTATTGACATAGATTTTGACATACATCAGAATAAAGAGGAAGGGGTTTACTTTGTATTTGTATCTGTTAAGATAAATCCTGACAATCAGGCCGGGTACAGCATAATGGCGGAAGGGTGCGGAGTTTTCAATATGAATACCAAAGTGGATGAAGACACCCAACTGGATGCTTTAGTCCTTCACTCCGGCGTCAACATATGTATTACGAACCTGAGAGCCTATATTGCAAATATGACTGCATCATATCCGATGGGTAAGTATAATTTTCATCTTATTGACATGATGGATCTACTCAACAACAAAAGGCTTCAGGTTGCAGGAGAAAGTGAAGAAGAGAAGAAATAACCCCCTCCAACATTGTATTTCTTTGGCCTCGGATAATCCGGGGCTTTTTTTTTGTACCTTTTGAACAATATTACCCACCAAAATAAGGTTTTCCCTATAGCAAAACACAAACCTTTTGAACAATTTGCCATCTTTAGAATAAAAGTGCAAAAAAATCTGAAATTTTTTCGCCAAACTCTTGCAAAATGCGCCGAACGTGCACACCTTTGTCCCAGATGCTTGTGATGGCGCAAGCAACGGACACAATCGGAAAGACCTTATTTGTTGGAGTTACGTGATTAGGAAGTCTGTTGGCCGTCATGCGCCAGCAGACTTTTTTTTCTTATGACTCGAAAGGCAAAAGGATTGGTACCACAGGATGACAGGGGCAACATCACGCTGTTTATGAACCGTGACGAATTGATGATCGCCATAAACGCAACGGCATTACGCTGCAAGAAATTTATTCGTCACGAAATACTCGCCAAACGACAGGGAATACAGACAGACAATAAGTATACCCAGAAGATGGCACAACACCATACGGACGGGAAAAACTTTTTCACTCCGCCTTTTGGTAATTCACGGGACCGCAACAACCTTTGCTCTGAACCTATGAAGGCATAAACAAACATGATCCATTAAAATGACATGGCAGATGTAGGCGATATAATAACTCGTAAAGTTTCCGAACTCCTATTGTTGCCCGGTAACCCTAGGCGCATATCAAAGACGGACATGGAACGCTTAATGGCTTCAATCCGTAAATACGGATTCTGGAGGCATCGACCTATTGCCATATCCACAAGAACAGGAGAAGAGATTGTCATATGCGGCAATCAACGACTTAAAGCCGCAAGAAAACTAGGGCTTAAATCGGTCCCAGCTATTATCTATAATAACCTTGACGAGCAAGAGGAAAATGACATCGTTTTGCGAGATAATATTAACAACGGCGAATGGGACTTCGAGGCATTGCAAGACGATAAATGGGGAGATCTCGATTTCAAGGAGATAGGCATTGACATGCCTGCATTTAACGAAGAGATTAAGGGAGTAAAATCCGAGCATACACCGGATAATAGAGCAGACAATTTTCCCGGAAATAATGAAGATAGGAACGCTTTCTATCAATCAATGCTCACCGACTGCTTATACGAGAGCAACAACCTTTTTGAGATTCCTAATTTGCGCCTCGATATGCAAGCGGGAAAGTTGCAACTTCCGTTTGCCCCCTATGGAGCCGAGTCGCGGCAAAAAAAGGGGGTTTGCACCTACCATTTCTACGTAGACGATTATCGCTTCGAAGCTATATGGAAGGACCCGACAAAGGTATTAAATAGCGGATGCGTAGCGCTAGTCGAGCCGAATTTGTCGTTATTCGACACAACCCCCATAGCGTGGGGGCTACAACAGATCTATAAAAAACGGTGGATTTCCCGCTACTTTCAGGAATGCGGTATTTTCATATATGCTGACTTGAATGTTTCTCGGAAATTCTATGACTACAATCGCATGGGTATTCCCGATGGATATAATGCGTTTTTCACGCGAGGATATGCCGATCGCCTCGAATATCTGAAAGCAGAGCATCTGATAGCAAAAGATATTTCAGGCAAAGAAACACCGAACCTTATCATTTACGGAGGCGGAAAGGTCGTGCAAGAGTATTGTGCATCTAACAGCCTCGTGTATGTCGAACAATTAATGACAGCAAAAAGAAATGGCTAAAACAAGCGGTTCGATAAGAGGTAATAAATACCCCAAAGAAATATCCCTTGATGAGTATCTGGGGAAACGCGGGCTTCGGTCGCCAATCAGTGATTATATGGATGATAAATGGCGGAGCGTACGAATGACAGCCCGTGGCCGTAAAAAATTTGAACGAGAGGCCGAGGCTGCTCGTAATGAATATAGCAAAAGACGTGCTTCTGCCATAGCCGAATATGAAAATCTGGTGAAAGCTGGCAAAATAAAGAGTCCTCGCGAAACCAAACTGGAAGCCTTATTGAGTGTAGCAAGAGGCCATCCGGATAATGAAGGGACCCAAGCAGCGCGTAGATTACTAAAGAAAAGATATAATATAACCATAAGTTGACATGGCGAAGACAAGTGGAGGAATTAGGGGTACAGCTCGTAGAGCAAATGAAACGCCATTGCAATTCTACAAGAGGAGACAATCCGACCTAAACCATATATTACGAAAGGCAGAGTCTAAAGGGCAAGATGTGGTTAAATTTAACTGGGGCGATGGCACAACTCATACATTTTATAGAGGCTATGCTGGACGTTGGACAACAGATCGCCGTGAATATGAATATTTGCAGAAACACAGATACAGGAAACAGATATAGACAGTTAAAGTGATAAAAACAAGCGTTAAACAAGCGTTGTGGCAGGAGAGTACGAACATATAAAAGGCAAAGGTAATCGCTTTTCAAGCACCAACCAGCCAAAAAATCCCGGCCGGAAGCCTTCGCTGTACAGCCATATCAAAAAACTGCTCGGCACAGAAGCCAAGGCAGAATTGAGTAAAGAGGATTATTTCAAACTAATCCAATTCCTTCTGGAACAACCCCTTGACAACCTCAAAAAACTCGCCGACAGTAAGAATACACCGATTTGGATTGTCGGAGTAGTTCGAGCAGTCGTTAAGGATGCCAATATAGGACGCACCAACACCCTTGATTCACTTTTCGACCGTCTTTTCGGCAAAGCGTCGCAACCGCTTACCGGGAAGAATGAGGGTCCGATTGAATTTAAAGGTTCTATCCCTGTAAGAGAATGGATAAAAGATCGGATACGTAAAAGATGATTGAGCCGCAAGACATATATCTTCCTCTTTATGACGATACCGAGCATTTTATCATTCTGATAACCGGCGGCCGAGGCAGCGGGAAATCGTTTAATGCCGGCGCCTTTGTTGAACGCCTAACATTCGAGGAGGGGCATATTATTCTGTATTGCCGCTATACAATGACATCTGCCGCCATATCTGTCATCCCGGAATTTACAGAGAAGATAGAAGCTGACGGCACCAGCGATTTTTTCCATACTACCAAGACTGATATAGAAAATACAGTATCAGGAAGCAAGGTGCTGTTCCGGGGTATCAAGACATCATCCGGCAACCAAACGGCCAAACTCAAATCCATACAAGGAATCACAACTTTCGTGTGTGATGAGGCCGAAGAATGGACGAGCGAAACAGACTTTGACAAACTCGTGCTTTCGATTCGTCAGAAGGGAATCCAAAATAGGGTTATCATTATTATGAACCCTACTGATTCCAACCACTTCATTTATCGCAAGTATATTGAGAAGACACATAAGATCGTCCAATATGATGGCGTAGATGTACAAATAAGCACACATCCAAATGTATTGCATATACACACTACATATTTGGACAACATAGAGAATCTGAGCGAAGAATTTATCCGGGAAGTAGAACGGATGAAAGTCGAAAATCCCGATAAATATGCTCACATTGTCATGGGACGATGGGAAGACGTCGCCGAAGGAGCGATATTTAAGAATATACATATCATCAAGGATTTCCCTGCTTGGTGCGAGAATGTAGCTATCGGGCAGGACTTCGGATACACCAATGATCCGACGGCCATAGCAAAATGTGGAATGATTGGCAATAACTGTCTGTATATTGACGAGTTGTGTTACCGTACCCATATGCTTACAAAAGACATCATTGTCGAGTTAAAAAAGGTCCCTGATCTACAAGTCATGTCTGAATCCGCGGATCCGCGTCTAATTGACGAAATCGCCAATGCTGGAATCATGATATATCCAGTAGACAAAAGCGGGAGGTCGATTATAGCTGGCATTGATAAAATGCTTGAGATGGAAATATACGTAACTGAACGATCATACAATATGCTCATGGAGTTCCGAAATTACGTATGGGGGAAGGATAAAGACGGCAGGCCCATAAACACCCCTGCCGATGGACAGGCCGACCACTTAATCGATGCGGTACGATATTATGTACTCGGCAAGATACTCGGTAAAATTCAACATGTGAAAAATTACGAAGGATATTTTTAATAAAACTGTATGAAGACCTTACAGGAAATATTTGCATTGCCCACGGAAGCGGAAAAGATTGATTATCTCAAGCACCGTCGCACTCCTCTGCCCGATGCAGAAACATTGTATAAAGATTGGGACCCTGACAAACACGATGTAATGGATCCTGAAATTCGCCCTGACGGAAAAGTTATCGTTGAAGAGGCCAAGCAGGACCCGAAGACAGGCAAAGTCATCCCAGCTCAATATAAAAAAGACGATGTAAATCCGACAAACCGCATCCCGTTGCCTTTAGAGCAAGACATTACGAACATTCATACTGCATGGACCGTCGGGAAGGATCCCAAGGTAAATTGCAGCCCGAATAATGAGGAAGAAAAAGAGCTGCTCAACATCATAGACAGCATCTGCCGAAAAAACAAGATGCGCTACAACAACAAACGTCTCGTCCGCTCTTGGCTCTCTGAGACCGAAGTTGCTGAATATTGGTACGCCGTTAAGGACGAAGGTTTTTGGCGTAAGATGCTGGCTCAGGTGAAAAAAGCATTCGGGGGTAGTGTATCACCCAAATACAAGTTGCGTTGTGCAATATGGTCGCCGTTTAGGGGAGACAAACTATACCCCCTTTTTGACGATTCTGGCGACTATCTGGCTTTAAGTCGCCAATACTCCGTAAAAGAAGTTGATGGAACCGAAGTAGAATACTTCATGACTGTCACAGATGAAAAGGTGTATAAGTGGCGACTTGATTCCGATTGGATCAAAGTCGGCGAATTCAAGCACGGATTCGCAAAGAACCCTACCATATATTCGTACAGATGCAAAACTCTATGCCATAACATCAAACCTATCCGCGAACGCTTGGAGCGCCTTTTGTCTAACTTCGCAGATTGTATTGACCGATGCTTCTTCCCATATCTTATTCTTGAAGGTGAAATACACGGCACTCCCCAGCAATCAGGGAAAAACAGGATGATAAAGATCACCAACGGCGGGAAAGTGTATTATCTGAATTGGGATCAGGCAAGTGATTCAGTGCGGTTGGAACTTGATGGCCTTTGGAGTAAAGCCTATCAACTGACCAACACTCCACAGCTTTCGCTGGAAGCATTGAAAGGGCTTGGAGACGTTCCATCAGGCAGAGCGTTTCAGTTCCTATTTATGGGAACTAATCTTGCTGTAGATAATCATGCAGAAGTAATCGGCGAGCACATACAGCGCAGATACAACTTTCTTGTCTCTGCCGTAGGATCTTTAAATGCGGAGTACATGCGTGCTGCAGAGACTATTGATATTGAAACCGAGATACAGCCTTTCAGTATCGACGATATAGCCGAGAAGATCAAAAATGCTACAGACGCATGTGGAAAACCCATTGCTTCGCTCAAAACCGGTGTAATGCTGGCTGGTCTTGTAGATGATGTGGATGATGAAATAAAACTTATCGAAAGTAACGACACAAAAGAGGGAGGTGTCATGAAAGCATTGGAAGAATAAAAATAATTTCCAATATTAAAAAATTACATAAGTATTTGGTAATTCACGTGACCGTCGAAATCTTTGCCTTGAGCTTGTGGAGGATCAAGCAACAGACATCGACGAAATAACAACTAATAACTAAAATCAGTCTGTTGGCCTTCTAAGCCGACAGACTTTTTTATGCTTTGACCACAATGACATATCCAATACAATAGACCTGAAATGAAAGCAAAAATTATTGAAGCGCTGAAAACCAAGTATAGCAGCTTGGGGTTCAGTTCCAAAGCAATCGACGGGGTAGCCGAGTCGCTGGCCGCAACGGGGTTGATTACTGACGAGAACCTTGACGCAGTAGTCGAGGGGCAAAAGTCAGCACTTTCGGCAATGCAGGCCGAAATTGATAGCCGAGTAACATCGGCAGTCGAGAAAGCCAAAGCCAACAAGACAAACGCGACACCTGCTAACGGGGGCGAGCAGCAAAAAAACGAACCCGGAAATCCCTTTGACCCCGAAGCTATGAAGGCTGAATTGCTGAAAACACTCCGTGAGGAGCAGGCAGCGGCAATGTTGCAAACCCAGCAGGCCGCGCAGCGAGCTGCCACCATCGCATCAAAAGCCAAAGAGTACGGAATCCCTGAAAAATTCGCAACCAAACTAAACATCGCGCAAGACGCCGATCTCGACGAGTATTTCAAAAGCGCAAGACAGGAACTGGCTGACGCAGGTTTCGAGTTATCCGAAGCGCCCGCTCAGGGTGGCGGCATCCCCAATAGCGGAGATGACATCGCCAAACTGATTAACAAGGGTACAGAAGACATTGTTAAACACCAAAACAAGTAAAAAAAATGCCCGCAGGACTTCATTATGACCTGAATCCGATGGACGTACTGAAAGAATTGTGCCGATTTGACACAGTCTACAGGCTTTCCGGAGGTTTCAATTTCGAGGACACAAATGTCCCGAATGGAACGATGCTTATGCCGCTTACGCCTCTGCACGTCGATCTGAAGACGCGCAAAGCATCCGCGGTTAAGAACGTCAAGGTAGTTGAAAAAGTGACTACCGGTACAAAGATCAAGATTGCCAAAGGATCACTTGCCTACAAAGGCATGCACTTAGGTGATGGTACTAGTGGTGCAACTGTTTCAAGCATCAACACGAACAACGAGAAATACGACGAACTTACGATGAGTGCGGCACTCGCCGCAGAAGCCGACGCCGTGCTATTCGAGGCCGTTGCCGCAGATGGGACTACGCCGAAGGCAACTGCCAACTTCCTCAATTATGCAGTAACAAAAGTCGAACCCGGTGCGACAGTTACGGCCATCGGCAGAGCCTACGAGGTTAGGGAGTCGAAACTATACGTTCCGATTTCTGAGAAAGACAAAGAGTCCCTCACTTCACGCTTCCTGTTCACCATCTAAACTACGACAACGATGAAATTAACACTCGAAATTCTTTTCAACGACCCCAATGTCGTCAAGGCGGTCATCGACCGCACTACAGCATTGCAAGAAGATGAAATATTCTGGAAGCGATATCTTGACTTCGAGGAAACCAAATCCAGGATCTTCAAAGCATATCTCGGAACCGTAACAGGCGTGACGGCCGGTTCAATCATCGACCGCAACTCCAACAAACCTCTCCGGGAGCGCAAGTCATTGGGGAGTGGATACGGTGAAGTCGCCTACTTGGGGGACCGCTATCAGATGGATAACGACCGTCTGGATATGATCAAGTCGCTCATCGACAAATTCAACTCCGCACGCACATCAGAACAGGCGGCCGCGATGAATGCCATCATCAACTACATCTACGACGACATCCGTCAGCTTCGCCTTGCGCCCCACAAGCGCATGGATCTCGTAGTCGGTGATCTTCGTTCCGACGGCAGAGCGTCGGTCACTCTTGCGGATAACCCGCAAGGTGTCACGTTGCTCGACATGGAGTTGCCTGTCAAGCGCATTACCCCGGCTACATCAGACAAGGACAGCTTTATCACCTACCTGAAAAGTCAGATCGAGGCTTTGCGGCCGACAATGGGCCGGTTCTCCGTAATGGAGATGTCGCGTTCTACCTTCAACAAGAACATTGTCGGCGCCAAGGAATTCGCCAACACCTACAAGATGATTCTCGGTGGCGCACAGATGGCTCTTTCGGGCGGTCTCATCACTGACGCTATGACTAATCAGGTGTTTGCGGGTATCGGCCTGCCTCCGGTCCGAATCATCGACGACATGGTGGCGATGCCTGATGGTACGAGCAAGCAGGTATTCAAGGACAATCGCATTACGCTGCTCCCGCAGGACAAGATCGGCAAGATGATGTGGCACGAGCCGTACGAGATTTCCGATCCCGTTCCGAACAAGACGTATACGCGGCTTGAAGGTGGTATGTGGATCTCGAACTGGCGAACCGAAGAGGGCCGCTTTAACGAATACGGAGCCGAGTGGATCCCGAACTTCACGGCACCCAACAAAATCGCTATTCTCGATCTGTCCACTATGAACGCTTAACAAATACGGACATGACGGTTTTCGACGCAATATCGGCACGGCTATATCCTTACAACGTAGACGATAATCTGATTACGATAGCCTGCACGGACGCAGAGATGTCTGTAAAAGACGAATATACACCTTGCTATAAGATTTCTGTTGCAAAGGCAGCAATCGACGTTTTAAAACAGCTCATCGTTCTTTCGTCCGAAGGCAACGGAGGATACTCCCTCGGATATGATACGGATATGTTGCGCAAGCGCATCTGTGCTCTTGCAAAGGATAATGGCCTAACCGATATTGCCGCCGAATTTGACCCGGAACCACAAATCTTCTTTATGGACCTATGATTCGATTTCCATATACATTGGAGATATGGGATGCAGCCGTCAACAAATGGCGGGTGGTCGGTAGATGCAATGTCCATTACAACGGAAGAGCGCAATTCATCAAATCACAAAATGGGGAAGTTATTCAATACACTTATGAAGTGATTATGCCGCCCAACATAGAACCAATTGAAGAAAAAGAAGAGGTTCGTATCATTGACAATCGAGGCAGGAACATATTCGATCACCGGCATGGCAGTCAAATAGGATCCACTTTAGAAGATTCGGTATCATACCCCGTATTGGGGTTCTACAAAAGCGGACAAAGATATGAAAGCACCAAGATATGGCTTTAAAAGGATTATGCAATGATAACCACCGGAGATGCACAAAACATCCTTATTCAAAGTTGTTCTCTCTTCGGCATTAAGGCATTTCCTTCATGGGCGACGCCCGAAGGTAGGATAAAGACGGAACGCATTGTAGTAGTGCCTACTTCGCCGCAAACCCCCACCACGTATTGGGAAGATTGCTTCATCGCTGTCAACTTATGTGTCCCCGATATTAAAGGAAAAGCAAATCTCCAGCGTCTGGACGAGCTTGAACGAGCGGCGAAAGCCAGATTCAAGGAATGGACCTACGGCACTTACGACGAATCCGCATATAGGTACAGATATGAAAATATCGGCCGCGAGGAAGATCCGAACTTAGGATGCCACTATGTCTATATCCGGGTATTATTCAGAGTATTGAACATTAAAAACAACTAAAACAATGGCAAAAGTAACAGCAGTAGGAATCAAAAAGCTGTATTACGGAGACCCTGCAAAGGTCACGGCGGATGTCACCCTTGCTTCACTCAAAACGCTCTTGAGCGACGAGAGTACCAAGCAGGTCGAGAACATTCATCAAGATACGTGGAGTATCGAGGAGGAGGAGCCGTCGACCACCGAATACCGGAATCAGCTCACAAACGGCGTATATCGCCAATCGACCGAGATGGGAAATATCCAGATGAGTTTCACCATCGGTCAATACGACTATTCGACGAAGGCCGACCTCATGGGCGGCACCGCAACCGCAACGTCGTGGAAGCGCAACCGGGGCGTGGTAATAATCGAGAAGTTCATGGTTGCCCTTACCGAAGACAATCAGTACTGCGTATTCCCGAAGGCGTCGGTTATCGCACGCGACGCCCAGACCGACGGCGCAAGTGCTATTGGCGTTGTGGCCACGGCACTCGAACCCGACAACGCAGCGGTTTCTTCGGAATACTGGTTCGATGCTTCCGAAGAGGAGGGCATTTAGCAACCTGTCAACATTCAAGTACGGGGGTGGGAGGCATAAGCCCCTCACCCCTATTCCATTATAACAATTACCATGAAATTAGACTTTATCAGCATACGTATCGCTTCAAAAGGATACACGATATACAAAATGTCGCCGATGACCGCCACCCGCATTATGACGGCAATCGACGTAAAAAAAGAGCCGGATGAAAGCAAGGCGTGCATAGCCGCAATGGCCTACAGCGTTGCGCTGGCAATCGTGGGCAGCCGGAGCATATTCCACCGCCTCAGGGCATGGCTCCTGTGCCGTCGCTTTATGAAGCGAAGCACCTTCGCCGAGCTGTTCGACTGCTATCAGAAAACCTTGCTGATGATTCCGCTGGAGGACATTGCATCGGTGGCCGCCGTGATGGAAGGATTAGCGACAACCATATCCAAAGATCATGATTAAATCGGCGGACATTGTCGCCCGGTCTCTGCTGAACAAGCATCATGTCGCGGTAAAGCTCGGAATGTTCACATTCCGGATGTACCAGCCTTTTGTCAAAGACTTGGCAAGGGCCTTTGCTGCCGGGCGGATAGATGTATCGATACAAGGCCGGCAAAGATTCTCTCTGGGCACAATATCGCGACTTATGTTCCGGCGCAAGTGGGCGCAGAAGGTATTTCTATGGTACGCCAAGAGATATGCCTCCTATGAGGAAATATCCCACGCCACCTGCGCTATAGCAGAAATAGTGTCGGGGAAAGACTTGTTCGATTCAGTCAAGATTGACAAGACGCGGCGCAATACCATTGCGGAGACCGTCGGCAACAACACTATAACCGGGATCATGGCGACGATGATGGACCAGCTGAACATATCCTACAAAGAGGCGTTTCAGGACATAAACTACCCTACCATGCTTCTGATGATGACGGACAAGGTCCGCGCGCTCGTCGGCGACGAGAAAAAGATAGTCAAAGGATCGGGGGCCGAAATGGCCAAAAGAAGAGGTAATAAAAGACGAGGTAATAAAATACATCAATGAGTGCTTTATCATTCAAAATAAATGCGGAAACCGACAAACTCAAGAGCTTCATCAGCATGCTTGAGCATTTGCGGCGCGTGCTGGCGGACATCCCTGACAGCACCAAGGATTTCGACGTCATAAACCGCAAGATCGGAGAAATGGAGGCCCGTGTGGAGCAATCCATGCGCAAGATCGCCCAAATGGAGCGTCAGGCGATGGATGCGGCGGCCAAAACAGCAGCTTCGGCCACTATAGGGAACACGGGTGGCGACTCTACAGCCGGAGCACAAGCGGCCAAGGCCGAGACGGCGGCGTATCATGAGCTAATCGAAGAATTAAAAGCCGTCAATGCTTCAAAAAAGGAGAATGTCATCCTTATATCTCAATACGAAGCTCAAATAAAGCGTCTTAAATCGGAGATAGATAGCCTGAATAAAGCGGAGAGTCAAGGCATGAAATTGACGCAGAATCAGAAGTCAAGCCGCCTTGAAGCTACGCTATCCATCGAGGAATACAAACAGGCCATATCTCGCGCCAGAAAAGAGTTAGTCAATCAAATCAAGTTCGAACAAGTCGCACGTGGATCCATTGACGAAATGTCGCAAGCATTATCACGAATGCGCACCGTATATCGCTCGTTGAATGAAAGCGAACGAACAAGCGGCTGGGGGCAAAACCTGCTCAAAAACATCGAATCCATTGATACGAAAGTTAAAGAACTAGATGCTACAATGGGGGTACACACCCGCAATGTCGGTAATTATGCTTCCGGATTCAATAACCTCGGATTCCAGATTCAGCAGGTTGCCCGCGAATTGCCGTCGTTGGCGTATGGTCCTCAAATATTCTTTTCGGCCATATCCAACAACCTGCCGATGCTGGCAGATGAAATAGCCCGTGCGAAGAAATCTGTTGATGAATTGAAGAAAGCCGGGCAAACATTCACGCCCGTATGGAAGCAGATCGCATCGTCCATCTTCTCGTGGCAGACCCTGCTTGTCGCCGGAGTTACCGTACTTACCCTTTACGGAAAGGAAATAACAAGCTGGGTGGCATCGCTGTTTAAAGGCAAGACAGCAATAGATACCGCCGCTGCCGCTCTTGAGCAATTCAATTCCGCGATGGCTCAAGGCTCTGTGTCGGCGCAATCCGAATTAACCAAGCTGAACCTGCTGTATAATGCCGCGACTGACCTGTCCAAGCCCTATGAAGAACGGGCCGAGGCCGTCAAGAAGCTGCAAGACATCTACCCTGCCTATTTCGGCAATATGGCCGCAGAACAGGTTATGGTAGGAAATGCCGTCGGCGCCTATGAAGACCTGCGGGATGCAATTATCGAGGTCGCACAGGCCAAGGCCGCCCAAGAGCTTATTACAGAGAGTTCGAAGAGTTTACAACTTATTGAAGCAACAGGCGATGCCTACACAAACTATTCTCTTGCTCTAAAAGAATATAGAATAGCATATGCAGCAGCGAAAGAAGCCAGCAAAGGGAAAGGGCCAATAACATTTTCTCTCACCTCTGAATCTGCAAGTTTTGAAAGAGCGAAAGCAAACTTAACGAAGTTTAGGAGTGATTTTATTAACGAACTATCAAATCTTAGTAAAGATGGTGATGACCTTTGGAAGCGCATAAACGAGGGCTATGAAGGAGATGTAGATGCCTTCATTGCGGCGATAAATGCCGGCATCGAAAAATTAACTCCGGCGGCAGAAAAGCTGTACACTACCCTAACCCCGGAAGAACTCAACGCAGAGGCCAAAAAAGCCCGTGATGAAGCCATAAACGCGGCAAAGAAGGCCGCATCCGACCAAGAGCGCAACCTAAAGGAACTCAATCAAAAACTGCAAAAGCTCCGGGATGATGCGTTACAGGCTGAGGTTGATTCCATGAAAGACGGCACGGCCAAGAAACTTGCGCAAATAGACCGCGACTACCAAAGGCGCGCGCGAGCCATAGAGACGGCGGAAGCCGAAATCCGCCGACTTCAAGACGGAGAGCTGACTAAAAACCAGCAAGCGCAAATCGAAGCTCTGAACAAAGCGAACGAGACTCAACACGGCAAAGAACGAGGTAGAGTACTACTTTCTGGACAAACATCTCCAGAAGACATTTCTTCGCAATTTGACGAAGAAATAAAGTCTTGGGATGGATACTTGCAAAAATACGGCACCTTCCGCGAAAAGCTACAAGCCACAAAAGACATTTACGACCGAAGGATTGAAGAGGCAGGGACCGTCGGGGAAAGAAAGAGTCTCGAAGCCGAACGAGATGCTGCGATAGCGGAAATCGAAGTGCAAGCCGGGGAATGGATACGAGAACTTACAGATAAAACTAAAGACAAATTAGCCGAACTGAAAACCGAACTCGAAGCATCGTTACAATCTCTTGAGTCGGAATACAATGCCTTGGATTCATCCGATACAGAGCAGGCCCAGAAACTACGCGCTGAAATAAACAAAACCAAGGTACAAATTAATGCGGTAAATAAAGCAGCATCAAATACGCAAACATCTCCCAAAGAAAATGCAATCGAGAAATGGCAACGGCTGGAAAAGACTCTCGGAGACATTGCAGATGGGTTTAAAGATATTGGCGACGCCGTAGGAGGCACTACGGGCGAAATAATCAGTGCTGCAGGTGAGATCGCGGCAACAGCCACGAGCATGATAAGCAGTATAGTAACCCTTACTGAATCATCGGCCAGTGCCATAACCACAACCTCTACAACGGCTGCAAACGCAATAAAGGCAGTAGAGAGGGCTTCCGTTATTCTCGCCATCATTCAGGCTGTACTGAGTGTCGCTACTAAAATTGCAAGTCTATTCAACAATGACGAAGAGAAGCAGGCTGAAATAGACAGGCTACAAGGGCGTATTGAGCAGTTGCAATGGGAATTGGATAATGCCAACGCCATTCGATTGCAACGAAATTCTTTCGATGCAGTTAAAAATGTAAAGGACGCCTACAATAACGCGGCGAAATCAATAATGAGCGCGTACAAAGACGTAGGCAACTTTGTAGAGAGATTCTTTATCAGGCGTTCCAAAGAGGCTGAAATAGAAAAAAAGGCGATCCAAAGTATAGCCGATGCTTATTCGAACCTCAAATATACAGATAGCAATCTTCTGGGTAAAAATAAATTTGGCGACACCCGCGAGCGACTTAACAATCTTGCAGAACAACAATTGTTGCTCCAAAAGCAGATTAATGCGGAGAACGACAAGAAGAAAACGGACAAATCAAAAATTAGAGAATGGGAGCGCCAGATTCAAGAACTTGGAGCCGAAGCCGCTGAAGTGATTAACGAGGTCGTCGAAACCATTATTGGCGGCACGGCGGAAGAAATCGCAAAGGAACTTGGAGATGCGTTTATAGACGCATTTATGGAAGGCGAGAATGCGGCCGAAGCGTGGGGCGAAAAGGTGGATGAGATTGTCGCAAACATCGTTAGACAAATGCTTATAAGCAGGTTTCTTGAGGAAGAAATCGGTAAAGTATTCGATAAATATAAGGCTAAATGGTTTAAGGATGGCGTTTTTCTGGGGATGGAAAATGTTACCGACTCCATGAGCGGCTTTGCGGATGATCTTAACAAGGTTGGAGATGAATTTCAAGCCATTTGGGATAGTCTTCCTGCCGAGACAAAAGAGTTGCTTGGAAATGCCGGAGCTGCTCAGCAGGAAGCCACGGAGAGAGGCTTTAAAGCCATGTCTCAAGATACCGGCGACGAGTTAAACGGCCGATTCACGGACATTCAAGGCAAGGTTACCGACATCCGAGGATATGTGATGATGCAAACTCAATCTATTATCGGGCTGCTGAACTCCATCGGAAATATCGAAACGGCCATATACACAAGCGTGCAAGTGGATAATGAGCTGCTCCGGTACGCTGTTATGACCTACATGGAGATCGTCGAAATAAACGGGAATACAGCTGTTATGAAGGCTGCTCTGACGGAAATTCGGGAAGACATAGCGGCGATCAAGCGCAATACAAGTGAACTGTAATGAAAATTGAAAAGGACATATCGGACCTGACCAAATTTATCGACGGCATCGAAGACGAGGTAGTAGATTTCATGGATGAGAAGGCTCGTGAAGCGGTTAAACTCCAGCAGATCGAAGCCGATTACCGAAATCACACATGGAATCTTCGCAGTTCGCTCGGATATGTTGTGACGTATGATGGCAAGGAAAAGCGACGCTATATAAGCGGAATGAACTACGGAGACGAGGCCGCCGCCGCGATAACGAAATGGCTTAATGAAGTTAACAAAGCAGGCACCAGCATTGTATTTGCCGACGGTATGTTCTACGCTTCTTTCGTCAGCTCAAAAGGCTATGATGTCATTGATACAGCAGAATCTTATCTAACGAAAGAATTAAACAAATAAGCAATGATCGGAGATTTATTCATCAACAGGACAGACGCCTACACAATGGGCGTTGCAATGGGTTCCGGGTTTATTGCCGGGTTAAAATCCCCTGCCGGCCTGAAAGACTTCGTAGAAAACGAAGACCCCAAGAAAGACGGCAAGGAGGTCATATATCCCGACAAACCCAAATTGGCGGCACGGGATTTAACATTGACTTTTATAATTACGGGAGAAACCCCGGAGGAGCACCTTTTAAACTACGATACTTTTATCCGGATGCTACACTTAGGTAAGGTAGATATATCGGTACCGGGAATAAGTGATGAAATATACCACCTGACATACGCAGGTAATTCAGGCAGCTACAACATATCCGGCGACCGCCTGACATCGCAATTAACAGTAAAGTTCAACGAGCCAAACCCCGCAGACAGGGGCTAGGATAAAGAAGAAGCATAATGACACACTCGAATAAAAATCTGGAAGAGATCATGATTTCCGCTCTCCGTGGCGGAGCATGCAGGAAGGTAATGCGCATTCACGACTTCCCCGAACTCATAAAACTCATGTTCACGCCGCAGGGAATCGAATTCTGCCAAATCCACAACTTTCCCTCGGTCGAAGTGTTCAGAAAGAACCGAGACAGTTTAGAAGGGCTGGAAGTATATGTAGATGCGGGCAATATCGCGCTCAAAGGTAGAGAGTACGTATGTATCGTCGGAGATACAGATGCTACTATAGAAGCGGCAGGGACTAAATTCATCCATACGATAATCCTGATGCACGGCGCAAGGGCCAAGATCACCGCCAAAGACTACGCCGTGCTCAATATCGTAAGAATCGACGGCGAGTATTCAATAAAGAAAGACGAAACTGTGATTGTAGTGTAAAACAAAGCCGGGAAATAATCCCAGCTTATTCTAATTAGAGCGAATTCAGATGTATTCATTTCTTATAAAAAGTCTTATCGTTATTTTCAGCCAGCCCATATTTTCTCATTTTAAATGAATTATCTGATTCTATGGATATTATACGTTTATCTTCCCTCCCATTAATCTCACCACTTTCTGAATAGGAGTAAAACGAAATAATAGCGCCATCATAATCCACATTAACAGAATAATAGCAATTTTCTGCTATTTCTAATAAGTGGTCATTGAAATATGTAACAAGATAAGCCGTCCCATAAACAACAACTCGACCGTCAATTACAGAAACTTTTTCTTGGGCTGATGAGTAGGGGGTAAATGTTATTTCCTCCGTTTCGGTAGTATTAGTCGTAGAACTATACAGAGACCCAATAAATTTACCATTGAGAACCTGTAATATTTCTTTTTCTGCTGGTGATGGTGAATCACCATTTTCTTTATCGTCAGAACAACTGGTAAAGACAAATGGAATTATTAAAATAATTGAAATTAAAAATTTTCTCATAGCTTATTTCAGTTTTACTGCAAATCCAGAGGCAATATACCCATCTACTACTTCACCATATTTGGTTCCTCTAATAATAGGCGTTATATTGAAATTTAGAAGAGCATTTGCACCAAGAGATTTTGCCTCTTTAACTATTTCAGCCACCATATAATCATAGCTCGGTTTAAATACATTTTCTTCTTTCCATTTAGCCTCCTTATTAATATATCCATCTTTTACGCCTATTGTAAATTTAATACTAAGATCACCAACGGATTCATAAGTAAACCCAGAAGAACTTGGGGTGATAGTAAATCCATCAGCAGTATACTCTCTATAATCAGCCAAATAGGTTTTTTGCGAATACTTTTGGATAGCGCAACTGCTCAACACTACACATGCAGATAATAAAAGTAAAATTTTCTTCATATTAAATAAAAGTTAGTGGTTAATAAATCAAATTTACAATTCCAGAACGAAATATCCAAGAAAAAAACGAGGAATGGTAAAAATCCACTCCTCGTCTTTGTATTTATAGGCTATGATGCCGCTATTTATTCACTTTCAACCCCTCCGCATAGTTAATCAGCGCTTTCTCGCTGTCAAATGTGAATGTTTCCCCTTGTCGGCGCACAAAAGCGACGAAATCACCCTTTTCTGCGAATAATTCGACAATATCAACACCGAGAGCATTGGCAACCCTTTCAAGAGTTCCTATTGTGGTGTTACCCGCAATAGCTTTCGCAAGCCCCACTGCCGATATTCCAATTTTTTCTGCCAAATCTTTTTGGGTTATACCCTTTTCCCGGCAGATCTCTTTAATTCTAAATTTAGCCATAAACAATAAGTTTAATCATACTTACGGCGACAAAGTTAGAATAATTTACCATAAAATTATATAAATCCCAAGAAAAATAATAATAAGTGTAATTTTCATGCTTAAATATTTGGCGTGTATTATAATTATTGTTATGTTTGCATCAGAAATAAAAAACAATAACTATAATAATCCATGAAAGCAACCTACAACAGATCGAAGATCATGAAAAACGCTTGGTATCTGAAACGCGCTAACGCCTCAATGTCGTTCTCGGCCTGCCTCAAGAAGGCTTGGCGCAACGAGAAGCTGGCGATGCTGACGGCGAAGATCAATAACCGCCCGACGGAGCAGCCGAAGGCCACGGAATACCGCCCGCAGCTGCTGACGGTCCCGGCTAACTACTATGGCGTGCGCGGAATGTACTACGGAGACTAACTCAAACACAATATGACCATGAACGACATCATCGAATCGGCCGACCGCTTAACAACATTGCTCGAAGAGCAGAACGCCTGTATAGAGCGGATTATGGCAATACTGGACAAATAAAAAAACCGAGACAAAGCCTCGGAATTGGACTAAATTACTGCTTTACAAAAATCCCCACATCTTCTCCTGAAGAAGTGTCTTTTACAAACATTACTGGACCAGATATAATCCCTTCCAATATTGTTAAATTATCATTAAATGGGATTAATGTAATCTTTGATGCTTTGTATGTATAACTATATAAGGCACGTTTATAATCGCTTGATGCACCTCCGTATCTTGAACCATAACGGCATTCATTGTCATCAAATACAAGCGTCGATATGGCACCACTACTAACATCAATCATACCCCACGTAGTACCGGGTAATGGATTAGAGATATTATTATCATTGTCATCGTTATCTGAGCATCCAACAAAAGCCATTGAGACAATAAGTGACCATATGAATAAAAATCTTCTCATATTGTAATTGGTATTAGTTGACATTACAAATTTACAAAATTTCCAATAGTAGCAAATTTTAGAAACAAAATTTACTCCTGATGTAAAAAAATAGTGTTAAAGCCCTTGTGGATTAAAAATAATTTTCTATATTTGTAACGCTTACATAAACTCAAGAGTGCACAAGATGCACCATTATTGGTGCTTTTTTTGTGCCGAAAATTGAACATACGAACGGGTAACCCTGTGGCGTTGCTGTAATGGCGCGCCAACCTCTTGAGTAAAGATGTAAGCAGCAGGTAGTACCCGTTCGTTTTTTTTTGTTTTATTAAATGCTTACATCTATGAAAACACCATCGCTTCCGGAAACGGATTATCAAACTCGCTGCATCGAAGCCGAGCGAAAAGCACGGGATTTCGAAAACGCCTACTTCAAGGCCGAAGAGCGCTATTCCAACCTAATGGATGCCTATGTCAAGCTACAAGGCTACTACCTTGAATTGCTGGGCGCTGAAAAATCATCCCACAACAAAATCAAAGAGATCGACCCGTTTATTCTTGTCAAGATGGGCCGCGGAATGAATGTCGCACAATGTAAATAGACCAGCCATGAACAACATACAAATTTTCAATAACGAGAAGTTCGGGCGTGTACGTATCATCATGTCCGACGAAAACAAGCCAATGTTTCTTGCGAATGATGTAGCAAAATCGTTAGGATATATACGGACAGCAGATGCCATTTCAGCACATTGTAAAGGGGTCGCCGTTTTACCGACCCCTACCGATGGTGGGGTTCAAAAGGTGAAATACATCCCCGAATCCGATGTTTACCGCCTTGTCATGCGGTCGAAGCTCCCGCAGGCCGAGCAGTTTCAGGACTGGGTATGCGATGAGGTTCTCCCCTCTATTCGCAAGACGTTTTCATTTCTCGTTCAGTTTTTCCCAAAGTAAGAAATTTTTTACCACATTTCTTCTAAAGAGTTTGGTAATTCACGTGACTGTCGAAACCTTTGCCTTGAGCTTGTGACGATGCAAGTGGCAAACGACAGATGGTAATTTATTCTCCGTTAGGAATACAGATATTGGATGCTCCGGTCACGAAAGAGGCTATTATCAAATATGCCCTCATGAGTGACTATTACATTCAGCTTCCCTTCAATCAACTTCAGTACATTCAAATTCCGCAAGGTTCATACATACTGTACAAAGGCCGTAAGTTCGAGATAATGGCCCCGGTATATCCGGAGTTCGACAACAAGACCGGAGGATATAAATACACGCTCAAGTTCGAGGCGCAGCAGAACCATATGAAGCGTTTTGTATGCTTCTGGCTGGGCGGAGATAATCCCGAAGCGGTATTCCACAACACCACCGATCTCGAATCATTCGGCGCCCTGATCGTGGCCAACATGAACAAACATCTTGGCGTCGAAAATTGGAGCGTAGGAACCATCGACATCGAGAATCCCAAGGCGACAAAACTCGTGTCATTCAACGGAGACAAATGCTGGGGTATACTCAACACGATCGCCGAAACTTTCGAAGTCGAATGGTGGACCGAGGAAAACGGAGATTTAGTGTCGCTTAACTTCGGAAAGCTGGAAAGAGGCACACCCGAAGAATTCAAGCGTGGCGATGTCGTCAAGAGCATCCCCGCCAAGAAGGGCGACGACTCCAGCTATGGCACCCGGTTCTATGTATTCGGATCTACACGCAACCTTACCAGCGATTATGGTCAGGCTCCGCAGGGCGGGGAGACCAACCATGTTTCAGAAATACGACTCAGGCTTCCCAACGGCCAGAGATATATAGACGCCATCCCGAATCTCGACAAAAGTGCCATTGTCGAGCAGGTCGTTTTCTTCGACGACATCTACCCCAAGAACACGGAGACGATCACAAGCATTGAGACCGTTGATCGGGAGATCATCGAGGGGCAAACAGACAAGGCCTATGTCATGTACTGCAAGGACTCGCCGTTCCTGCCGTCCGACATGATCGAAGGCGAAACGCTGGGGGCCACGTTCACCAGCGGAAGTCTCATGGGGCGTAATTTTGAATTAAGTATAAATTACAAACCTGAAACATGGAAACCCGAAGACGGCTTTGACAAGAAATTTGAGATCATCGCCCAAGTTGAGACGTCGGGAGAAAGCCAACTCATAATCCCCAATGAAAGTCTTCATCCCGAACCGGGAGATACTTTCGTACTCACGGGTGTAAAACTTCCCCAGCAACGAATCGAAGAGGCCGAAGAGGAGCTTTTGAAGGCCGGAAAAGCATACGCCGCAAAGAACAGCAGCGACACGGATGTATATACCTGCGAGACCAACCCGGTATATTGCACGGTAAACAAAAAAAATTACGATGCCGGTCAGGCTGTGCTTCTTGTCGATCCTCGATTTGGGTTAAACGGACGTCTGTCCCGAATTCAGGGATACGAAAAAAAACTCTACAACGAATATATCGCCACGTACACAATCGGCGATAATACTCCTTACTCCCGCATCGGCAGCATCGAATCGGATGTCAAGGCTACTTTGTATTCGCAACGTATAGGCGTTACAGACTCCGGAGCGGCAATATATCTCATCACCCGGTACGACTCTACTGCGGCCGAAGATTACAACGCTTATTCGGCCAAACGCGCCTTGTGGCAGTTTGCAAACAAGCAATTCCCAGACACCTTTAAGGGCAAGATGACTTTTGAGGACGGGGCGCAGTTCGGCGATTTCGCAACAGGAATTACCGGCATCGGCGGACTTATCGACAAGAAAGGGAATGCCGAAATGCAAAGCCTCAAGCTACGGGGATTCCTTGAGGTTCCTGAACTGAGGTACAATCGGGTCGATATTACAATGGGCGACACATGGTTTGCTCCAAGCGCCGGGATCATCGAGAGCGTCGATACCGAAGCCAAGACCATCACGCTCAAACTCGAAGAAGGCGAAATAGGCAGTCCGCGGGTCGGTGATATTTGCATGGGTATCTTCCACAGCTCCGAATCCTCGGATAATGCAACGGAAGACTACGATGACAGCAAAGGCAACAGACGCTTTGCCGGCTTCGCAACGTGCTATTTCCGCATTACCGAAGAGTTGGACACCACGACCTACAAGACGTTCAAATACCAACTTCGGCCCGTCTCTGCGGCTTACCCGAAGCAATACCACCCTGCTCCCTCGATGACATTTGTCGGGTATGGCTCCTTCTCGAATGAAGCCCGGCAGACATCGCGCTACGAAACAAGGACATACCAGCGTTATCTGAAGGGGGTATCCGACTGGGAATTCATATCGTCCAACATCGCAGCTCAGTACGGCGACCTGTCCAATCTGTCCGTATTCGGGATAGATATGAAAGGCTATTCGGCCTACCTCAATAACATCTACATGTCGGGCGTCATCCATCAATTTACGCCCGGCGGGGAGGAAATACCGACAATCAACGACCGAGGAAAGTGGCTCGCGTCGGAGACATACAATAAAAACGACGAGGTATATCACAATAACGCCAAGTGGCGCTGTCTTGTCGATGGGACAAAATCAGAGCCATCTACATCATCGGAAGCGTGGGTCCTTCTTATGCAGGTCCCACTGTCTTCTGTAGTTCCTGTTTACAAGCAGCAAAATGAAAAACCGGCACTTCCGACCGGCAGCACTGTTCCTCCTGACGGGTGGAGTCTCGAATATCCCGAAGGCGGCGATTCAGGTGCATCTACCGACGTAACCAACATTATAATTGATGCGGATAATGAAGGGGATGTTACCCAAGATGGTGTGTTCTATAAACTTGCTGGAAAAGGTAATAATTCGACGGTGTCGTGCAAAATACAATTCGATGCTCTCAGCGCTGGTGCGACATTGGTATTGGACATAACCGCTTATTCAGAGGAAGGGTATGACAAATTAGCGGTCGGGAAAATAAATGTTCAGAATGTCAATACGGCAGACTCCGACACCTACGAAGCTGAAGTATCAGGGAACGGCGTATCTACTACCGTCGTCGTCACAGCACCAAGCGCAGGACGTCATTTCGTTAATGTAGTATATTCGAAAGACTCGTCCGGTGATGCCAATGGCGACTATGGCTTATTTCGTATTGCGTATAATACGTCCAAGACTATTCCGTTGTGGGTGTCTTTCGGATCGGTGATTGATGGCGTTGTTCAATCATGGTCTGATCCGGCGCGAATAAGCGGTACCGACGGCCGACCCGGAACCGACGGAAGGCCGGGCGTGGACGGAACAGACTATGAATGGATATTTACCCGCACGACTTCGGAAACAGCACCCGCTACGCCGACATCTCAAGATGAAGATGACTATTTGCCAGATGGCTGGACTGACGATGCCGAAGGGCCGGACAATACTCATCCTTTCGAATGGACTTGCAAGCGCTCGAAAGTCAACGGGCACTGGGGTGATTTCTCAACGCCCTCACTATGGGCAAAATACTCCTTCAACGGAGAAGACGGCATAGATGGTGAAGGCGTAGAGTACATTTTCACCCGTACCAAAACCGACGATCCCAGCGATATCCCGGATGTTCCCCGCGTCGCAGAATACGACAACCCGCCTGCGCCGTGGACGGATGATCCTATGGGCGTAGACGACATTTACCAATATGAATGGGTGTCCAAGCGCATCAAGGTAAATGGAGAGTGGAGCGCTTTCTCTACACCTGCATTGTGGGCCAAATACTCTTTCGACGGAACCGACGGAAGGCCGGGTGATTGGACATCATATGTATTCAAGAAGAGCATTGATAAACCCGGCACCCCTATTTCTACAAAGCCAATTCCTGATGGCTGGGAAGACGCTCCTTCCGGAGACGGCATTTGGTGGATGTCGAAAGCTACAATAAACGGGAGCACGGGACAGGCAAGCGCCCTGACATGGTCCGATCCGATTAAAGTTACAGGCGAAGATGGCCAGCCCGGACCATATACCGACTTCAAATACGCATCGAGCAGTGACGATAGCATAGGCCCAGATATTGAATCAAACGTAAGAGAGCCGGACGGCTGGTATGACAATCCTCCGGCGCTTTCGTCCGGGGAATATCTATGGATGACCAAAGCGCAAGTAGATGCAAATGACGAGCTTGTGGAACCGTGGTCCGACCCGGTACGCATAAGCGGAGAACAAGGCAAGTCGGGAGACAAAGGAGACCCCGGATATCAGGGTTGCATTATCCGCCTAACGGAATGGGTTTCGGGTGTAGAATATCGCAACGACGCTGATTTAGAATCAGACGGTCTGCGCTACATCGACATAGTGACTGTATATGAGAATAACCAACAACTGAAATTCCAATGCCGTCAGACTCATACTTCATCGAACTCGAATAAACCATCCGGGGGAACCACATCGACATATTGGCAACAGCTCAACGACATGGTGCCCATATATACGCCTCTGCTGTTTGCCGAGAACGCCGTTATCAACTTCCTGCAAGGTATGGAGTTCGTAGTCCACAACTCCAAAACGGATATTTCCGAAAATACCATCATCGCAGGACTCGTAGGCGGCGACATCCCTCTGTTTGTCGGTAGCAACACACCGGACAACGCGCCTTTCCGAGTCGCTAAGGACGGTTCGTTTACAGCAACTAAGGCGAATATAACGGGTACAATAGAAGCTAAAGAAGGAAAAATAGGCGGATTTACTTTAAGAAGTCCCTCCAATCCTCTTATAGATGCGACATTAGAATGTCATACCTTTGATGATTCTCAACGCAATATTATCAATGGACAGTCGGGAGATTTCACCCAAAGACATACGTATGTATTACAATCCGGATTTATAACATCAAGAGGCTCTATTAATGGATCTATTGATGATAGAGTAGTTATGTCTCCAACAACGGAATACGGGGGTTGGCCACTTAGTAAAAACGGATCATACAATATTTCTGCATCAATATATGCCCAATCAACATCTTTATCAAGACCTTCATGGAGTAGCAATATAGCTTTAATGCTTGGAGCTGGTCCTATGCCATCAAGCGTTCCCCAATTGAATGATGGGAATTATGCCCTTTGTATGCCGATGGGAATAACTGCAGGCCTTAGACTGTATAATCGCAAAATATCTTCAAATGTAACCCTTGACTATATGGATTGTTTTGTGACAGTGGATAGCGATGGCGGGAAGCGCACTATCACACTCCCTTACAATCCACAAGACGGTCAACTTTATTATATCCGAAACATAGGAACCAAAGGCGTACAACTGAACGGAAACGGGAAGCGGATTGCGATATATACTCAAGGAGCATGGGTTAACTCAGACTCATGGACTGACCGAGAATCCCGTAATCTGATCTACTGCGCGAGTGTAGGATGCTGGGTGATGTTCAAATAGAGGGAGAGAAGTAGACGGCATAATGCAATTTTAACGACCAAAAATTATGAGGAAAATTAACTTACAACGGCTTGAGATTTTTGCAGATATGCAAAAGAAAATATGCACTGTTCACGATGTGCGCGAGCAGCTTGCAAATCTCATATATGCAAATGCCTATGGTTTTGTCGGCCATGTACTCGCTCATAAAGTATATGAATCGGAAGGTGAAATAGAACTTACCGAGGCAGAAGCTCGCGAATTGGGGCGTCTTGTCGCAACATTAGGATCTGCACCTCTTATCGATGCTGTATTGAGCAAACTTGACCTGAAGATCGAGGACGTAATATCTCCCGCGGACTACAAATAAAAAAACAGCAAGTGAAGCGTATTCGTATAGGTAAAGACATCGAAATCCATTGGCCGATATTGACCAATGGCGAGCAATTCACACTTGAAGGCCGCGATCTGCATCTGGTCCTTCATCTTCCCTCCTGCATGGAAACCCCTTTGCATTTCGAACCTCAGGGGAACATTGCCGTATTCACTATTTCAGGCAATATGCAAAAGCAGCTGGGCGCATACCGGCTTACCATGTGGGAAAATAAAGATAAGAGCGGACAAACAGCCGTCGATTATTGCGATGCGTTTGAGTTGGTGCCTACTACATGTATGGAGGGCGGCAACGACAACAATCTGACCACGGAAACTGTCAATCTGGATTCTTCGGACTTGATCGTAGGCCTCCCCGGACCAAGTGCCTATGATCTTTACAAGAAGCACAATCCCGATGCAGAAATATCCGAGGAAGAGTATGCAAATGCTCCCATAGATGCCGCCGATGCCGCCAATGAAGCCGCAAAAGCTGCCAATGAAGCCGTAGATAAGATCGGGGATATTAATGAAGCCCTTGCCGGCAAGGTAGACAAAGAAGAAGGGAAGGGTCTGTCCTCAAACGACTATACGGACGACGATAAGGAGAAGCTGGACGGACTTTCGAATTACGACGACACGGAAGTACGAGCGCAATTATCTGAAAAGGCGTCGAAAGAGGAAGTAGCCGACGCAGCTGAAAAAACACTTTCCGATGCCAACTACCACACCGATGAACGCATAGAAGAGACAAAATCAGAGATTGCAACAGGACTTCTTGAGTTCGGGAAAGAAGTGGAAGAGGCAATATCCGACGGCGACGCGACTACTCTTCAATCAGCACAAAAATACACGGATGATGCCATTGACGCCATCCCCACGCCAGATGTCAGCGGGCAGATAGAGCAGCATAACACCTCGCCTACCGCCCATCCCGATATCAGGGAGATTCTGAACACCTGCGTCGGTCTTCCGGAGTTCAACAGCAAAACCTACGAGCTTACCTTCACAACGATTGCGGGCGCTAAATTGATCGTTGACCTTCCCATTGAGCAGATGGGACTTGAGTATAACGAAGAAACAAGAGCCATTGAGTTCATAAATGCCGATGGATCTATTTCGTCGATCCCCGTTTCGGACTTCGTGAAAGTATACGTCGGGTCCATTGGTCCGGAAATACAGATTGCTGTGGATGGTTCCGAGATTCGGGCTACGCTCCTCAATAATACCGTATCGTGGGATAAACTTACGCTGACCTTGCAGGAAGTAATTGAAGGGAAAGCCGACCGCACGGAGATTCCTACGAAAGTATCCGAACTGGAGAATGACTCCGAGTTCGTTACTGCCAAAGAAATTGATCCAGAGTTGAGAAAAACCTCATTTGAGGTAGTAGCCCATTCGGACTGCACGCTGGAGGAGCGCGTCGCGCAGCTCGAATCGCTGCTTGTAAGGATGCTTTCGGGCGATGTCCTGATCCCGGAACTGCAGGTCAAGAAATTGGGCGTCTGGGGCGGCAACAACATCGTCGTTACGGGCGAGGGCGCTCCGTCGAAGGCTCCCGACCGGGCCGGACAGTTCTACATCGACACCAAGAACAATGCAGTCTACCATTCGGTCGGGAATAACGCTGTTTCGGACTGGAAAAACAACTAAAAACGAATCGTTATGTCTCAGGTAAACAAATACGCGAACAGAGCCGCTTATGAAGCGGATAACTCCCGATTGAAAACCCAGTCGGCGGTATCATACGTCGAAAACGACGGCGAGGTGATCTACGACGGGGTGAATGTCGTTGTCGGCCGGGATGCCGCGGATGCCGGCGATCTGGCGGTCTTCGACAAGACGGACAGTACGCTGAAGTTCGTCAAGGGTGCGACACTGCTTTACGACCAGCTGCCGCCGGAACTCGTTCCGATGGCCGTGGCCTACGGCCGCCGGGGCGACAAGGTGCGCATCGTTGCCCTGCGCCATCTGGATTTTTACAAGTGGGCAGTGGCGTATGAAGTGAAGCTTTCGGGCTTCGATCTCTCTTCGGGCGGCAGTTTTACGCTACATATCTATATCTCGGATTTCGAGTTTACCTATCCCGCCGGAGCAACTCTCGCAAGTATCGCAGCGCAGATCAATGCGACCCCCGATATTATGAATACTTATTCATGGAAAGCCACGGCTTCGGATGAACTGAATGCTATTGTCATGGAGTGTAATGCGTGGTCCAGTATTGAAGGGCATAAAAAAATATCCGCCGCAGGCTGCACGCTAACCAAGCATGCGGAAGATGTCGATTACCAAAGTACAACCGTCTTTATTCAGCCCAATACACCAGCTCCTACACGCCGCAGAAATGGCGCAGACTCACAACTGGCCGGATGCGACAACGAAGTGTTTCTGGAGTACTACAGAGAGAACGGCACGACGGGAACCAATATCCTGCCGGGCAGCTCGGCGATCATCCGGGAAAGCGTTTTCACCGAGGCCGACAACCCGGCGCTGGTTGCGGCCTATCCGACCTACCGGGACTATCTTTTCGGGGAGCACTTGGCCCAATATCCGTCGGCTTACGGGGCATTTCTGCAGGACGGCAAAAGCAATACGGCTCTCCTCGCCGGGAAAACAAGGACAGACTTCTACGGCAGGAATGTTCCGTGCTATCCGGCCGCTGCCGCAGCTGCGGCCTATGGAATGCAGGTCGCGGGGATGACTACCGGGCTGGAAGCGGGTGCATGGTGGCTGCCGTCGGCCGAGGAGCTGTGGCTGATGGCCAAAGGTCTCTTATTCGCGCAGCCTTACGATCCGGTCAATCGGACATTGTCCGTGTCGGGGAAAGTGATCGCCAAGGCGGATTACATGTCCTCGTCCTCCGAGCGGAGCAATCTCTATTATTATAGAGTCAACAAATACGGAAATACAAACTGGGCGATCGACAACCTGCCGAAACCATCATCCTGCATTGTACGCCCGGTATCGGAGATATGAAAAACCATAGCTGATTATGTCACAAATAAACAAATATGCGGATAAGGCCGCCTACGAATCGGACACTGCGCGGCTTAGAACCCTCTCGTCGGAATCCTACATCGAGAACGACGGCGTGCTGCTTTACGACGGTGTGAATGCTGTGGTCCCGAAATCCGCCGCCGGTGTCGGGGACCTTGTCGTGTTCGACAAGACGGAGGGAGTGTTGAAATTCATCAAAGGCGCTACGCTGGTTACAGAAAAGATACCTCCCCAACTGATTCCCGTGGCCGTGGTCTATGCCCGGCAGGGCGGGCGGGTGCTGATCGTGTCGCTTCGCAATGCGGCAAGCGGCGTTTGCTGGGCGTACTCTTACGAGGTCGCCCTATCTGGCTTCGAACTGTCTGCGGGGGGAACCTTCACGCTTCGTATCTATAATACCGACCACGCATTCACTTATGCCCCGGGTGCGACGCTCGCGGATATCGCCGCGCAGATCAATGCGGACGAGAAGATCAAAAACACTTATGGCTGGACAGCCTCTGTCGATGAAGCAGGGGCACGAATTGTCATGTCGATAAACACATGGTCGCCCAATTATGTGCTTATCAACGTTACGAATGGCTGCCAAATCACCTATCCTCGGGAGAACGTGAGCTATCAGACAACACTCACGGGGATACTTATCAAAGGAACCAGAGAAGAAATTCGCCGCAAGAATGGTGTGAATTCAAATATGGCAGGTGGTGTCCTCGACCAGTTCGCGGAATATTATTCGGAGAGAGGCCAGGCAGCCACAGGACAAAAGCCGGGAAGCGGCATAGTCATTCGGGAGAGCGTTTTCACCGAGGCCGACAACCCGGCGCTGGTTGCGGCCTATCCGACCTACCGGGACTATCTTTTCGGGGAGCACATGGCACAATATCCTACGGAGTTCGGGACGATGTTGCAGGATGGCAAGACCAACACGAACCTGATCGGGCGGCTTACCTTCGAGGATATTTACGGCAAAACACAGTACCGCTACCCGGCTGCCGCCGCATCCCTCGACTTCGGCATCACCGTGGACGGAAATGAGACGGGGCTGGAGGCGGGGGCATGGTGGCTGCCGTCGTCGGAAGAGGTCTACCTGCTGATGCACGACAGGGTGCGTTTCGTCGCTGACGTGGAAAAAGACCCTGTAAACCGTACGCTCTTACGCTTGAAAGCTACCACGTGCTATGGTTATTATTATTATGTCCATACTTCATGCGAGATGCAGGAGAATTACATCTACATTTATAGAGGAAGGGACGGCTCTCTGGGCTATACAGGCAAGTGTTATAAATTCTCGTCCCGCCCGGTCTGCGCCTTATAATTATCTGAACCATGGAAACACAACGACAGATCGACACCCTCGAATCACGGCAGCTGGAGCTGCGGGCGATTATGGCCCAGTCCGACGACCGGGCAGTCAAATGCTTCAAGAACGGCATATCGTTCAAGGAGACCTACCCGGAAGACTATGCCCGGTATGAGGCGGCCAATGCGGAGTACAACCGCAACGAAACGACGCTGGCTGAACTCAAAGCCAAGCGGGCCGAAGAGCGGGCCGCGGAAGAAGAACAGAGACTTAAAAACAGAGAATAAGGCAATTTTATCATGGACAAATTTCGGGAACTCTTTGGCTGTATCTTCGCCTCGATATTCGGCACAATCGCCCCGATACACGACATACTCATCGCCTGCATGCTGGTATTTGCCATTAATTTCGTGGCCGGAGTATCGGCGGGCGTATTTAAGCAACATGAAGGATTCGCCTTCAAAAAGGCTTTCAACTGCATTTTAGAAGGTATGGTTATATCCGGTCTCATCGCCTTTGTACTGATTATCGGAGATATGATCGATAACCACGAAGGAGCGATGTCAGCAATATCTATCATCGTATATGCTCTTATTTACTTTTACGGAGTCAATACACTGAAGAACCTGACGCGGATTTTCCCAAAGAGCAAGTTGTTCGACTTCCTGTATTATGTCCTGTCTTTCGAGGTTATTAAAAACCTCCCATATCTGGAGAATTATCGAAACCATAAAAATACAAAGCAATGAGCAGAGGATTACGCAATAACAATCCCGGTAATATCAGACTGTCCAAAATCAAATATTTGGGGGAAATTCCATCCACGGATAGCGCCTTCAAACAATTCAAGACAATGGCATGGGGGTACCGCGCCATGTTCGTATTACTCCACACCTACCAGCTGAAGCACGGATGCAATACGCTGCGTGATATGATAGATCGCTACGCACCGCCCATTGAGAATCATACGGATAACTACATTAAAGCCGTATCAGACTCTTCAGGAGTCTGGCCCGACGTAAAGATTACAACAACCAATAAGGATATCATGGTCCCGGTGGTAGCCGCAATGTCGCGCGTAGAAAATGGAGTCGCTGCTGTTATAGACGATGTCAATAAAGGTTGGGAACTATTTCAACAACACAAGCCATGAAGTGTGTTATCGTAACATTCGCTTGTATACTGGCAGGATGCTGTCCATGCAAGCATTTAGCAACAAACACAAAGGATAGCATCAGCATCGAAACACACATCCATAAAATATACTTCAAGGATACGCTTCGATTTCAGATACCTCCATACAGCAAGCGCCAAGTAGTCAGAGATACTTCGAGTCATCTGGAGACGCCATTAGCTGTTTCGGACGCATGGATAAACAACGACGGTTCGCTGGGCCACTCGCTGGAGAATAAGCCGCAGGATATTCCGGTGCCGTTTGAAAAAGAAGTGATTTATCGGGACAGCATTGTCTATAAAGACAGGACCGATACAAAAATTGTCGAAGTGGAACGCCGACTGACATGGTGGCAGCAGACAAAGATGCGCGGCTTTTGGGTCCTCCTTGGCGTCGTTGTATTCGTATTCCGTAAAAATATATTGACGATGGCGCGCCGGTTCATATGATGTAGAGCCTTGAGGGACGGGCATAAAAAAGTCCCCGACATTATAGCATACACCCCTGTATACATAAGTGTTTCCACCCCAATGCCGAGGACTATTCCTTCGTTTGGGGTGGAACTTTTTATACAGGGGTATAACAAATATACAATAATTATCGGGGAAACGTATGCGTAAATCAGAGCTTTTTGCAGAAATACTCGAATGCGTTGCATTTGAGACCGAAATAACCAAAGAACAAATCCTTTCGAAGGATAAATATCAAGATGTGGTTGATGCCCGCTATATGTTGGTGCACTTCTGCCATGAGAAAGGGATGTATATTACAGACATAGCGCGCATGATGCGCTTCTCTCGTCGAGCCGTCGAAAAAATGATCTCGAAATTCGACGAGCGGAAGCGGTACAGTCATCCCATATTCGAAATTCAGTGCGAACTAATTGCGAAAAGACTGCCTACGATCTCCGTCCCATCTAATTGATATGCCTGCCGCCTTCGGCCACCTTTGCATTGTTGCAACAGGTGAACGCCCGGCCTTAACGGGGGCGGCAATCATTCAATAATCTTTTAAAATGGGTTCGGATAAAACTTATATTTTCGATGGAGGCGGCACGGGTGGCGGCCTTGACATCGCAGCTCTCGTCTCGTCCATGATGAGCAACAAGGGCATGGACCCCAACCTCGTAGCGGCACTCATGAACGGTAACAACAACCGCGGTTCGTGGGGCGGCGACGGGTGCTGGTGGATCTGGATCATCCTGCTCTTCTTCTGCTGGGGCGGTAACGGCTTCGGATTCGGAGGCAACGGCGCGAACGGTCTGCCTGCGCAGCTCAACGGTGACGCCGGACGTGAACTTCTCATGAACGCAATTCAAGGAAACGGCACGGCGATCACTCAGCTGGCATCGTCGCTCAACTGCTCGACGCAGCAGATTCAGTCTACGCTGTGCAACATCCAAAGCACGCTGGGGATGTCGAGCCAGCAAATCATCAATGCCGTGCAGTCTATGGGTTGTCAGATCGGCAATCAAATCGCCGCGTGTTGCTGTGATATGAAGCAGGCCATTAATGGCGTCAATGTGGGCATGGAGCGCGGATTCAGTAGCGTTGCCTATGAAACACAACGTCAGACCTGTGATTTACAAAACACAATTCGCGAAACTTCTCAAAGCGGGACTACAGCGATAATTTCCAAACTGGATCAAATGCAGGCAGCTGCATTGCAGGATAAAATTGATGCCCTGCGCGAGAAGAACAGCACTCTGACTACGCAGCTCAACCTCGAACACCAAAACGCCTACATGGCCGGTGTTGTAGGACAGGCTGTAGCCCCCGTGAACGCCGCTGTAGCGGCTTTGCAGAATGACGTGAATAACATCAAGTGCAAGCTGCCCGAAACGGCTACTGTGCCCTATTCGCCTATTGTCGGTGTGCCTACGTGTATTGCCGCACAATATGGTCTCGGATATGGTGCAGGGTTTGGCTTTGGGGGGAACGGCGGATTTTGGGGATAATGCTATTATTCGCCGATAGGTGAAATGTTCTTTGACTTACTGATAAGAGGCTTCCCAATCCGAAAGCCAGCGCCAATGAAATCCTTTCAATGTGCGAGTTGGCTTTCGAATACATTCATATATTCCTCCGATGTGAAATCCGTGTAACTGATGGGCTTCGGATGCTGTTTTATATTTTGCAACCAATATTCCATTTTTAATTTGAACAATTGGCTTTCTGTTTCTCTTGTTGGGTATTCTTCGTGCTTTTGCTGCACACTCTCTTGTGACAGGGTTAAGCATGTTCATTGAACGAGTGCACCAACGAAGATTATGTGCCACATTGTTCGTGCGGTTCCCATCTATATGGTCTACATATGCATAGTTATTAGGATTGGGGATGAACGCTTTAGCAACAAGCCTATGGACTAATTCAGTCTTATCGACTCCGTGTAGGGATGTAAGTCTAACTCTCAAATATCCTCCCCTATTTGGGCGAGGAGTTAATATGCGAGGTTTAGTCATCCAACTATTGTTATTACCTCCGCTCACGCGATGGGATAGCGATGAAACTCTACCGTAATCAGATACCGCGAAATAGCCGAGCGTACCATCAATAATACGCCATTCTTCTCCTTCGAGAGCAATTCTCTCTATAAATTCCCGATTTGTCATTGCCAAACAATTTAGTGGTGCCAAACGAGAAAAAGAGGGAAGGACGTTTGGCAAGCCCTTATCAGTTGGTCATGACTCCAACCTATCCCGATGTAAAATTAGTTATAATAACTTAAATTACAAAAATATGGCAGTATTCCCATTTCAGTATGTTAACCGCAGGGGCATACCGGTACTAAAAACTACGGGCGTGACAGTGGAGACCACGGGTGTTGTGTTTTCCTTTCCCAACCACGCATTTGCAAATTCGTGGTACCGAGGACTCGTGCTGGTTGAGTTGGTACAGGAAGTCCCTGCCGGCACAACGGGAACGCTTCCCGTGCTGTTTGAAACCAACGGGCAAAATAAGAATCTGACGACGTACAACGGAGCAAATGTCACAGTATCGGATATTCCGGGTTCAGGGGTATACCAGATATGGTATGACAAGCAGACCGATACTTTGCAATTGATGACCGGTGCCGTCTGAATTAAAAAAACAATTAACAGAAAGAACGGGAGAAGGTAACTCCTTCTCCCTGACTTTCACAAATCATTAACCAAGATGTTTCAGAACTTGAAAAAAGGCTCCTTAGTCTACGTCTTCGACAATCGCGAGCAGCCAAAGTTTTATACAGCGAATGTAAAAGATGTGTCGGCCCCGTACATTCCGCCCCAGAAACCGGGGCAGTTCTCGCCGATGCAGCAGTTCATCAATATCTCGATAGAGGGCAACGAGCCGTGGGGCGTCCCCATGCTGGCGGACATCGTTTCGAAAGACGGACTCACCGTAGCGACAACACGCGACGGGCTGAAGCCTACAATTATGGAGGCGCAGCAGATGAGCCGAGACATCGTAGAATCCTACGAAAAGCACAAAGCCAATCTGGAGATTTACGACTCGATCCTGATGCAGCTCGACCCCGAAGCTGCGCGCACGAAAGAACTTGAGTCCGAAAATCGGGAATTACGCAGGATGATAGCTGATATGAACGAGCGCATAAGCAAAATACCGACGGCGGAAGAACTGAGGAGCCTTGTCAAGACTGAAGCACCTGCAAAAACTAAGTAACTATGGGTTGGAGAATCATAGGTGAAGGCCGAGGCGGATATGACGGCCACGAAGAGGAGATGGAGCGGGAGCTTCAGCGCGCTTACGAGGAAGGCTTCGAGGAAGGCCGGCGTGAAGGCCGCGGGGGCTACGGTGAGCGCGGAGGTTACGGCGAACGCCGGGACTATGGCGGGGAGATGGATGGCTACGACGGTGACGGATACGGCGAGCGCCGTGGCGTCAAGGGTACGGGTCGATACTCGCGTTATCGCAGGCGTTAAACCGGCGGGAGGGGGCCGCAGGCTCCCTCCTTTTTAATTCAGACTGATATGAACAGATTAGATACATATGATAACTTTCCGGCAGGATTCCGGGAGTATCTCGCAAATTACGGATGGCACTTTTCAAAGAAGATGTGCGAATTCGCCGTATCCCATATGCGGGATCGAAACGGCAAAAAGATCGAACCCTACACCAAAGAGAAGGTTGATGCCCTATTGAAGCAGTACGGCATCGAACTCAAAAAAGACAAGGGATACGACTGCGTATACGTATGCAACATGGCAATTTCTGATTATTTCGGGTCGTCGATCCCTAATCAGCAGTACCTCGCCATGTTCATCAAAGACTTTATCGACGATGAAGACGCATACGACGGAATGCCTTTCACTCGCTACTACGCCGACACTATTGGCTCCGGAACTCCCATACCTTGGGAAGAAATGATGTAGGTCATGGAAGATATGCCACAGCTAAGCGAATTCACAAACGAAAAAGGTGAAATCGATGAAAAATATCGCAGCGCTCGTCCGTAATCTTCCGGGCGACAAGTATCAGGAGTTGGCTACAGCCGTAAACGACGTGCTGGACAACAAACGCTTCAACCGCAAGCAACGGAGACAACTGGCGCGCAATTGGCGCAAATACGGAGAACGGAAAGGTGAGCAATGAAAATAAGGGATTTGAATATAGATGCCTATGACTGGAAAGTGAGGGTGTATTTCGCCGTCACATGCTATCATACAGACTCTATAATCAAGTCCCTTAACGATATACAATGTCCAGCTGAATTAATGGATCATATACGCGACAATCTGCTGAAGTGCGATATGGACACCGGATTCACCTATTCCAACAAAAAACTTAGGCGCACGGTGATGATCGTGGGGCTGGCGTCATCGCCGGCCGAGTTCCTGAACTCTTTTGAACATGAACTAAGACATCTGGTCGATGATATTGCTTCGACACATAGTATGGATATGGCCGGCGAAGAGGTCGCATATCTGACCGGCGACATAAATACCGCTCTATGGTCGGATATACACCGATTCACCTGCTGCAAATGTGATAAACATGGAAGATGACAACATGAAATACTGGCTGGCGATGCTTGAAGTAAGCGAATGCTCGGCACCCTTATTCGCCGCAGTCATATGCAAGTTGATGGATACGATTTAACTATTCAAGAAGTTTTACAAGATCGGTCTTCATCTCTTCGTCTATGTCCCTATATCGGGCAAATGCCTTACTGCCTTCAGTATGCCCAGATAAGGACCCTACAAGGTTCGGGTCCTTCACTTTCTTATACAGGTTGCCGATAAAAGTTCGACGAGCCATATGAGAGGAGGCTACTTGATAAAGCGGCTTCTGTTCGGGTTCGCGAGTGATCGGATTGAGTACATTTACCATCCGTTTAAGGCCCGCAGCAAGGAAGCATTTTTTAATCGCTTCATTATATTTCTGCTCTGAAATGAACGGCAACAACATCTCATGCTCGGATGATTCATACTTTTTTATGATATCCTGAGCAATATTGTTCAGAGGCACACGCACCGTTACCGGATGTCCTTCTTTGGTCTTACGCGGAATATACTCCACAGCCCCCTTTACTACATTATTGCGCTTCAATCCAAGCAAATCCCCTACCCTACATCCAATCAAGCACTGAAATATAAATATATCTCGCTGAACAGCAAACTTATGATGTCGGGATAGATTTGTATTATACAGCTTGTTCCGTTCGGCAATTGTAATATAAATAGGCGTTCCATAGACAGCCTGCTTTATCTCTTTCTTACGGAAGGGATTGGATGGGATAAGATCATTATTTGCGGCCCAATTTAAAAAGGCGCGCAACAAGATCATTTTGCTGACAACAGTATTATGCCCGCGCTGCTGCGGCATTCTGGAATCCGGGACCAACGTATATATATGTGGATAATCCTCGCATATCTCATATTCTCTGCGATAAAAGTCCTCAAAGTCATCCAACATTTCAGGAGTGAACGTCAAGAGGGAGAGTGTGAAATTTCGATCTGAAATCCTCTTATATAATTCGTAACGCTTGAGTACTCGTATGAGCACGTTAAATGCCATTATGCGACGCTCGGAAAAGTTCTTTTTCGAGATATAGCTTTCGAAATAAGCCCATATATCCTTATCCTGAGACATACCCACCGAATAGGGTGTAATAACATCACGGAGCCAGCTCGCAGGCAACCCCATCTTCCCCGCCCCGGCATCGATAAAAGATTGCATGACAAAAGAGGTTAATGCAGATAATTTAGCATGGGCCTCGTTTGCTCGTTCGACAATATCCTGCCGGGATGGCGACATCATCCTATAGCGGGGAATCAAGATTGATTGCGTCTTCTCATTCCAATATTCAGGCAAAACATATATGCCGGTCTTAGCTCGTTGGTTGAAACGGCCATGAGTGAACCGAATCAACACCTCGTGTAAACCGCATGAATTTTCCTTAGCCGAGAGGGAGTAGTAGATTGTCGCCATAATTAATTACATTTGCACAAATGCAAATATAACTAACCATATATAACTTCAAGAATTTTTGGCGACTTTTTGGCGACTTAGGTTTTATCTGATGATATTTCGGTCGTTTCATGCCATCAACAAAAACGCCATTCTATAGTATTGAGAGCAGATTTTGTTACTCTATGTTATCTCAATGATTTCATAAGATAACATTTCCTTTAGTCCCGTCGGGACTACAAAGCACAAGTGCAGAGATTCAAGCACTTGTGTTTTTTTGTTCAACTCCAGTCACAATCTATTATTCAACAAAAATAATAACAAATTTCCATTAGACAATAGAAAATAGCACAATTAAGCTTTTTAATAACATATTCGGACACGACCGAAAAAAGTCCGCGCAACAGAAGATACGGACTTTTCCGGTCGTATTTCGTGCCTGAAAGGCACTGCAAAAGCCTGTTTCAGAGGGATTGTCAGAAGGAAAGACGCACGCCCAGCCGCAAGGTAAGCGACAGCGGCGAGTCGGTACGCGAGGTCCGCAGATCGGTTTCCGTGAAATAATAGGAGACTTCAGGCTCGAAATAAAGCCCGACAAGCCCGCCCAGATCGTACTGCGCGCCCGCGGCGCCCAGCACGGACCATTGCACGCCCGGCTCGTCCATCGCCCTCGAACCGAATTTCGCGGAGACGCACTTCTCGATCATACCGCCGGCGCCTGCATACAGCGAGAAGCGCCCCGTATCCAGAAACTGCCAGTTCATACGCAGCGGCACGCCGATAAAATGGAGTTTCTGACTGATGTCCTGCCGGCTGGACTTCATGCGGACATCGGCCCAGAGCAACGTGTAATTGACGCCGCTTTCGAGCGACAGACCGTGCGCGAATTCCTTGCGCACCGAGAGTCCGAAACTGAGCGGCTGGTGATGTTTGAAGGAATAATCGTCGTAATTGTATTTCAGCTGGGCCATCGTGCCGGCGCCGCCGCCTACCGGAGCGTCGGACATCATCATGCCGGGGCCGGGCCCCGCCGACACGGTTCCCCCGCCCGTCACGCTGCCTGCCGCAAAGAGCGACACGGAAGTCCGCCTGCGGGATTTCGGCTGCTCGAAGGCGATCTGGTCGCCGTAATAAGAAGTGGTGCTCGGATAGGTCCTCGCCGATGCAGCGTTTTCTTTTGGAGCCGTCCGTTCCTGCACGCCGGAAGTCTCTGCGGCGGCCTGTTTCTGCGCGATCGTTTCTTCCGACCGCAAAGTTGCGGCAGCTTCATTCTCCGGAACGGTTTGCGGCCGGGAGTCCGTCACATCAACCGCCACGACCGTCGGCGCAGCGTTCCGCGCAACGGCAGTCGCAGGATACGCCGCCCGCACCGCCTGCCGGGCTTGGGCCTCTCGGCCCGGAAGCGACTCGGCCCGCACCGCCTCCTGCGACGGCACGACGGCCCGAAGCGACTCTTCGAGCGTTCCGATCCCCCCGGCCGGATATGTCCGATTGTCCGCGGCGGAACTGCCGCCGTCTGTTGCCGATGCGATAACAAACCCTTTATCCCCCAAACTACGATTTTCATGCAGCAGCAGTTCCCCGCCTCCGACAAAAATCAGCACGGCAGCAGCAGCGGCAGCAATCCGCGGCCACTGGCTACGCAACACGGAGATACGCGGAGCAGGCCCGAGCTCGCGCTCCAGCCGCGCCCAGCCGTCGGCCGGGGGTGTCACCTCGGCGTCCCGGAGCGCACTCCGCATTACGTCTGTCCAGTCTTTATTTTGTTTCATAATTCAATGTGTCTCCATATAGGCCCCTATTCTGCGGGCCAGCAGTGCCCGCGCGCGGAATAACTGCGACGAGGAACTTTTTTCGTTGATCCCCAGCATCTGCGCGATGTCGCGGTGCGAATAGCCTTCGATACAGTAGAGGTTGAACACCGTACGGTAACCGTCAGGCAATTCGCTGACGAACCCCATCAACACGTCGCGCGGGAGGCGTGCCAGCTCCGACGGGTCGGGCTCCGGGATGTCGGGCAACTGCCGCCCTTCGTCGAGCGCCGTCATGCTCAGTTTGTTCCGGCTGCGGAGCCATTCGAGCGCCACGTTCACCGTGATCCGTTCCATCCAGGCACGCAGGGAACCGGGGCCGCGGTAGGAAAAACGGTCGAAAGCACCGTAAATCTTCAGGAACGCATCGTGCATCAGGTCTTCGGCGGTAGAACGGTCGCCCGAATAACGGAGGCAGACGGCCAGCAGACGGCCTGCATAGCGGTCATACAGCTCACGACGGGCCGCATTATCCCCTTTTCTGCACCCCTCGGCCAGTATCTGCTCCTCCATTCCCATATTTGCGTTCATCTTATAAACGGTGTAGCCATCAAAAGACTGCACGGCACCCGAAAATTTTTATACCCGTGCAGTATTCCGCCCCGCTCTGCATTTAATCAGTGAAGATAACGCAAAAATAATTATAAATATGAAAAGATTCGGATTATTTCTTCTCGTGACCATGGCTGCGGCCATTTTCACCTCCTGCAACGATTCGGACGGGGACTACCCCAGGCTTTCGGCTTTCGCCACGGTAAAAACACTCGAAAACAATGACTTTTATTTCATGCTCGACGACGGGAAGACGATCTACCCCGGGGATAAGAGCCGCCTGGGCGCATACAAAGCGGAAGAGGACACGCGTGCGATCATCGCATTTAATCTGCTGAACAATAAGGTGGAAGGCTATGACTACAACATGGCGCTCTATTACATACAGGACATCTACTCGGGCGGCACGAAAGTCGTGACCACCCAGGAGGAACTCGACGCGTTGGAAGACGACAAAACCAGCTTCAAGGATGCACGCCTCAACAACAACTACCTCAATGTCTGGATCGGGTTCAATGCCTGTGACCTCACGAAACACACCTTCCTGCTGGTACGCAACGACGTGACGGAGATCGCCCCGGAATACACGGAAGAGGGGTACCAAAACCTCGAACTGCGACGCGACGCCCACGGCGACGAAGGCGGATACAACTACGACCGCTATGTCTCGTTCAAGCTGGATTCCTTCAAGGAGGATCTCGAAGGCAAGAAAGGTATCATCCTGCGTGTGAACACCCGCATGAACGGAGTGAAATACATAAAGATCGAGCTGCCGCGTGAGCAATAGCCGGAGCTTCCGGCAGCGACCCCGGCCCGCATATCCTGCGGGCCGGATTTTTTTTCGCCCCGCCGCGGCAAAGTAGCACAAAATCGTTATCTTTGCAACATGTCAATCGTACGCAACACAGAGAGCGATCTCGAATTCGAAAACAAGATACGTCCGCAGGAGTTGGAAACCTTCTCCGGGCAGGACAAGATCGTCGACAACCTCCATATTTTCATCAAGGCGGCGCTCATGCGCGGCGATTCGCTCGACCACGTACTGCTGCACGGCCCCCCGGGACTGGGCAAGACGACCCTTGCCAACATCATCGCCAACGAAATGCACGCGCAGTTGCGCGTCACATCGGGCCCCGTGCTGGACAAGCCGGGCGACCTGGCCGGGCTGCTGACCAACCTCAACCCCGGCGACGTGCTTTTCATCGACGAGATACACCGCCTGAGCCCGATCGTCGAGGAGTATCTCTACTCGGCGATGGAGGACTACAAGATCGACATCGTACTCGACAAAGGCCCTTCGGCACGTTCGATCCAGATCGAGCTGGCGCCTTTCACGCTGATCGGCGCCACGACCCGCAGCGGGCTGCTCACATCGCCCCTGCGCGCGCGCTTCGGCATCCAGTGCCATCTGGAATATTACGACGCCCCGGTACTGGCCGGCATCGTCAGGCGTTCGGCACGCATCCTCGACGTCTCGATCGACGACGATGCGGCGCACGAGGTGGCCCTGCGCTCGCGCGGCACGCCCCGCATCGCCAACGCCCTGCTGCGCCGCGTACGCGACTTCGCAATGGTCAAGGGCGAAGGGCACATCGACCTGGAGATCACCAGAATCGGGCTTTCGGCGCTCAACATCGACTCGCGCGGCCTCGACCAGATGGACAACAAGATACTCGGCACCATCATCGAGAAGTTCAGCGGGGGCCCCGTCGGGCTGAATACCATCGCCACGGCCGTCGGCGAAGACGCCGGCACAATCGAGGAGGTCTACGAACCGTTCCTCATCAAGGAAGGGTTCCTCAAACGCACGCCCCGGGGGCGTGAAGCCACCGAACTGGCCTACCGGCACTTGGGGGTCACCCCCCCCGGCAAACCCGAAACCCTGCTGTTTTGAGGCATCCGCCCGAACCGGCCGGCAGCCGTCACCGCCGCACTCCCCGATTCCGAACCAGACATTTTTAAAATATGACCCGCATTCGTCCATACCTGCTCACGTGCTGTTGCACCGCATCACTGTTACTGGCTTCTGGCAGAGCCACGCAACTCAGGGCGGAGACGCCCGGGGCGGAACCCGCGGTACAGGAAGCGCCTTGCGCTGCATTGGGCGGCCCGTTCGCCGCCGTACCCGGGGAAACGGCACCATCGGCCGGGAAGCAGGTCGCGCAGCGGGGCAGAGCGCAGTCCCTCCGGGCGCAGCACCTGGCCCCGCGCAACCGCTCGCAGCACACGTTCTTTGCCAACGCGGCGTATACGGCTGTCATCTCGACGCTTTACCTGGCCGAAAGCTCCTCCGGCTCGCTGAACGAAGGCTACGACATCAGTGCCGGGTACAACTGGACGTCGCGCCGGGGCTTCGGCGCCGGAATCGTCTACTCGGGCGGATTCCTCGCGGCCGAACGCAACGGGATCCGGCGCACGAGCCGCATCCACTACATCGCGCCGGAGTTCGTCGCCCGGCAGCGGGCAGGGCGCAGATGGCTCTTCCGGGAAAGCGCGGGCATCGGCTACGGCCGCTACATCCGCAGCTACGGCGATACATCGGGCAGCAGGGGCGGCGTAGGCATCCATGAATCGGCCTCGGTGGAGTTCATGCTGGGACGCCACATCGGCCTGGGCGCGGGGATCAGCGGGCAATGGCTGATCGTCGACTCGCCGGACGTGGACGACGGCGCCGAACTGAGCCTGTTCGGCATCTTCCGCTTCCAGTTCGGGGGAGGGCTGCGGGTTTATTTTTAACTCCGCCCCGTACGATGCCCGTTCCGGGACGGAAGGGCGCAATAATTGCAGGTTTTTTCACGTTGTGTCTCGCAGACACAAGCAAAACAGTTAGGATAATGAGAAAAGGTAAAATGGATCAGGAGGCTCTGCGCTATCACAGCGAAGGCCGCCCAGGGAAAATCGCGGTCGTACCGACGAAGCCCTATCACACGCAGCACGACCTGTCGCTGGCCTATTCGCCCGGCGTCGCAGCTCCGTGCCGCGAAATCGAAGCTAACCCCGAAGAGGTTTACCGTTACACGAACAAAGGCAATCTGGTAGCAGTCATTTCGAACGGCACGGCCGTCCTGGGACTGGGCAATATCGGAGCTCTGGCAGGCAAACCCGTCATGGAAGGTAAAAGCATGCTCTTCAAAACTTACGCCGACATCGACGCCTTCGACATCGAAGTCGACGAAACCGATCCCGAGGCATTCATCCGCACGGTGAAGGCGATAGCCCCGACGTTCGGGGGCATCAACCTCGAAGACATCAAAGCCCCGGAATGCTTCGAAATCGACCGGAGGCTGAGCGAAGAACTGGATATTCCCGTGATGCACGACGACCAGCACGGCACGGCCGTCATCTCGACCGCCGCGATGCTCAATGCCGTAAAGATCGCCGGCAAGACGCTCGACAAACTCCGCGTGGTGGTCAACGGCGCCGGGGCCGCGGCCATCGCCTGCGCACGGCTGTTCATCGCCGTAGGCGTCCGCCGTGAGAACATGGTCTTCTGCGACAGCCGCGGCGTGGTCACGACTTACCGTACGGATATCAACGAAATCAAACGTGAATTCGCCACCACGCGCCGCATCACCACGCTGGCCGAGGCGCTGCACGGCGCCGACCTCTTCCTCGGGGTTTCGACGGCCGACGTGCTGACGCCCGAAATGCTGCGTACGATGTCGACCGACCCGATCGTCATGGCACTCGCCAACCCCGACCCCGAAATCGCCTACGACAAAGCCGTCGTATCGCGTCCGGACATCATCTTCGCCACGGGGCGCTCGGACTACCCCAACCAAGTCAACAACGTGCTGGGCTTCCCCTACATTTTCCGCGGGGCGCTCGATGTCCGGGCCACGAAGATCAACGAAGCGATGAAACTCGCCGCGGCACATGCGCTCGCCGGGCTGGCCCAGGAACCGGTGCCGACAATGGTACTGCGGGCCTATGCGCTCAAAAAACTCGAATTCGGCCGCGACTACCTGATTCCCAAGCCGTTCGACCCGCGGTTGCTATGTACCGTAGCGCCCGCCGTGGCACGCGCCGCGATCGAATCGGGCGTCGCACGGCAGCCCATCGCCGATTGGGACGCCTACACGGAAAAACTCCGGACGCTGACCGAGATATAGTCCCGGAAGGGTATCGTGCAATAAAAGGCCCGGCCGAAAGCCGGGCCTTTTTATTGCACGATGATGCCTGTACCAGCCGGGTCACGCAAACAGCGCCGCAAACTCGTCGTGCGACATCCGGCGCACGTCGCAATCGCCGATGCCTATAGGCACCACGATACGCAGCATGCCGTCCTCATTCTTCTTGTCCTTGCCCACCTCTTTGAGCAGCCGCTTCACATCGACGGGCGGCGTGAGGTCGAACCCCAGTTTTTTCAGCACCCCGGCGATCCGGTCGCGGTCTTCCGCCGTCAGTACGCCGAGCTTCACCGAGGCATCGGCGATCAGCGCCGTGCCCACCGCCACGGCCTCGCCGTGGTTCAGGCGGTTGGTACACTTCTCGATGGCGTGCGCCAGCGTATGCCCGAGGTTGAGCTTGCGGCGGTCGCCCGACTCGCGCTCGTCGCGTTCGACAATGTCGGCCTTCACGCGGATCGACGCCGAGACGGCATCCGTAAGCAGGTCGGTATCGGAACGCAGGTCGTCGAAAGTCGTGGCTTCGATCCGCGCGAAGAGGTCGGCATCGGCGATGATGGCCGCCTTGACGACTTCGGCCAGCCCGGCGCGGAACTCCCGGTCGGAGAGCGTGCGCAGCATCCCGGGGTCGCAGATCACGAACCTGGGCTGCGAGAATGTCCCCGCCATATTCTTGTAGCCGTCGACATTCACGCCGTTCTTGCCGCCCACGCTGGCGTCGACCTGTCCCAGCAGAGTCGTCGAGACGAACCCGAAATCGAGGCCGCGCATGTAGGTCGCGGCGGCGAAACCCGCCACGTCGGTCACGATACCGCCCCCGATCCCCAGCACGAAAGTCGACCGGTCGACGCCCAGTTCGATGAAGCGGCGGTAGATCGATTCGACGGTTTGCAGGGTCTTTATACTCTCCCCGAGGCCGATCAGCACCGTATCGTAAGGAGCCAGCATCGGATGGTAGAGCCGGTCTATCGTGGCATCGGACACGACGACCACGCGCCCCCCGGGCAGCACTCCCGGCAGGATGTCGGCCGTGGGCCCGATATAAATCTCGCTCTGCTGCCGGACATTGAAGATGGGTTCCATAATAATTAAACTTTTTTAATAAGCCAACAAATTTAGTATATTTTCCCGAGAAATTGTTACCTTTGCACCACAAATTCTTTTCACATGCAAAAACTACGCAATATTGCAATTATTGCACACGTGGATCACGGCAAGACCACGCTCGTAGACAAGATGATCCTGGCCGGCAACATCCTGCGCGACAACGCCAAGCAAACCGGCGAGCTGATCCTCGACAACAACGACCTCGAACGCGAACGCGGTATCACGATCCTCTCGAAGAACGTCTCGGTAATTTACAAGGATTATAAAATCAACATCATCGACACCCCGGGCCACGCCGACTTCGGCGGCGAGGTCGAGCGCGTGCTGAACATGTGCGACGGCGTACTGCTGCTGGTCGACGCCTTCGAAGGCACCATGCCCCAGACCCGCTTCGTGCTGCAAAAGGCGCTGGCGCTGGGCAAGAAGCCCATCGTGGTAATCAACAAGGTCGACAAGCCCAACTGCCGTCCCGAAGTGGTCAACGAACAGGTTTTCGACCTGATGTTCACGCTCGACGCCACCGAGGAGCAGCTCGACTACAAGACTATCTACGGCTCGGCCAAACAGGGCTGGATGTCGCACAAATGGAACGAGCCGACCGACTCGCTCGTCCCGCTGCTGGACGCCATCATCGACGAGATACCCGAACCGGCCGTGGTAGAAGGCACGCCCCAGATGCTCATCACCTCGCTCGAATACTCCTCCTACACGGGGCGTATCGCCGTGGGCAAGGTGACGCGCGGCTCGCTCCGGGCGGGACAAAACGTCACGCTGGCCAAGCGCGACGGCACAACGATGCAGAAGACCAGGATCAAAGACCTGATGGTCTTCGAAGGTCTCGGCAAAAAGAAGGTCGACGAAGTGCCGTGCGGCGAGATTTGCGCCATCATGGGCATCGAAGGGTTTGAGATCGGCGACACGATCTGCGACTACGAGAACCCCGAACCGCTGCCCCCCATCGCCATCGACGAACCGACGATGTCGATGCTCTTCACGATCAACAACTCGCCGTTTTTCGGCAAGGACGGCAAATACGTCACCTCGCGCCACATCAAGGAGCGCCTAGACCGCGAACTGGAGAAAAACCTCGCGCTGCGCGTGACGCCCGGCCCTTCGGCCGACAGTTTCAACGTATTCGGCCGCGGCGTGCTGCACCTTTCGGTGCTGATCGAGACCATGCGCCGCGAAGGATACGAATTGCAGGTCGGACAGCCCCGCGTGATCGTCAAGGAGATCGACGGCAAGAAATGCGAACCGGTCGAGGAACTGACCGTCGACTGCCCCGAAACCTGCTCGGGCACGGTGATCGAACTGGCCACCAAGCGCAAAGGCACGCTCAGGAACATGACGTCGAACGGCGACCGCGTGCGGCTGGAGTTCGACATCCCCTCGCGCGGCATTATCGGCCTGAGGTCGAACATGCTGACGGCAACGGCCGGCGAGGCGATCATGACGCACCGCCTGAAGGATTTCGAACCGTGGGTCGGCGAAATCGAGATGCGCACCAACGGCTCGATCATCTCGGGCGAGACCGGCACGGCCTTCGCCTACTCGATCGACAAGCTGCAGGATCGCGGACGCTTCTTCATCAGCCCGATGGATCAGGTCTACGAGGGGCAGGTGATCGGCGAGCACACGCGCCAGAACGACATCACGGTCAATGTCACCAAGGCCAAGCAGCTCACCAACATGCGCGCTTCGGGGTCGGATGACAAGACCTCGATCGCCCCGCCGAAGGTCTTTACGCTCGAAGAGGCATTGGAATACATCCAGGCGGACGAATACGTCGAGGTTACGCCCCACGCCATGCGCCTGCGCAAGATATTGCTGCACGAGGTAGACCGCAAACGCGCTTCGAAGTAAACGGCCGCCGCATAACGCATAAACCGAACCCTGAAAATGGATCATTTCACCTTATCGCTGGCCGTCGGCGCCGTCGCAGGGACACTGGACATCATCCCGATGATTTTCCAGCGGCTGCCGTTGCGTTCGTGCCTGTCGGCATTCTTCATCTACTTCTTTGCGGCGGTCATCGTCTTTTACAGCAACCTGCCCTACCTGCCTTGGTGGGCGGACGGCATGGCCGTCACGCTGATGCTGATGCTCCCCGTACTCTTCACCTTCTCGGGCAAGGAGCGCAAAGCCATCCCGGTGGTGCTGTTCAACGCCCTGCTGTTCGGGTTCCTGATCAGCACCGCGGAAAAATACCTGGCCTGAGGCATCCGGCCGAAAAAAAACGGGACGGCATCCGTTTTTTTACCTATAGCATGCAGTATCAGGCAATTTCTCCGTTTATAAAAAGGAAACGAACGGAAAAACGACAGAGATGAAAAGATATATACTGACGCTCCTGCTGGCGGCCTTCGCATGCACGGCATGCGACAAGGACGACGAATACGAAATCCGCGAATGGACGGTCGCCTCGCAACTGGGAATCGCCCACGGGCCGCATACGCTGCAACCCGTGCTGCTGGTCAAGGCCAACGACGACACGTCGTGGCGCGCACTTTACGGAGGCATCGAAGGGTTCGAATACCAGCCGGGCTACGAATACCGGCTCCGCATAAAGGCCGAACAACTGCCCGATCCGCCCCAGGACGGCTCTTCGATCCGCTACACCCTGCTGGAGCAAATTTCAAAAGCCCCGGCGACCTCGGTCATCCCCGAGCGGTTCTTCCCGGCTTTCACGATGGAGGTCGCTCCGCAGCCGATGAATTACCGGGGACAGCGGTTTCTGGGCGTACGGTTCCCTGAGTCCGGGCTGAACGAATGGCAGCCATGGCCGTTCCGCATCGAAGGGTTCGAATACGAACCGGGATACGTCTACCGGCTCCGCATCGGGACTTCGGTCGTCCCGGCGCCGGACAGCCCTGCGGGCTATTACTCCGTCCGCTACTCGATGCTCGACATGGACAGGCAGCCCGCAGCGGACTAAACGCAAGGGAAACCGGACGAAAAATGCCGACGATTCTGAACACACAAACGACCCTTCCGGGTCGTTTTTTCATGCGGGCAATCGTTCCACTCTCGTGAACCCCCTTCAGCCGCGTTTCCACCCCTTGCGGCGGAGGTTATTCCCCTTCGGGGTCTTCCTGCACCAGCCCCCCTTTTTCAGGGTGGCGAACGAAAGGATATGCCACGTCACGCCAATGGCGACGGCAAGCAGGGCCGCCTGCGCCCACCACCAGGCGGTAAGCAGCGCGAAAATGCAGTAAAGCATCGTCCCCCACATGAGCGTCAGGGAAATGATCTTGGCACGGAGCGGTATGGCGCGATTTTCGCGGAAGTTCCGTACATACTCGCCGAAACAGGGGTGTTCGAGCAGCCAGCCGTAAAGCCGGGGCGAAGAACGCACCCAAAAGGCCGCCGATAGCAACAGGAACGGCGTGGTAGGCAGCAGGGGGACGAATATGCCGACGATGCCCAGCACGCACGAGATGCATCCCAATACGACGAGAAGAATTTTCATGGGGCAAAAATAGCACAAATTCGGGAGCCGGAAGCACGGCGACGGTTATTTTTCCTTATATTTGTAGAATAGAAACGGAATACGATACAAAACCAAAATACGATGATTAAAATAGGTATTGCCAGCGACCACGCAGGCTATGAAATGAAAGAATTTCTGGTAGGTTACCTCGACGCCATGGGTTACGAGGTGCTCGATTTCGGTACGCATTCACCCGACAGCGTCGACTATGCAGACTTCGCGCATCCGCTGGCCGAGGCGATCGAAAACGGCGAACTCGAACGCGGCATCGCCCTCTGCGGCTCGGGCGAAGGGATGACGATGACCCTCAACAAGCATCAGGGCATCCGCGCCGGCCTGGCCTGGGAGCCCGAAATCGCGTCGCTCATCCGCCGCCACAACAATGCCAACATCATCGTCTTCCCGGCGCGTTTTATCACCAACGACGAAGCCGTGGCGATGCTCGACGCCTATTTCGCAGCCCAGTTCGAAGGCGGACGCCACGAACACCGCATCGAAAAGATGGCGATCCCCTGCGGCGCAGCCGGGGATGCGGCAAAATAAGGGACAAAACCTGCGGGCGCGGATTATTCCGCGCCCGTCGCATGCCAGGTCGGGCAATGACCGACCCCACGTCCCCGACAGATGAAGAAAATGGTTCGTCCCGAATGCGGGTGCACGGCCAGTGCGGCTTTTTGCCCGTAGTGCGGACTGCGCTACGGCAAGGCACGCTCCCCGGGAACTGTGTCCCGGGAAGCTGCATAACAAAACGAATATGCCCAAACACCAACTCTGCCGCAACTGCGGCCACGAAATCGACCACAACTACTGTCCGGCATGCGGACAACGCACGACGACCGACCGGCTGACCTGGGCGTCGCTGGTGGACAGCGTCTCTTCGACCTTCATCGGCGACGAAGCGTACGGCCTGCGGGGCATCAACATGCGCAAGGGCGCCGTGATGACATGGCTGGCGATCCTGATACACCCCTACGTTTCGGTCTCGGAGTTCATCCTGGGGCACCGCCGCAAATATTTCAACCCGGTGGCGATCCTGCTCATGCTCTCGACCTTCTACGCCGTCGTGTTCGCCCTCGTGAGCAAGGAGTTCACCCCTACGGCCCGGGCCGACTCCCCCCTGTTCCGGTGGCTTATCTGCTCCTACTACGACTACGCCACGCTGCACCCCGCGGCCAACATGCTGCTGATGCTGCCGTTCTATGCACTGGCGATGAAAACCGTGTTCCGCAGGCGCTCCGACCTCAAATATGTGGAATACCTCTACATCGGCATCTTCCTGTCGGTGTTCGAAATCACGCTGATGATCCTCGCGCTGCCCGCCGAACTGTTCATCCCGTGGTACAGTTCCTTCTACATGCAGATGCTGCCCGTTTTCATCTATACGGGATTCGTATTCCGGAAACTGTTCGGGCTGAAGAAGAAAGGCGCCGTCCTGCGCACGCTGCTGGCGAACGGACTGCAATATGTCTATGCATTTTTCGCAGCCCTGGGCTTGTTGACGCTGTCACTGGGCATCTATTATCTGGTCGCCCCCGAAAAATTCAAGGAGGAGCTCAATATCCGCAACAGGGACGCCAGGACAGAACAGGTCGAAGGGTCGCAGCAGGGAGAAGGCGCGCTGAACGACATCCTGAACGGATTCTTGGACGGACTCCTCCATGAGGACGAAGCGGATAAAAGCTCCGGAAAGGACGGGGAGGACACCGCAGGCACAAGAGATGAACCACAAAAAGATGTCCCGGAAAACAGACCGGAAACGGAAAAAACCGCAGCAGCAGGGGACAATCCCCCTGCGGGAAACACCGCAGGTCGTCAGGGCGGCGGGAAGACCTTGCCTGGAAAGTAAGTTGTGGGGAGCACCCCGAAGCGGCGATGCGGCAAAGCGGTAGCCCGGGAAAGCGGCGAATTGCTAAACGCGCGCAAGTTCAGACGGGCATACAACCCGGGATAAGGGAAAACCGAGATGCGGCAAGGGCGGAAGAACAGGGATCGCGGAGCAATTGACCCACACTACAACGTATAGACAAAGGGGGTCTGCAGCCGCAGGTTCCCTGCTTTTTGCGCATCGTCGAAAAGCCCGAACACGGCCGAGCCGCTGCCCGACATCGAGGCATAGACCGCTCCGGCCGCAAGCAGGCTGTCACGGGCTTCGCGGATGGCAGGATGCGCCGCGAAGATATGCGGTTCGAAATCGTTGGTCACCAAACCCTGCCACTCCACCACAGGCCGCCGCAAGCGCTCCGCGAGGGGCACTTCGGGCACATGCGGACGTACCCCTGCGTAAGCCTCGCGCGTCGAAACGCCCACGTCGGGTTTCACGACAACGAGCGTCATTCCCGCCAGGCAGAGCGGGTAAGGCTCCATGATCTCGCCCCTCCCGGTGCAAAGCTGCGGGGTATTGCGCACGAAAAAAGCCGTGTCGCTACCCAGCTCGGCGGCAAGGGCGACCAACTCCGCCTCGGCAAGCCGCAGGCCGAAAAGCCCGTCGAGCGCCAGCAGTACGGCGGTGCCGTCGGACGAACCGCCCCCGAGCCCGGCACCGAAAGGCACCCGTTTGTCGAGGCGTATCTCCACGCCGTCCACGCCGTAGCGCTCCCGCATCAGCTGGAATGCCTTGACGCAGATGTTCTCCCCGGGGGCGCAATCCACCGCCAGCCCTTCGGAGAGGAACCGCACGCCGGGCACGGCTGTGCGCGTCACCCCGACCACGTCGTACAGTCCCCGCACGGGGAACATCACGGTCGACAACTCGTGGTAACCGTCCTCACGGCGGCGCAGGACATCCAGCCCCAGATTTATTTTGCAGTTTGCATGCAGGATCATACGGCAAAGATATAAAATTTGTACTTTTGCCCTATGAAATTCCGCACCGAAATCGACATTGCGCCCCTCGGGGTGAAAATCGGATACGGGAACCGCATCCTGGCCCTCGGTTCCTGCTTCGCCGAACACATCGCGGGACGGCTCGCCGAAGCCCGGTTCCGCATCGTCACAAACCCCACGGGCATCCTGTTCAACCCGCTCTCCATCGCCGCCGCGCTGCGCAGCTATGCGGACGAGGCGCCCGTACAGCATTCCGAGCTGGACTTCGACGGCGAACTGTGGTTCCACTACGGGTTCCACGGCTCTCTCTCGGCCGCGTCGCCCGACGAGGCGCTGGCTGCGATGAACGCCGCCCGCAAGGCAGGCGCCGAAGCCCTGCGCCGTGCCGACCGGGTATTGCTGACCCTGGGCACGGCATGGGTCTACGAACACAACGGGCAGGTGGTGGCCAACTGCCACCGGCAGCCCGCGACCGAATTCGTACGGCGCAGGCTGGGCGTCGCGGAGATCACCGGGGCATTTTCAGCCCTGCTCGCAGGGCCGCTCGCCGGGAAAGAGGTCATCCTCACAGTCAGCCCCGTGCGGCACCTCGGCGACGGGCTGGAGGGCAACGCCGTGAGCAAGGCCGCGCTCCGCCTGGCAGCCGAAGAGCTGGCCGCGGCGCACGCCGCCGTCCACTACTTCCCGGCCTACGAAGTGCTCAACGACGACCTGCGCGACTACCGTTTCTACGCCGACGACCTGGTGCACCCCTCGGCGCAGGCCATACAATACGTCTGGGAAAAATTCATCCCCGCAGTGCTCTCGGACGAGGCACGACGCCTGCTCCCCGACGTGCGGCACATCGTCGTCGCGGCGGCGCACCGTCCCCGCACCCCCCGCAGCGAGGCCTACCGGGAGTTCTGCCGCCGCAGGATAGGCGAGATCGCGGCACTGCCGCAGGTCGATTTTCAGGCCGAGGAGGAATATTTCCGCAGATGTATCGAAATAAATTCGTAAATTTGCGGCCAATCACACACACGCAATGAAGCACAGGATCATTTTACTCGCCATAGCCGCCCTGGCGGCATTCGAAGCCGCGGCGGCACGCCCCCGCCTGGTCGTCAACATCGTCGTAGGCTCGATGCGCGCCGAAGACCTCGGCCGGTATGCCGGCAACTACGGCGAAGGCGGGCTCAGGCGCCTGCTGGACGGGGGCACGGTCTTCGCCGACAGCCGCTACGACTACCAGCAGACCACGACGCCCGTATCGCTCGCCACGCTCACCACGGGCGCCATGCCTTCGACGCACGGCGTAATCGGCGCCCGCTGGCGCGACTACGTCGAAAACGACGCCGTGGAACTGATCGCCGGGCGCAAGGGCCCGGGGCCCTACAACCTGATAGCCCCGACGCTCGCCGAGGCGCTCCTGCAACACGAGCCCGGAGCCAAAGCCGTCTCGGTTGCCACCGAGGCGATGTCGGCGGTCATCATGGCCGGGCACAGCGGCGAGGCCTTCTGGCTCGATTCGGCGCGCTGCGGCTGGGAAACGTCGCCCTATTACGCCCCCGAAGTACCCGAATGGGTAGCCCGCAGCAACCGCGAACGCTACAACCTCTCATACATCACCCCCGAGTGGCGCACGCTCTACGAAAAGGGACGCTACCTCAACACCCGCAACTGGGACATCGTTCTCACAGGCAAAAGCAGGAAAGACAAGGACGAGCCGGGGGAAGGGCGCCTGAAACTCACGTCGGACTACGACAAAATGCTCTACACCCCGGCGGGCAACACCGCCGTGCTGGGCTTCGCCAAGCAGGCCATCGCCCAGTTCAAACTCGGCGACGACGCGACGCCCGACCTGCTGAACATCTGCCTCGACACGCCGCGCCGCATCAGCGAGGCCTACGGCCCCGAGTCGGTCGAGGTCGAGGACATGTACTACCGCCTGGATCGCGACCTGGCCGATTTCCTGACCTTCGTCTTCGCCCAGGTCAGAAACGGCGAGGTGCTCGTCGTCTTCACCTCCGACCACGGCACCAGCCCTTCTTTCGACACGGGGCACGAAGAGAGCGACCGGTTCAACACCCGCCAGTTCGAGGTGATCGTCAACGGCTTCCTCAACGTCCGCTACGGCATGGGCGACTGGGTGCTGGAGTACGAGGACAAATGCGTCTACCTGAACCACAACCTGATCTACGAGCGGGGACTCGATCTGGCCGAGGTGCAGAACGAGGTGGCGATCTTCGCCATGCAGTTCCGGGGCGTGTCGCACGCCCTCTCGGCGACGGCCATGCGGACGAGCTACTTCGGGAGCGGCTATGCCCGCAAGATGCAGAACAGCTTCTACCCCCGCCGTTCGGGCGACGTCATCCTGAACCTGATGCCCGGCTGGATCGAGGAGCAGGAGCGCTGCTGGTCGTCGTCGGGGTCGATGTACGGCTACGACACGCAGGTGCCGCTGGTATTCTACGGCGTCGGCGTCGGGCCGCAGCGCATAAAGCGCCGCGTGGACATGACAGCCGTGGCTCCGACCGTGGCACGTATGCTGGAGATCACCGAGCCTGCGGCATCGGAAGGCGAAGTACTGCCGGAAATAATAGATTTGTAAGGTTTTAAAGCAAAAGATATGGACAAGATACAGGAGGAGATCATCGGGGAGTTCTCGGTATTCGACGACTGGCTCGACAAATACGACTACCTCATCGGCCTGAGCGACTCGCTCCCGGCCATCGCAGCCGAGCACCGCACGGAACAATACCTGATCGACGGCTGCCAGTCGCGCGTGTGGGTAGACGCACGCCTGGAGGACGGCAAGGTCTACTATGCCGCCGACAGCGACGCCATAATAACCAAGGGCATCATCGCGTTATTGATACGCGTGCTGAACGGGCGCACGCCGCAGGAGATCCTCGACACCGACCTCTATTTCATCGACGCCATCGGCCTGAGCGCCAACCTCTCGCCCACGCGCTCGAACGGCCTGTTGTCGATGGTCAAACAGATGCGGCTCTATGCGCTCGCGTTCGCAAGCAAAAGCGAAAAATAACAGACAGCCATGACACCCGAAGACATACTGAAGATAGAGAAGGACATAGTCCTTACGCTCAAGAACATATACGATCCCGAAATCCCGGTCAACATCTACGACCTGGGATTGATCTACGAAATAGACTACACGCCCGACGGCGTGGCGAACATCCGCATGACCCTCACGGCGCCCAACTGCCCCATGGCCGACATGCTCGTGGAGGATGTCAACCAGCAGGTTGCCAAGGTCGACGGCGTAAAGGCGGTGAACGTCATCCTCACGTTCGACCCCGTATGGGACAAGAGCATGATGTCGGAGGAGGCGCTGCTCGAACTCAACATGTTCTGACATGGGCGCGGAACAGGAGCATCGGATGCTGAACCGGCTGCAGGCCGGGGCCGGGACGTACGCCTGCGGCGGGTACCTCGCCGGGCTGGGCTCCCTGCAGCGCAGCGAAATATGCACGGCACTGCTCTTCAGTCGGCTGGAACGCAAGATGCGCATGGTCGACGCCCTGCGGGAAGAGGCTTCCGAGAACTGGAACCAGACCTTCTACCTGCTCTATTTCCGCACGCTGGGCGACCGCCGGAACCAGGAGGCGTACCTCTCACTGGCACGCCGCGTCCCCTACAAGGTCGTCCTGCGCGAACGGCTGGCGCCGCGGGCCGTCGAAGCCATGTTCTTCGGGGCTTCGGGGCTGCTGACGCTCTATCCGCACGACGCATACACGCTCGACCTGGCGCGCGACTTCGAATACCTGGCGGCCAAATACGACATCGAACCGCTGGAGGCCGGAGTCTGGGAACTGGACGAAGTTCGCCCCGCCAACCATCCCGTACTGCGTCTGGCGCAGGCGGCGGAGTTCTTCATACAGGACGAATTCGTAATGGAACGCGCCATGTCATGCCGCACGGAGGAGGATATCCGGCGGCTGTTCTGCATCGAAGCGTCGGCTTACTGGCGCACGCACCACATCCCGGGGATCGCAAGCGACGAACACCCCAAGCGTTTGGGAGCATTCAAGGCCAATATCATCGGCATCAACCTCGTTTCCGTCCTGCAATTCGCCTATGGCAGCGTCACCGGGCGCGAAACGCTGCGCGACAGCGCCCTCACGCTGCTCGAACGCCTGCCAGCCGAGGACAACCGTTACATGCGCAACTGGCGCAACACGGGCGTTTCGATCCGCAACGCGTTCGAATCGCAGGCGCTGCTGCAACTCGCCACGGAATACTGCCCTGCAAAACGCTGTACGGAATGCCCCGTCGGACGGCGCATCCTGCAAAGCATAAGTTCAACCGAATAACAGGCAACGATGGAAAAGCAATCCCCCCTCATAAGCGTCATCATGCCGCTCTACAACGCAGAGCGGTTCGTCGGTGAAAGCATCGGCAACATCCTCGGGCAGACCGTCGGGGATTTCGAGCTGATCGTTATCGACGACGCCTCGACGGACTCCTCGTACGATATCGCAAGCCGTTATGCCGCGCAAGACGCACGGATCGTCCTGATGCGCAACGACGCGAACCACGGCGCCGCCTATACCCGCAACCGGGGGCTGGAGACAGCGCGCGGGAGTTTCATTACGTTCATGGATGCCGACGACCGCTGTTCGCCGGAACGTTTCGCTCGCCAGACAGCATTCTTCGGACAGCACCCACAGATCGACCTGTGCGGCAGTTACTATACGATGTTCGGGCCGGACGATGCCCGGAAACAGAAGATCCAGGATCCCACCACGCACGAAGGAATCCGGATACAGATGCTTTTCGGCTGCCCGTTCGCAATGTCGGCGGTCATGATGCGCAGCGAGGCGTTCCGATGTTCGGGAGTGCAGTTCCGGGATACCATGGCAGAAGATTACCAATTCTGGGTAGACCTTTCCGACCACATGCACATGGCGAATATTCCGGAACATCTGTTTTTCTACCGCAGGTGGGAAAACCAACTTTCGACCAGCCAGTTAGACCGGCAGACCCTCAGCGCGCAAGCTATCCAGCGGGATCTGCTGCGCACAACCCTCGGCATGACGCTCACCGACGAGGAATCGCGGATATACACGCAGATGAACCTCCGGGTCGGGACACTGCGGCGCGACGAACTTACGACCTACCGCGGCCTGCTCAAACGACTCTACCGCGCGAACTCCGAACGCAGGGCCTACGATCCGAAACTGCTGCGCAAACGGTTGGTTTACCGTTACAAGCTCGCCTGCAAATGTTTCTATCCCTCGTGGATCGTAAAAATCAGGAAACGCCTGCTGTGGCTCGAACTCCGGTGATATGAAAAAAGTCAGCATCATAATCCCGTTGTACAACCTCGAAAAACTGATCGGGAAATGCATCGCTTCGGCCCTCGGGCAGGATTTATCTCCCGAGGAGTACGAAATTCTGGTCATCGACGACGGGTCGACGGACGGATCGCTCGCAGCCGCCGAAAAGGCGGCGCAGGGGCACCCCAACGTACATGTATATACCAAACCCAACGAGGGGCTGAGCCGCACGCGCAACTACGGCACCGACCGCGCCGCTGGCAGGTACGTCATGTATCTCGACGCAGACGATTACCTCGAACCGAATGTCCTCGGCCGCCTGGTGGAAACCATGGAGTGCGGAGGGCTCGACATGCTGTGCTTCGAAATAGCTGGAATCGACGAAAACGGCAACGACGTCCCACTCTGGAGCGACGGGATTTCCGCAGGAAACGGCTCCGACGTGCAGCGCGGAGTCGATTTCCTGCAACGCGACCGGTTCCTGCCGATGGTATACGCCTACCTCTACTCGCAGGAGATGCTCGACGCCAACTCGCTGCGGATGGCTCCGATCTGGCACGAGGACGAAGAGTTCACACCCCGCGCGTTGTATTACGCACGGCGGATCCAATACCTCCCCGTCCGGGTTTACAACTACCTGCAACGCAGCGATTCGTTCATGGGCAATTACAAGCCGCAAAGTCGCTTAGACCTCGTACGCGCCATGAAAAGCCTGACCTGTTTCGCCTCCCGCATCGGGGCGGAAGACCCCTCAGGCGCCCGCCTGATGCACCTGCATGTGGGCAAGACCCTAAGCCTGGCATGCAAACAGACCGTGGTGAGGCAACTCGGCAACGCCCGCGAAATGCTCCGGGAAGCCCGCCGGCAAGGCATCATGCCGCTCCAATTCCGCCGCCGGGACTTCCGGCATTTCCTGATAAACCGCCTGCCGGGCCTGTACGTCCTCTACTACAAGCTGCACAAGCGCCAAAAATAACTGCAAACTATTGCCGGGACGGCAGTTCCGCAGATGAAAAAATATTGCGGCGGGGGGTGATGTCCCCGCCGCAATATTTTGCGGTTTTGAAAGAAATCATTACTTTTGTAAGATTTACGTACACAACCCCGAAATAACTGAAATCACATATGGAAATAGTTGCAAGTTTAATCAAACTTTTCTTCGGCTCGAAAGCCGACAAAGACCGCAAGCAGATCGAGCCTTACCTCCAGAAGATCAAAGCGGTGTACCCTTCGATAGAAGCCCTTTCGAACGACGAACTGCGTGACAGGAGCGAAGCGCTGAAGAAACAGATCGCCGATTTCATCGCCCGGGACGAGGCCGACATCGTGGAACTGAAGGCCAAGCTTGAACTGCCCGAAACCTCGCTGGAGGAGAAGGAGCGTATCTCGAAGCAGATCGACGAGACGACCAAACGCATCGACGAGAAGATCGAGGAGAAACTCGACGAGATACTGCCCGAAGCCTTCGCCATCATGAAGGATACGGCACGCCGCTTCGCGCAGAACGACGAGGTGGTCGTCACGGCCAACGATTTCGACCGGGATCTGGCCGCCGAGAAGGATTTCGTCCGTATCGAGGGCGATAAGGCCATCTACGCCAACCACTGGATGGCGGGCGGCAACGACCTGAAATGGGACATGATCCATTACGACGTACAGCTGTTCGGCGGCGTAGTGCTCCACAAAGGTAAAATCGCCGAGATGGCGACGGGTGAAGGAAAGACACTCGTGGCGACGCTCCCCGTATTCCTCAACGCACTGGCCAAGAAGGGCGTGCACCTGGTCACGGTGAACAACTACCTGGCCAAGCGAGACTCGGAGTGGATGGGCCCGATGTACCAGTTCCACGGGCTTTCGGTAGCCTGCATCGACGACACGCAGCCCAACTCCGACGCCCGCCGCAAGGCATACATGGCCGACATCACGTTCGGTACGAACAACGAATACGGCTTCGACTACCTGCGTGACAACATGGCCTCGTCGCCGGCCGATCTGGTGCAGCGCAAGCACCACTTCGCCATCGTCGACGAGGTCGACTCGGTGCTGATCGACGACGCCCGTACGCCGCTCATCATCTCCGGCCCGGTACCCAAAGGCGACGACCAGCTCTTCGAGCAGTACTGCCCGGCCATCGACCATCTCTACAACCTGCAGAAAAACCTCGTGACGGGCCTGCTGGCCGAGGCACGCCGGCTTATCTCGGAGGGCAAGAACGACGAGGGCGGCGTGAAGCTCTACCGTGCCCACAAGGGCCTGCCCAAGTACAAGCCGCTGATCAAATACCTCTCGGAAACGGGCGTCAAGGCACTGATGCAGAAGACCGAGAACACCTACATGCAGGACAACAACCGCCGTATGCCGGAGATCACCGACGACCTGTTCTTCGTCATCGACGAAAAACTCAATTCGGTGGAACTGACCGACAAGGGACACGAGGTGCTGTCGAAATATTTCAACGAGGACGGGTTCTTCGTGCTGCCCGACATCGGCGCCGAGGTGGCCGAGCTGGAGAAGAGCAACCTCTCGGACGAGGAGCGTGCGCAGAAGCGCGACCAGGTGGTCAACGACTATTCGATCAAGTCGGAGCGCGTGCACACGATCCACCAGCTGCTGAAAGCCTACGCCATGTTCGAGAAAGACGTCGAATACGTGGTGATGGACAACAAGGTGAAGATCGTCGACGAACAGACGGGGCGTATCCTCGACGGGCGCCGCTATTCGGACGGCCTGCACCAGGCCATCGAGGCCAAGGAGCACGTGAAGGTCGAGGCTGCGACGCAGACCTTTGCAACGATCACGCTGCAGAACTATTTCCGCATGTACCACAAGCTGGCCGGTATGACCGGTACGGCCGAAACCGAGGCTTCGGAGTTCTGGAGCATCTACAAACTCGACGTCGTGGTGAT